>ERZ1292630.5378-Hain-H41-02um-R3-5378-length-10515-cov-8_pt1 | contig 10515 bp, 3 predicted proteins | sample MGYA00564408_ERZ1292630 | MGnify/ENA primary metagenome ERZ1292630 (study PRJEB36523, sample SAMEA6512641) | groundwater metagenome | collected 2019-01-08 | study: AquaDiva: Metagenomics assemblies of 32 groundwater samples
CCAAGGCAGCCGAGCCCACCAAGGACACCGAGCCCGCGAAAGCAGCAGAGCCCGCCAAGGACACCGAGCCCGCCCCCGCGAAAGCAGCCGAGCCCTCCAAGGCAGCCGAGCCCGCCAAGGACACCGAGCGGACGAAAGCAGCCGAGCCCGCCAAAGAGGCAGAACCCGCCGCGTCGGGTCGCCGCAACAGCGTAGCGGGGCAGAATCGTCGCGCTTCGTTTTCGGGCGGACCCTCGACCTCCTCGGCATCGGCGGCCTCCTCTTCGCAATTGCTCCGCCGTCGCCGAAATTCTTTCGCCCAACCGCAGGTGGATTACCGATCCCCTTACGTGACGCGCCTCCAGCGCGTCGTTCGCTTCTTCCTAGCACGCAAGCGCCTCGCCTCGCTGCGACGCCGCCGGGCCGCGATCCGTATTCAGTCGCTTGTTCGCGGATTCCTTTGCCGGCGCGTGACGACCCCGTGGCTTGCGGAGCAGATCCGGTGTATGGTCCTTCGGGTTGCCTTCTTCCGCCTTCGCCGCCTCAATGTGCTCACGGCGGTGCCCACCCGGTTTCGTCGGCAGGTAGCCAGTATCAAGATTCAGTGTGCCTGGCGACTCTACGTGGCTGGGATGCGGTCGTTTCACGAGATGAGCAGCAAGTCCGCGGGCGTCATCCAGCGGGCCTTTCGGCTGAAGTTCGCCCAAGGGATGGCGCAGCGGCTGAGAGACCGCGCGCAGAACGAAGTACTAAGGCAACTGAGCGCGAAGCGCATTCAAGCGCTCGTCCGCGGGTACTTGCTCCGTCAGCGTTGGCCGGCCTTGAAGCGGCGGTTGGAGCAGCAGCTGAGCGGCAGTTTGCCACAGTCGCGGCGGGAGCGACGTCGGCTGCGTATGAAAGCGGAAAGCGACGCGCTGGAATCGAACGCCTCGTACGCGCGGCAGGCCATGGAGGAGCGGCGCCTGCTCGATCTCGTGTACCGATGCGCCTCCCCGAATGAGGACGTCGTGTCGTGGAGTGTGAGCCGTGGGGGCGCGCCTTCCGTGGTGACCATCACCACCACCGCCGGCGTTAGTACGGCGGCCTCCTCGGTGGCCGCCACAACGACAACGCCCCCACCGAAAATGGTACCGTGGTTTGTGGCTCCGAAGGGTGACCGAAAGGCGAAGGCCGACCTCCTCGTGTTCAGGCCGCAGCCCTCGGTGCTCGTGCCTGGCCTTCAGGCGGAGCTCATCACGGAGCCGGCGAATCAGCTGGCCACGGTCGCGACTCGCCGGACGGTACGTGAACAGGCCACGAGACTCGCGATTTTTCGCTTGCAGCAACGTGATCGGGGATTCCGTCACGAAACCGAGACCATGCGATTGGTGCTCAGCGCCACGAGGGCGAAGGCTCAACCGACGTCCACCACGACAGCGACGGCAGCCCCGTCTGCGCCTCCGACCTCAGCAGAGCCAGTAGGTGCCGCTGTGCCCACGCGCCCCCCAAAATCGAGTCTTTCCCCGCTACTCGTCCGGCTGCCTCGACTTCACCGGTCCTCCTCCCCACATTCGGCGGCGGCATCTCCGGCGGCAGCCATTACAAACCAAAGTGTAGCACCCGAAGACGTCGTGAAGTTGCTCGACGACCACCGCCGCAACCGCCAAGCAAAGGAGAAGGCACTGTGGAAGGGAGCAGGCGGACACGTCCCGCAGTCCTGAAAAGGGGGTACACCCCCCGCTCCCACAGTACATTACAAGTTCTCTCTAAGGGGTGGCGCACCATCAGCCTTTGCCTTTGACGAGGGCCGCCGTCCCGCACCCTGTCTATGTGTGTCGTCTTCTGTTGTACATCCAACACCAACATGTTCCAGCAGTGAATTCACTCCAAGGTGTGAATCCAGACAAAAATTTTGAGCCGATGCTCTCGCTCAGCCGGCGGTCAGGACCAGCACACACAATTCCCTTCCGTGTCCTTCTTTCTTCCCTCCCTTGAACCAGCAAGGGGGGGGATACAGCACAGACTCCGTACCGTTTCTATCACACAAAGACGATTATCTGACCCCGTTCTGTATGGCCTCCTGGCGGTCGTCCATTCATGTCGCGCTGCTCGTTACCGTATGGCTCTGCCTTTGCATCGGAACGGTGGTGTGCCCGGGAAAAGTGAAGCCGGGCGCCAGCGGCTCGGGTGGCGGCTACTCTGGACGATCGCCGGCTCCCCGCGGCCGCGGAGGAAAAGACACGACGAGTAGTTCTAAGGGTGCGCCGTCCGCGTCCAAAGGTCCATCGCCATCGTCGGCGGCGGCAGCAGCGTCTTTTGACGACGCCGATGAGGACGCCGACGACGAAGCGGACCGCGATGACGGTGATATGGCCTCCTCTTCCTCGTCGTCGGCGATGGGAATGGGTGCAGGAGGGTCGTCACATTCATCTGCGGCAGCGGCGTCCGCAGCGGGTGGCGGTGACGACGATGACGACGACGACGACGATACAAGCGGCGCCGTGGGAGGTGGCGGAGGCGATGATGATGAAGAAGATGAAGACGACGATGCAGCCGTGGACGTCGATTCCGTCCTTGCCGCCGTGAGCGCAAAGTATGCGGCCGTCGGCGCTGATGACGCCGTGGTGACCCAAATCAAGCCGGGGTTCAAACGGCCGAAAGGACAAAAACGGGACCCCACGCAGGCTAGTGCGGCGGGCGGGTCACCCAACGCGGCTGCCGTTGCTGTGGGCTACATTGGCGCGTTGCCGACGAAAGACGAGCGGAGCGAAGGCAAAGGGTACGAGTGGCTGCATTGTAGCGGATGGGTGTTCGGGAACATCGACTCCCTCGACGGAAAAGTGAGTGCAGAAACGCCGCAGCAGCCGCGGAACTTGGTCTTGGGTACCCGCTACAGCAACGAAGAGATGATCCCGTACGAAACGGCGCTGCAATGGCTCGCGAACGACTGCGGCAAGTTCACTTTGACGGTCACTCCAAATCGCGGGAAGAAGCCATTTCTTGCTGATAGCATCGCTTGGTCCGTATCTCGAAGTGACAAAAAACTTGACAAGGTCTTCATCACGGCGCTTGATCACCGCGTCCGCGTCACAGAAAAGGCCGCTCGACAGGAAATCTTTGCCGCGTTGTTCCCCGCAGCGGACGATGCACCGGATGGTTGCACCGCGGACGGCAAACCGAAGAAACGCCGCAAGCCGAAACGCATCGGTGGCGGAGGCAGCAGGAAAAAGAAAGGCAAAACGGTCGAAAAAAAGCCAGCCACTGACAAGGATGACGAAGACGACTTGGAAAAGGAAGCAATCGGCGGATCAGCAGGCGCCGGAAGCAGCAGCAAGAAGAAAGCCACCATTTCCAAAAAGAAAACCCCAACGGCAAAGAAGAAGACGACGAAGAGCAAAGAATCGGACTCCGCCGACGACGAAATGTGACCTCTTGTCAGCCCTCTTCGGAGGCGCCCGGGCGGAGGCGAAACTTTCATCTCTTGGGATGAAGAAACCGAAAGTTGCGAAGAGGACAACGAGAGACGCATCGACACCGACTACAGAAACGAAGCAGAGCCTAGGAACAGCGCAAACCGGCATCGGGGCAGCAAAGGGACAAAGAAAGAAAGGCGGAAACGATCGGAAAAAGCCACCCACGGTGGATGAAAGGGACGGCGATTTTCGCGACACAAAAAGTCGCTTAACTGACGCTGGGTGCGATCATTCGCGCACGAGCAGAGATGGTTGGCGTCTTGTGCCCTACGCGCCTCCAAAGGTGAGCTAAAGTGACATGACGGTTCACGAAGTGACGCAGAAATGACTGGAAAACTCGACGATATCAACGAAAAAGCGCCCTCCGGGGGTGGGGATCCGCCGAGAAGTGACAAGGGCATTCCATCGGGGAAGGGGCGCGTCGGCGGACAAACGGCCATTTCCGCCGGCGAAAAAAAATCAATTTTTCCGAAGGACACAAAGTGACGCAAATGTGACGAAGAGCATTTTGTCGATGGGAATTAGACACCCCTAGGTGGAAAACTCAGCCGGATAGGATATTACGGAGGACTCCTTCGAGACCTATGCTCATCAGCATGGAAAGGCGCACGTGGCTCTGCACGCGGCATGACTAGTCTCTTATCTACGATCATTGGGGGGCCACGAACTGTTCGACTTGAGGCCTAAACTTACTGCCATTTCGACTCGGTGTAAAGATACTCCTCCTCCTCCCCGCCCAGACCCCCCCTGTTCAAACCCTGGGCGGCAGTCTTCGCCAAACATGGCAACGACGAAGGACACGACCTTCGTTTTGCCGCGTCGAGGACTGTTCTTCCTAACGGCGTTGCTGGTGTTTCTCGCTCTCCTTGTGCAACCCGCGGTCAGCCCGCCCCGGAAGCCCGGCTCGAAGGGTCGTGGAGGTGGCTTCGTTGGAAAAGCGCCGTCTCCTCGTGGCGGCGGCGGGCGCGGCGCTGCGGCACCCGCCGCCGCACAGCCGCAAGCGGCTCCTACGGTCTCAGTTGTCGACAAGTCCTCTGTCGTCGACGATCAAGGGGCAGATGAAGACGATGTCCCGGTCGTCAGGCCGCCCGCGCCCGGGGGTGCCGTGGACGGGGACGGCAAGAAACAGGCGGCGGTCGCGTCAAAGGAGATGGAGGAGGAAGAGGAGGTGGACGAAGAGGAGGAGGAGGTGCTAGACGGGAAGCGACCCTTGAAAGCCGTAGCAGCAGCCGCGGGAGCGGGAGGTGGCGGGGACGACGAGGCGGAAGAGGACGAAGAAGGAGCCGCGGTTTCTTCCGAAGAGACAGAAAAAAGTGTCGCCGCAAAGTATGCGGCCGTCGGCGCTGATCGCCCAGTGGTGACCCAAATCAAGCCGGGGTTCAAACGGCAGAAGGGGCAAAAACGAGTCCCTACTCAGGCGAGTGCGGCGGGTGGGTCACCCAACGCGGCGGCCGTCGCCGTGGGTTTCATTGACGCGTTGCCGTCGAAAGATGAGCGGAGCGAAGGCAAAGGGTTCGAGTGGCTGCATTGTAGCGGATGGGTGTTCGGGAACATCGACTCCCTCGACGGAAAAGTGAGTGCAGAAACGCCGCAGCAGCCGCGGAACTTGGTCTTGGGTACCCGCTACAGCAACGAAGAGATGATCCCGTACGAAACGGCGCTGCAATGGCTCGCGAACGACTGCGGCAAGAACGTGCAATTCACACTAACCACCTTACCGACTCGGGATGGAAAGAGACCGTTTCTCGCCGATAGTATCAGCTGGACCGTGTCACAAAATGTCAACGGAAACAAATTTGTTAAGACACCAGCGTTCAGCACGACGCTTGATCACCGCGTCCGCGTCACAGAAAAGGACGCCCGACAGGAAATCTTTGCTGCGTTGTTCCCCGGCGATGCGGATGATGCGCCGGATGGTTGCACCGCGGACGGAAAAGCGAAGAAACGGCGCAAAGCGAGACGCATCGGTGGCAGCAAGAAACGGAAGAAGACGCCGAAGAAAAAAGACGAAGGCAAAGCCCCATCCGCCGCGGTGCTTAGCGATGAGGAAGCTCCCTCAAGAAAACGACAGCGAACAAAGAAACAGAAGGCGAAGGGAAGCGACGACGAGATAGAACCCGAAAACGAAGACCTGTAGTCGTTTAGCGTTTCTCCAATTCTCAGTCCGTCGCGGACGCCTCCCCCGTATGCCCCCTTGTTTTATCGCTGGAAGAGAGCGATGAAAGGAGTTGAGACCGATCGAATCGACCGCTACGCTATCGACTGTCCCTTTTTTTAGCAGGCAGAGCCAGGAGAAGAGGGAGTCGCGCGTGGTTGTAAAAATCCTCGAATCAAAAAAGCCGCTCATTTTATCCCCCCCTTCCCTCTTTGTCACACCACGCACACTCGCTCTCTCACTTTACGCGCTGGAAAAAAGAGAATCGATGTCGATGCTTAGTGTGGCCGCTTCAGGCGTCTGTGGGTGCCGCGGCGCCTCCTCGCCCCGCGTCTTCCTCGTCGTCGCGACGCTCCTCCTCCTCCTGCTCATCATCGGCCAGCACCTCCGTGATCCCTTCGATGCCGTTGACCATCAGGGCTATGATGACGCAGTGAACAGACGTGTGGAAAATGGAGAGAACGGAAGGAGGAGAATCGACCCCACGACGACGACGACGACGACGACGTTGGAGCGGCGGTTGACGACGATATCGTCGTTGCTCTCGTGCGACAACAGACCGTCGGATCCACAAAGGACAATGTTCCTACAAAGATGCCCAGGCGGCCAAAGGGCGGGTCGAGGCCGTGGTAACAAGCAGTATTCCGCGACTCGTTGTCGAGGACGCCTCTTTCCGTACGTGCTGCACGCTGAGGCCGCGGCGGTATCGGCGGCCTCCGTCATCGTGGATATTGCAGTGGGTTCCAGTTACCTTCTCGGGGGGGCGACCTTGGAGTCTTGCGCGTCCAGCAGCGCGCCGTCGATCTGTGATGCAGGTCTCCCCACATTGCTGGCCCTCGCGAGAGCTCGTCACCGAGACGGTGCAACAGCCGCCGCAGCCGGCTCAGCTTACTTCGCCGCGTTCGTCCCCGTGTTGGACGTCAAGTCGGTCTTGGTGGGGGTCCATCCCCTCAGAACGGGCGTCAACTTACTTCTTTACGAGTCATTCAACATTCCCGCGTTCCTGCCAGACACCCTCGCACGCTACGAAGACTCATTCTTGGCATCCTCACTCGCGCTACTTTCGACAGCGAACACGAACGGTGTCAACAACGACAGGAACGGCACGGTCTTCTTGTCGTCGCCATCAACTCCTCGTTCACGCGTGGCCGCGGGAATGTTGCTCAACGCTGGTAAGACGCTTCCCACGGAGCATCCGTGGTTCGGACGCGACACGGCGTTCATCACCGTCGCCCCGAACGTCTATTTCGTGAGTGTCGTCGAGCCCGATGGCGATGACCTCAGCCGTGTGGCCATGGAAACCATGGTTCAGTCCCAACAGGCCGCGTCGCCTAGCAACGCCAGCAACGATTTGGGTTTGCTGCGGGCGGCCGCGGCGACGTCGGTCATTTCGGCCGTGTCCCTCTCGCTTCAGGGCATTCACATCGACACAGGAAATGAACAGAAAGAAACCCTGTTGCGCAACATTGGCGCCACGCGCGCGACGGTGCCGCCAGCCGTTACCACCGCGACCGGGAATGGCACCACCACCACCGCGACCGCCTCTCCTTCTACCACCGCCGCGGAGGCCCAGTCCTTACCCTTCACGGTCGCCGCGGCCGCGTCCCAAGTCATCGTAGTGGGCCTCCGGCGGTTGTCGTCCTTCTCGATGGCGATCGACATTGCCGCGGCGGTGGCATCGACCGCCCTGGGTGCCTCGGGCGCCACGGTCGTTCTGTGGCTCATGGACGCCGTGCCGAGGCGTCGCGACGTGCCGCTTCCCGCCGCCCTAAGGGCTCTGCGCGCGGGCGGCTCCCCCGTCCCGGTCAATCGCACTTGGGTCCTCTGGCATCCAGTGGCACTGGACACGAACGCCGGGCTGCGGTTGACGATGGACGTGAGTTTCATCCGCGCCGCTACGGGCTTGAGCGTTTCGGATGCCAGGATGGCAACCGCGGGAGCGACTAACGCCGACGCTGCCAACGGCGTCCTCCGTGAGGTTGCCTCTTCCCTGTGGTGGCCGTCGTCGTCGTCTTCGTCGACGGGAGGCACGGGGGTGGCAGCGGCCGTGGTGGCTTCGAAGGCGGCCGTGACGTCGATGGTCCCCTTCTCCGAGACGGTCGCCAACTTTAGCAGCCGTTTGCCGGTGCCAAGTCGAATCGATAACACATCGTCAGCCACGGACGAGGATACGTTACCACTCGCGCTTTACTCGTCACAAAAGACCCTTGTTCAAGCGGAAGCGCGACTCGCAAAATTGTATGACCCAGCCGTCGGGAGTAGCGTCACCGCCGTGGCGCCAACCTTTGTCGGGGCGGCCGGACCCAATCTCTGCAACGCCCGCGAAGTGGCGTCCTCCAACTTAGCCGTGGACGCTTGGCGGAACCAAACAGGCGCCGACGTGGCGTTTCAGACCGCCTGCAGCAGTTCCCAAGGGACGACCGCCTGGGCCGCAGGTCTCGTCACGGCCTCGATGGTGTTCGCCATGAGTCCGTATCCCGACACGCTGTGCACCGGCCGCATTCTGGGACTGCATCTTTGGGAAGTATTATCGTTCGCGTTTAACAACGCGGCTTTTACTGAATTGACGATGGCAAATCATTCCGAGTTCAACTTCCAAACGAGTGGACTGCAACTTGTCGTCGATGCAGGGGTGCAAGGCTCCACGACGCTGCCCATACAGACCTCGAGACTCGCATCGATTAAGGTGCGAAACCGTCGCACCCAAGCCTTCGAACCGCTGCAACGCCTCGATTATTACACGTTTGTGACCACCAGTTACGTCTGTGAAGAGATGAACGCCGAGTTGTCCTCCCTCCTGCAACCGCGTTATGCCAACGAGTGGATCGAAGTTAGCACGTCGCGCTCGATTCAGCGCACGATAATGGACTACTTGACGGTCTCGTCACCGATCCGCATTGTGGTGGACGGTCGGGTCACGGTCACCAGCATCCCTGACGTCGTCAACCCTGGCTTGCAACCGCAGCAGCAGAACCCGACGACGTTGGCGTGGAGGCAAACGCGCGAGGAATGCGAAAAAGCTGCCACCTCCAGGTTTGATCCCGACTACGGCACGTGCTTCGCGCTTCCTCCGCCGCCACCGTTGCTCTTGGACGGTCATATCGCCGTCATTGTGGGCGTCAGCTGCGCTGTGATTTGGCTCTCCATTGTCATTTTTCGAGTCGTGTGTTCACGCGTCGGCCTTCTGGGTGGCCTCGCGGCCGGGACGTTCACGCCAACGGCCACGATGGCCCTGCGACTACTCGAACTCGGAGGCGGCGTCGCTAGCTGTTGGTCCGTCTGGATGTCGCCCTCGGGCAGCTTTTCCGCCGCGTTCACCGTGACGTACACGTGCTTATTGGTCCTCGCGGGGCTGTGCATCATGACGGAGGTCGCGGCGCTGACGGTCTATCTCTTCGCGGTGGTCAATGGGAATGGCGTGCTGCCTCCGGAGCAAGCCGTCGGTTGGCGCCAGTTTTTGCACCTCACAGGGTTGGTGGGGATCTCTCTCGCGTGCTTGCCGTTGGTGACGTTGGCTGCCGTGGCCGCCGCCAACGCGCCGTCCACTGAACGAGGAGGAGGAGGCGGTGCAGCTTATCCCTACGTGGTCATCAATGGCGTCTTGTCGCTCGTCGCCTCCTGCGTCACCATCGGCGTCAAGGTGACGGACATCCGCGATGCCGCGATGCGCGCATTCGACAAGGTGGCGCTATCGCTGCAGCAGGGCGCCACGGCGGCGAGGGACGCCGCCGGGAGCGAAGGTGATGACCAAGAGAACGACGCCGCCAAGCCAGCAGCGTCATCGTCGTCGTGTCCGGCAGCGGTGTCAAATGACCCAGCACCTCCGGCGGCTCACAGTATCGATACCAACGACAACGTGCCGTCGTCGGCGGCGGCCCCCATAGCGTCAAAGACGAGGCCACCTTCCTCTGACGAGGGGGTGCCGCCCCAGGCCCCCGACCGTAACCGGTCCACCACCGAACGCGGCGCACGACGCCCTGTCGTCATGAACCTTCCGCCAGCAGCCAGTGGCGCACCGACGCCTCCTCATGCAGCAAGGACGCTCCTCGCAGCTCGCCGCATATCGCCGCCCCGGGCAATTGTACGCCTGGACCTCATGCCTCCTCGACTCGGCGAGGCTGTCGTCGGGGTACCTATCTCCTCCCCCTCCGTCGGCGGTCCGCAAGACCACCCGGGCGGCGACGCCACCGCGGCGGCGGCATCCGCGGACGACATGGCCAACATGAATGCGCCACGAGTAGAAAGGCCACAGGGGTTGCAGACCTTCGAGGCGTCGGTCTTTGACTTCTGGGCGCCTGTGTCCACCGAGCGGCTCCACCCCGCCAGAGAGGGTACGCTCCGCAGTCTCGCGAACGACTTAGTGGTGAACACCGTCCTCTCGCAGGTGTCGCAGCAAGAGTTCTCTGCGATCGTGCTGCCCGCTCTCGCAAGACAGTATCAGCCTCGCTCGCCGCCACCTTCAACGCCGAAGAGGAGTTCCTCTTCCGCAAGAGAGTCGTCCTCGAGAGGTTCGTCGAAAGCGTCGTCCGCCGCATCCACGCCGACCGCGCGCACGCCTCGTGGATCGCATCTCCGCCACCTGTCACTCCCAAATTTGGCCGCCCAGGCGGCAGTGTTCTCCGTTCCAGTCGTCGTGGCGTCCACCGGTGCCGCGGACGATGGGGGAGCCCCCCACGCCACGATCGCAGCCGCAGCGTAACGAACGCCGCCGGTGGGGCACACTGAACGTCCGCAGTACGACAAGGGAGGAGGACGGGTCCAAAAAAAAACCTATTCGTGAACGTAAACGTTCGGCTGCAAAGGTAGGAAGGAAGCGATACGCGATGGCTAGCGAGTAGGGTGACGAGATCAAGAGGAAGGGAAAGGCAGGAAGGAAAGGAAGGAAGGAAGGAAGGAAGTTGTGGTTCTGGCCCAGGTGGGCATAACCGG
>ERZ1292630.5379-Hain-H41-02um-R3-5379-length-10514-cov-20_pt1 | contig 10514 bp, 9 predicted proteins | sample MGYA00564408_ERZ1292630 | MGnify/ENA primary metagenome ERZ1292630 (study PRJEB36523, sample SAMEA6512641) | groundwater metagenome | collected 2019-01-08 | study: AquaDiva: Metagenomics assemblies of 32 groundwater samples
AACACCTCTCAAGAAATTCCAATTCTTTCTCATGATGGCACCTCCCCTTGATGTGACCCTCGCATTAATGCGAGAGCCGATAGTGACGGATCTGACTCGCTGACAACTTGTATTCCGTCCCATAGGAATGGCAGCCCTAACATCCCCGTCATGTTCGAAGCCCTGTCTCTGTTCCAGTGGTACGACGCCCACATGAATGAGACGGCAGATCAACGCCGAAACAGGGCATCACGCAACAGAGGCGCAGCGATGGAGCGATTGCGAGAAATAGGCGGAGAAGATCAGATGCGCAGCACAGAAATCTTGAGCAGGAGATCCCGGGGAGGACCATCCGGAGGATGATCATACACCCGGCTATTGCGCGAGAGGACGGCGGCACGAAGTGCTAATGAAGCGGTATCTTTAGGACAAAGAGCGTGAGAATCACTCTCGAAGTGGAGCTTATCGGCAGACTGCACGCCCAGCGTCTTAAACGCATCGCAGAACTCATAGACCGGTAAATCCGCTGGAGTCGAACAACCATTGCCCATTGCAGCTTCCGTGATGCCACTCACAGGCAAGAGACAAGCATAGGCGTTGAAGCTCAACGCAAAAAAGAGCACGGCGAGCGCGCAGGCTAGAACAGAATAGGAGTGATGAACACGTACCTGCATGGCGTCAGTCTATTCCCCTGCATCCTAGGCGTCAATAAGGGCCCTCCTACTAGGGGTCAACACGGATGACCCCAAAGAACATCCCTGCACATGGTATGAGCCCCCACCGGAGTCAGGAGAGAGCCACCGGAGTACAACGCGAAGCGAGGGACGAGAGGACTCTAGTAAGCGCTTTTTCGAGTATCAAGGCGGAGAACGGCTACTTGTTCGAAGCTGCGAGAAATTGCTCGACGGTCAGCCCTGCCTTTGCGATCAGACTACGCAACGTGCCTCGGGCGACTTCCTGGTGATTGGGGATCGAGAGCGTGGCAAGGTGGCCTGGCCTCGTCATAATAATATGACTGCCTTTCTGGCGAACCACCTCCCACCCAAGGCGCTGAAAGAGTTTGATGACGTCGGATGGAGAGAGAATGGGAACCGGAGTCATCAGGCGATGACTTCCACTTGACGAGTGAGCACCGTCAGAGGCATCCCCATTTCAGCACGTGCTTCCAGGCACTGCTTAATCGCATCCTGTACATTATCCTGAGCCTCTGCCTCTGTCTTGCCTTGGCTGACGCATCCGGGAATCGCCGGACATTCAGCAATGTAGGCCCCATCCTCATCACGCGTAATGGTAATCGTAAAGATCATGGCGTCTCCTCTAATTTTTCTCTATTCCTCAACCCAAGCACTTGGACAACGATCAGCGGCCAGCTTGCTGCGCCAATCCCATATCATTCACCAACGCCACACTTTATCAGAAGTAAGTCTACTGAAATGACCTATTTTTATCCACCATTCGGCACTCCCGCAGCACGTGCGCCCAATTATCGCTCCCCCTTCCTTCATCCCATCAAGGGAGGTATTCTCACCCTCCGCGACGGAAAATAGGAAGGCAGCACGGAACCGGTGGTACTTGTCACGGTCTATCAACCAGATCCGGCTGTGTGGCAGGAGGGTTATACAAGGAGGCGGACATGAGGACGCAGAAACGGACCAAACTGATTCACGAAGGCCGCTATCTCGCCGAGGTCGATGTTGAGTTGGTCATCACCGAAGACGAATGGTCCCCCTACCTTTCAGTATCTGACGCCTATAAGCTGGACGATGTGCGAGCAACCTTGAAGCAAGGCGATACCGCAACAGCGGCACGCTACGGGCGATTTTTTCGATCACGCCGCTTGCCGTGTGACTCTCACATCGAAGGAAATAAGATGACGATTTCCCCGGCTGCCCGCCTGCGGGAAAGCTAAAAAAGACTCCCAGTACATGTTTCTTGCTCGAAGCGACCCGTTCAGGCTCGCCGAGCGGCGGGCTTCTGAAATTCCCTCGCGGACTCGGTCGGTCTCCGCTTTCCTCCTCACTGAGCCTCGACGGGTCCCCGCTCCTCTGGCGACGTCCCCTCTGAGCCCCGGCCCTGCGCCGAGGTGCAAGGTCAAGCAACGACCCCATCTCTTTCTATGCGCGGTTTCAGCAAGCCAGGCTTTCAGGAGGCATATTGATCGACAAGCAATCAGCGAGGATGCGGCACGCTAGTCTTGCCATTCAGCGCAGAGAGTACAAGGGTTGTCGGACGAGACGGGGCTGCGAGACAGCGTGGTAGCATCAGGGAATCAATCCCTCCCCGCCATTTCATTCATCTGCTCAGAAGTGTCAAGTCACGCAACGACCTCACCCGTGTTTTCAATGAGTAGAGGAAGTATCTTGGATGCGAAGTGTTTTTTGAATTGCTTTGCGCGGCCTCTGATCCGCAGCTGAATCCAGAGCGTCCAAACGCCCATCAAGATACCAGCCAAGAAGACCCGAAAAGCAATGTCGCTATCAATCTTCTCAGCGTTGATGAACACCGGGTCGATATCACGCGTTGCGCCGACCATCCCTAATGCACCAAAGACTCCCACAAGAACTGCCATGATCCACCAAAATCTACCCTGTCCAAAGAACCTCGGCGAGAAAGAAGACGATACATCAAGCCAGTTGGTCTTCTCAGTATTGTGGTTGAAGATTGTCCAATAATACCCCTGATCTTTCCCTTTCTTGATACCCCACACAACCGAAACAATGTGACCAGGCCTGACCTGAAGATTGGCATTACTCGTTTCAACGCAGATTTCCTTACCATCTGAACCCTGAACAAAGAGTTGATCGTGGGTGGTAGTTGTCGACGTGATGTTTACCGGTTGAGTGGATACGTACCCGGATCCGCCCTGCACGTAACCACCCCCACCTCCTCCCTCACCTGAAACCTCCGTGGAAGTCCATTTCCTCGAGTCCTTAACTTCGCCGGTTAGCGAGTAGATCTCAAACTTCATTCCTTTGAGAGTGACCTCGGAAGTTTTCGCCATTTTCATATCTCACGGATCTAAGGATTATGGGCAAACAGGAATGAGTTGGTCATTTCGCCAGTAAGAGCACCGCTGAGCTTAACGGGAAGGAGATGGGGGCATTGCTTGACCTTGCATCTTCCTCCCCTTCAGATCCGTACTCATCGTTCGCCAGCTTCACATGGAGTACCCGGTAGCTCCCGACACGTCATGAAAGGTACGCCCTACAGTACCGCTACTTCGCGTCAAACGGTCGGTGCTCGTCCTGCCACGACTTGGAGAGAAACCGATCGAAGACGTGCTGTCGGAACTCCTTCGACAACCCATAATGATTGTAGAGTCTGAAGAATGTGGGGTGGTCGCACTGCGGCCCCTTGCAGTTGGGATCGAACTTCGCATTTTGTTCAGTAATGAGCCGACTCCGGGTCCCCTGATACCCCCCGAACTTCGCAAGCTCCTCCGGGGTCAGCTCGTTCCGATACACTCTCCCATCACTTCGCAGCTTAACGACCTGGGCAAGAATCTCAAACGCCCCAACCTGGCGGGCCACGGTATCGACGCCATCCTTCCCCGCAATCTCAGTCAAGACGTTCTGAGGGTCAGGCAATTCGGTGAGATAGCGAACGTCTGGTGCTTTCGGTGATGCTGCAGCTGACGCAACGGGCACATGCTCATCGAGGTTCGATCGAACCAGCGTGAGGCATAATCGTCCGTCTCCCTGCTTGGTGCCAAGCCCCCGAGGCCGCTGCCTGTCGCCCGACTTAGCCAAACAGATACCCAATGTCTCGTCACCCAAGAGATTCCCGAGACGATACAACCCCACCACCGATTGGCCTTTCATGGCCGGAGTGGTGAATGTCACGTCGATATGGTGCGCGTCGAAGAACATCGGCTCAAGCGTCTTCGGGTCTGGCGACGGATTGACCGAGAAGGAAAAGAAGGGCGTGGGTGTGCCATTCTCAAAAGACAGAAACTGGTCGCCCTGAATCATGAAGACCACTTCCTCTTTCAGGTTCGACCGGCTGATCGCAAACAACTCGTATGTTCTTCGCCCATTCTCTTCAACCAGCCTGGCATACCAACGCCCTTGGAGCTGCGCCAGCACCTCTTTCTGACGAGCCTTGGCATTTTCTCCAGTTTGGGCTTTCGTGTGCGCTTCTGACCGCTTCGCTGCCAACGCCGCCTGTTCTTTCGTCGTGCGAACGTACAGAATTTCGGTGGTCTTCCCGGTGAGCGGATTCGGCAAGAGCATCGTCATCGTATGACCGGCTACCATGAACCGGCTGCCCTTCTTCTCCACCCACACAATCACCTCATGGCCACTGATCTCATACTCCACCCGCTGCAACTGGCCATTCACCTCCATGCTTTTGTCCGTGAACGTGATGGTCTTCCCCATAAAACCGGTTACCGCCGCCAGCATAGGATCAGTCTGACTGGCCTTCCCGCCAGACTCCTGCAGCAGCCACATCCCCACAAGCGAATTCTTTTCGGCAGAGACCAAACTCGCAAACCCCAGCATCACGAGAATGACGGAAGTGAGAAGCATCCTCACAACCAGACAGTTGCTACTCATCCTCATGCCTCACCCTGCCTAACACTAAGCACGCAGTGTTTAACGCTACCACCCTTACAAATTAATTAGAGCTTGGGCTTCCCCTGCTTCTCTGCGCCCTGGATTTGTTTTTCCAGCTGCTTGCTCTTGAAATCAGATACCATTGAAGTCGTTCTGGCAAGCGCGTCCTGGACAAAATAATTATCCATCATAAAACTTTCAAGCTGCCAGACACGGTTAGCCTTGTCTATCTGCATACGGACACTCAGCACACGTCCACATTGGTCCATCGCCTGGCTTAGTGGATTAAATAGTGAGTTAGAGTTACGAAACTGCAGGTCGGCCTGAATGGCAAGATGGCATTGTCGATCCAGACTTGGTGGGGCAATCTGAACACCATCCCGATCAAATACCCAAGTCCACTCTTCAAACATCGCGACGCTTTGGCCTATCCATTTGAATGAGGGTGCTCCGTACTTCTCCATAAGCGCTTCTTTTGTGTTTTGAAAGGTCGCCTGGTGGCCATTTGGATATCGACGAATCCGTGAGATCTGCCCAACGATAGACTTATTAGGAGTAGGGGCAAAACTGGCCGCAATGAGCTCAAGTTCGCCAACAATTACGTCACGGTTCTTACTTACTCCAATAACATGAGAGAAGAACTTCGTATTAGGCATATCCGATAGTTCCGCGTGATACTCTTGAATCACGAGTGGCAAATCATTTTTCTTTAGTTTCTGACTAACCTCTTCGGCCATCATGCCAATCCTAAATCCTGAAATATCCAATCCATCCCACGTGCGCGATCCAGCAATCGCTGTGACAGAATTTGAGGCCGTAGCTAATGCCAGTGGAACAACTGCGCGGGTGCCAGCAGGAATCGTAGCGCCATTTGTACCTGGCGATGTCCCTTGAACAACTGTTGGTGGCGGAACACTTGAAGCCTTCTGCTGTAAGGGCTGTGCTGGTTGCTGCGATTCTTGCACTAAACGAATGCCCGAAATACTCAACCCTCTGGCAACCTGCATTTCATAGCCGACAGGTTCGCCCCGTGAGTCTACTTTTGAAATTGCAATTTCTCCACGAAGTGAGAAACTTGGATCGCCAGGGGCTTGGCCTTGTCGACGAAACTGCACTGAAATAGGCGCATCAACCCCAGGCTCCAAGGGCAGAGTGGGCCCATATCCACGCATTGGAATGCCCCGATAGTCACCATGCCCTGCACTCCACTTGGCCCCACTGCTATCAGTGAGATAGAACGATAAGTTATCTGGGACTGACACGAAGATTCTGCGCCCAGTACGGTTCACGAGTAACAAGCTGACATCAGCTTGAGTATCTTGCCCAAGAAGACGCAATTCGGTCACATACAGGCAAAACTCAGGGGCCGCACTCGCAGGGCCGTTCCCTTCTGCGCACATGCCTTTAGCCATGCTCTTCCCAACATTCTGCATCACTTGTCCGAACTGACCTTCCGCACAAGACACGACTGACAGCGCGGCAAGCACAATGGCACAGGATGACCACCGTCGATGAATCCTCATGATTCCTCCCTGATGAGTGAACCGGACAATGAATTCCTTAATGACAGGACGAACAAAGACGCCATCCTGTGATCTCGTAAAAACTAGGGCTTCCCTTGCATGAGAATCCAGCCATCATCGCCCTTTACCAAACGCACATTCCCGGCGTTCTTCTGCCGCATGCCTAACACCTCTACGTCCATCTCCACGTCGCAGTTATATCCAGACGCTCCTTCGGACTTTGCGCAGGCCAGCTTCTTAAGACCATGCAACTTGGGCGCAAGGCCTCCGGCCAGTTTTCCGGCCTCCGCGAACTTAGCCTCATACGCCTTTCTGATATCAGCCTCGCTGGGCTCGCTTGAACAGCCAGCAAGTACACCTGCCATGGCGATGGTCAACACAAGAGATGCTCGCATAGCGATTTCTCCATTGGTCTCTACAAATGGCTCATTTCGCCTTAAAGGCTCCGACCCCTTAGGGCGCTGCATAAGACAGCCACCACTGACCTGGCGCTACTGGAACTTGCACGAGCGAATTGGGAATGGCCGTATCGAGAAAGAAAATCATGGCATTCCCACTCAGCAATCCAAATCCCAGTGAGGCGCTGTCGACCACATCGGAAAAGAAAAACGTTGCAGGAGATGAGACCAGGTCCGGAGTGGTAGCCGGCACAGTTCCTAAGTTCGTCACGGGAAGGCCCGTTGTCGCCTCAATGGCTGTCATCGTCCCTCCGTTGAGTGTCGAACCCACGAGAGTAGACATGAGGACTTTCGACGGAGAAAGCACCGGACCTCTCGGGTTGTACCGTGGAAGCGCGATAGCGCCTGCTCCGGCTAGCGTCGTGTTGGGGAATGAAGACACCGTCGTTCCACTGTCGCTGAGCACACCGGTCGTTGGGTTACTTATCGTGAAGGGGTCGAATTGCGTGTAGTAGAACAGTCCGTTTGCAGAGACAAGCAATGGGTAGATTAACTGATCGCCCACCGACGGGACATCGACTCTCGAAGCTCCTCCGGTTTTCGGAACCGAAATAATCGAGGGGCCATTTGACGTTGGCACAAGCACATACACACGGTTTGTCGTGGCAACATGAGCGCTAGTCGGTCCCCCCACGTTCAAAATCGGTGTCACTTGTCCTGCTGCCGTCGCTGTCAGTGGAATGCGGTAGATAATCCCTGCTGTCGAGTCTGTCGCAAAGAAGTTTGTGCCATCCGAGCTGGCTCCAGCTTGTAACGACGCTCCCGTTAGAAGTGGGACCAGCGTGTTCGAAGACACCGTGTAGACATAGATAGTACTCGCTGGAAAGCTCTCCACAAAGACCCTGTTGGAGGTGTCTTGTGCAATAAATCTAATGTCCTCTATGTTTGCCTGGATTGGCGTGATGGCCTGAGTGGCGAGGTTCATGATCTTCAACGTGTTACTGGCAGCCGCATCGGTCAAGAACGTGTGCGTGGCAATACCCGATGACAGGTCGCGCACAAAGCTTCGATCATGTGGAAGAGTCAGGCCTGTCGGCAAGACTGATGGTGCAACGGCAGCACCATCTGAAACGGAAACGAACTTGGTGATGTTGTCCGCGTTCGTACCGCCCAACCCAAAGAAACCACATAGCCCATCCGCTCCCGGAAGTTCATAGAACATCCGGCGCGTATTGGGATTTGTCCCATCAAAAACCACATCAAACGTACAGACCTGAGTCGCGGCGGACTCATTGGATATTTGCACGGGTGGATTGCTTGCGCTCCCCGGTACGCCACTACTTTTGGCGACATTGACTCGCCACAATCTGCCGTTGCTGGCATAAATCTGAAACACGGGCAGAAGATTGGTGAGTGACGTCGTTGGAGCGTCCCAGGTACTGCTGTAGAGGAGAATCGTTTTCGTAACTCCTGTGGCGACAGTCGTCGGTGTCGCAGCAGGAGCCGCGGGATCAACAGCCATCAAAAGGCCAACCGCACTAGGAGGGAAACCGCCCGCATTCGTAAAGAAGTGATACCTGGCGGAGGTGGACACACCTCCCCCTCCAAACGTAGCCGTGACCGTTGTATTCTGATCCAGCGTCACGAGACAGGCGCCAGTCCCTAAACAGCCGCCGCCGCTCCAGCTGGTGAACCCAGTCCCAGAGGCGGTGAGCGTCACCGCGCCTTTGTTAAAGGGCGCTGAACAGTTTGTGCTACACGTATCGATACCAGCTGGATTGGACGAGACTGATCCGGTTCCAACCACTTGGACCGTGAGGACCGGCCGATTGAAGTTGGCGGTGACGGTCGTCGCCGACGTCACGGTGAAACTACAGGTCCCTGTGCCTGAGCACCCGGCGCCACTCCAGCCGGTGAAGTTCGAGACACTATCGGGAGTGGCCGTCAACACCATCGCCGTACCTGGCAGATAACTTCCGCATGGCAGTGCCCCCCCACCGTTGGCACTACACAAAATCGTCCCGCTTCCACCGTTTCCTGAGGCGACGTTGGCGGTCACGGACACAGGCACCGCATTCAGTGTAAACGTGGCAATCACGGTGGAATCCACGGTCAGGGGAATGGAACAGGTTCCGGTTCCCGTACAGTTCGCATTCCCAGTGCCATTGCTCCAGCTCGCGAAGGTCGAGCCATTCGCCGCAGTCGCCGTCAACACCACCGTCCCTTGAACGAGTGACGCCGAACAAGTGGCGCCGCAGTCGATCCCTGCTGGACTCGATGTCACCGTGCCCGTTCCATTGCCGGCCTTAGTCACCGTCAAGTTGGTATTGACGGGCACTGCGATAAACGTGGCGGTCACTGCTGTATTGGCATTGAGCGTCACCACGCAGGCGCCGGCGCCCGTGCAGCCCCCGCTCCAGCCGGTAAATCCGGCCCCGGTTGCCGTCAATGTCACAGCCGTGCCGTTGGAAAAATCTGCGGAACAGGTCGCGCCGCAGTTGATCCCTGCTGGATTCGATATCACACTCCCGGCACCAGCCAATGTGACCGAGAGGGTTGAGAAGTTGGCCTGCAAATGCGTGGTGGCCGTGGCCTCCGAGACGAGCGTGAGTCCCTGGAAAGAGGTATCAAAACCCGCGGCAGTAAAATCGATGGTCGCAGGGAAATTGGCCGGCGCATTCGCCGGGAGCACGATGGGATTCCCTGGAGCAGGAGCTCCGCCCGACAGCGTCAGCAGCAACTGTGACAAGTTCACCACTTGAGGATCGGTGAGACTCGTCGCATTGAAGACCGACAGGGCTGTCACTACGGGACCGGCGGGCACAGCAGCCCCAATCGTCCGGCCATAGAGATTGAATGTGACGGTGTCCCCAGGGAGATAGTTGTACTGGCCGCTGGCATTCGTAAGACCGGACAATCCTGAGGGCACGCAGGTGTACCCAAGCCCTTGGACCGGACTATCGATGAAGACTCCCACCGACGGCGCAGCCGCCGGCGCTGTTCCTCCGCCACCACCATCACCGCCAGAGCTGCAGGCTGCGAGAACACATAACAACGGAAGCGCACAGGCAACCTGCATCAGCCTCTTACCGATTCGCGAGAATTTCATGATGACTCCTGGATAAATATGGATGAATGCTGTTCGATCTTCGTGCGACGCCTATCTCACCTGCGTCAGGTCGTATTCGGGACGAAGACAGACCACGCCACTGGCCTGTCATATCTGTGGCCGATCCAGACGTGGTCGCATGACTCCACGCCGACCGGACGGTCGATGTCGATTCGATGGAATGAACCAGAAGGGATGAGGATCGAGGGACGGAGCGGTACAGGTGTTATGAGTGAGTGAGTGAGTGAGTGAGTGAGTGAGTGCAAGCCGGACGCCAGGTTTTCAACGCGCGACTTGTTATCAGCATGATAGCATTCACCGTTTCCTCTCTACTGCTCTTCAGTCGAAACCTAGCGCCTGTACCGACTGGCGAAAACCAGCTACTCAGGGAGCCGCATTGTAGTAAACCCGCATCGTGCCTCGCAATGACAAAACGATCACCCCCTCCAAAGAAGGGGCACCAGCACAGATGTTCGCCATTCGTGCAGGCAAGAAAGCAATTGATAGGCCAACAAACGACGCCCTGTTCAATGCAGGCGTGGCCAATGCGGAAGGACTCGTCTGCAGAGCCATGGACTTGAGCGATACACCGGGATGAGACAGAATCAAGCTGAGCGGATTCAAGCAGTTCAGCAAGAGTGATACGACACGTCGTACCGACGAAAGGCTCGGCACCTCCAGCCGTATTCCTCCGACCACTCAATTCAGCCCTGTCTACGCAAACCCTCGCCACACGCGCAGAGGTATGCAAAGCGGCCACACTGTGAGGCGAGATTGATGAAAGCCGCCTGGAGATGCTTCATCGCTTGCTGATCTGGCTAGGGAATCACCTGCACGATCAATTCAATTTCAATGGGGGCCTGGCGGGGGAGTTCGGCGGCGCCGACGGCGACGCGGGCGTGTTTGCCGGCTTCACCGAAGATTTGCACGAGGAGATCGGAGGCCCCGT
>ERZ1292630.5380-Hain-H41-02um-R3-5380-length-10514-cov-4_pt1 | contig 10514 bp, 5 predicted proteins | sample MGYA00564408_ERZ1292630 | MGnify/ENA primary metagenome ERZ1292630 (study PRJEB36523, sample SAMEA6512641) | groundwater metagenome | collected 2019-01-08 | study: AquaDiva: Metagenomics assemblies of 32 groundwater samples
TACACCGTTAGGATACACTCATTTTTCTCTATCCACAACTTTTGATTATATCTCTAAAAATTCCGTAGCCGATAAATTTGGCTTAAAAAAAGATGATACTATCTTAAAAATAGACAATTATTCCATCTATAATTCCATGAGATATCTTGGAGTACTTGGTATTTATCCTGGAGGAGAAGCCGTTACCCTTACCGTAAAACGCGAAGATGCAGAACTAGTTTTAAAGGGTAATCTTGGTTCCCGTGAACTAATCCAGAAACCATCAAAAATGCCTTTTTGAGGAAACAAAAAAAACGGCGTGGAAATATGCCGTTACGATAAAGTTCTTGCCGATATGCTAAAAACGTTTGGTAGAACGGAGTAAATTTTTATGGGCGGCTTTCTTAATCCGGGAATGGCCCTGTTTGCCTTAGCCGGATTAGTTCCGATTATTATTCATCTTTTAAACAAACAGCGGTAAAAAAAAATCCGCTGGGCGGCGATGGAATTTTTACTGGCCGCCCTGAAAAAAACCCGCCGGCGGCTGCAGCTGGAAAATTTATTACTGCTGTTAATCCGGACAATGATTGTTATCCTGCTGGCTTTTAGTTTAAGCCGCTGTTACATCAAAGAAAACCCCTTCATCGCCGGCGCGGTTGATACCCACGCTATTATCGTTCTTGATGATTCTTACAGCATGGATTATAAAGTCGGCCTCAAAACTTATTTTGAACAGGGGAAGGAAATTGCCATCCAACTGGTTGACTCCCTCAAAACCTCCCGGGGCGATCAGGTTTCGTTGCTGACCGCTTCAGCCAATCCCTTTGCTCCAGCCGGTGGTTTGATTTCCGAAGGTTCATCAGATTTTGAAAAAGTAAAAAAAACGATTGCTAATCTTTCCGTTTCTGATTTCGGAACTGATTTACTTAAAACATTCCAGGAATCATTGGAAGTTGCAGATAAATCCGACCGGACGCGTAAAGTTTTTTACCTGATTACCAACGCCCAGCGAACCGACTGGCCGATCGCCGACAAACAACAAGCTGGTTTTACCGAATTAATAAATAATCTGGGCAAAAAAGTGGAACTGCAGATTATTGATGTCAGCAAACCTCAGGCCGGTAATTATCTGATTACCAGGATAGAACCATCGCGACAGATTATTACGACCGATAGCCCGGTCACTTTTCAGGCTGAAATCCGCAATTTTAACCCGCAGCCGGCGTACCAGATTCAGGTTGATTTTATCGTTGATAATTTTATGCAAGATAGCGCCGCGATTGACTTGCCGGCCAACGGCATAGCCACCACTTCTTTTAATTATGAATTCAAAGAACCGGGACCGCATTGGATTACTATCCGGCTGGCTTCAGATAATCTGGCCATTGATAATAAACGGTCTTACGCCATGGATGTTAAGGATACGCTCAAAATTTTGCTCGTTAACGGCGAAGGCGGAACTGAATCTTTTGATGATGAAACTATTTTTTTGCAGTACGCCTTAAATCCCAGCCGGAGTGAAACAGAACGGGCTTCTATTTACGCCCTGGAAATAGCCAGCGACCTTGTTTTTGAAGACACGGATGTGAAAAAATACGACCTGGTCGTTCTGGCGAACCTGCCGTTCCTTTCACAGGTCAAAGTAAAAAGTCTGGAGAAATATGTCTCGGCCGGAGGCGGGCTGCTTATTTTCCTCGGCGATAAAATAGACCGGACTATTTACAATGAATTGCTCTACCGGAACGGAAACGGTCTTTTGCCGGGCGAACTGGGCGGTATTCTGGGCGACCGCAATCATGAAAAAGCAGTTTATCTGGAAGAAATAGATTTTACGCATAATGCGCTGGAATATTTAAAACCGCTTAAAGCCCAATTCGGCAAAATGGTTATTTATGAGTTCTATGACATTAAAATTGATGCGGCGCGTCAGGATACCCGCGTCATCGCGCGGTTTAATTCAGTCTCCGACCGGTCCGTCTCCGACGGTCCCGCCAGCGCGGGAGAAAATACTCCGGCTCTATCGGAAAAACTTTTCGGCCGCGGTAAAGTAATGCTGGTAACTACTTCGGCTGACGCCGAATGGAACCTGATGCCCGGCCGAAAACTTTACGTAATGTTATTTGACCAGATTGTAATGTATCTCGCATCTCAACCGTCTGAATTTAAAAACCTTCTGGTTGGACAAACGTTACGACTATTACTTAAAACCTCCGATTACGCCCCAAATTTTTCGTTAGCTACCCCGCAACAGGGTTTAACAACCATTTCTCCGTTCCCGTTTCAGGACAAAACGGCAGATTCAGAACCAGGCCGATTCATGTTAGCTTACAACCGGACCGAACGGCACGGTATTTATACCTTAAACCGTTTGACGGAAAGCCAGACAGAAGAAGGGGCTCATGCTCCCTTAGAAGCGCCACCGGAACAGATCGCTCTTTTCTCTTATTGGGCGGTAAATCTTGACCCGGCCGAAGGAAACCTCCAGCGCATCACCGAAGAAGAACTTAAACAACTGTATCCCGGTTTTCAATTCAGGAAAACAGAAGAATTATCACAAACACCGGAAACCAGTATAACCAAACCACCACCCAGTTCTATCTGGAAATTTTTAGTTTATACCGTATTAATATTATTGGTGCTGGAATCAATCCTGGCGCAGCGTTTCGGGACCTTTTCAGCCTCGCCACGGCGGGGTAAATAAAATTATGAATCGATTGATTAATAGTCTATTCGGTATTGACCGCGGCACAACGGGCCAATGGGATTGGCTACCCGCCTGGCGTAACCTGCCGGACGTCTGGATTGTAATGTTAATTATTATTCCGGCTGTTTTACTCTTCAGCTTCATAGTTTACCGCAAGGAAAGTTATTCCGTTTCTTTACCGGTAAAATTATTTTTAACCGGTTTGCGTTCTCTGGCTATTTTAATCGTTTTAATAATTTTATTCCAACCGATTATTATCTGGGAAAAAACGGTTGAACGCGAATCGACCCTGATTCTTCTGATTGATGAGTCGTTAAGCATGGGAATTAAAGATAAGTTTCCGGACCCCAAACAGCATCAAAAACTGACTGAACTGACCGGACTGTCTCAGGCGGACAAAAAAGAAACAGGCGCTCTTTCCATTATTTCCCGAATCGATGAAATGAACCGGCTGGACCTGGTTAATAAAGTATTGACCAATACCAGACTGGCTCTTTTAGAAAACCTGCAAAAAAAATATAAAATTAAATTATATACTTTTTCCAATCAGATTCGCGGTAAAACGATTGAACGAATCGGAGGAATTATCCCGACCGGCGAATCAACCGCGGTGGGAACGGCTTTAACCGACGTATTGAACGCCGAATCCAATTCTTTTATTGCCGGAATCATTCTTATTTCAGACGGCCAGAATAACGTCGGCCCGAATCCGGTTGATCTGGCTTCCTCGTTAATTAACCGGGGTAATCTGGTTCCGGTCTATACGATTGCCGCCGGTAATCCGCAGGACCCCAGAGACATTGAACTCCTGGAATTGCGCGCCCCGGAAGTGGCCCGGGCTAAAGATTTCGTTTCCTTTGATTTTTCCATCAGGAGCAAAGGATTTGAAAATGAAACAATTACCGTAACGCTTAATGAATCCGCCTCAGGCGGAGACAAAGTCGTAGCCGAAGAACGAATCGCCCTCCCGGGTAATAACAAAAAACAAAGTTTATCGCTTCGTTATAAACCCCAAATACCGGGAGAATATATTTGCACCGTAACGGTCCCTCTTCAAACGGGTGAATTAATAGAAGAAAATAATACTTTAACCCATCATTTAAAAGTAGTGGAAGAAAAAATCAGGGTGCTGTTTGTAGAAAATTACCCGCGTTGGGAATACCGTTATCTTAAAAACGCCTTAATCAGAGACCATTCCATCAAAGCATCCTGCCTGCTCCTGGAAGCGGACCCTGACTTTCCGCAGGAAAGTTCACCGGGGGTACCGCCTTTAACCCGCTGGCCCCGTGATAAAAAAGAACTTTTTGAATATGATGTTATTATTTTCGGAGATATTAATCCGCACCGGTTAGCCGAAGAAAGCGGCCACCCTTCTGAATTTATGAACGATCTGGTTAGTTTTGTGGAGGAAATCGGCGGTGGAATTGCCTTTATCGCCGGCCCAAAATATAACCCCAGAACTTTCCGGAATACGCCGCTGGCTGATTTACTGCCGGTGATACTGGAAGACGAAGATGTGTCTATTATCCAGGGCGATGAAACGCTAACCGAGGCATTTAAAATAAAATTAACTGCGGAAGGCCGGATGGACCCGATGATGCGGTTGGAACCGGACCAGGCGGTCAACCAGGAACTCTGGGAAGATAACGACCAGAAAAATGACGGAATGCCCGGCTTGCTCTGGTTTTATCCGGCAAAAAAATCAAAATCCGGCGCTAAAGTCCTGGCGGTCCATCCTTTTGCAAAAAATAAATACGGACCTTATCCTCTTCTGGCGGCTCAACCTTATCCGCGCGGCCGTATTTTCTTTTCGGCGCTGGATGAAACCTGGCGCTGGCGCTTTATCAGGGGAGATAAGTATTTTTATACGTTCTGGAGTGAGATTATCAAATACCTCTCAGGCGGCCGATTGCTGGGTAACAAACGTTATAATATCAAAGTAGACCCAACGAAATATTCGCTCGGCGCAAAAATAAATATTACGGCCCGGATTTATAACGAAGAATTTGAGCCGCTGAAAGCCACCGGTTATACCGTTCATCTGGAATTACCCGATAAACTCAAAAAAGATTGGGAACTTAAAGCCGTTCCTAAAAAAACCGGCGAATTTTCCGGCCTTTATACCCCGAAAGAAATCGGTAACTACAACGTGTGGGCCGGACCGGAAGAAATCGGACGGGAAAAAGAACGCGGCTATGCTTCCTTCGTTGTTCACTGGCCCAAACAGGAATACGAAAATCCGACGGTTAACCGGCTCGCCCTGGAACAGATTGCCGAAAAAACCAAAGGTGTTTTTCTACCTATTTATCAAATTGACCAGTTACCGGCTAAAATAAAACCGCTGGGCGAAGTGGCTTTTTCAGAATCGCGGGAAGATGACCTCTGGGATACCCCTTTTATTTTTCTCCTGTTCTTAGGCCTCATCGCCACGGAATGGATTATTCGCAAATTAGTTCTATTGCTTTAAAAATGTTCTCGCCCTGTATCTGTCAGAGGTTGCCCCAAATTCCGTTAGAATAAAGGGACTCAGACCATTCCTTCGGCGACAATCAAAATAAATATTTTAACGAATTAGGTATTAATTTGCATATTGGTTGACACTATTACTAATGTGAAGCGTGAGATGAACGATTAATTACCTTTTAGGCTGTGCTTAGCTTGTTTAGAAATTAACTTATTCTAATTATATAAGGATTATGAACGATATGATGAATTTAAAAACAGCCACCAGGGTTTATGGGTTATTTTTCTTAATCTTCACTTTAATCAGTTGGGTCATCCTGTCCAGTTCAGTCCTACGGGCTCAGCCAGATAAAAACATCGAAGAAACCGTTAATCAGATCACAGCCAAAGAATTAAAGAAACATGTTGTTTTTTTGACAAGTCCGGAACTGGCCGGCCGGGAAGCCGGCACGGCCGGAGGAAAAAAAGCGGCTGAATACGTCGCCGAAGAATTCAAGAATATCGGCTTAAAAACACTGGGACCGGACAGTTCTTATTTTCAGGAATTCAGCACCCGGGCTATGAGTAATCGGGGACCGCTCTTAGAAATGAGTAATGTTTTGGGGTATATTGAAGGTTCCGACCCGATCCTGAAAAAAGAATCTCTTGTCATCGCGGCCCATTTTGACCACCTCGGACTGGGTGGTCCAATGAGCGGTTCACCCGGTCAACTTCATCCCGGTGCCGACGATAATGCCTCCGGCACAGCCGGCCTGATTGAGCTGGCCCGGGCCTTTACCTCACTCACGGAAAAACCAAAAAGAAGCATCCTCTTTATCGCCTTTGATGGAGAAGAAATCAGAATGGCCGGTTCGAACCACTATGTTAAAAATCCTCTCTGGCCGCTGGATAATACCGTATCCATAATTAATATGGACCAAATCGGCCGGTCTACCGAAAACGGCTGTTTTGCCTTCGGCGCCCAGTCAAGCCCTGGTTCAAAAGAAATTTTAACTGAACTTAATCAAAATACCTCCAAAATAAACCTGGCCGTCGTCGATATGCCGGGTATGGGTAGTGACCATTCACCGTTTTACGAAAACAAAATACCTTATCTTCATTTTATGTCTGGTATGAACCCTGACCGGCATACCCCCGGCGATACGATTGATAAAATAAACGCAGACGGAATGGAAAAGATCTGTCGTTTAATCTTCCGGTATGCTTTAAAAATAGCCAGCACCGACCAGCGGCCGGTTTATAAAGAAATGGCGCCAGGCGCCATGGGCCAGAACCAAATGGACGGCAGTCCGGACAGAATGAGTATGAAGAGAAAACCGCAACTGGGAATAGTTCCTGATTTTCAAGGAAGCGAAAAAGGATGTAAAATTTTAGAGGTCAAAGACGACTTCCCGGCCGCCCTGGCCGGACTACAGGCCGGCGATATCATTATTAAAATTGATAAGCAAGCCATCACCAGACCTCAAGACCTATCCGCTCTACTGGAAACTAAAAAACCGGAAGACGAAATAAGCGTGATTGTCTTACGGAATGCGGAAGAAAAAATATTTAAACTTATATTGAAATGAAAGGAGAAACATTGTGAGTTATTTAAAGAACCCTAAAGTATCGGTCGGCCTTAATTTGGTATTTTTATTAATCTTGTCTATCAGCGGCTGGAGTTGTCAGAGCGCTTCCGAAACGACTGCCCTACCGGTCCTTTCCCCGTCCGGCCCGGTTCAACCACCGGCCGACCCGTTAAATAAATTGACCGCTTCGGAGTTAAAAAAGCATGTGGTCTATTTAGCCAACGACGAACTAGCCGGCCGGGAAGCCGGCACGACGGGAGGAAAAAAAGCGGCTGAATACGTAGCCAAAGAATTCAAAAATATCGGCTTAAAAACACTGGCACCGAGTAATTCTTATTTCCAGGAATTTACCGTTCAAGGGCTGGATTTAAGAAACGTTCTGGGCTATATTGAAGGTTCCGACCCGGTTCTGAAAAAAGAATCCGTCGTCATCGGAGCCCATTATGATCACCTGGGACTGGGTGGAAGCGGTAGCCGCGGCAGCGCGTCCGGCCAGATTCATCCCGGGGCCGACGATAACGCTTCCGGCATAGCCGGCCTGATTGAGCTGGCCCGGGCCTTTGTGGCGCTCCCGGAAAAACCAAAAAGAAGCATCATCTTCATCGCTTTTGACGGCGAAGAAAAAATGATGTTAGGTTCACGCCACTACACACAAAATCCGTGGTGGCCATTGGAGAAAACAATTTATATGGTCAATCTGGATCAAATCGGTCGGTCAATTAACGATAAAATTATCGTTCTGGGCTCGCTGTCTAATCTTACCTCTAAAGAAACTTTAACTGAACTTAATAACCGGACCGTTAAACTGGACCTCCAGTTCAAGAATCTGGGAGCGATGGAATTAGCCAGCGATAACGGCCCATTTTACCAACAAAAAATACCGTATCTATTTTTTAATTCGGGCCGATATGATGACCGGCACACCCCCAATGATACGATTGATAAGATAAACGCGGCCGGGATGGAAAAAATCTGTCGTTTGATATTCCAATATACTTTACAAGTAGCCAATACCGCCGCCCGACCGGTTTACCAGGAAATGCCTCTGGACGTTAACGTAGCCGGAATGTCCGACCGGATGGCCCCCCCCCAGAACAAAAAACCGGTAATGGGTATTACCATAGACTTGGAATGGAAAGAACCGGGCTGCCGGATATTAGAGGTCGTCTCAAAGTTACCGGCCGACCAATCCGGGCTAAAACCGGGCGACGTTATCACTAAAGTGGATGCCCAGTTGATTACCACGCCGCAAGACCTTTTTACATTGCTGGGAACAAAAAAACCCGGGGACGAAATAAACATATTAGTTTCACGCGACCGCCAGTCGCTGACATTCAAGATTAACTTGGCCGGCCAACCGGAAGGGATGTCCGAACAAACACCGAACAACAAACCGGAAGGCATGGGCGGAATGATGGGCAACCTTTCAAACGGAGCCACCGGTGAGATTCTATCGCCCGAAGAATCTGATATCGCTCAACAGGAAACCATCAAAACGATTGAAAAAGTCCGCGGTCTCAAATTTAAAGAACCGGTTAATTATCAAATCCTCCCCTTTGATAAATTTGAAGCCGCTTTGAAACGGGACTCTAGTAAAGAATCGCACTCGGCCCGGAATGTCCCGGGCTTCTATCGCTGGACGGAGAAAACGCTTTACCTCCAGGAAGCGCCGCCTTCCGCCCAACTAGACGGTGTCCGGATCCATGAAACATTTCATGCCTTGCAAGACCAACTATTCAATCTAGAAAAATTACACCTTCAGGCTAAAACAACTGATGCCGACAATGCTATCCGAGCGCTGATTGAAGGCGATGCAACCTTGATGTTCATTGAATGCCTGCCGAACAGCAAGGCCGGGGTAATGATCGAAAAAAGCCCCCTGGAAATGATGGGCGGAAAAATACAGTATGACAACAGTGGCCAAGGTGCCGTGGGTATGATTCAACGATCTTTTGATTATTCTATTGCTGCAAAATTCGTTAAAGCCATTAAAGAGAAAAAAGGCTGGGCCGGGGTCAATGCCTTATACACCAACCTGCCCGGTTCAACTGAACAAATACTCCATCCGGAAAAATATCTCAGCCAGGAACAGCCGATTGATGTCAAACTACCTAATATCAGCCGAGAACTTGGTGGAAATTGGCGTTTGAGCGGCGTGGATGTCCAGGGTGAATTTGAAATCTATTTAAATTTACTCAGTCATAGTTCCACCGGGCCGAAAGCGGCTGATTACGCCGCCGGATGGGCGGGCGATTACGTAATGGCCTATGAAAATAACGACCGGTCTTTTGTCACCGCTAAAACCGTCTGGGATACTCCCAAAGACAGCCTTGAATTTTTTGAAGGCTCAAGATTGCTGTTGGCAGAAAAATTTCCTCAGGCACTCCAGGAAATTAAAACAGGACCGGAAAACAGCGTTCTGGTTACCTGGACGCAAGAAGACCAAACCACCGGTCTTTATTTTACTCCGGGCGAACGATCAATCCTGTTGATCGGTCAGGCTCCAGCGTCTATTTTCTCTCAGGTATTTAAATTAATCGGTTCGGCGGCTGAAATGATACCCAGCCGGGATCAAATCAGGCCTGAGAGTAAAGAAGCCCAAGCAATTGCCGCTTTGCAACAAATGACTTTAACTAAAGTCTATGACAGTTTTCTTGACCTGAATACTTATGAGATCATTGATTTTGATACTTTAGTCCAAAGATTAAAAAATATCCAGGTAATTTACGTGGGCGAAAACCATATTAACCCGGACCATCATCTGTTACAGTTAAATATTTTAAAAGCGCTGTATCAGAATAACCGCAAAGTGGCTCTGGGGATGGAATTCCTGAAGCGGGCTAACCAGACTGACCTGGATGATTTTACCGCCCAAAAAATAAGTTTTCAGGAAGTTACACCCCGCATCAAAGGCGGTTTTTCGACAATCTATCAACATTACGAAGAACTTTTAAAATTTGCCGGTGAGAACAAAGTGAAATTAGTCGGCTTGAGCGCGCCGGATGAACTTGAAAATAAACTGCGCAGCGAAGGTCGGGATAAACTAACCGAGGAGGAAAAAAAACTGATCGCCCAAGATATTGATACCGGCAATCCGGACCATAAAAGATACGTAATCAATCTTTTCCAGCCAATGATGGCCGGCGGAGTGATGGATCAAAACCAGAAAATAATTGAACAATTTTATATCCGGCAATGTATCAGGGACGAAACGATGGGTGAATCGGTTGCGAATTATCTGAAATCACAATCCGGTAATGACACCGCTCAGATCATAATTATAGCCGGAAATGGGCATGTTGAATACAAGTTTACTATTCCGGACCGAGCGGCCAAACGATTCCCTATGCAATTTCAAACAATTATTCCGATTGACGTTGACAGTAAAACTAATTTTGGTAAACTGATTACCGAGAATAAAGGCACCGGTGATTTTATCTCGTTTTGTAAACCCATTCCGGTTTCAAGTAATGACCAATCGGAAAACATGTCCCGAGAGAAAAAACCGCTCTTGGGTATTACGCTTAATCCGGACCGGGATCAGAAAGGTTGTCAGATTAATGAGGTTGTAGTCGGATTGCCGGCCGCCCGGGCCGGGCTGCAGGCCGGAGATGTCATTATTAAAATCAACGAAAATTTAATCAACAACCAGGATGATCTGCAAGCATTCCTGAAAACAAAAAAAACCGGAGATGAAGTAACCATATTAGCTCTGCGCGGAATGGAACAAATAAAATTAAATCTTAAACTTGGAGAATAATGCGGAATAAATATTGCTGTTTATTATTAGTTTTATTTTC
>ERZ1292630.5381-Hain-H41-02um-R3-5381-length-10513-cov-32_pt1 | contig 10513 bp, 14 predicted proteins | sample MGYA00564408_ERZ1292630 | MGnify/ENA primary metagenome ERZ1292630 (study PRJEB36523, sample SAMEA6512641) | groundwater metagenome | collected 2019-01-08 | study: AquaDiva: Metagenomics assemblies of 32 groundwater samples
TCACAAAAAAGCAAAAACAAGTCTTTGATTTTATAAACACCTATATTTCTGAAAATGGCATATCTCCAACCATTGAAGAAATACGAAAGAAACTAAAACTCAAAGCAGTTTCTACTATTCACGAACATATCAATTCCCTCAAAGTAAAAGGGTATCTTTCAAAGTCTGAAAATTCTGCTAGAAGTTTATCATTAAGGAAAGAAATAAAATCTATAGTAGAAATTCCTATTGTGGGAAGAATTGCAGCTGGATATCCAATTGAAGCAATAGAAAATGTAGAGGATACTATCTCCATAGTTAATCCGAGCATTAAAACATCAGAAGGATATTATGCTTTGCGTGTTGTTGGAGAAAGTATGATTGATGAAGGAATTTTTGACGGAGATATTGTTGTGATCAAAAAACAGTCGGTGGCAGAAAATGGACAGACAGTCGTCGCTATTATTGATGACAACGAAGCCACACTTAAAAAGTTATACCGAGAAAAAGCACGCTACCGCCTTGAACCAAGAAACCCAAGTATGCCGACATTATTCAGAACTGATGTTGAAGTGCGAGGAGTGGTCGTTCAAGTTATAAGCAATATAACTGACAAGCCAGAAAAAATAGTTTCAAAAAAGACCAAGCACGGATTTAAAACAATAGATTTATTTGCAGGTGTCGGAGGAATACGTTTAGGATTTGAAAATGCTGGATTCAAAACAGTTTTTGCAAATGATTTTGAGCCTCAATGTAAAGATACTTACGATCTAAATTTTAGAGATTCAAAATTGGTTGTTGAAGATATTAGAAAAATTGGAATTGATGATTTACCGAAGTTTGATTTTCTCTTAGGTGGTTTCCCTTGTCAGGCTTTTTCTATTGCAGGATATAGGCAAGGATTTGATGATGAAAAAGGTAGAGGAAATCTATTTTTTGATATTGCAAGAATTCTCGACGCACGAAAGCCCGAAGGCTTTCTGCTTGAGAATGTAAAGAACTTGAAAAGCCATGACGAAGGTAAAACTTTTAGAATTATTCAAGAAACACTGGAAAATCTCGGATATCATCTAAAAACAAAAGTTTTGAATAGTATGGAATATGGAAATATTCCACAAAACAGGGAGCGTGTTTATATGGTTGGTTTTAGAAATAAGGATTATTCCGAAAAATTTGAGTTTCCAAGTCCAATAAAACTAACTGTAAAAATCACGGACTTATTAGAGAAAAATGTACCAGAAAAATACTATTACAATGGCAAGCCATTGTTTGAAAAGCTTAAAGATTTTATAAAAGAGGAAGGAAAAGTTTATCAATGGCGTAGGCAATATGTCCGAGAAAATAAAAGTGGTGTTTGTCCAACACTAACAGCAAATATGGGGACTGGTGGACATAATGTGCCAATAATCAAAGACAAGAAAGGTATAAGAAAATTAACTCCGCTGGAGTGCGCGCGTATACAAGGTTTTCCGAACGATTATAAAATACCTAAACTAGCCGATTCTGCTCTATACAAGCAATTTGGAAACTCCGTTAGTGTTCCGGTTATTCAAGCCGTTGGAAAACAAATGATGAAAGCAATGGAATAATTACCAAACTTTCACAGCTTTACCCAGAGGTTTTATTTTATATTTAGCAATAATTTCCTTTTTAATTCCAAACCTAGGTCGTCTTTTTTGTCCCTGTTGATCAATAAATGTCTCTTTTTTGTTTAAAGATTGACTATGTATATATTTATTTGGAATTAGGTATACATCAAATCTTCCATCAACCTTGCCGTTGTTATAAAAATCTACAAAATATAAATCGTCCCATTTTGATTTTGGTCCAAAAGATGTAAGGTCATTATTAATACTGCAAGCTTTAATTTGTTGAGCCTTGTTGCTTTTCAAATCAAACGTATCAAATGATCCAGCAATTCCTTTCTTAGTTCCTTTAAGTTTTATATATCTTGCTGAACCTGACCACAGACAAAAGGCAACTTCTGACAATCCTTCCGGCATATTAGGCTCTCTAGACTTATATTCCCTCAAACCTAATTTAAGTTGTTTCCAAATATCAAAAATTCTCTTCCATTCTTTACCGTCATTTTTATCAAAATGCATTAAATCCAATCTGCATTCTTGACCAAAAACTTTTGCTTTATGTTCTAAAATTTTCATAAGTTTATTTTACGAAATAGTCCAAAGGTTTTTTGTAGAGTTTTGCAAATTCTTTCAACTGCAAAACATCAAATCGCCTTTGACCCGATTCTATTTTTGAGAGGTAAGACTGTGTCTTTCCAAGTTTCTTAGAAGCCTCAACTTGCCCAAGCCCAGACTCAAGACGCGCCTTTTTCAAGCGTTCAACGATTACATTATGGTCTTTTGTATAAGTTGCTCTAGGCATTACATTCTTAGTATAGTATTCCATTGTGTATTATTCCAAACTGCCATATAATACATTTATGATAGCGGCGAAGCAAAACCAAAAATTTCCTTTCCATTTTTTGTCGGCTCCCCCCACACCCCCCGCCGAAAATCTGAAATTAAGGAAGGAAAATTTTTGGTTTTTGCTCCCGCGACCGAAGGGAGCGGACGAGGCGCGCAGATTAGTCGTCAGTCGGATTGTTTTGGAAAAAAGTTCGGATTTTGTTCAGGAGACACAGCCAAAATTCGGGGCGGACACATATGCATTATCCTGCCCTATTGCAAAATAATGCAAGTTTTCCTATTATATATCTATGGCAACTGGTAAAAAACTTGGGGAAAACCTAAGAAAACTACGTCTGAAAAAGAATATGTCGCAAGTAGACTTTGCGAACGCTTTGAGTGTGGATAGAGCTTATATCAGTAATATTGAAAATGGTCGTATGAATCCCACTCTTTCCACTTTGGAAAAAATCTCTAATGCGTTGGGTATTTCCAGTAGCGAACTTTTGAAATAAATATGGCGAACAAAAACCTTACAAATGCAAAACGGGAAAAGAATGACGAGTTTTATACCCAGTTCAGCGATATTCAAAAAGAGATTGAAGCGTATTTGGAATATGACCCCGATGTATTCCGTGGCAAGGTAGTGTATTGCAACTGCGACGATCCGTTTGAGAGCAATTTCTTTCGCTATTTCGTGCTTAATTTCAATAAGCTTGGATTGAAACAGATCATCACCACCAGCTACAAACCTTCGCCCATTGCCAACACGCAACTTGGATTATTCGGCGATGATAAAACTCTTACTAAATCAAAAGGTCGTCCTAAAATAAATGCCAACAAATTTATTATCAACGAAGCACGCGACATAGACGGCGACGGAGAGTTCAATTTAAAAGATGTTGCCAAGCAGTTAAAGGCAAACAAACAGAACGAATGGACGCCGCTGGAAGGCGATGGCGACTTTCGCAGCGATGAATGTGTAAATCTGCTTAAGCAATCAGACATAGTGGTAACAAATCCGCCGTTCAGCCTGTTTCGCGAATATGTTAAACAACTTTTTGATTACGATAAAAAATTTGTGATTATCGGCAATAAAAATTCCGCAACATATAAGGAAATTTTTCCATTGATTAAAGACAATAAAATGTGGTCCGGAAAAACACAATGGTCTGGTGGATTATGGTTTGTGACAATGGATGGCACTGATGTTGATAGAGTGATTGATGGTGTTAATATGAAAAATGTTGCTTCTGTTTGGTTTACTAATCTTGACCACGGACGTCGTCATCAACCATTACCACTTATGACAATGGAAGAAAATTTGAAATACAGCAAACATAAAGAAATTAAAGGCAAAAAAGTATATGATAAATATGACAATTACGATGCTATAGAAGTGTCGTTTACTGATGCCATTCCAAGTGATTATAAAGGCGTAATGGGCGTGCCAATAAGTTTTTTGGATAAATATAATCCAGAACAGTTTGAGATCATTGGTATAGATAGATATATCAAAGACAATCCAAACTACGGAAAACGTTTTACGATAGACGGCCAAGAAATCTATGCTCGAGTTTTAATAAAACACAAGAAAAAACAATATGAATCAAAACGAAGTCGAAACTAAAGAATTTTTTAAATGTTTGGGAGAAATTTGGCGAGATATTACAGCCATTGAATTTTTGATGCGTGCTTGTATAGCAAAAAAAGATGGAGAAATAAATAAATTTCCAAAACCTCCATACGAAAAAGGGAAGATATATTCAGATTGTCCAAATAGTTTTTCTATACAAGGTTTTAGCAACGTGGCAACTAAATTTAATAAATATTTCACTAAATTGACTATACCACAAGAACTTATAGATTTAAGACACGCAATGGCTCATGGTATTATTGCGGAAGTAGACAAAGATGGAGTTGATCGTCTTGTAAAATTTAATAAAAATAAAAATAACGAGCTTGTAGTTGAGTTTGCTATGCCATTAGAAAAAGAGAGAATTGCTCAAATAAGGCAATCTTTGAGAGAACTAAGACGACATATTGGCAAAGAAGCCGACGATAATAAGAAATAATTTTATGAACAATCAAGATAAAAACAACCAAATTATAATTTACAACACTGAAGACGGGCAGATTAAGATTGAAGCGCGGAGGACTGAATATTAAAAATAAAAAAGTAAAAAAATAATATGAACGAACTTATAAATATTAAGGTAATTCAAAAAGATTTTAATGGGGAGAAAAAGAGATTTGTTAATGCAAGGGAATTGCATAAGTGGCTTGGTGTTGGAAAGTTCTTTGCGAATTGGATTAAAGATAGGATTGAAAAGTATGGTTTTGTGGAAAATTTAGACTATTTCATAACCATTGCCAATTCTGGCAATGGTTTAAGCGCGCAATCTAAGGGGAAAATTGTTGATGCTAAAACAGGCAAGGTTTTGCCGAAAGATTATATTCTTTCTGTAGATATGGCCAAAGAATTGGCGATGGTGGAAAATAGCGAAATTGGCAAACAAGTTAGAAAGTATTTTATACGAGTTGAGGGTGATTTTAAACAGGTAATGCGAATTGCCACGATGGATCCAAAAATCATTAATCAATTAACGACTCAATTTTTTGAAACCAGAGAAGAAACAAAAGATTACAGAAAAGATTTTACGGATTGCATAAAGAACTTTGTGGCAGTAAAAAATTATGGAACATACACGGATATGTTATATAAATTTTTATTTTTGGAAAAGGCGAAAGAATACAGAAAACTTTTGAATTTGGCTAAAAAAGATTTTACCAGAAATTATATGTATGAAGAAATTTTATTAACCATTGGCGCTTTTGAATCAGGTTTATCCGGAGAGATAGAAAAAGAATTTAAAAAGTCGGGGAAGATGTTAACTCAGGGCGAGTTTGTAAAAAAGTTTAACGAATTTTCTTCCACGAAAAATTGGCTAGTATACCAGAAAAGGGCAAGGAGTATAATGGCGACTTATGATGAGGATCTCCGAAATATCAAGCATCCGAAATTAATTGATTATAAAAAAGAATTCAGTCAAGAAGATATCCAAAAATTGATTGGGTAAAGAATCTGAAGAAATTGAAATAACAAAATTATGCCCAAGAAAAATAAAAAAAACATTTCAAGCGACAATAGTTTTACCGAATTTTTGCTTTATACGACTCCAAATGGCAAAGTATATGAGATAATTTAATATTATGAAAAAAGGACAAATAAAAAACAATATGAAAACCTCCATGCAAATATAAACTAAAGTATATGAAAGAAAATCAGTTTGAAAAAATAAAGAGATTGGACGAAAACGGTAAAGAGTACTGGTCGTCTCGGGAGTTAGCAGAAGTTCTGGAATATGCTGATTATCGCAAGTTTCTTAATGTAATTGAAAAAGCAAAAATTGCTTGTGAAAATAGCGAGGAAGTTATCCACAACCATTTTGTCCATACGGACGAAATGGTTGAAATCGGTTCTGGGGCAAAAAGACCAGTAGACATCATATATCTCTCACGATACGCCTGCTATTTGATAGTCCAAAACTCTGATCCGACAAAAGTTGTCGTGGCAAAAGGACAAACATATTTTGCAATACAGACACGAAGACAGGAAAAGACCGATAATCTAATTGAAGATAATAAACGCGTTTTCTTGCGTGAGGAAATGAAGAAGCACAATATAAACTTGATGCATACTGCCTCCGAGGCTGGAGTCGAAAGTTATGCAATTTTCCAAAATTATGGGTATAAAGGGCTGTATGGTGGATTGACAATGCAAGATATTCATTCAAAAAAGAAATTAAAAAAGTCGCAAAAAATTCTTGACCACATGAACAGTGAAGAATTGGCAGCAAATTTGTTTCGAGCGACCCAGACTGATGCAAAAATAAAACGTGAAAATATTAAAGGTCAAGGGAATGCGAACCTAGCCCATTATGAAGTTGGGCAAAAAGTTCGAAATACAATCACGGCTTTAGGTGGAACTATGCCGGAAGAACTTCCAATCCCAGATGCGATTGGAAAAGCGCAAACGAGAATAAAGAAATCAAAAAATAAGAAATTATTAGGCGGAAAGAAAAAATAATATGAAAACAACACTCAAAACTAACATTACTGTCAAAGACATTTGCGAAGGGTTCGTCTATAACGAACTGGAAGGCAAAGGATTGTTTGGTTTGTCTGGCAAGCTCACTATTCAGCCGGAATATCAGCGTAACTATATCTATGCCTCCGATGGCGGGAAAAGAGAGGTTGCCGTTATTGAATCAATCCTCAAAGGGTATCCAATAGGCTTGATTTATTTTAATATGGTTTCTGAGAACAATCTGGAAGTTTTGGACGGACAACAGCGCATCACCAGTGTTGGACGATTTGTGACTGACAAATTTGCTATTAAAGACGAAAACGGAATGGAACAATATTTTGGCGGTATGGCAAAAGACAAGAAAGCCAAGATATTGGAAACAAAACTGCTAATTTACGAATGTGAAGGCGCCGAAAGCGAGATAAAAGAGTGGTTTAAGACAATCAATATTGCCGGTGTTCCGCTCAATAATCAGGAATTGCTCAATGCAGTTTACTCCGGTCCGTTTGTGACACTTGGCAAGGAGGAGTTTAGTAATAGTCAAAACGCCAACATTCAAAAATGGAGCGCGTATGTGTCAGGTAGCGCCGACCGGCAGGATTTTTTGGAATGCGCGCTGGATTGGGTAAGTAAAGGCAATATCGGAGATTATATGAGTCGCCATCGCTACAATAAAAATATCAATGAGTTAAAAAATTATTTCAACAGTGTGATTGGTTGGATCTCTAGTGTATTTATCGATGTAGAAAGCGAGATGTGCGGACTTGAGTGGGGACGACTATATGAGCAGTATCACAAGAAAGCCTATAACCCCAAGGAAGTGTCAGCCGAAGTGCGTAAGTTCTATGGTGATTCGTATATCAAAAACCGTAAAGGTATTTTTGAGTATATCCTCGGTGGTTCTATTGATACAAGATTGCTTGAAGTTAGAATTTTTGATGAGGCAACCAAAAAAGCGGTTTATACAACACAAACCGCTACGGCTGAAAAGAAAGAGAAATCAAATTGTCCGCATTGCGCAATTGGGCATGACGCCAACAAGAGTAAAATTTGGAGTTTTGGCGATATGGATGCCGACCATGTTTCGGCTTGGAGTAAAGGTGGTGCGACTTCAATAAAAAACTGTGAGATGTTGTGTAAAACACACAATCGGGCAAAAGGAAATCGGTAAAGCTAGAGCCTAAAAATATTAGCCTTGCCAACTACACTAACAGGAATTATGAGCTATTATGCCCCCTAGGTTACCAAATTAGTTTATGCTATAATTTTGAAATGGAAAATAATAATTACATTGAACACGGAAATGAACGCATTCCCACAAGAGAAGAAATACTTGATGTTATCGGACGGCATGCGGAAAAATATACTGTTGGGCGGGAATTGTTTGACGAGAAAGGACTCTATTTATTTGAGATTAAAGTTGAAGGGAAAGAAACGACTGAAATTACTGAATATCAATATATGAGAAAAGGAATATTTCCTAATCATAACGAATCATTAGAAACCACAATTCATGTTGTTTATTTTGAAAATGGAATTCCAGTAGGCGGACATGATATTGCCAATTACAATTCTGAAACTGGAGAGTGGCACGATGTTGAATGAAACCGAATGTATTTCGTCTATTTAATTCAATGCGAGGGCGGGAGTATTTATACCGGCATTACGACGGATGTTAAAAGACGGTTTAAAGAACATCAAGACAAAGTTGGCGGACACTACACGCGAGCACACAAGGTGGAAAAAATTTTATACACGGAAGAATGTCAAACCAGAAGTGAGGCTCTGAAGCGTGAAGCAGAAATCAAAAAATTATCTAGAGGCAAAAAATTGGAATTGGTAAAAGTAAATTAGGATTGGTTAGACGCTAGTTTCTTTCGACTGTTTTTGAAAATAAATAAAAACTCATATCGTTTTTGCCTTCAGGTTTTACTTTTTTTATTTCCAATTTGCCATCTTTTAGTTCCATATCGGTGATAATCACTCGCGTATCTTTATCATCTTTTTTGACAAAATAATAAATTCCGGGCCATGGCTGGAAAGCGATGAATTTTCTGTAAATTGTTTCTGGTGTATCTTTTTCTAAATCTATCAAACCGTCTTCTTTGGCAATTTTTTTGGTAAAAGTGGCTAAATCGTGATTTTGCTCTTGAAATTTTATTTCTCCGTTTATCCATTTTGGAATTACTTCAACTAGCATTTCTCCGCCCAATTCCGCCAAAAATTCTTCCATCTTTGGCAATATCAAGGCGTTGCCTTGGTATTGTTGCTGGGAAAGTATTGCGCCGTGATCCACTTGCTCATCCATCAGCATTATGGTTACTCCTGTTTTTTCTTCTCCGCTTAAAATAAATGATTGGATGGGGGATGGGCCTCTGAATTTTGGCAGTAAAGACGGATGAACATTAAGCGTTCCGAATTTTGGAAGATCTAAAATATATTTTGGAATTACTTTTCCGTAAGAGGCGACGATGAATAAGTCAGGGTGAACGGCGAATAACTTTTCGCCAATATCTCCAAGTCTTTCCGGTTGGATAATTTTAAAATTGTGTTTTTGAGAGAAAACCTTTGCCGGCGGGGGAGTCATTATCATTTTTCTGCCTTTGGGTTTGTCTGGCGCGGTAATAACAAGACTCGGAATGTATCCGTTCTTAATAAGAATATCCAACGTTTTTACTGCGAATTCCGATGTGCCAAAAAAGACGAAATTTATGTTTGACATATTGTTTATGTTGCGTTATCTTTTCGGTAGTATTTTACCTTAACATAGTTACTATAAATCATTTAACATTTTTTGTCTTTAAGAGAGGAGTGATGCAATGTTAAAAGACTTGAATCTTCAGCATAACTTGATTGAATCAATAGCAGAGAAAGGCGATACAGTATTGTTAGTAAGCACTAACAGTGTCTTCGGCTTCAAAAATGGAGAATATCCTTTTTCTGGGGGAAAGATTATCATTTTCTCAGACGACGCAGATGAAAGGGGCGAATCGCCAAAAGAAAAAAATTTAAGATGCAACATAATTTATGAAGAAGCTGGAGAATTTATCAAGAAAAAAGTAGGAAGTTTGAGTGCTGTTGTTTTTTGTGCAGGCGGGACAGAAGACTGTTACAGAGCGTTAAAACTAGCAAGAACACTAAAAGAAGGAACAGCAAAGATTCTTTTAACTTGCAACTGCGAGTGCCAACAGTCAGGAAAAAAGAACATTATTGGTGAATTCCTGTCTTTTGAGGTTTGTTGCGGTGGGCAATCAGAAATGGGTTACGTTGCTGATATTTTTAAACGAGCATTGGGTGGTTTTTAATAAAACCGCCACTTAATAATGTGTCCCCAGAACGATTAAAATTACTCGTTCTGGGGATTTTTTATTTTTCAATTCACTATTTTTAAAAAAGTGTATAATTTGTGTTATGCAAGTTAAGGTGGAAAATTTTGAAGGACCGATTGGGTTGCTTTTGGATTTGATAGAAAAGAAAAAAATGCCGATAAACGGCATATCTTTGGCGGATATTTCCGGTCAATTTCTTGATCATATAAAAACTTTTGAAAATTTCCCTCGAGCCGATACCGCGCGTTTCATAGAAACGGCGTCAATATTGATACTTATAAAATCCCGAGCGCTTCTTCCGAACATGGAAATAGACGACGAAGATAATCAAAGCATTAATGACTTGGAAAGACGATTGATGATTTACAAACTGATTCGCGCATCATCTGAAACGATAAAAAGTTTTTACGGCAAAACACCGATGTTTCAAAGAGAATCCTTTGCCAACGCGGGCGTTGTTTTCATAAAGCCAGCCAATTTGTCTTTGGAAAATATTATTGAAAATATAAAAAACCTGATAAACTGTTTGCCGAAAGAGGAAAACTTGCCGGAATTAAATGTGAGCAAAACAATAAAGTTGGAAGAAAAAATTTCCGAATTGGCGGAAAGAATACAAAATAATATCCAAACTTGCTTTTATGATTTCTCGCGTTCCGGCAGTTGCGGGGCGAGTTTAAGTAAAGAGGAATTAAATGAAATCAAGA
>ERZ1292630.5382-Hain-H41-02um-R3-5382-length-10513-cov-7_pt1 | contig 10513 bp, 3 predicted proteins | sample MGYA00564408_ERZ1292630 | MGnify/ENA primary metagenome ERZ1292630 (study PRJEB36523, sample SAMEA6512641) | groundwater metagenome | collected 2019-01-08 | study: AquaDiva: Metagenomics assemblies of 32 groundwater samples
TGCCAGGAACAGCGGCAGGATGGAGCGCCCTAGGGCCAGCGGGACAGACGCACGAAACAACGTCGTCCTCAACGTCCTCGGCAACGCCCTCGACAGGCACGTTCCACAAGCTGAAGCGCATCCGGCGCACCCGCGCCCGTGAGGACAGCGGCCCGGTTCTCCGTTGGCTGCACGTCTCCATCGCCCAGCTCCGCGACACCGCCTCCATGCGGCGCTTATCTTACCTCGGCGCGAGTGCGCAAAAGATCGAGGTCACCCTGGACGATGTCTTCATCACATCCGTGACGAACGTGATTCCCGCCCGCATATTGGACTCGATCGTCGCGCCCGAGCGGCTCATCGCCGACTTACTGATGTCAGCAGGCTTCGGCGTGTGGCTGGACCCCGCGGCGTCATTATCCCCTCCACGGCAAGGTGCTCCCCATGGACAGGCGTCGAGTGGAAGCAGGCCGCGCGCCGATCACCGCGTCGTCGTGCCGGGGCATCGCTCCGGGCTTCAGTCGACGTCCCGTGGCGCCGCGTCCTCGTCCTTTCCCGACGTCGACGACGACGACGTCGAGGAGGAGGATGAAATCGAAGATGCGCCGGCGGTCGACCCATTCAGCCTCGCCGCTGACGGAAGGGGCAGTGCCGCGGCCGCAACTGGAACGACCACTGCCGCCAGCGAAGCGAAGATCTACGCGGAGACGCTGCAGCTGCATCCAATCTTCCTCAACTTCACATTCGTTAGCGCGCTCGAGGTTCAGAGCTCCTCACGCATCGCGGTGCTGCTCCGCACGATTGGCATGGCCGTGCAGTCCGTGGACCACGCTCCGGTCAAGGTGAACGCTCTGTTGATGGACCGGGTTTATGGCCTTCAAAGCGATGTCGTGGCCGCGATGAGGACCCATTTTACGACGCAACTCGTGATGGAGCTCTACAAGGTCCTCGGCGCGATGGACTTCCTTGGCAACCCAGCGGTCCTCCTGTCGTCCATCGCCGAAGGCATCATCGACTTGTTCTACGAGCCCGCCATCGGCCTCGTCACGAGCCCGGCGGAGTTCGTCCGCGGCCTGGGCCGCGGCGTTCGCAGCTTCGTGACGAAAACGTTGTACGGCGTGGCCAGTTCCGTGAAATCCGTGGCGTCCGCCGTCGCGTCGGTGGCCGCGGCCGCGACGTTTGATGACGAGTGGCAGCGAGAGCGCCGCCGACGGATGCGACGTCGCGCGCGGCATGTGGGCGAAGGCTTGTCCATGGCGGCGGGCCATCTTGGCCGGGGTCTCGTGGACGGCGTCACGGGCGTTTTCTTGAAGCCGATCGAAGGCGCGAGGAAGGAAGGTGCAAAGGGCTTTTTCAAGGGTCTCGGGAAGGGGCTCGTCGGCCTCATCACGAAGCCGGTGACGGGCGCCTTCGACATGGTGGCAACGGCCGCCGACGCCATGAAGTCTGGTCTCCGTGGGGATGGCTATGCGACGCGCATGCGACCTCCGCGAGTCTTGCGGCTGGGTCCTCTGCGCCCCTACCATCTTACGGACGCCTCGGCGTATGAATTGCTTCTCGACGCCAACGGCGGTAAGTATCAGGAAGACGAATTCCTCGGCTACGTCGACGTCGTCGAAGACGAAGCGGCGCTCGTTCGGTACCTGACCATGCCCGCTGACCCTGCCATGGCGAGTGCCAGGGACTCAACTGCCCAACCCCCGACGGTGCACGAGCCAGGGTCGGTACCGCTGAGCATGACGTTGCCTTCTACGACGTTCATCGTGACCAACAACCGTCTCCTCTGCGTCGATCGCGCCTCCGGAGGCATGCAGTGGTCAGTGACCTTCCCCGCGATTAACCGGGTCGAGGACTGCCCCGTCACCTCATCAGGGGCCTCGTTCGACGCAGAAGCAAAGAAGGCCGCGAAGAAAGCCGCGAAGAAGAAGCCCTCCAAGGCGTCGGAGCAACACAACGGGGAGGTGGTTCCGAGTGACCTGGATGTGCTACGAACGTCGCTGGTATCCATCGTTGTGTTCATCACGAGCGCGTTGCACTCCTTTGTGGGACGTGAACGCAAAGTGAGCACGCTTGCGATGGCTCCCTGGAAGGCGCTTCAGCTGGTACGTTTACTCAAGAGCGCTTGCCCCTCCCTCGCGCTGCAGTTGAGGCCGGATACGTCGCTCTCCATGTGGCTACCCGCGACGGCGGGTGCCAGCCCATCTTCGTTGCTCGATTACTTGCTCTCCCCGCCGCACGACGACGACGATGACGATGATGAATGCGACGAAGGAAGGGCATTCGTCGGTGGCCCGACGACGACGACGGTTGGGGGAGACGGAGGCCGCTTGCTGGACGTCGGCTCGCCTGGCCGCCACCCGCTCGCGCGAAGCGGCGGCGCGGGCGCGGCCGCCGCGGCCCGACTGGCGATGATGCGGCGCCACATCGACAAGGTGATGCGCGTGAACGACCACCGTGACGACCACCTCGCGGAGACGAAGCGCTGCTGTCCCTGTTGCTAAAACGGTGCGATGGACGAATCCGGCATGATGGTCACATGTTAGACGTTCCTCCGAAGCGTAACCATTGGTTGTTTTGTTCGTTTCTTCATTTGGTATCGCCTGTCTGTCTGCCTTTTGCCCGTCGCACATGTGAACAATCGCACGCAGGGGGGCAAACATTTTGGGTTGCATTGGGCGCTCTCGTCGAAAGTTTTCCATTGACTTCTTGCCATCCCCTTTGTAATCCTAATGGTGCGGAACACCACTCCTCGTCGTTTTCCTTCCGCGTCATGCCGCCGCGTGGTGGGAGTCATCCTATTCGGGTGCGTCGCGGTGTGCGTCGGCTGCCCGCGAAGCTCGATGGCGGCAAACGTGACGTCAACAACACGAACCGTGATCTACGGTGACTGTTCCAACGGCACAGCCTCCTCCTCCGTCCTTCCTGGGAACGACAGCAGTGCCGCCAATGCGATGCCACTGCTGACTTGGTGCGGCCTCGCAAATCCATATATTCTGTCAGACTTCGTGAGCCGCAACGGCACGCAACTCACCATCGGCGCGCCGTCATCGCCCACGCCACCGCCGCCGAGTGGCAATGCCACCACCTTAACGATGATAACACCCTCGACGACACCGACCACGACGACTGCCTCGCCGCCGGGTGCGGCGCACACGGCCACGAATCGCAGTGACCAATTCACTCTCAATGTGTGGTGCGCGGGAGGACCAGCAGGAGATGGAACCGCCACGGGCAGTCGATTCGACATCAGCGCGGCGGCCGGCGGCGAAGACGCCCCGCTGCCGACCAACGTCAGCATACAGCGTTCTTGCGGCGCCCTGCGCGAAATTCGCGGGGCAAGTTACGCCAACGCGACGAGTGTCACTCGGCTCGTGATGTTTACCGACGTAAACGGTCAGATGCTTTTTCTTGACTTCAACAAGAACCGGATGAGCTCGACGCTTACGATTGGGGTCGCTCAGGTCACGCATTTCGACGCGACCCAAGCGTTGACGGTCAATCCGTCCACGGGACAGCCCGTGCGACAGGACCTCGTCTTCCTGGTGGGCAACGCGTCACTGGTGGCCATTGCCGTGATCAACGGCGACACGGGCGTGATGACGCCGTCCTGTGTCGTCGCCCGGTCGTCGCAGGAGCCAACGGAGCAAAATGTGCTCATCCTGGTCACGTTTGACCTGCCTGCGGGGACCTCCGAAGGCAACGCCGCTCTCGACATCAATCTCGTGTTCGCCTGGCAGTATAATATATCGTACGGGACACCGCAAAGCGCGCCACTGCCCGCGTGGATGGTCGGTCTCTATCAAGTGATGGTGGTCCTCATTCCGGCGACCCAGTCGAATGCCTACGCATTCATCAACCGCTGCCCGCAGAGCCAGACGCCAAACGACGTGCAGCTGCTCATGTATTATTGGACCGTGGAGGGGCGCACCCCGCGGATGCTCGTAAAGCGCAATTTGGTGTCGAACACGACGTTCGTCATTGTCTATACGCCGAGCGGCGTCATCGTGTACATCGGGTCGCACCGTGGTTCCGTGAATGCCACGGGCAGCGGCGACAACACGACGACCTTCGTGGCGCAGCTTGGTGTTGCGGTAGACTGGTGTATCAACCGCACGCTTTACGACCCTGACACGACGGGACTGAAAGTGTATCCTCGCTCCCGGGCGACGGTCTACTGTGCACCCTCTGGGTACATTATCACCGCGGTCGATGCTTACTTCATGCCGCCTTTTGACATGGCGGCGCACAACCGGACGCAACCGCCCCCACCGCCGAACACCCACACCGCATCGATTCTCGAGCAGGCTGCCGAAACGGACCCCAAGGTCCTGTGGCTCGCCATCGCAGTCGCGCCCAGCAACCCCGCAAGCGATCAGCAGGTGCCCTACGTGCACGTGATGCCGCTCACCGAGCTTGCCAACGTGCCACAACGAAATAACACATATTCCGGCAACGACCCCGCGCCCGCGCCCATCGCGCAGCCGTCGACGCCCGGGAATCCTTTGGCGCTGCCGAGTTCGTTTGGAAGCGCTCAATTTCCGTGCAATTTTGACACTGAGTGGTTCGACACGGCGACGCCGCCGCAACCTCCACCACCTAACCAGTCGTCGGTGCCGCCACAGCCTCAACCGTCCAACAGATCGGCCCCATCCTGCGCACTGGGGTGGCGCACGACGACGACGCAGATTCCCTATCAACCCGTGCCGGGCACGACGTCCGTCGTAACGTTGCAGATACGGGGCTGCTGCCGCCCCCGTCGCACCTTTCGACTGCCACTGTCGCAAGTCACCCCGGTATCGCGGATACAGTCCCGCACCGTGCGGCCACTAAAAATCGTGAATGACACAAGCTTCAACAGCGATGCGTTCGATGGCGCCTCCTCGAGCCAAGACCAGCAGCCGCACCACGTGCTTGAAAGTCTCGTTGGAATTCTGGAGGAGCCATACGTCGCGGTCTTCGTGGCCCAGAATCGAGTCATCTCGGTCGCCACGGCCCTCTACTCGGTGATCACGACGACCACGGCGGAGTCCATAACGAATGAAACGGGTGCCGGTGGATCGTACTTGGGGCTCCACGTGACCACTCCTCCTCTTAGCACCGAATTGTTGGCCACGCACCGGATGCCGGATATCGTTGTGGCCCCCGACATCGGCCACCTCCTCACGGTGTCAAACGTACCCGGTGTCGCGCGAGCGCATGACACCGGACAGCGGCGTGATTTCACGTCGTTTTCGCAGTCCAACGATGCAGGAGCCTTCGCCGACTCCAACGGCAGCACGACCGTCGTGACCTTCGTCTCGGCCGCGATTGGCGTCGATCTGCAATCCGCGAACGAGGTGGTGTTCCTCGGCGACATTGACTACTTCTTTGTCTCCGACAACGGCCAGCATCTGCTCGCCGCCGTGCGGAGGGGCGAGTGGGAACTGCTGTCACAGCAGCGATATCAGCGGATTTGCGAGCGCCTCGCGGAAGGGGGCGATACGACGAGCAGCAACAGTCCGACGACTAACCGAACCACCAGCGGTAACGGCGGCGACGACGAAGGACGGAATGCCACATCAACCTACGCGTCGGCGAACGTGTTCTTGCAGCCGGCGTTCGGCGCTGCGTGCGCCGCTCAGGCCCCGGAGCCGATCAACCTCAATAGCTTCGCGCAATACGCGTCATTCTGCTCCTTTAGCACGTTATGCCCGTCCTTGTCTCAGCCTCTAATCGCGCTCCCGAGTGCGGGCTATTACGCGGACCGACCAGCGGTTCGCCGCGAATGTCCCCGGGGATCGTTTTGTTCCCTCGGGCAAAAGACTCAGTGCCCACCGGGTTTCTATTGCGACCGGCAGGGCATGGCCCAACCACTGCGGTGCCCCTTTTCGGCCAATTTTTCCGCAACGTGTGCGAATTGGGGTCAGACTGCGCCGCAACCGTGTCCGGACGGGACGGTCTGCCTCGCCCCGCACATTCCCGGATTCCCCGCACCACCGGGATTCATGGTCCCGGCAGCCGCGCTGTCGAGTGAATCTCCGCGAACGGCCGCGACCTTGCGCACAAGTTTTCTGCCCTGCCCGGACGGGTCGTGGTGCCCCCTCGGAACGCAACAGCCTTTCGCCGCCGCCGCAACGATTGGGAACACCTCCGCTCCTTCCTCCTGGTTATCGTTCAATGTCACGACGGACCCAACGTGGACGCAGTGGTGCCCGGCGAACAGTTTCTGCCCCGCCTCGGCGGTGATCAGCCCGACCTTGTGCGTCTGTGACGATCAGGGGAACATGACTTTTTACGACCCAATAGCATCACCAGTGCCGCCCTCATCGCCACCCGCGAACGCTTCGTCGAACACGTCGTCGTCACCCTCATCCTCCGCTGCGCCACGGCTTGTCGATGTGCACTGCCGGTCGCGCACCATGTACTGCCCAACGGCCACCACGAATGTAACGTGGTGCCCGGCGGGGTACTACTGCACGTTGCCAAATGTGTCCATCCCGTGCGTCTCGACGCAGTATTGCCCTGAGGGCACGTTTGCGCCCGAGCTTTGTCCGGCGGGGACGTATTGCGACTGGCCCAATGTATCGATCATGTGCCCCAAAGGAAGTTATTGCCCTGCCGGGTCAGTCGTGCCCGTGGCATGTCACCCCCTCGTCTACTGCCCTGCGGGTAGCGAGGATCAATCCTTAAGCTTCATCGCGCCGGTGACGCTCTTGGGCGTCGTCGCGGCGGTGCTCGTTGGTTTCTACGCTTACGCTCGCTACGACAAGCGTCGGCAGCTCCACGCGCAAGAGGTCGCTGTGTCCATGTCGCCCACGGTTCGCAACTTCCTGAGGGCGCAAGGGGCGCTTCCCACTAGCCCTCGACGCGTGGTGTCGTCGTCCTCTTCCGCTGGGCCGGCAGCAGTCTCCGCTGCCTCCGCGGCACCAAGGGAGGGGGCGGGTGACGGTTCTGACCCGGCCGACACCGCGTGCGGCACGAGCACGGCCGACATCGACGACAATGTGGATGACCCATCGCTGCACCAGGAACTACTTTCCTCCGAAACTCAACTGGACGCCATGCGCGATCTTGTGCCGACGTCCACGTTCGCCACGCCCACGATCGAGTTTCGCCGCATGGGCCTCACGCTGGCCAAAGGGGAGTGCAAGGGCAACGTCGTGCTGGACGACGTCACGGGCGTGATCAAGCCGGGCTCGTTCGTCGCGGTGATGGGCCCTAGCGGCAGCGGCAAGAGTACCTTTATGCACACCCTTGCCGGCAAAGCGTTTTACGGGCACCGTAGCGGGCAGGTGCTGCTCAACGGCGACGAGGTTGACCTTCTGCGACTGGCAAAGGTCATCGGCTTCGTGAAGCAGGACGATATCATGCACCGAGAAATGACCGTCTTCGAGACGCTGCTATTCAACGCCCGAATGCGCTACGACGCGTCCAACTGCATGGAGAGCGCCGAGAGCATCGCCAACGCCACGATGAAGGTGCTGGACTTAAATCACGTCCGCGATACGGCGATCGGCGACGAAAAGAAACGCGGCATCTCTGGAGGTCAACGAAAGCGCGTGAACATTGGTATGGAGATGGCGGCCTTGCCTTCGATCTTGTTCCTCGACGAGCCCACGAGCGGACTTGACAGCTTCAGCAGCATGACGGTGTGTACCGCATTGCGCGCTATGGCGGACGCGGGTATTACCGTCATCGCCGTCATTCACCAACCCCGGTACGAAATTTTCACCATGTTTCACCAGGTGCTGCTGTTAGCGAAGGGCGGCAAGCTTGTCTTTTTCGATGAGCCACAAGCTGCGCTGCCCTACTTCGAGAACGTTCTTGGCGTCAAGTGCCCGCCGCATGTGAACCCACCCGACTTCTTTATGGACACCATCTCGGGAGAGACGCTTCCCTACTCTACGACGCAACATGGGGAAGGATCCGCCAGTGGCGGTGCTGCGCGGCTGACGATCGATGGCATGGCGAGAATTTGGCAGCAGCACGCGGCCAGCAGCAGTACCACAATTCAACAAGCACCCGCCTTGGCGGGAGAAGGCCGATCCAGCGGCCCACCGCCACCAATCGTCGTCGGAGGGAGTAGCAGCGGGGGGCCACCGCCGCTGCCGCTGGATCCCTCTCACCGCGGCCGAGCACTCGCACAGCGCGCGGAACGAAAGCAGCTGGCTGGGTTCTTTTCACAGCTGCGCTATTTTGTTGACCGTTCGATCACGCAACTGTCCCGCGACCTCATTTGGTTCTTTACCGATTTGATCCTCGTCCTCATCTCCGGCTTGTTTCTCGGTCTCGTGTTTTCTCGGTCGCAGTACCGACCGGCCATGCCAGCGCAAATCGTCAACCGTTCCTTGTCCTGCTTTGGGCCCACTGCGCCTCCGCTGCTTCGCGAATTCTTCGACCGGCCGATCGACGACCCGATTATCTCGGAAGCGTCGTTCAGTTGCATGGCCATTGGCATGACTGGCGTGACGGCCGCGCTGCGCGTTTTCGGACCCGAGCAGATCGTCTACTGGCGTGAGGCCTCCGCCGGCATGTCCACGACCGCGTATTTTCTGGCGAAGAATTTGACGCATTTCATGTTCATCCTGCTGTCGCCTTTGTTGTACATGACACCCTTCTTGACCTTCGTGTCGTGCCGAGCCAGCTTTTTGGACTTTTATCGAGTGCTGTTCGTGACCCAGTTCGCGACGACGGGACTCGGCTACGTCGTGAGCATTCTTGCACCTTCGGGATTGGCACAACTGGCTGGCGTTGTTGTCGTGCTGGTCTTTACGATGTTCGGGGGTGCGAGACCGACGCTTGTGGAAATTCAAGAAATGTTCCCCTTGCTACACGTCATGCCGTACTTATCCTACATCCGCTGGGCCCAGGAAGCCATGTATCTGACGGAAATGCGAGAGTGGAATGAAATTCAAGGAGTCAATATTCAACCGTCGTTGAAGCTGTTCGACTATCATTTAGACGACTACGCGCTTTGCATGGCCATCGTCGTCTACTTCGGCGTTGCGTTTCGATTGTTCGCGCTCCTCGGGATGCTGCTGATGCATCGAGAACAAAAGCACTAACAAGACACACAAAGCCGGCCGAAAGGGGGTACCTCTTTTGGAGAGAAAGAGTGACCCGTACCGCGCGGGTTGAATCCATTCCGTTGTTTATTCCCGACGATGAATCCAAGTTGTGTCGTGGCAGTGGGTCCCTTCCTTTTCGCCCCCGCGTTGGGAACCTTCGCGTGTTTGAACGCAAACAGGAAGCCCGCAACGATATTTTGAGTGACGAAAAAGCTCGACTCGACGTTTCCAGATCACTTTTCAAGCAAGTTCTTATTCTTATTATTTGAATGCTGCGTCGCGTGTTGCCGCTCTACGAAAATGCAACGCGTCGCTGCATGCCGCGCAGCGCTGTTGCCGCGGAGCAGCTGGTGGGTTGCCGCGACGATCTGGCCCGCTTCGTCGCGGTCGCATCAGCGTGTGGCGTCGCGGTTCGGAATGAATCAGAGTGGCGGTTCGCGCCGAATGGTCACGCGTTCGACCCCAAGTCGCAGGTGCACTGCCGATTCGTCAGGATGCTACGGCAAGAGAAGATTGCGACGTCGTTCGCGGAGTATTTGCAGCATTCCCATCCCTCAGCACCGACGGCGCAGATCGGTTTTCATGGCACCGTCACAGAAAGCTTGCGCAGCATCTTCCGATCAGGGTTTGACGTCACGAAGCGAGGAGCAAGGAATGGACAAGAATTGGGTCCTGGTGAGTACTTCGGCGTCGACGCGGATTTGGCATCGAGCTACGCCGACCGACCTGCGGTGATCGTGACTCTGATCGTCGCCCCTGCGGCGGCGTTGAAAGCGTCAAGTGGCAATGTGCTGGTGGTTGACAACCCCTTGACCGCCCGACACAGGCATCCCCCAACCTACTGTCTGCCACTCGGGGCTTTCGGGCTGCCTGAGGTCCTGGCCCGCCTAGGTCTGTGCAACGCACAGCCGTCGTGTTTGCCGCGACACGGGTTTGAATAGTTAAGGGCCGCCTCACGAATGTGTGCTGCTGGCGCAGGAAGCGCACGCCTCATCTGCCTGCCGTGTTGTGGCTGGCAAATATCATTCTTTTGTTTTTTTGACCGTTGGGCCCTCTTGTACTGACACCGATGCGGAGTGGAAAACCGGCGGACATGACACACGTTTGGTCCGTCAGAGAACGTTTGCCACAGGGGCGATGCGCCGCGCATGTGTGTGCACCGCCGATCGTGAACCGATACCTTTCCTTTAACCCTAAAATGTTCCCGTTTTGTGAACGTTGTACCGGTCTCGCCAGTTGTCAACCCCAATTAGTAATTGGGTTGTTTTTCCCAAAAGTTGGGAAGAACCAAGGAACGCCGAAAGGCGTATGTGTTTGTGTTTTCTTGATGGGCATTTGTGCGTCTTGTGTGACATTGGGGGCTGGCCGCTTCGCTTCGCCGCCACACACTCAAGCTCGGGAGCAGCAGGGCACGAAACCGGATTCACCCAAAACTGTAGTTTTCGGAATTGATACCGCACAACTCAGTCGCTCAAATCCCCCCCCCC
>ERZ1292630.5386-Hain-H41-02um-R3-5386-length-10511-cov-8_pt1 | contig 10511 bp, 4 predicted proteins | sample MGYA00564408_ERZ1292630 | MGnify/ENA primary metagenome ERZ1292630 (study PRJEB36523, sample SAMEA6512641) | groundwater metagenome | collected 2019-01-08 | study: AquaDiva: Metagenomics assemblies of 32 groundwater samples
CTTCTTCTTCCCGCAAGGGAAGATTGGGGCTTGCCTTCACATTCAGCCATCGCAGCATACCGAGATTGCGGATAGTCGACGCAACGGTGGCCTCGTCAAGCGGCGGGCGGCGTTTCTGTTTCCACTGCATCACTGCCTGCAAAACCTCTTTCTCGGTAGGTTGTGCTTCCCTGCCTTGCCCAAGCTCGTGGGCGGCAAATAACACGGTCGCGATGACTTCGGCCTGGTCGGTATTCACGCGCATGAACAAGTCCGCGGTCTTGTCCACGACGTTTACCCATCGCTCGAATGCGCCAGCGTACTTCTGGCGGACGCGGCTGAAGTTCGGTCCGACTTTGACCATGAACATTTTTCCTTGCCGCTCCTCCTGCAACAGACCGTTATTGATCAGCTTTGCTTCGACGTTTTTCAGCTCCTGCGAGAAGGGGCCGAAGCTGCCACGCCTGTAGTTCAGGCGGGTCGGAAGTCCTTCATTGGTCGCAACGTAGGCGATCTTCTGAAAGATCGTTCGCCCGATCGGCCAGTGATAGGGCTGCTGTTCTATTCGGTTGACGATTTCGACCAAGGCAACCCATGAGGCATCCAGCCCTGATTGACCGTAAACCTCGGAACGACCGCCGGGCGCTTCGCCGCCCTTTTCAAGAAACTGCGGCGTCAATTCTCTTGGGCTCGTGCCATACGGCGCGTACATCTCCACCGGAATGTCTATTTGCTTCACAAACCGGTAAATCAGCGGACCAACCGAACGCCATTCCAATTGACCGTTGCCGCACCCGAGCGGCGGGATCGCAAGCGACTGCACATCCCATTCCCTGTAGTGCGCAAGCAGGTATTCGAGTCCGCACTCAATATCGCTTATCTTCGACACTGACTTCCAATGGTCCTTGGTGGGAAAGTTGATGATCTGCGGGGGCAGCAGCGTCCGGTACAGATACGGCAATCCAGGCTTCACTTCGCCGCGATTGCACCGCTTGAGGTAGTCCTCGTTCATATCCGGGAAGCGGTTCTTGAACTCAAGGGCGATGCCCTTGCCCATGACGCCGACGCAATTGACGGTATTGATGAGCGTCTGGGCTTTCGACTGCAGAATGTCGCCGATCAGGATCTTCATGCACACCTCCCTAGAAGAACATGTCGCCGCGGATTTGCACGGCCAATCCTGCGTTCAGCCGCTGGAATGTCAACTGAGCCGCCTGGTTCGGAACATACGCACCGACAATGAACCGCGCTTCCACGCGATCGAGCATCAGCACTTCCGCACACTTTTCGGACTTGTGGTTCATCTCCTCATACGGATTATCCCTGTGCGTCCAGTATCGCGCAAACAGCCGTTCCCGGTCGATCTTTCCGAGCCCGGCGGCCACCGGCCAGAAACGCGCCCATCCGCTGGCCGCGTTGCGATCCGTAACGATAACTCCCGGCTGGTCCAGCACGGCCGAGGCGATGCGCAGAACGCAGATTTCGTCGTTGCGGTTCCGGCATTTGCTCAACATGGGATTATGCGCGTCGAAATACAGATTGGCATATTCGTGCAGAGATCGCGCACCGGGTATCTGCTTATTTTCCCGTATTTGCTGAATCTCCGGCATGGCCACGGAGTCGTGTTCAAGCTGCTCTGCAAGAGTGTGCGAGAGAATGCCGTGCTGCAGCATCGAAGGCACGTTAGCAATCGCGGTAATGTAGTGCAGCTCCGCTACATCACCCTGATTCATTCGTCCACGTCCTCCGCGTCACGGCCCATGCGGTACTTGATGTCGTAGTTGATGATGAAATCCAACTCCTCCTCGGTGAACCCGTAGTGTCTCGCCAGCACACAGTCGATTTCGTCTAGGATAGGTTTGGATTGCGATGCGTTGAGTTCGTCGTACTCGATCTTGTGGCCTTGCGTTGTGGAGATTGTTTTCCGATTAGAGTGCTCCGTTAGACTGCGTGCGAGGCGGCTTTCGATAGCACTCCAGTCAGTTTCATGCCAGGAGTTCGGAATTTTGAATGTTCGCATGAGCGCGTCGTTAATGTGCTCACAGTCAGAGAATCCGCTGTAGAACCAATAGAAAAGTGTCGAGCTCACCAAGCCCGCCGCGAAGGCACATGCGTCGCGGTTTTCGAAGAAGACGGTTCTTCCGTGAGGCGGAGGCATGCGCTCGCCGTTTCGCCTAAAAAACGGATAGCCCTTGCACACTTTTGCCCAATATCTGCAAGCCTCCTGATAGAAGAGAACGTGTTTGGATGACGGAGTTATTAGCGACGCTAGCGGACGTGGTGCGGCATCGAGCCTTTTGAAAACCTCGACGTCTAGCGCAGTGCCGAGCTTTCCAAGACGATGTCCATGCAGTCGTGCGTCATGCTGTGCGAACTGCATCACACTCAATGCGGTCGCCCGTTCCTCGGTGTAGAAACGGCTGATGCGCGTCGTAAACATCTCGGAATTGCCCGGCCGCGAAATAAGTATGGTGACGGGCATCTCAACGCCGTCAAAGATCGACTCTGGCCGGCGCGGAAACGACGGTGCGACAAAAAGACCTCGGTTAAGCAGCAGCTCTTGGAGGGGTGGCATCTTTTCAGACGAAAGCGCAGTGAGCTGAACGATGAGTCCGAGTGAAGAACTCGGATGCGCGAGTTGAAGCGATCTTTCACAAATGAACGCATAAAGGTTTTTGCATTGGTAGGTCTTGAACAAGCTCTCTTTGATTTCGTAACTTACCTTCTCTGGCGTGTTCACGACATATGGCGGATTCCCGATTACGACATCGAACCCTCCGCCGTTCAGAATCCCATAGAACTCGACAAACCAATGGAACGGCTGATGCGACTTCAGCCACTTCGCGTAAGCATCCTTCTTCGACGGCGCAACCCCGTACTCGCTCGCGAGGTGGACATTCAGCTCGTCGTCCAGCGACTTCAGGCGCTTTCGCAACTCCTGCTTATCTTCTGTCGGCACCGAGCCGTCGCCTTGAACCTGCCTGGCACGGAAAGCATCGAACGCCTGCTGCAGGTCGGCAGCCTTCACGGAAATCTTCTCCAACGCGTTGTCGAAGTCGAGTTTGCTTCCGACGGCGCGCTTGACCTCTTCCAAGGTGGCGTAGCCGACGAGTGTATTGCCAGCACGGATGTTGAAGTCGATGTCCGGCAGCGGCTCGATGCCGAGGTTGGCCCGTCCTGTATCCGGCTCGACCTGCGCCGCGAGCTTTAGGAACAGACGCAGCTTGCAGATCTCGACCGCCTCTTCCATGATGTCCACGCCGAAGAGGTTGTTGAGGCTGATGCTCTTGAAGATGAAGTAGCGGCGGTTGGGGTGCGCGGCGACGTGGCCGAGCAGCTTGCGGAAGTCGGAGAACTTCTCTGGCCGGTGCTTCTCGCCGGAACGGTCCAGATCGCCGACGAAGGCCTCCATCCGGTCGAGGCAGGCCTCGTACAGCGGTTCGAGGATATTGAGCGCGGCAAACAGAAATGCCCCGGAGCCGCAAGTTGGGTCGAGAATGGTGACTTTTTCGATGGCATGCCAGAAGGCGCGCAGCAGGTCCGGCCCCTCGCAGTTCTCGATCGCGTCCTGGGCGAACTGGCGGATGTCCAGGTTGAGGGTGATTAGCTCATTGACGTCGCGTACCTCACCCGCAGTGAGCTTGACCCGCACTTCCTCGTACCGCTGGCGACGGGCAATTAGTTCGCGCCAGGTCTCTGTAGGTAGGGCGTGCGTGGCGGGCGCGGGCTTGTTCCATTCCTTGCGCAGTTCCAGCGTTCGGACTGGCCCCTCACCGACAATCCGGTGTAGCGAGGGTGGGTCGACTCCCGCGGCGATATCTTTCGGCAGCGGTTCGCCCGCGCCGTGGCGCACGGCCGCGTAGATGTAGCGGTCCGGGTTGTCCTTCAGCAAGTCCCAAACCGTCGGACCCTTGGGATTCTCGAATGCGACCTTGCATTTGGCGCGGGCGGTATCGAAAAGGAACGGCAGCACGGTGTTCTTGCTGATGTACTCCGTGATGTCTTCCTTGGTGTAGTACGCCCCCATCTGCTTCTGATTGATGTACTTCTCGAAGATGTAGCCGAGCACGTCCGGATTGATTTCGTTGTCGGCCCGCAGCGGTCGCTCGTCCAGATGCCACTGGTACTGGTCGAAGTAGTCGAAGATGTGCTCGAAGGCCTGGTCGGGAATCTGGATGGTCTTGCCGTAGCGGTCGGGCTTTTCGAGTTCATGCACGTCGAATAGGCCGCCGTTGAGATACGGAATGCGGCCGACGAGCTTTTCCAGTTCGGCGCTGCGCTTGCTGCCGCCGAGTCCCTCGTGAAACAGGCGCAGCAGAAAGTAGCGGTAGAAGGAGTAGAACTTATCGCGCCCGTGCTCGTCGCGCATCCGGGTCAGCCGGTTGCGCAGATAGTGAGTGTCACCGTCGAGAAATCCCTTACGCTGGATGAAGTAGACGAACATCAGGCGGTTGAGCATCACCGAGGCGTACCACTCGCGATCGGCGACCTCGGTGATGCCGCTGACGAACTTGAGGAATGCCGCGTGCTCCTTCTGGAACCGATCGTAGAAGCGCTTGGTGACGCGCTCCACATCGAACCCGGCGCGGGCGCGATGGGTGACGTCCATCAGCGAGAGCGTGTCCTCCTCCTGCAGCGTGAAGGCAATAGCTTCCAGTTTCTGTAGCAGCGCGTCGCCGGGCTGGCTGCGGTGGAAGATATGCTCGCGACAGGCGGCAGGCTTTCCGGGCTCGCGCTTTACCCATTGCCAGATCTGCGTTTCAAGCTGCGTATCGCTGAAGACGATCAGGTGTTCGTGGGCGAATTTCGCCACTTGGTGTTCGATCTTGCGGCGCTGCGCATAGTTCGGCAATCGTTCCCCATTCGGCGTAGGGCATTGATACGCCACCATGCCGCGCTTCTGGGCGAGTACCGATAAAGGGGGAATGCCGTTGCCCAACGTCATATGCAGCGCAGTTGGGTGCCGATCCCAACCGAGTTCTTCGATGAATAGCGCCCGCAAATCGCCCTTCACGAGCAATTGGCGGGCGCGGGCAGTGTCCAAGGGCATCGTGGGCCTCAGTCGTTCTAGCTGTCGGCAGGCGCCAGCCCGAGCGAGCAGATGATCTGCGGCTCGCCCGATTGGTCCTCTTCGTGGACGATGCACAAGCGGTCATCGTCGCGCAGCGCCATGACCAGTTCAGCCAGCTTGTCGTCCGAGATGCCGGTACGAAGCTGCCGATTGAGCGTGTCAGTGGCGGATTGACGCAGTGGGAATTTGTAAATTTCCTCGATCGCTTTTGCCAGCTCTGGCGGCTCGAACAGCGTCCCTTTGACATGCTCGGCGTAGCGCTTCAGGCGCTCGTAGGTGCGGAAGCGCGCGCCCGAGGGACGGCCCAACTGTCCGCCAATCGTCGTCTCCTCGGCGACGACGAATTCGACGCCTTTGCGCACCAACTCATGATGATTGTCCTGCCGCGGTATTGCCGGCGTGTCAGGTGGGCACTCCGCCGCTTTCAATATCTCGAACTGCGATTCGGTGACGTTGCTGCCGTCCTTCCCGACCCAGGCTAAAGCGTCGTTGCCCTCGGCCGTGCGCAGGTAGAGGAGCGCACCGTGAGGCTTCGCGTCCGTGGCCTGATGCGCCCGCGTGGAAAAAACCACGGGTGGCAGAGCAGGTATTGTTTTCTGCAGTTCGGGGAACCGGTCGATGGCGTTCTTCCAGATTTGATAGGCGTATGACGCCAGATCCACTTCGGAATCCGCTTCGTCATCGAGAATGCCCGACTTCTCGTGATACAGATCGAACAGCTTCTGGCGCTCGCGCTCGTCCTCGAAGAAAGCTTCATCGGTGCCGACGACTTCGGCGTTCTCGTGCAGGCGCTGACGCACGCGAGCCCTGAGATGGATGATGTTCTCGACGCCGTCAGCAGGCAGAAAGGAGTAACAAAGAATTTTCTCCGACTTTTGCCCTATGCGATCCACGCGGCCTGCGCGCTGGATCAACCGAATGATTGCCCAGGGCAGATCGAAATTCACGATAATCGCGCCATCCTGCAGATTCTGGCCCTCGCTCAGTACGTCGGTTGCGATTAAAACGCGAAGCTCCTGGTCCGGGCTTACCCGGTCTCGCTTTTCGTTGCTGATCGGACTGAAGCGCCAGGCGTAGCTCGTCGGATCCTCGTCTTCGCCGGTAACCCCTGCAAGACGTTCCACGCCACGTGCGCGCAGGTGTTTCTCGAGATACCGTACGGTGTCGGCGAACTGCGTGAACACGATGACCTTCTCTTTTGGGTGCCGCTTGACCAGAAGCTTGTGGAGCGCTTCGACCTTGGCGTCCTTCGCCGGATCCCACTCGCCGCAGATCTTGAGCACGGAAAGCAGGCTGGCCGAGTCGTCGGCAAGATCTTTTGCAAGCGACTTGATGAACAGATCCTGGCGCAGCCACTTGAATCGACTCTTCAGTTGCGTGGCGTAGGTTTCATAGACCTCGGCGGCACGCTTGCTGAATTCTTCCGCGGTGCGCAATTTCGAGGTGCGCAATGGCGCGCTCTTTTCCCCGTCGTCGTTGTCGAACAGTTCGGCGCTCGCCGCCTCGTCGTCCACATCCTCGTCGTAGTTCCCTGAGTCGAGCAAGCCGGAATCCTGCGTTCCGAGCGGCAGCGGAAGGCCGTTCTCGAGGGCGTGAAGAAACACGTGATTACGCAGAATATGGCGTTCGATGGATTGCTGAAATGCCGAACCGCTGCTCTCCAGGCGCTTGAAAATATTCGTCCGGCAAAAACCCATCAACCGTTTTCCAGCGCGAGACAAATCGTCCAACTGCTTGGCTTCGGCCGGTGTTGGCGGCTTGTGTGGCGTGGCGGCCACGTAGTTGGCCAGCCCATAGCGCGGAAGATGGAGCGCATCAATTGTCGCGACTATGCCGGGGCCGTAAAGCCGCGCGTATTGATCGGAGGGATCTGAATCGTCGATGCGAAACTTGACCGTCTTGGGAATGCGATCCGGGAAGTAGGAACGCGTCCCGTCCTCGAACGTAAGGAATTTTCGACCGTTTGCGGGATCGGTCTCGGCGTAATTGTCCTGAATGAAACTGCGCGTGCGGCGCACCATGTACAGCCGCATCAGTTCGCGCCAGTCATCGGCGTACTCGCTCTTCTCGAATGCAGCCAGGGAATGAATGTCGCACTGGTGGCGGCGGATGAATTCGGTTTCACCGAGTTCTTTCAGCAGCCGCTCCGGGCGGGTCGCCAGATTCCTGTCTTCCGGCACGAACAGCCGGAGTTGGCTGGACAGGTCCAGATAGGTTTTATTGTAAGGCGTCGCTGAAAGTAAAATGCACTTGCTCTCGTTTTCCTGCAGGTACTCCTGAATCGCGCGGTAGCGTTTTCCCTCGCGATTGCGCAGATTGTGGCTCTCGTCGATGAGAACGACGCGATAGCGGCGCAAGTCTTTCAACTCGCGGTCAGCCCTGGTGACGGAAAGCACCTTTGCCAGCAAGCGGTACTCCGCGACGTAGCCCTCCCACATTTTCACGAGGTTCTTCGGGCAGATGATGAGCGTTTCCGTGAAATGGTCGTCCTGGAATATTTTCGCAAGCGCCGATGCCATAAGGGTCTTACCCAATCCGACTACGTCGCCAATCAGGACGCCCCCGCGCTTGTTCAGATGGTGCGCGGCGATTTTGACTGCAGCTACCTGGTATTCAAACAGGCGATTACCAAACTCGGGCGGGATGCGGAACTCCGAGAGCCCGGCACGGGCTTCCTGCGCCAGGTGGTAGGCCATGTTCACATAAATCTGATATGGCGGAATCGCCTCTTCGCGCGCCCAGCTCTCGTCGATGACTTGAATCAGCTCAGCCGTGATGTCAACGCACCAGCGGTCAGCCCATCGCGCCTCGAACCAAAGCGCCAGCTTTTTGGCGGCATCGTGATCGAGCACATCGACGTTCAACTCGCCCTGGTGCGAAAGTCCGGAGAATGTGAGGTTGCTGCTGCCGAGATAACCAATGATTGGATTTGTCGGGTCAGTCCGAAAAAGCAGGTAAAGCTTCGCGTGCAGTGTGTGGCGCAGGAACAGCTTCACGACCAACTTGCCTGACTTGAGCTGTGCGGCCAGACGGCGCAGCGCTGCTTCGTCCGCATTGGTCGGAACGCCGAACGTCAGTTGGTTGCGGAATTCCTCTGCAAGCTTTTTCTTCAGACGCAGCGCCGTCTGGTTGTCCAGTTGCTCATCGCCTTCGCTCAGACTGAATGCCGAACGCAGTTCGTCCTGCGGAAGGCGCTGCATGCCGACAAGCAAACGGCATTGCTTGCCCGGCCCCCCCGACCACTGCTCGACAAGGTCGTCAATCGCCTTCCAGCCGCGGAGGTTGAAATAGCCGACGCAGAAGTCGGAACGATCGGCCACCTCAAGCGTTGCGCGAAGGGAAGGAAGCAGGTCGAGTTCGATGTTGTCGAAGATGCGGGGCATTATTCTTGGTGTCTTGGATGACCTTGCCGACTTTCAATTTACAGCAATTCAACCCGGCTCGAAACTGTATAGCTGTTAGACCTTCGGCTTGCTCTAGTCCCGTGGCTTATATCACTAGCGCCTGCGGTACGGCCTGCTGACGCCGACGCGCACCGCCAGACCGGCGCGCACGGCAAGGGTCGCGAGCGCCTCCAACCCGAACAACTCCACCTTGCGTTTCAGCAACCGATTGAGCCGCGGCCGGGCGATACCCAGCAGTTCGGCGAGTTCTTCCTGCTTTATCGGCAATCGCTCCAGGTGCTGGGCGAGCGCGTCCAGCAATACGAGTTTGAGCGCGCGCACACTCTTGGCTGCGCGCTCGGGTTCGGCACCTTCAGGCAGAGGAGGGGGACCGGATGGCAGTGGCATGTGTATCAGTATATATAACAGCTTTAGGCTTGCAAGTAGCCATGCGCTTATGAGAATAAATAATAAATCTTGAAGAATTTCGCCATGGAACGAGGGGAATTCGCGCTATCATGCCCGCTTGCCCCGGGCCAACCCCCGCCGGCTAGCCTTAGGGCTCTGATATAATTGGAAAATTTTTCATCGAACCGCGCACCAATCCATGGCCATTCCCGAAACCAAGAGCCGGGTCCTGTACCTGCGGCTGCTGCGCTATGTCGCGCCGTACTGGCGCATGTTCGCCCTGTCGATCCTGGCCATGGTGCTGGTGGCTGCGACCGAGCCGCTGTTTCCGGCGCTGATGAAGCCGCTCCTCGACGGCAGCTTCGTCAACAAGGATCCCACCACCATCCGCTTCATTCCGTTCGCCCTGGTCGGGTTGTTCCTGGTGCGCGGCGTGTTCGGCTTCGCCAGCGACTACGCGCTCAGCTGGGTATCCAACCGCGTGGTGTTCGATCTGCGCGCCGAGATGTTCGGCCGGCTGGTCAACCTGCCCACGCGCTATTACGACGACGCTTCCTCGGGCGCGCTGATTTCCAAGCTCGCCTACGATGTGAGCGGCGTCACCGCGGCCGCGACCACGGTGCTGACGGTAATGGTGCGCGACACGCTGACCGTCGCCGGACTGCTCGCCTGGATGTTCTACCTCGACTGGAAACTGTCGCTGATCACGCTGGTAATAGGCCCGGTCATCGCCCTGGTGATCCGGTCCTTCAGCAGCCGGCTGCGCCAGGTGAGCCGCGACGCGCAGCACGCGATGGGCGACATTACCCACGTGCTGGACGAGGCGATCGAGTGCCACAAGGTGGTGAAAGTGTTCGGTGGCCAGGGGTACGAGCAGCAACATTTCGGTGCGGCGATCAAGCGCATGCGCGATTTCGCCATGCGCCAGACCATTGCCGCCGGAGCATCGGTGCCCCTGGTGCAGGTATGCGCGGCAATCGCCGTCGCGGTCATCGTCTACTATTCCACGCAGCAAAGCGGGGCCGACGGCGTGACCGTGGGCAGTTTCGTATCGTTCATGACCGCCACGCTGATGCTGCTCACGCCCTTGAAGCACCTGACCGGAGTCAACTCCTCGCTGCAGCGCGGCTTGGCGGCGGCCGAAAGCGTGTTTTCCATCATCGACGAGCCGCCGGAGGAAGACAGCGGCACACAGAGCATAGGCCGCGCGCAGGGCCGGATCGAGTTCGATCATTTGAGTTTCTCCTATCCCAACGCCACCCGGCCGGCGCTGTCCGACGTGAATCTTGACATTGCGCCGGGGGAAACGGTCGCCCTGGTGGGGGGCTCGGGCGGCGGAAAAACGACGCTGGCCAATCTGATCCCGCGCTTCTATCAACCCAGTGCCGGGCGCATCCTGCTCGACGGCATCGATACCCAGACGCTGACCCTGGGCAGCCTGCGCGCCAACCTCGCCCTGGTCAGCCAGGACGTGGTGCTGTTCAACGATACGGTCGCGGCGAATATCGCCTACGGCCCCCTGGCAGGCGCGAGCGAAGCCGCGATCGCCGCCGCCGCCGAGGCCGCGCATGCGATGGAGTTCATCCGCGAAATGCCGCAGGGCCTGCAGACGCCCATCGGCGAGAACGGCGTGCGCCTCTCGGGCGGGCAGCGCCAGCGCCTGGCGATCG
>ERZ1292630.1577-Hain-H41-02um-R3-1577-length-22161-cov-5_pt2 | contig 10505 bp, 8 predicted proteins | sample MGYA00564408_ERZ1292630 | MGnify/ENA primary metagenome ERZ1292630 (study PRJEB36523, sample SAMEA6512641) | groundwater metagenome | collected 2019-01-08 | study: AquaDiva: Metagenomics assemblies of 32 groundwater samples
TGCGCTACGACCGGGTGCTCCGCAAGGCGCAGGGCAAGGGGCTCCTGCTCGGCATGGAGTTCGAAAATACCGAGATCGGCTACAAGGTCGTCGCCGGCCTCTTCAAGCGCGGCGTCCTGGTGGCCGGCACGCTCACCAACTCGCGCGTCGTCCGCATCGAACCGGCGCTCAACATCCCCGACCCGATGATCGACGAGGTCCTCGACATCCTTGAAGACACCCTCAAGGAGGTCGACCGCGAAACCGCCGTCATCCACCATGACGAAGACGACGACTAGAGTTGTCGTCGGGCGACATGAAGACGAGGACCGACTTGACCGACGGCCTTGAAGGAGAACCGGCGTTTTGACGTTATAGTGACTTGGTGCTAACGTTTCGACCATGGCGGAAGCCAAGCGGGCGACGGTCTATTTCGAAGCGGACGTTCACAAGGCTTTGCGGCTCCGCGCCGCCGAGGCGGAGCGCTCCATCTCGGAAATGGTGAACGAGGCGGTGCGCCAGGCGCTCGCGGAGGATCTGGACGACCTCGCCGCCGCGGCCGAGCGGCGGAAGGAGCCGGCCCTCGACTTCGCGACCTTCGTGCGCGACATGAAGCGGCGTGGCCGCCTATAGCCTGCTCATCCGGCGGTCGGCGGCGAAGGAGATCGAAACTATCGAGCCGCGTTCGACGAGGAGGAGAATCGTCGAACGTGTCACGGCGCTGTCCGGTGAGCCTCGCCCTTCAGGGGTCGAGAAGCTCGCGGGTAGCGATGGCCTCTATCGAATCCGTCAGGGTACCTACCGCATCCTCTTCGACATCGACGACGCTGCCCGCCGGGTGACAGTGCTCCGCGTCGCTCACCGGCGCGAGGTGTATCGATGAGGCTCTGTGTTCTCGGCGCCGCGGGGGCGATGGCGCAGGTGGTCTTGAAAGACCTCGAGACGTTCGCGCCCGAGGCCGAGGTGACGGCGGCCGACTTCCGCGACTTCACTCCCGGGACGGCGAACGCGCGCTTCGCGAGGGTCGACGGGCGCGACGAGGCGGCGACGGCGAAGCTCCGCGCGGGGCACGACGCGGTCCTGAACTGCGTCACGTACTACTGGAACCTCCCGGTGATGCGCGCCGCGCTCGCGGCGCGGGTGCCGTACACCGACCTTGGCGGGCTCTACCATGGGAGCCTCCAGCAGTTCGAGCTCCACGAGGCGTTCGTTGCTGCTGACGTGCCGGCGCTCCTCGGGATGGGCTCGACGCCGGGAATCACGAACGCCATGGCCGGAGCGATGGCGCGCGGCCTGGATCGGGTGGACGAGGTGCATGTCCGCGTCGGCTGCCTCGATCGGACGGCGACCGCGGCCGGAGGACCGTTGCCGATTCCCTACGCGCTCGATACGGTGCTCGACGAGTTCGCGCTCGAGCCTTACGTCGTCGAAAGGGGCGTGGCGCATCCGGTCGCGCCCAGGAGCGGCGAAGAGGAGATCGACCTCCCGGCGCCGGTCGGGCGGATGCGGGCGATCTACACCCTGCACTCCGAGGTCGCGATGTTCCCGCGCTCGTTCCCGGGTCTCCGCGCGGCGAGCTTCAAGGTGGCGTTCGTGCCGTCGTTTATGGAGAAGATGCGCTTTCTCGTCGAGCTCGGCTTCGCGGAGCGCGAAGCGAAGGTGGGCTCGGTTTCGCCGCGGCAGATGCTGCTCGCGGTCGCGGCGGCGCAAGAGGCGCCGGCGGGCGAGCCCGCCGACTGCGATGCGCTGCGCGTCGATCTCGTCGGCGAAAAGGACGGCCGGATCGTCCGCCGGCGTGGCGAGTCGGTCATCCGGCCGCACCCGGAGTGGGGGTTCGGCGCCGGAGCGCTCGACACCGGCGTGCCGTTGTCGGTCGCCGGGCTCATGCTCGCGCGCGGCGAGGTTTCGACGCCGGGGGTCCATTGCCCCGAGACGACGCTGCCGTTCGAGCGCTTCTTCGTCGAGCTCGCCCGGCGCGGCATCACGGTCACCTTCGAGGAGTTGTAGTAAGGATTCGTCCTTGCTACAGTAAGGACGCCATGGCCAAGGTCACCAGCAAGCTTCAGGTCACGATCCCGAAAGCGATCGCGGTCCGCTATGGAATCGCCCCCGGAACCGAGCTCGACATGCGGCCGTCCGGCGATCGGATCGAAGTCCGCATTCGGCTTCGCGCCTCCGAGGACGCCGCGGAACGCGCCTATCGCCTGAAGCTGTTCGATCAGGCGACCGAACGCCAGAAGGCGCGGGACAGGGCCCGAAAGCCGTCGGCAGGAACGGTCGAGCGAGGCTGGACGCGGGAAGAGCTCTATGAGCGCGGCTCTCGTTGACACGAATGTTCTCGTGTATCGCCACGACTCGCGCGATCCCGCTAAACAGGAGCGCGCCCGTGAGCTGCTCCGCCGCGGGGTCGAGAACCAGAACCTGATCGTTCCCCACCAGGCGCTGGTGGAGTTCGTCGCGGCGACGACACGCCCCCTCGCCGGGGCGCCGCCGCTCCTCACGCGCCCGGAAGCCAGCGACGAGGTGGAACAGATCTTGTCGATGTTGCCGGTGCTTTACCCCACCGAATCGCTGCTGCGCATCGCCTTTCGCGGCGCCGTCGCGCTCCAGCTGAGCTGGTACGACGCGCATCTGTGGGCCTACGCGGAGCTGCACGGCATTCCGCGACTCCTCTCCGAAGACTTTCAGGACGAACGCCTGTACGGCTCGGTCCGGGTGGAGAATCCGTTTCACGACCTCGGCAAGGGAGGAACTCGTGGCCATCGCGTCCGTAAACCCCGCTGACGGAAAGCTGCTGCGCGCCTTCGATCCGGCCGATGCCGAAGCCGTCGAAGCGGCTCTCGCCCGCGCCGACGCGACCTTCCGTGCATGGCGCCAGACCGACTTCGCCGAGCGCGCGGCGAAGCTCGTGCGCGCGGCGGAGATCCTCGAGGAGGACAAACGTCGCTTCGGCGAGACGATGACGCTCGAGATGGGCAAGCCGATCGGCGCCGCGGTGGCCGAGGTCGAGAAGTGCGCCTCGGTCTGCCGTTACTACGCCGAACAGGCCGAGGCGATGCTCGCGCCCGAAGCGATCGTGACCGACGCCGGCCGGAGCTACGTCCGCTACGACCCGCTCGGCCCGGTGCTCGCGGTGATGCCGTGGAACTTCCCGTTCTGGCAAGTCTTTCGGTTCGCCGCGCCGGCGCTCATGGCGGGCAACGTCGGCATCTTGAAGCACGCCTCGAACGTGCCGCAGTCGGCGCTCGCGATCGAGGAGGTGTTCCGCCGCGCCGGTTTTCCGGAGGGCTCGTTCCAGACGCTTCTCGTCGGCACCGAGGTGGTGGCGAGGATGATCGACGATCCCCGCATCGCCGCGGTGACCTTGACCGGCAGCGAGGGCGCCGGCGTCGCGGTCGGCCGGGCGGCGGGAGCGCAGATCAAGAAGGCGGTGCTCGAGCTCGGCGGCAGCGACCCGTTCGTGGTCATGCCGTCGGCCGACCTCGCCAAAGCGGCGGCGACGGCGGTCAAGGCGCGCACCATCAACAACGGTCAGTCGTGCATCGCCGCCAAGCGGTTCATCGTGCATGAGGCGGTTTACGACGAGTTCACGCGCCTTTTCGTCGCGGGAATGCGAGCGCTCCGGATCGGCGATCCGATGGACCCGGCGACCGAGATCGGACCGCTCGCCACGGCGCCGATCCGCGACGAGCTCGCGCTGCAGGTCGAGCAGTCAGTGGCGAGGGGAGCGCGAGTTCTTCTCGGCGGTACCGCGCTCGACCGGCCAGGGAACTACTACGCGCCGACCGTTCTCGCCGACCCGGTTCCCGGCTCGCCCGCCTTCGACGACGAGCTGTTCGGCCCGGTGGCGACGCTCTTCCGGGCGCGCGATCTCGACCAGGCGATCGCCCTCGCCAACCACAAGCTGTTCGGCCTCGGCGCCTCCTTCTGGTCGAGCGACGACGCGGAGATCGAGCGCGCCACGCGCGAGATCGAGGCCGGCTCGGTTTTCGTCAACGCCATGGTGAAGAGCGACCCGCGTCTGCCGTTCGGCGGCATCAAGCGTTCGGGCTTCGGCCGCGAGCTCTCCGTGCAGGGGATCCGCGAGTTCGTCAACGTGAAGAGCGTCTGGATCGCCTAGCGAGACCGCTCGCCAAGGCGCCCGCCCGTGTCCTGGAACTTCACCGCCTACGCTCTCCCCGCGATCTTCGCGACGTTGGTCGGGGCGGTCTTCCTGCCCTTCATCTGGCGCCGGCGGCAAGCGCCCGGGGCCGGGAGTTTCCTGCTCCTCATATCCGCGGCGGGTGTGTGGTCGGGGTTCGAAGCCGCGATCATCTGCGCGCCGGATCTGGCCTCGAAGCTGCTCCTGACGCGAATCCAGTACCTCGGCATCGCCGTGACGCCGATCGCCTGGTTCTTCTTCGCGGTGGGCTACTGCGGCCAGTCGCGGAAACTCCAGGGCGCGCGCACCTGGGCGCTCTGGGTCGTTCCCGCGGCCATGGTGGGCCTGGTCTGGACGAGCGGGCGGCATTCGCTGATCTACGAAAGCGTCCGGCTGGAGCCGCGTGGTGACTGGAATGCCCTGATCCTCGACTACGGAGCGGGTTTCATCGTCTTCTCGATCTTTTCCTACTCGCTGATCGTCGCCGCCACGATGCTCTTTCTGTGGACTTTCGGCGGCTCTCCGGCGTTCCGTGGCCGCCGGTTCGCGGTGGTCGCGGCGCCGGCCTGCACGCTGGTTGGCAATGCTCTCTACCTCGCCAAGGTCGTGCCGGCGCTGCCGGTCGATCTGACGCCGCTCGGCTTCGTCGCCGCGATGTCGATCATGGCGCTGGCGCTGCTGCGGGATCACTTCTTCGACGCCGTGCCGCTGGCGCGCGACGTCGTGCTCGACAGCATGCCGGAGCCGCTGCTGCTGATCGACGCACGCGGCGTGCTCGTGGAAGCCAACTCCGCGGCCCGGGCGCTGCTCGTTCAGGACGAAGGGACGATCGTCGGACAGCCGCTCTCCCGCCTCGACCGCGTGCTCGGCCGCGGGCTCTCGCGGGTGCCGGCCGAGGGCGGATCGGTCGAGATCGAGCGTCAGGATCTCGAAGGCGGCCGCACTTTCGATGTCCTCGTCTCGCCGGTTGTGAGCCACGGCGGCATGGTGCGAGGACGCCTGGTGGTGTTGCGCGATGTTTCGGACCGCAAGGCCGCCGAACGGGAGTTGCTCGCGGCGCGCGAGCGGCTCGAGCGCGCCAACGAGGAGCTCGCGCTCCTCGCCAGCACCGATCCCTTGACCCATCTCGCCAGCCGGCGGCACTTCCTCGAGCGCCTCAAGGAGGAGCTTCGTCTCGCCCAGCGCCGCGGCGAACCGCTCTCGCTGCTCCTCTTCGACCTCGACGGCTTCAAGTCGATCAACGACACCTTTGGCCACCCCGCCGGTGACGTCCTGCTCGCGGCGGTGGGTGCGGTGCTCGCGGAAGTGCGGCGCGCCGGCGATCTCGCCGGACGGCTCGGCGGCGAGGAGTTCGCCATTCTTCTCCCTTCGACCGATGCCGCGGGTGCTTTGCTCGTCGCCGAGAAGTTGCGCGCCGAGATCGCCGACCTCGTGGTGCCCGACGACGAGGGACGGGAGATGCGCATCACGATGAGCGGCGGCGTCGTCACGGCGCCGCCTGGCAAGCTCACCAGCCAGGAGATCCTTCACTACGTCGATCAGGCGCTCTACACCGCCAAGCGCCTGGGAAAAAACCGCGTCGCCGCGTTCGCGACCTCTTCCACCTCCGCGTAGGCCGGATCCCTCGAGAGAGCGGGCGCCGCGGAGCGGGATCAGTCCGTTTTCGGATAGAGCCCGTCGAGCAGGTCGCGGTACTTCGTCTCGATCGCTCGCCGCTTGATCTTGAGGCTGGGCGTGAGCTCGCCCCCTTCGGTGGTGAGCTCGGCCGGCAGGACGGCGAATTTCTTGATCGTGGAGTAGCTGGGCAGAGTGGCGTTCAGCTCGTCGAAGGCACGGTCGAGAATCGCGCGCGCCTCCGGGCCCGCCGCGAGCGCCTGGTGGGAGCCCGAGAGCCCCTTTCCGCTCGCCCACTTCCGCAGCAACTCGCCGTCGAGGGCGACGAGCGCGGAGCAGTAGGAGCGGCCATCGCCGTGCACGATCGCCTGGGCGATGAGCGGGCAGAGGAGCTTCAACTTTCCCTCGAGCGGCTGCGGCGCGACGTACTTGCCGCCTGCAGTCTTGATCAGGTCTTTCTTTCGATCGGTGATCTTGAGGAAGCCGTCGGCGTCGAGCTCGCCGATGTCCCCGGTCATCAACCAGCCGTCGACGAGCGTCTCGCGGTTCGCGTCGGGCAGGCCGCGATAGCCGCGCATGATGCCGCGGCCGGAGAGCAGAATCTCGCCGTCTGCGGCGATCTTCACCGCGGCTCCGGGCACCGGCAGACCCACCGTGCCGAGCTTCCATTTCTCCGGCCGGTTCACGAACGACGCGGCGCTCGATTCGGTGAGCCCGTAACCCTCGAGAATGAGCGTGCCGGTGGCGTGGAAAAACTCGGAGACCTCGCGCGGCAGTGGCGCCGAGCCCGAGACGAAGAAACGCAGCCGGCCGCCGAACAGGGCGCGGAGCTTGCGGAAAACCAGTCGATCGGCGAGCGCATGCCGGAGGCGGAGCCCGAATCCCGGGCGCTGACCGCGGCGCGTGACGGCGGAATGGGCCATCCCGGCCGCGAGCGCCCACGCGAAGATCCGCGCTTTCGCGCCGCCGGCTTCGCGCGCGCCGGCGATCACCCGGGCGCGCACCTTCTCGAACACCCGCGGCACCGCGGCGACGAAGGTCGGCCGGATCTTCGCCAGGTTCTGGAACATGACGTCGACGCGGCCGTCGACCGCGCTGGTGAAGCCGATGCGGAACTGCGCCACCTCGAGCACCTTGCCGAACGAATGGGCTAGCGGCAGCCAGAGGTACTGCAGGTCGTGTGGTCGCAACAGAGCGATCGCCTCGATCGCCTCACCTTCGAAAAGCCAGTTGTCGTGGGTGAGCTCGACCCCCTTGGGCAGGCCCGTCGTGCCGGAGGTGTAAATGAGCGTCGCCAGATGGTCAGGCCGGATGGCGGCGATCCGGCGCTCGTAGGCGCCGGGCTCGCGCTCCTGTTCGAGTCGGCCGAGCTCTTGAAGCTCGGCGAGCGGCAGGATCCACTCGTTTTCCGGGTCGATCCCGGGGCCGGTGTCGCCTTCGAGGAGAATCACGCGGCGCACGGTCGGAATCTCGTGGCGATGCGGCAGGAGCTTCCGCGCCTGCTCGACGTTCTCGACGAAGAGCAGCCGGCTCTCCGAATCGCGCAGGATGTAGACGCACTCTTCGGCGGTGCTCGACGGGTAGATCGTCGTGGTGGCCGCCGCGGCGGCGAGGATCCCGGCGTCGGCGAGAATCCACTCGTAGCGCGTCGAACAGAGAATGGCGCCGCGCTCTTCAGCCGCGAGGCCGAGTGCGGAGAGGCCGCTGGCGATCGATCGCACCCGCGCGCCGAACTCTCCCCAGGTGACGGAGCGCCAGCCGCCGCCGGCGTCCGGGCTCGGATAGCTGTACGCCTCGTGCTCCGGGCTCTTCGCCACCCGCTCGAGGAGCAACGCCGGGATCGACCGCGCCGAGCTCACCCGAGACGCGCCATCACATGCTTGACCACGGTGTAGTCCTCGAGGGCGTACATCGAAAGGTCTTTGCCGTAGCCTGACTGTTTGAAGCCGCCGTGCGGCATCTCGGAGACGATCGGCAGGTGGTCGTTGATCCAAACCGTGCCGAAGCGCAACCTGCGTGACGCGCTCAGTGCCCGGCCCACGTCCCGAGTCCAGACGGACGCCGCGAGGCCGTAGTCGACGTCGTTGGCGAAGCGGATCGCCTCGTCGTCCGAAGCGAAACGGGTCACGGTGATGACCGGTCCGAAGACCTCCCTTTGCACGATCTCGTCGCGCTGCCCGGCGTCGGCGATGAGCGTCGGCTGGAAGTAGAACCCCTGCCCCGCGACCTTGGCGCCGCCGGCGAGCAGCCGCACGTGCTTCGTCGACCGCGCCCGCTCGACGAAGCCGGCGACTCGCTCCTGCTGCTCCTTCGAGATCAGCGGGCCGATGACCGTGGTGTCGTCGGCGAGATCGCCCATCGTCACGGACTCGACGACCGCGGTCATGCGCTCGAGGAGCTGGTCGTAGATCTTCGGGCCGCCGTAAAGGCGGGTCGCCGCCGTGCAGTCCTGGCCCGAGTTGGCGAAGCTCGCGAGCTTGAGAACCGCGGCGGCGAGATCGAGATCCGCATCGTCGAAAATCACCACGGGCGCTTTGCCGCCAAGCTCCAGGTGGACCCGCTTCAGGCTGTCCGCGGCAGCCTTCGCGATGATCTTGCCGGTGCCGACGTCTCCGGTGAGCGAGACCATGGCGACCTTCGGATGGCGCACGAGACCCGCTCCCACCGGTTCTCCGTGTCCGGTGATGACGTTCAGGACGCCGGGCGGAAAGATGTCGGCGGCGAGCTCGGCGAGTCGGAGCGCTGTCAAAGGCGTCTGTTCCGAGGGCTTCAAGATGACGGTGTTTCCCGCCGCGAGCGCGGGGCCGATTTTCCAGATCGCCATCATCAGCGGGTAGTTCCAGGGCGCGATCGACGCCACGACGCCGACCGGCTCGCGGCGCGTGAACGAGGTGTAGCCCGTCAGGTACTCGCCCGCGGCTTTGCCTTCGAGGAGGCGGGCGGCGCCGGCGAAGAAGCGCAGGTTGTCGACCAGGAACGGGATCTCGCTCTTGGCGAGCCAGATCGGCTTGCCGACATTCGCGGACTCGAGCGCCGCCAGCTCATCGGCGTGCGCTTCGATCCGATCGGCGAGCTTCAGGAGCATCCCCGAGCGCTCGCCCGGGGTCTTTTCCGACCAGCCCTCGAACGCCGCGTCGGCGGCGGCGACGGCGCGTTCGACGTCTTCGGCGCCGCCGGTGGGCACGCGCGCGATGGCGCCTTCCGTCGCCGGGTTGGAGATGGTCTCCGTGCGGCCGTCGGCCGCCGCGACCGCCACGCCGTTCACGAACATCAAGTAGCTCTTCATGCCTGTCCTCCGGTCGCGTGCCGAGCATTCTGGCCGAAAGCGCGGCCGCCGGAAAGGCCTGGCGCACAAGCCTCTGGTACGCTCCGGCGTTTCCCCAAGAACCGGACCCGTGCCGAAGCGATCCCGCCAGCGCGCCGCCAAGCCGGCTTCGTCGTCCGCGGCTTCGCCGCCGCCTTCGCCCTCCGGTCGCCGCAACGGGATCCTGGCGGTGGCGCTTGGCGGACTCGCGGCCCTGTTGCGCGCCCTGTTCGCCCTTTTCGGAGATGACCGGGCCTTTCCATACACGGTGTTCTATGAGGGCGACTCGGAAGCCTATTTCCTCTTTGCTCGCGCGGTGCTCGGCGGGCAGCTCTACGACAACGGGATCCCGTTTCATCCGCCGGGCTTTGCCTGGTTCCTCGCCGGAGTCCATACCGTTCTCGGCGCGGGCGCCGCCGGGGCGACGGTGCCGTTTCTCGCGCAGAAGATCGTTCTCGGCGGGCTCGTCGGCGGTGGCAGCGTCGCCCTTCTCTACGTGATCGGCTGTCGCGTTTTCGGGCGCACGATAGCCGTCGTGGCTGCGTTCCTCGCGGCGTTTCATTTCGGGCTTTTCGTGCTGGCGATCGCGCCGGTCGCGGACGGGCTCTTCCAGCTGTTGCTCCTCGCGGCGATCGCGCTCTTCGTCGGCGGGCTCGATTTCGGCGCGCGCCGCGGCGCCGCTGCGACGCTTGCGCTTGGTCTCTTGCTCGGGGCGCTCGCGCTGACGCGGGCCGAGGGGATGCTCTATGCCATGGTCCTCGCGGCATTCGGCGCGGTGGTCAGCTGGCGACGCGCAGAGTCGCCGGGCGCCAGAGGGGTGTTGTCACGCCTCCGGCTCCTCGCTCCCTGGGCCGGGGCGCTGCTGGTCGCGGCGCTCGTCGTCGCTCCGTGGACGATTCGCAACGCGATTCGGCTGGGCGAGCTCGAAACCCGACTCGGAGCGAACCTGGCCGAGCCATTGCCCCGCTTTGTGCCAGTCACGCTTTACGGCCGGCTGAATCTGGCGCTGGCGAATCACTCCGCCGCCGACGGCACCTTCTCGCGGAGCGCCCTCGCCGCCCAGGCGGAAACGCCGAGGCTCGAGCTGACGAACCCCGAGCACCTCAGCTGGATCCTGCATGGTGATCGGCTGGCGCGAGAGTGGATCGCCGCTCATCCTGGTGAGTTCGCGAGGCTGGTGGGGCGCAAGTGGCGGCTCTACTTTGGCGCTCTCAAGCTCGGCTGGACGCAGTGGAACTGGCCGGGCGGCCTCACCGGCGTGCGCCGCCCCGTCGATCTCTTCGTCCCGGATCGGGCGCTCGGCGGCTGGCTGCTCGCGCCGCTCATCCTCGTCGGCGCCGGGCTCGCGGCGCGGCACTCCGGAGCCGAGCGGCGGTTGGTGATGCTGGTTGCCCTGCTCACCGCCGCTTCGCTCGGGGTCGTCGCGCTCTTCTTCGGCTACGCTCGTCTCGCGCTGCTGCTCCTGCC
>ERZ1292630.5391-Hain-H41-02um-R3-5391-length-10502-cov-10_pt1 | contig 10502 bp, 1 predicted proteins | sample MGYA00564408_ERZ1292630 | MGnify/ENA primary metagenome ERZ1292630 (study PRJEB36523, sample SAMEA6512641) | groundwater metagenome | collected 2019-01-08 | study: AquaDiva: Metagenomics assemblies of 32 groundwater samples
CCCCCCCCCCCCCCCAACAGGATCCTTCGCTTCCATTGTCGACATCACGAAGGCGTTACCGATGGATCGGCTGCTCGCGGAATCACAGCGAGGCGATCAGGGCGGTCTGTCCTCTCAGCGACTGTGCGTGGTGTCGGGAAACGCGCATCGCAGGTTGGCGGAAGCCGTCGCTCAGTGTCTCGGCCAGCCACTCACCCCCATCGACGTCATCCCCCACGCGTCTGGTGAGATCCACATTCATTTTAGCGACGAAGCCTGCTACGAAGTCCGAGGCGCCAGTGTGTTCGTCATCCAGCCAACGTGCGCCGGTGCCGATCACACGGATCTCAATACGTCGCTGCTTGAATTGCTGTTCCTCATCCGGCGCCTCAAGCTACTCGGTGCCGCCTCCGTGACGGCTGTCACCCCATTCTACGCGTACGCGAGGCAAGATCGCAAAACAGACTTGCGCGTGCCACTGAGCGCCGCCGCGGTCTCTGCCATGCTGCAACAGGTCGGAGTGAGTCGGGTGATCACCGTGGACCTTCACTGTGCACAGATTCAGGGATGCTTCTGTGACCGAGCCCCCATGGACAACTTACCCTTCGCGCAGAGTCTAGCGCAGCATATTCAGAAAAAAACGTGGTTCAGCCATGACAATAGTGTGATCGTGTCGCCCGACGCCGGTGGGGTGACCCGAGCTCGACACGTGGCCGACATATTAAACGTTCGGAGAGTGGTCACTATCGTGAAACGCCGTGGGGCGAGTACGGCAGGCGGCAACACGGCGGTTGAATCCATGCAAACCGTGGGCGACGTCGGCGATTTACACTGCATCATCATCGACGATATGTGTGACACCGGGGGCACGCTTGTGAAGGCGGCGGAGCTGTTGATGTCGCTCGGTGCTCGCTCCGTCACGGCGTGTTGCACGCATGGCATCATGACCGACCCGTGCTGCGAGCGAGTCAATGCCTCCCCGGCGCTGTCGGCGCTGGTGGTGTCGAACTCCATCGACCAAACGAACAACCTCCGGCGCTGTGCGAAGCTCGAGGTCATCCCCTTGGAGGGGCTTCTGTCCTCCGTCATTAAGGCGCTGCATGCCGACAAAAGCCTCGGGGAGTTTTTCTCATAACTTTCAGTGGTCAGTAAACAACAATGTTGGTGGGGCTTTCGCGCGCGAGTATTGCACATGGACGGAGCGTTCACGAGTTCGACACGGTGGGTTTTTTTTCTTCCGCTGCGTCGTTCCCTGCCATTTTTTTCTTAGAAAGATCGAAGGGCAAAATGTCGCGAACCATCGTGCCGTGGATCCCTGCCGATACGCTGCTTTTCCGACACTACGGCGCGAAGCTGGCAGAGCACGGCTTTGATGACGCCGAGGTGGCCGTCAGCCTTGACGAGCCGCAGCTCGAGGCGATGTTCGGCCTAATTGGATGCCGTAAAATAGGTCATCAGTTTCTGTTGATGAACAGCATCGCCGCGCTGAAGCATCAGCACGATCTACGAGAGGCGGCCACCAAGGTAGGTGATATGAGCGGCGTCGGAAATGCCGCAGGCAACCCCACCAGGTCACCAATCCGGCGAATTGCCGAAATGGCAGAGCAACAGAATAGAAACGTCGTCTCGCGTTCCAATCGAAACTCCTTCGCCGCGCCGGCGCCGGCGATCGAGGTCGGTGGCGTCGGCCCTGTCGACCCCGAAGGCATCGCGGAGCACCGGGGACGGATTGACCGACCGCCCGTGGCTGTTGCTCGGCCGCGTCGACATGCGAACAGCCCCACTTCATCTACCGTCCGACCGCCGTTTTCCGTGTACCGATCCACCTCTGCCCCGAAAGTCATTCCTCTGCCTACCAAACGCGGAGCGACTCCGACTGTCGTCCAGCCCGTGACAGCCGTCGCGATGCCCCGAGGGTTGTTCGTCGGTCCAGAGGCCGAAAAGGCTGCGTCTGTTTCGCTGCTGAACGCCTCCTCATCGGCTTCGCCTCCGCCGGGTTTCTCGCCATCCGCGGTGCGTCCCGCAACCACGCCCGTCGGGATATTCGACCGGCGGGGTGCGGCGGGGGGCTTTGGAGCGTCGTCTCCCGTGATTATGCAGCGCATCGACCAACACACGTCGGCCACGGTGGGCGGTACATCAACACCACCCGCCAACATCAGATTGAACATTGGCCGCGACAGTGTCGTTCCCAATTCGTCGCCGTCGACAGGACTTTCTACATCCCCCGTGGCGAGCAACAAGCCACCTACCGTGGGCACGACCTTGCAAAGCACTCACTCGTACCAGCAGCTTGTGTCGCTGCTAAAACAGCAAACCCCACGGATTGTATCCGGGCTCGACGGCGATACCCACATCATCTTGCGAGAGAACGGCAGCATTCGGTTGTTCTCGCAGTGACCGTCACACCGGCGGTGGGGCAGCATGGTTTGAGAGGGTGGGGCTCAAGGAGACACGCCTGATGTACATTTTTTTTGTGCCATTTTGTGGGTTTCTCCCCCCATCCGTGACACGTCAAAGCACCCTCTAGACTCTCCCAAGAAGTTTTTCAACAGCACACACAATCAACTATGCCCCGTGCGACACACATTCTTCTCACCTTGTCGCTTCTCGCCGCGGCAGCACTCGCGCAATCCTCTCCGCCATCTTGTACGTCTCTCGCGGCGGCTGACTGCAAATTGCCCCAGTGCAACCTCGATGCGTTGGGCAAGTGTGACACTCCGCCCTGCCGACTCTATTCCGATGCCATGTCGTGCAGCGCGAACCCCAAGTGCCAATCATTTTATGCCCAAGCCGCTGGCACCGAAAAGTTCCTCTGCGTGGATGCTCCTTGCAGCACCATGACCAACTCCACTCGCTGCAGCGCGACGTCGTACTGCTTGTGGACGGGTGCGTTGTGCGTCTACAAACCCTGCACTTCATTTACGGAACGCGATTGTTCCGGTTCACTCTGCAGCTGGCAGCCCGCTGCCGTCCCTGGCACCGCCGGCAGTTGCAACCGGATCAACTACGAAGGCAACGCCACCGGCATCTGTCCCACGTGGACCGGCCAGTGGCATGTGGTTCGCGCCCTTGACTACACCGTGATGCTGTGCACCTCGACGGAGTGTGGCAACAAGCCTTTGGTCAATTGCTCCTTGGCGTCTAACGGCACGTGCGTGGTCGATGGCCAGATGTGCCGATCGAAGTACCTTGTCCGGTGGCGCCTCCCGTGCGAGGACCTGCAATCGTTGAACAACTGCGGCGAAGCTCAGCCCGCGGGTCGCTGCGTGAATTCTACGACGGTCCCGACAACTTGCGTGGACAATCCAGATCGCCCCACGACATGCTTCAACTACAGCGCGGCCGACGCCTGCCCACCTACAAACTGCAACTGGAACTACGGATACTGCGTCAACCCTCGATGTAACCGTTTTTCGGGTTCCTTGACGATGGTCGCGAACGCAGTGATGTGCCGTCGCAAGGGATGCGCCTTGGCCGACAACGTGACTTGCTACGACACGGCGACAACCAAGTACCCCTGCAACGCCTACTACAGCAACATCACATGCCCCAAGGGACGCTGCTACTTCAACTTCACCCAGCTGACGTACGGTACGTGCATCGCGTTTACGCAGCCGTCGACGACCACCACAACAAGCGGCGTCGCGGCCAATCCATGCATCGCGACACTTAGCGACAGCGACTGCCTCGCGGCCTCCCCACAGTGCCAGTTCAACGTCACATGCCGCCCCATTCCGTGTGGCGACTACAGCTTCACGGCATGTCCGAAGGATCGGTGCCGCCCCGTCAACGCGAAGTGCTACAACATGTGCCCCGATAGCTATCCCTTCGTGTGCCCCAACGGCCGCTGCTCCACGGGCTCGTCCGACTGCAAAGAGTGCTCCGCGCGTGAGTATCCCTGCTTCAACTCGAGGTGCACCGCGTCGTCTTTCGAATGCGAGCGCGCGCCGTGGGAGGTGGCCTGCCCGGCCGGCGGCAACGCGCTTTCACTGGCCGCATGCACTGCGACGTGCGCGGCGGGTATGACCCAGTGCCCCGACGGGACGTGCAAGCAGAACGAGAACGACTGCCCATGCTCGGACCTTCGCTCCGTTCGCTGCACGACGCCGGACAACAAGCGCGTTTGCGTGCAGCAGGTGGAACAGTGCAACATGACATGCCCCACCAGCGGCGCGTCGTACCTGTGCGGCGACGGCATGTGCGCAGCGAATGCGCTCGGCTGTGCGTGCCCGATGGGCATGTTCCGGTGCTCGACGGACCTGCAGTGCGTCAACAACAACGAATTGGCCAAGTGTAAGTGTCCGACTCTGCTCACGAGCGCTACCGCCCTCGTGCGCTGCAACCCGACGCGGTGCGGGGCGTCGGCGACGGACTGCGCGACGCAGTGCGCGGAAGGCAAGATCCGCTGCCTGACGTCTGAATGTGTGACGACGCGCGACATGTGCCCCGGCGTGACGTGCAACGCTTCCTCGGCGCAGGCGGAGATCGCGATCCTCGGCCAGGACATCGCCAACTTTGACGTGTCGCGCTCGCTGTACCTGGCGTCGCGCGTCAGCCTGAAGGTGTGCAACGACGACTGGTCTCTGAACACGACTGTGACCTGGGTGTGCACGAACCTCGCGAGTGGCGCCGTTGTGCGCGCGGGAGCAGTGGGCGCCGAGCTGCGCGCAATGGGCCGCGAGGTGTCGCTGCCGCCGATGGCGCTGACGCCGGGCGTGCGGTACATGATCACCGCGGTCGCGTGGGGGCCGATGAACAAGACCGCGTCGGCGTCCATCAAGCTGACCGCCGTTGCCCCTTCACCGCGTCTCGTGTTCTATGGCGGCAACCGGCGCGTACGAGCGGACCTGCCGCTGACGCTCGGCGTCGAGCTGTGGGATCCCTTCTACAAGAACGATACCGATGTGATCGCGTACAGCTGCTGCAAGGACACCGAGTGCCTCACGGACTGCGGCTCGGTCGTCGCCGGCGCGCTCGCTGCTGCGTCGAAGTCCCGCTACTTCAAGGTCCCCGCGATCTCCGCGGGCACGTACTACTTCTGGGCCCAGTACAAGGGGCTGGCGGTGAACTCGACTGTCAATGTCCTCGCGGTCGCGATGCCATCCGTCCAGGTCGTGCTCGCCGCGGCGCTCAGTATCCTCACCGACTTCGTCACCTTCTACGCGTCCGTCAACTTCACGAGCAACGTCACGATCTCTTGGTCCATCAACGGCACGGCACAGACGACGACAGACCGCGTGCTGCGCATCCCGCGCGTGACCGCCCTGGCATCGCCCGCGTGGGAGATCTCCGCGAAGGCGACGGCGGTGGCGAACCCGGAGCTGGTGGGGTGGGCGTCGTACATCTTCGTCGTCCCGCGCGTGCTTGCCGGATCGTGCGCCGTGACGGCGACGACGAAGGACGGCGACGCGACGGCGACGGTGACCGCCGGCTCGTCCGTGCTGTCGATTGCGTCGACGTGGCCGAACAGCGACGACCTGCTTCGCTACCGGTTCTTCTACAAGATCAACGCCTGGGCGGAGATGCGCAGCATTGTGCCGTACGCAAGCGAGCTCGCGACGCTCGACAACGTGCCGGTGCCCGTGCTGCCGACGTCGGCGGCGATCGAGCCCGTGTGGATCATCGTCGTGGCGCGGCTTGCGTCGACGGAAAGCGACATCGGCCTGGCCAAGTGCCTCGTGAACGTGACGCGCCCCACGCAGCTTGCCGCGGTCGTCACGGACGCGAAGGCGCGGCTCGAGCAGGCGCGCTCCGCCGGGGACACTCGCGCGGTCCTTCAGGCCGCCAATGACATCGCCAGCATCGCAAAGAGCAACGCGTCGCAGTCGTCGACCGAAGTCACGCGCGCGATTCTGCAGAACGTGGCCGGCACTGTCGCCACGAAGACCGCGGAGCAGATCTCCTCCACCGAACGTGGAGCCATCGCGCAAGGCATCAAGGCTGCGATGGACACCGCCAACGTGACTGCCATGTCGACCGAGGACCGACAAAACGTCATCGACACGCTGAAGAAGCTCGTCGCCAACGTCGACACCCAAAGCAACCTCGACACCAAGGCCGACGCCAGGGCGGTCATGGACTCGCTCGACAAGCTGCCCAAGAACCTAGACGTTACCAACACCACCCAACAGCTATCTCGCCGCATTGCCTCGCAAGCCGACGTGGGCGTGGAAACTCGAGTTGTTGCTGAGACCGTCGCTGCGGCAGGTATCCGCGTGCCACGCGACACGGCGACGTCGTCGCCCACCTCGGTTGGCGATGTGAAGGAAACCGGCATCTCGGTGAAACTCCCTTCCACGTTGCCCCAGGTGAGCAGCGCGCCGGATGGCAGCTCCGTGGTCCTCAGCGTCACATCCGTCAAGGGCAACGCGATCAACAGCGGGGAGGGCATTCCGAAGCGGCAGGCAATGGCGACCGCGACCGTCGACATTTCGCTTTCGATCGACAACACACCCACAGAGGTATCCGACCTCAAGAACGACTCCGCCATCGAGTTCTGGGTCGCCCTCAGCGACGACATCCCCAATCCCCGAGTCGGCGCCGACGCACGTAACCCTGTGTACTTTGACTGCCTGACCATGGACAAGACGACCCTCGCGTGGAAGCAAGACCCCCAGGTGCGGTTCGTCAGCTACGACGCCGCGAAACGAGCCATCAAGTGCAGCACGCTCCATCTGTCCACCTTCGGAGGGACGCTGGGCTCATATCCGTCGGCGTGTGAAAATGTGACCGACATGACCATGTGCCTGCTGCCCAATTGCACGCGCAGCCTCCTGAACGCGAGCCGTTGCATGGACGCTCCTTGCCGGTACTTCACCGACCGTCAGTGCGCGAGCCAGGCGGATCGCTGTGTCGTGGACCGCAACCCGCTCACCAACACGTCCCGGTGCATCGAGAAGCCATGCAACCAGTTCACGAATTGCCTCGACGCCGCCGACCGGTGCGAAAACACCACCGGTACGTGCCGCCCTCGTCTCTGTTCGGCCATCGTCAACCCAGACTCATGCACGCCGTCGCTGTGCAATTTGACGACAGCAGCCGCCGGCGCCGTGACCCCTTCGTCCTCCACCACCTGCAAGGAAATCAGCTTCGAGGCAGCGGCCACGGCCGCGGCCTGCCCAGTCTTGACCGGCGCCTGGAAGTGGTATGCCGATCAATGCGTGCGAACGACTTGCGACAATCTCAACAGTACGTTGTGTGCCCGCGCGCAAGCCGCCTGCACGTGGGGTAACAATTCAGCAGGCATCGGAATGTGCTACTTGACTTCCTTGAAAGAGCGTCTGCCTTGCGAGAAGATTCCCACCTTAGCTCTCTGCCCGACAGCGAACCGTTGCGCGATCGTTGATGGACGGTGCACCTCAGCCGTCGCCTTCCGTGCCGCCTGCCCGAACTACAACACGACAAACTGCCCTTGGAACACCTGCAAAGTCAGTGGCGTCTACTGCTGGAACCCGGTATGCCACACGTACGCGGCGAACGAGACGCTGTGTGCCTTCCAAGGCTGCCTGCCTCGTAACGGCACGTGCTGGGATCCTGCCTACGCAAAGTTGCCTTGCGAAGCATACGGCGCAATGTGCCCCAACGCGGTTTCGGGCCGCTGCAACCAGACATCTGCTGGCTGCGCCGCCTTTACGTTTACTGCCACCACGACCATTACCATCAAGGTCAATCCCTGCAACGTGTCGAGCGAAATCGACTGTCTGGCGGTTGGATCCGAATGCCGCTTCAACGTCACGTGCCGCCCTATTCCGTGCACCGAGTACACAACGGATTGTCCGAAAGATCGGTGCCGCCCCGTCAACGGGAAGTGCTACAACATGTGCCCCGATAGCTATCCCTTCGTGTGCCCCAACGGCCGCTGCTCCACGGGCTCGTCCGACTGCAAAGAGTGCTCCGCGCGTGAGTATCCCTGCTTCAACTCGAGGTGCACCGCGTCGTCTTTCGAATGCGAGCGCGCGCCGTGGGAGGTGGCCTGCCCGGCCGGCGGCAACGCGCTTTCACTGGCCGCATGCACTGCGACGTGCGCGGCGGGTATGACCCAGTGCCCCGACGGGACGTGCAAGCAGAACGAGAACGACTGCCCATGCTCGGACCTTCGCTCCGTTCGCTGCACGACGCCGGACAACAAGCGCGTTTGCGTGCAGCAGGTGGAACAGTGCAACATGACATGCCCCACCAGCGGCGCGTCGTACCTGTGCGGCGACGGCATGTGCGCAGCGAATGCGCTCGGCTGTGCGTGCCCGATGGGCATGTTCCGGTGCTCGACGGACCTGCAGTGCGTCAACAACAACGAATTGGCCAAGTGTAAGTGTCCGACTCTGCTCACGAGCGCTACCGCCCTCGTGCGCTGCAACCCGACGCGGTGCGGGGCGTCGGCGACGGACTGCGCGACGCAGTGCGCGGAAGGCAAGATCCGCTGCCTGACGTCTGAATGTGTGACGACGCGCGACATGTGCCCCGGCGTGACGTGCAACGCTTCCTCGGCGCAGGCGGAGATCGCGATCCTCGGCCAGGACATCGCCAACTTTGACGTGTCGCGCTCGCTGTACCTGGCGTCGCGCGTCAGCCTGAAGGTGTGCAACGACGACTGGTCTCTGAACACGACTGTGACCTGGGTGTGCACGAACCTCGCGAGTGGCGCCGTTGTGCGCGCGGGAGCAGTGGGCGCCGAGCTGCGCGCAATGGGCCGCGAGGTGTCGCTGCCGCCGATGGCGCTGACGCCGGGCGTGCGGTACATGATCACCGCGGTCGCGTGGGGGCCGATGAACAAGACCGCGTCGGCGTCCATCAAGCTGACCGCCGTTGCCCCTTCACCGCGTCTCGTGTTCTATGGCGGCAACCGGCGCGTACGAGCGGACCTGCCGCTGACGCTCGGCGTCGAGCTGTGGGATCCCTTCTACAAGAACGATACCGATGTGATCGCGTACAGCTGCTGCAAGGACACCGAGTGCCTCACGGACTGCGGCTCGGTCGTCGCCGGCGCGCTCGCTGCTGCGTCGAAGTCCCGCTACTTCAAGGTCCCCGCGATCTCCGCGGGCACGTACTACTTCTGGGCCCAGTACAAGGGGCTGGCGGTGAACTCGACTGTCAATGTCCTCGCGGTCGCGATGCCATCCGTCCAGGTCGTGCTCGCCGCGGCGCTCAGTATCCTCACCGACTTCGTCACCTTCTACGCGTCCGTCAACTTCACGAGCAACGTCACGATCTCTTGGTCCATCAACGGCACGGCACAGACGACGACAGACCGCGTGCTGCGCATCCCGCGCGTGACCGCCCTGGCATCGCCCGCGTGGGAGATCTCCGCGAAGGCGACGGCGGTGGCGAACCCGGAGCTGGTGGGGTGGGCGTCGTACATCTTCGTCGTCCCGCGCGTGCTTGCCGGATCGTGCGCCGTGACGGCGACGACGAAGGACGGCGACGCGACGGCGACGGTGACCGCCGGCTCGTCCGTGCTGTCGATTGCGTCGACGTGGCCGAACAGCGACGACCTGCTTCGCTACCGGTTCTTCTACAAGATCAACGCCTGGGCGGAGATGCGCAGCATTGTGCCGTACGCAAGCGAGCTCGCGACGCTCGACAACGTGCCGGTGCCCGTGCTGCCGACGTCGGCGGCGATCGAGCCCGTGTGGATCATCGTCGTGGCGCGGCTTGCGTCGACGGAAAGCGACATCGGCCTGGCCAAGTGCCTCGTGAACGTGACGCGCCCCACGCAGCTTGCCGCGGTCGTCACGGACGCGAAGGCGCGGCTCGAGCAGGCGCGCTCCGCCGGGGACACTCGCGCGGTCCTTCAGGCCGCCAATGACATCGCCAGCATCGCAAAGAGCAACGCGTCGCAGTCGTCGACCGAAGTCACGCGCGCTATTCTGCAGAACATGGCCGGCACCATCGCCGCGAAGACCGCTGAGCAGATCTCCAAGACAGAGCGTGGGGCTATCGCGCAGGGCATCAAGGCGACGCTGGACACCGCCAACGTGACCGCGATGTCCACCGAGGACCGACAGAACGTCATCGACACGCTGAAGAAGCTCGTCGCCAACGTCGACAGCCAGAGCAACCTGGATGCGCAGAGCGACGGTCGCGTCGTTTTCGACAGCCTTGACAGGCTGCCCAAGAACAGGGATGTCGCGAATGCCACCGAGCAACTGGCACGACGCGTGGCTGCCCAAGCCGCGCTCGGCGAGCCCTTCCGCATGAACGGTTCCACCCTGAACATCACCGCCATTCGCACGACCCGCGACGCGGCGACGTCCACGGGCATGTCCGTTGTCGAAGGACGGTCCAAGGTTGACGTCCCGTCTAACGTTCCCGCGATCACCGGAGCGTCGGACGACGCCGATGTGTCCCTCAGCGTCACAACATTCGATGACAACGCCGTCAATTCCACAGCGGGTCTTGCCGCGAATCAGAAGCTAGAGCGCGGATCGATCGAAGTCAGCTTGCAAGTAAAGGCCGAGATTCAAGAAGTCAGGCTGCTCCCATCCCCGATCAATTTCACGCTGCCCCTCAGCGATGCGGCGACG
>ERZ1292630.5394-Hain-H41-02um-R3-5394-length-10500-cov-5_pt1 | contig 10500 bp, 7 predicted proteins | sample MGYA00564408_ERZ1292630 | MGnify/ENA primary metagenome ERZ1292630 (study PRJEB36523, sample SAMEA6512641) | groundwater metagenome | collected 2019-01-08 | study: AquaDiva: Metagenomics assemblies of 32 groundwater samples
GTTTCTTCTGATATATGCCCTACTGATTCGCAATAATATGAACGTGTCCATAATGTTGGTAGTTTACTTTTCAAAGATGGAAATTCTTGTCTTAAAATCCTTGATGTATAGCCTTTAAGTTGCTGAACAATAAAGTGGGGACTATCAACTGGGTTACTTTTTATAAATAAATGTATATGATCTGGCATTATTTCAATTTTTTCAATTGATATATTAAGTTCATTTGACTTAACAAATAATAATTCCTTTAGACGAGTTTCAATATCACCTGTTAAAATTTTTCTGCGATATTTAGGACACCAAATTAAATGATAACCTAAGTTATAAATAGCTTTATTACTATGAGTCCATCTTTTATTCATAATTATAATTATATCAAATAATATACAAATGACTAATAGATAATATAATAAAGATAAAATTCATCCTACGTCTGAAGACAGTAGGCTTTCTTTTAAAGATGTCGTAAAAATTGATATTAATTTAAACTTCCATACAAATTGCAAATCTTCCAAATTGATTAATTAGAGGAATCATTGATACTTGGTTTCCATTTGCTACAATAATTTCTTTTTCCATATTTACTTCTTTTTCCATCAGGATCTTTGCCATTTCAGAAGGATTAAAAATACCTTTTTGAGATAATTTAGAAAGACTGTTCGATATTATTACACTACTTACAGTTCCTACATAACTTTCATCTAGTTCGCCCGTTTCTGCCCCTAGTGAACTCATCATTGAATGAGCTAAATTATTCATAAAACTTCTATCTGAAATATAATAAATCCATCCATTTAATTTTCCTGTTATAGGATATTTTATACAAACTATATCTTTAATTGGTTCAATAAAAGCAATTTTTTGAAAACCACCAATATCAACTTTGCATTTAAAAGATTCCATAAGAACATTTTTTATTACATCCACAAAGCTTGTTTCATAAGAAATATATGAAAGTACTCTATTAAGCCATGCTTGAATTTTAAGACAATCATTAAGTGTATTTTCATCTATTATACCAAGGTGAACAAAAGAATCTCCTATATATGTATTATTTTCTTCTTTATATTCAACCGCTTGTATTAATTGATATTTATCCGCTAGATCAAGTGTTACTATCAACTCACCTAATCTTGCCCATATAGGTTTATCTGTTCTATTTTTATTATCTGTATAGTCAAAAATATCTTGAGAATCTAATTTAGATAAAAATTTCATAAAAGCAAATTTATTTTTTTTAAAAGATTCTTTACTATAAGAATAGTTATCTAAGAGATTTTTATTTTCTTGAATTATACTTATTCTTTTTGCTAGTTCTTTATAATCAGGGCTACTAATTATTTCTTTTCCTTTTTCATTAAAAAATGGAACAATAAATTCCATCAATCCATAAAAATCTTTTTCAACTTCAATTTCTTCTATAACTGGAGCATTTGATATTGGTATATTAGATAATCCATGTAAAACTTGTGGAGTATTTTCAGGTTTAATTTGTGGGGCTTCAGGTTTTTGAGTTTTTACTTCCAATTCTTCTCTTACATAAGGAGCTTTGTCAAAATTTCTTGCTAACCATTTTTGTATTTTTACACAATTACCTAATGATTCTTCATTCATTAATTTCATTGATATTAATGTTTTAGCAATAAAAATACTTCCTGTTGCTTTCATAACTTCTGTTGCTTTTGCCATATTTTCTTCAGAAATTATCTTACCTTCAGAAAAAAACTCTTCTATTCTTATTAACCCAGAATCTCTTGAAACACCATCTATAATTCGTACAAAACTCAAAGAACGTCTTTGTTCAAGTTGATATAGGTTTTCTGCAAATTCTACAAAACTCGCACCATGTTGTTTATGATATTTTTCAAAAATTTTGAAAAGAGAGCTTTTATCATCTATTATCTTAATTATCATATATAAATTGATAGGAAAAGATAAATCACCCATTATTTTTTGTCTATCTTCAGTTAATTTAGGAACGAGCGCAGAACTAACAAATTCAAAAGTTGATTTTTTTTCTTTAGGTGTTGTCTGCAATTTATCCGTAGATAAAATAGGTTGAGTATTATGAGGTGCATTTGGCGGAGATGGAGGATTTCCCTTCATATAATTAATAAAACCAGGTTTTTGATTCAATGTTTGAGACATTGAAATAGGTTTTGGTGGCGGTGCTTTTGTAATATTTGAAGATGGTGATGGTAATAGGGCTGGTTTATTATTATCAAAATAACTTTCTTCATCATCAAGATTTTCTTGTTTATTCACAGAAAAAACTTCTCTTAAAGGTTTATCTTGAGGTATCATTCTAGGTTGAGTTTCAGAATTTTTTTGTTCTACTTTATATTCCGATATAAACTTTTTTACACTTTCAAGATCCTCATTAAACTTATCCTGAAATTCATCAGGAAGAAGCTCTGAATATGTAAATAAAGATGCTATTTTTTGAAGCAAAAAAAACTTTTCGTTTTTATTCATAATAATAATTAATTAAAAACTTTGCAAATAAATGACTTATATAATTATATATTTTAAAGTGTCTTGTAGCAAATTATTTGGCTAATAATTTAAAAATAATTTTATTAATTTATAATTTTAAATAAATTACTCTGAGTTAGTTATTTTTTAAGATGTAGTTTTTGGACAAAATTTTTCTGTAAAACTAAATTCAGTTGATTTCGCTTTTACTATTTCATCAGCAATTATTTCAAAGCTTGAACTAGCAATATTGCAGTTATCATTAGCTCCACCAGATAAATTTATTTTATATTTTTTACCTTTTTCTAATTTATCTGTTTTAAAAGATATTTTTGAATCTATTTTTTCTTTCAGTATGATTATTTCATCTTTTTTAATATCATTTTCTAAAATAATAATAGATAAATTTTTAGTTAGATCAAGTTTTGTTTTATCTATCTCTATTTCTATATTAAATTCTTTCTTGATATTATTATCTTGAACAGAGGTATCTAGTTTTAATTTAGGTTTTGTTGTTTCATTGACACAAGAAAAAGAACTCACTATAACTGACATGATAAAAATCTTAGATAAAAATTTCATTTTTTCCTTTTTATATTAAATTAGATATTTTAGAAAATTATACATGTAAAAAATTATCAAAAGGGAACGTTTTTAAACGTTCCCTACTCAATAAAATCTTTATATTCTAAACAGCAATTTTTGCGTCTAAAAACTTCATTACAGATTTAACTTCTTCAACCATTTCAGGAAGATTTGATTTTGAATTTATAGCATGTCCAATACCAAGTCCATTAACACCTGTTAACATAGCTTTTTCTACTTTAGAAGAATCAAGTTTACCACTTAAAATAACAGGTATTTCAACTGCTTTAGATATTTCAGAAGCGTTTGAATAATCACTTTCATAAGAAAGATTTTCTATTTGAAGAATATCTGCTCCAGCAGCTTGAACTTGAACAGCTAAAGAAACTTGTTCATCAATACTTAAGTTACCAGGGATACTAATACAAATAGGAGTTGTTCCAGCAATATGTCTTAATTCTCTTGTTAATGTAATAACTTCTTCAGATGATATACTTTTACCTTTTGAGTAAAGTGCATCAAAATTACCTAATTCAAGAACGTCAGCACCCCAATCTTTAGCGATACCTAACATAGTTATACTTAGTGAAGAAACAAAAACAATTAATTTTGTATGATTTTCTTTTACCCATACTATATTTTCAGAATCAGCAGAAATATCTACAGCTGTTGCACGTCCTAGATTTGCAGAATTAACAACTGTCTTGATGTTCTCTTCGTCAAAATTTTCCATTCCCGCGATTACTTTAAAAAGTCTTTTTTCATCTAAAATCTTTTTTAATTGATATTTTTTTAACATTAATCAAACCTATAAAAAAAAATAAAGTATTAACCAAATCAAATATTTAATTAAATTAATCTTATCATTCTAATGATTTCTTTTTATCTTATCAAGAGTACATTTAGGTAAGATTTGTAACATTTAAGATTAAAGCTAAGTTTCCATCACCTAAATTTGCTGTTCCAGAAATATAATTTCTTTTATCTGAGGCAATTTTACTAAGCGGTTTAATTACTATATCATCTTGTCCTAATATAGAATCGACAATGAATCCACTGGTTTTATTTCCCTCTTCTGTTCTTACAATTATGATAGGAATAAGCTCTTCAAATTTTTCTTCATCAAAAAAATCAAACTCAGGTTCTTTTATTTTTTCTGGTACATTTAAAATTTCTTTTAATAAAACTAAAGGAATAGTTTTATCTCTTACAACAGTTACTCGTACTTTATGTATATTTTTTATTTCTGATAAATAAATTTCTTTAACTTCTTCGATGTATGAAAGAGGTATTGCGTATATTTCATTTTCTAGTTTAACTAATAAAACTTCCATAATTGCTAAAGTAAGAGGTAATTTTATTGTAAATTTACTACCTAATCCTTTTTTAGAATTTATTATTATATTTCCACCTAATGATTTAACTTTTGAAAGAACTGCATCCATTCCAACACCTCTTCCTGATAACTCTGTGGTTGCTTCCATTGTACTAAAACCAGGTAAAAAAATAATTTGAAATGCTTCTTCCTCTGACATATTATATGCTTCATCTTGTGTTATGATATTTTTTTCTATGGCTTTTTGTTTCACTCTTTCTATATTTATACCAGCACCATCATCTTCTACAATAATCAAAACACTATTTCCTTCATGTTTTGCAATAAGATGAATGTTTCCATTTTTAGTTTTTCCAGCTTTTATTCTATCTTCTGTTGATTCTATTCCATGATCTGCTGAATTTCTTAATAAATGAACTAACGGATCTCCAAGTTCGTCAATTATAGTTCTATCTATTTCTGTATCTTCACCTTCAATAACAAAATTTATTTCTTTATTGGAGGCTTTTGCAACATCTCTTATCATTCTAGGAAATCTACTAAAAATAGATTCTACAGGCATCATTCTTAATTTCATCGCACTATTTTGCAATGTAGATGATATTAAATTTAGATTTCGTATAGATTGATTTATTTCTTGATTATTTGAATTAATAGCTAATTTATTTAAACGACTTCTAATTATTACTAATTCTTCAACCATATTTATAAGTTGATCAAGTCTATCTGTATCAACTCTAATAGTTTGCTTTTTTGAAGTAGGTTTTTTATTTTTATCTTCTTCTTTTACTATTTTTTTATCAGGAATCTTTTTTAATTCGTTATTATTTAAAGTAATTTTATTTATTTTAGGTTCTTCTTTTTGAGTTTTATCTTTTATTTTTTCATTTTTTTGATTATCTGAATCAAGTTTAGGAGTTAACTCTATTTTTTTAGGTACATTATGTTCATTGTAGTATGTTTGAGTTTGCTTAGATAATTTTATTTCATTATTTTTTTCATTAGTATCTATAGAAAAAAGATCTGATATATTTTTTATTTCAGCTACAGATGAAATCGCATTGATTATATCATTATCATTTTGATTTGTAATTAATACAATTTGAAAAGAATCATCAAAATTTTCATTTTCTATTTCTTCTTGACTAGGAATAGTTTTTATTATATCTCCCAATCCCTCTAATTTTTTTGTAACCAGAATAAACCTGGCAAATTTCATTATTGTTCCAGACATAAAATTTATTGAAATTATAATAGATCTTCGGTCGGAGCTTTTAGCTTCTAAAATTAACATTTTTTCGTAATCAGTAAATAAAGGTAATTGAACTTCTTTTTTCAAAGCCTGATTATTATTTTTTAGATAATCTTTAGAAAGTTCTAAAACTTCAATTTCTTTTATTTCAGCAATTGATGAAATTGCATTAAAAAAAGCTGATGAATCTCTATCAGAAATTATTGTAATAACAAAATTATCAAAGTTATTTTCATTTAATAAATCATTTCCTGAAGGAAATGAGACAACTATTTGAGCTTCTAAATATTCTAAAGTATTCATTATCATTGATACTCTTATAGCTTTCATAATAGTTTCTTTATCTAAAGTTATATATATTTCATAACATTTAAAATTTTCTTCTAAGGCTATACTTATTATTTTTTTATGTTCTTCATCATATTTAGGTATTATTTTATTAGAAATAACAGGTATTAAATTTTTAGTATTAATTTTAATTTCATCAATAAATTTTTCTTTTAGATCATAATTTTCAGCAGACGATATTTCAGCAATACAAAGTATCGAATGTAGAATTTTTTCTATAGGAACCGAATGTAAAATAGTTACAACAAAATATGAAAAAAAATTTTCAGCTAATAGAGATTCTCTTGACGGAGTTGTTTTAATTATTTTTGCTTTAGATTCTATTGCCTGAAGTACTAAGGAAACTCTTAGTGATTTCATAACACAATCTTTCATCAAAAATATTTTTATTTCAGAAGAGTTATAAGAATTTCCAAATGCTTCTAAAATAAGTTCTTTTTCTTCATTTGAATAAATTATTTCAATATCTTTTTTATGATTTTCTTGTACTTTAGACGAATCTTTTTTTAAGGATGTTTTTATTTCACCAGAATCTAAAATAGTTTTTATTTTTTCAACTATATTTGAAACGTCTATTTCCTTTGTGTTATCGGAAATATTTTCTATTAATGTTTCTAGAGCATCTAAACAAGAAAATAAAGTATCTATTATTTCAGACGATATTATAATTTGAGCATTTCTTAACATATCAAGAAGATTTTCCATCTCATGAGTTAATTCTGCTACATTATCAAAACCCATTGTAGATGACATACCTTTTAATGTATGTGCAACTCTAAAAATATCATTAAGGTTTTTTAGATCTCCAGAGCCCTTTTCTAATTCCAATAAATAACCATTAAGAGCTAATAGATTTTCTCGGGATTCATCTATAAAAAGAGTTATGTATTTTTCTTTATCTAAAGACATTTTACATATCTGGCTCTGCCATAATACCTTTTATTGAGTTTTCGTTAAATTCAGTTATTTCTATTAATTCTTCATTAATTTCAGTCTCAGAAGAATAAAAAATATCTGAATAATCAACAGTAGGAAGAAATGTATTTATATTTTTTATTTTTATACAGGTTACAGTTATATTATCCTTTCCACCATTTTCATTTGCTTTATTAATTAATTTTGTTACAGAATCTTTGGGATTTTCCCAATTATTTAAAATTATTTCTTTCATTTCATTATCATTAAGAAGATCGCTAAGACCATCTGTACACATCAAAAGATAGGAATCTTGTTGTATATTTAAAAAATTTATTTCTGCAATAATTTCATTATTATCTTTTATTCCAATTGCTTGACTAAGCATTTTGCCCCAAGTAGTAGAAGTATTTTTTAGTGCGTCATTCCAACTTCCTTTTCCTTCGTTATAGTTATTCATAGCAACATTATGATCTTGGGTTACTTGTTCTATACTATTTTTTGTTATTAGATAAATTCTACTATCTCCTATATGAGCGATATAAACAGAATTATCTATAACTAATGAAACAACTACCGTTGTACCCATTTTTTTTTCATATTCATATCCTAAACTAAGATTTTCCTTATATATAGAATCATTCGCTTGATATATAAGAGCTTCTTCTAAAAGTTTTTTTGTTTCATCGAAACTAAAATGAAAATTCATTGCAGGTAAAATAGTTCTTTTTATTTTTTCAACTGCTACTGCACTTGCTACTTCACCTTTTTCGTGTCCACCCATTCCATCACAAACTACAAAAAAACCTCTATTAGATTTTTGAATTTTTGATAAACTTTTTTCATCTACAGAGAGTAGTGTCGAATAAAAATTGTCTTCATTATTTTCTCTTTTCTTTCCAATATCGGTACAAGAATAATATTTTATTTCTGTAAAATCGCTTTCTAAAACAGAATCCAATTTTTTAATTAATATTTTTATATCATCAATTTTACCATCGATAACTTGTTTAATTATTTCCCCAATTTTATATTTAGTATATTCAATAAATGCCATATCTAATGGAATAAGCATTTTTTTCCAAATTTCACCTAAATCTTTTATTGTTACATCGTTATTATTGTTTTTTATTAATTTTAGTTTTATATCGAGATTTTCATCAACAAAAAAATTATTTAAATTAATTATAGAACTTTGTATAGAATCTTTTTCTAATAATTCATAAATGTAAGCAGAGTCTCTTATTAGCTGAATTCTTTCTCTATCTGTTATTTCAACAATAGCTTCTCTTATGTTTCTATATTCTTGACCATAAAGATCTTTATTTGAGTTTATTAAAATATAATCTATTGAATCTAATGAAAAAGCATCATAAACTTTTGGTATAAAAGAATACTTATCATATTTTTGATATATATTTAACAAACTATCTTCTAATAACTTTTCTGAATCAAAGCATGATTTACCAAAAAAATTATCTCTTACAATAAAGTTATTTTTATCAACAATAGAGTATCTTGGATTTATTGAATTTCCTTTTACTTCTGAATTTGTTACTAAAATAAATTCTTTGTTAATATAAGCACCACATGATAAGCAGAACTCTTGTTCTACAGTATTTTCAGTCCCACAATTTTTACAAATAGTCTTTGCCATTTTTTTATTTCTATAAAAACATTTTAGATAACAGTATAAAACATGATACCAAAAAAGAAAATTTTTAGGAATAAGAAGAAGTAATTAAATAATAATTATGATGGATAAAGTATGAATTAATATTTTTTATAGAATAAAATAATAATTAAAAATTTAATTGTATAATGTATTTCTCTATAAAGTAAATGAAATAAAAAATAAAATGAAAAAAGATTTTTCTAGTGATAATGCAACAGGAGTTCATCCTGATATTTTGGATTCAATTACAAAAGTAAATAATGGAAACTGTTTTGCTTATGGTAATGATGAATATACAGAAAAAGCTATAAATAAATTTAAGGAAGTTTTTTCTGAGAATTGTGATATTTATTTTGTATTTAATGGAACTGGGGCGAATGTAACTGCATTAAAAGCTCTTACGAATAGTTATAATTCAATAATTTGTGGGGATAATTCTCATATAAATTTTGATGAATGTTCAGCTCCAGAAAAATTTACTGGTTGTAAATTGACAACTATAAAAAATAAAAATGGGAAATTAGTTCCAGAAGATATTGAAGAGGTTTTATTTGGTTTTGGAGATCAACATCATACTCAAGCTAAAGTTATTTCAATAACCCAATCAACTGAATATGGAACACTTTACTCCTTAGATGAAATAAAAACTCTCTCAAAATTGGCAAAAAAATACAATATGTATCTTCATGTTGATGGAGCAAGAATTTCTAATGCTTGTGTTGCTTTAAATACTTCTTTTAAAGAAATGATTATTGATTGCGGAGTTGATGCCTTATCTTTTGGTGGTACAAAAAATGGAATGATGTTTGGAGAAGCTGTAGTTTTTACCAATAAAAAACTATCTGAAGATTTTAAATACATAAGAAAACAGGCTACTCAACTTTCTTCAAAAATGAGATTTATTTCTGCTCAATTTTTAGCTTTTTTTGAAAATGATTTATGGAAAAAAAATGCTTCTAACTCTAATAAAATGGCTAAATTATTAGAATCAAAGATAAAAGATATTCCTAACTTAACTATAACTCAAAAAGTTGAAGCTAATTCTCTTTTTGTAATAATGAAAAGAGAAAGTATTGATATGCTTTTAGAAAAATATAATTTTTATTATTGGAATGAGAAAATAAATGAAGTAAGATTTATGTGTTCTTTTAATACGACTGAAAATGATATTGAAGATTTTGCAAGAGATATAGAAATATGTTCAAAAATAAAATAGATTTTATTGATATTTCGCCAATCATAAAAAATGATATAGCTGTTTTTCCTGGTGATACTGAATTTTCAAGAGAAATTTTATTAGATTTTAAAAAAGGGCATAATTTATTATTATCTACAATAAAATCAACAGTACATTTAGGCGCTCATACTGATGCACCCAATCATTATCATTCTGATGGGGAAGACATTTCTCAAAGAGATTTAAATTACTATTTTGGTGATTGTCAAGTAATAACAGTTAATGTAGAAAGAAATGAAAGAATTTATCCTGAAAATATAAAAAATGTAGAAATAAAAGCCCAAAGAATTTTATTTAAAACAAATTCTTTTCCTGATCCTTATAATTGGAATAATGATTTTAATTCACTTTCACCTGAAATTATAAATTATTTGGTAGAAAAAGAGGTTTTATTAGTAGGAATAGATACCCCTTCAATAGATCCTATAGATTCAAAATTATTAGAAACTCATAATGCCGTATATGATAATAATTTGGCTGTTTTAGAAGGTATAGTATTAAATAATGTAGAAGATGGCATATATAATTTAGTTTGTTTACCATTAAATATAAAAGATTGCGATGCTTCCCCTGTACGAGCCGTTTTATATAGGAAATAGTCTTAAACAGGATTTTAAGGCAGTTAATAAGATTTCCATGATTAGGATTTTATTCATAATTTTCTTGTTCTGTATTAA
>ERZ1292630.4496-Hain-H41-02um-R3-4496-length-11787-cov-25_pt2 | contig 10493 bp, 20 predicted proteins | sample MGYA00564408_ERZ1292630 | MGnify/ENA primary metagenome ERZ1292630 (study PRJEB36523, sample SAMEA6512641) | groundwater metagenome | collected 2019-01-08 | study: AquaDiva: Metagenomics assemblies of 32 groundwater samples
AAGCCCCGTCGTTGACGGCGGGGAGGAAGCGCCTCTTGATTCGTACAGACAATACGCGGAGATTGTACACATGACACGTCGCTGACTGCCCCTCTATTGCTGTCACTCGCTGCATGACCTTGATACATGGATCGGTCGAGATCTCCAGCATCACCCACGAACGCGCGCGGCCTGGGGGAGCTTCCATTTCCGGCATCCGGTGTGGGTCACGGACGCGCCACACCACCTCACGGACTTTCAGGCCTTCGTCAACGGCTGACTCTCCAACACCCTGGAAGAGCCAGATTGGACCCATGCCTCTCAGTGGCCCAGTCGGAGACATCTCAACCCCCTGGAATGGCTCCTCAGCGGACCCAATGCCTTCCGCTACCAACTCGACGACTGGATTACCCAGACCCAGACCGATCTCTTGTGGCTGCCCTTTGAAGATGCCTATCGAGCGGTCCTCCAACTCATGGTCCACGAGCGAGAACATTGTGATTACCTGAAACCAGTCCACTGCCACGAGTGCTCGACGCTCTTCGTGCCCTCACGCAGCAATCAACGTTGGTGCCACGCACGCTGTCGCAGTCGATTCTTTCAACGCGCCTATCGACGAGCCGAGCAAGCCGCCACATGTGAAACACCTCCTCTCACCCCATAACACCGCCCCACCCTCGCCATACAATCATCTCTTTCTGAATACCAAGAGGTTTCGATGCTCACCCTTCATCAATGCAACAACTGCAGCCAGTATTTTGACGAAGACGAGCTCCGGCCGATTCGCGATCTGACCCAACGCGTGAGCGAAGGGGAAATCATGCCCAGCGGGGAATGTCCCAATCTCGACTGTAGGGCCCTCTGTCAACCCGAACCCATCAGACTCAAGAACGCCCTCACCATCCTCTTTGAACGGCTCGATGGGGATCACGAAGATCCGACATCACTCTTTACCGCCCCTTCCACACCAGAAACCCGACACGATGCCCGTCTCATCTGCCAAGCCTTAGGCTGGGTTGAAGCAACGAAAGACGAGCTGTCCTAATCCATCACCCTCGACCTGAAAGATACCGACTGCAGCGAGCCCGTGCAAAGGGAGCCGGCCCACGAAGTGGTCATAACTCTCAGAAGAACAGATCGTCATCGATACGTATGGGTTTCACAATGCAGGGTCTGCGCAATTGGAGGGGGCATGACCAAGTTCGATTGTCCAACCTGTCGCTTCAACCCTGTCTATAAGGCCGGTGACAGGATTGGCGCGCTCTGCCTGCATCCAGCGGGAGAATTGTACCAGGAAGAGTTTGACAGGCTGCACCTTGTTGCTCCGTGCTCAGGTTGGCAATCACTACCAAAGAGATAGTTCAACAAGGCGCAATCAATAAGAAATAGCTCAACATTGTAACTAATCCCCTCTTGGCGGGAAGAGAAACGAGGGCAAGAATGGAGACCACGGAGACAACGCCAACACAAAAGCACTATGCCATCCCGCGCTACCGTGTGTGTGTCGTGCGGGAGAAATTTGACGCGCTCGTAGCCGAACCGCCCAAGCGCTTGACCGACAGTAGACAGGTCTATCACGCACTGCGACCACATTTTGCCGATGCGGCCTGTGAAGAATTCGTGATGATCTGCCTTGACGCGAAGCATGCTCCCATCGGCTGGCATATCGTCTCGATCGGTTCCCTCACCTTGTCTATTGTTCATCCGCGTGAAGTGTTCAAGGTGGCTGTAGCCATGAACTCCGCCGCGATTATTCTGGCGCACAATCATCCCTCAGGCGAACCCACGCCAAGCCAGGAGGACCGAGTACTCACTCAACGGCTCGTTGAGGGGGGCGAGTTGCTTGGCATCCGCGTGCTGGATCATGTGGTCATCGGAGATGAAGGGCGCTATGTAAGTTTTGCCGATCAAGGATGGCTCAACCAGGGAGTGCATTCGTGAAAGTCACCATGGCCGCCACAACCGGGGAGTAAGCAATCGATGAATAGAGGAAGTAACACAGGCGCTCCGCATCCCTTTGAATGAACGTCTGGAGAATTGGGAACTCCCGTTGACCTTTGCCCCTATCCCGCATGATCGGCACGGCACCCAGGATGGCGAGGCCGGCATGTTCTAGATACCTGGCCCATTCGCGCAGGACTTCGGGCCCAACGCACGGAAGAAGCCGACACAGTGTCTTTCCCAGTGCAGACATCAACATCACCTAACCATGAGGGCCTCACAGATGAAGCCGATCGACCCACTCGTGCAAGCACAGCGACTAATTGGCGAGATTGCGGACTACCCCGCGAATGAAAACAGCGAACCAGACGTAATGGGCGATGCCCTCGCAGCCATTCACGCCAAGGCCATACGGGCAGCATGGCACCTCGAAAAGGTCGGGCCCGTCTCCCCCGCCCTCACTCCGTCGGACTGGACCGAAATCTACTACGCGCTGGAATTCAAATTGACAAGCCCGGCAGTTGTCGGAGACGCACGCTTCACGAAGCAGCTTGAGACCATCATGCAAACCATCGGACCAGACGGTCGGAATATGTGGGGTGGCCGGTGATTCTTCACACGGAAATCCTACAGCTTCCGCGAATCAAAGACAGGGTCAAGATTGAAATTGTCACGTTCAACAAGGAGCCGTGCTGGGTTGCCTACCGTGAATCCGCGATAGGCTGGAACCGTATCTCAGCCATAACACGGGCAGAGGAACGGCGATTTCCAAAGAGTGTGGGGCTTGCCGCGCAATCAGTTCTGAGGCAGTACCTATCCACGTCTGCACACACGAAAGGACAGTAGCCATGGCCAGCACGAGACAATTAACCGAATATACCATCACTATCATTAGGTCTGAGACATTCGGCATCAAGGCGAGGTGCGCAGAAGAAGCCGTTAACCTGGCCTTTGAGTGCAGCGTTGTTGATACGGACTCCGTACCGTGCGAGCACGTCCAGGTTCTTTCTCACAGGTGCGAGACAGATAGCCACACCGTAGATGAAGTGCGCCATGCCAAAAGCAAAAGATTAATGAGGACACAAACCATCTCGCGCCGGCCCGCGTCGTCAGATTCTCCTGGGCTCGCGCGCTGAACTGGGACTTGCACAAAGAGACACCCCGATACGCCCTAGTCGACGCTGTACTGGATCAACAGGGGACCCGGTACTACCGAGACGGAACAGGGAGCCGTCACGCTGGACCAGACGGCAGTTTGTCGTCACCGCCACCCTGATTGAGGAAGACGACACGGCTACACCGCACCAGCAGCACCCACCACGCAATCACACGGAAGGATCGGTATGTCACGTCTACGCAAAGGAACCATCAAACAGGACATCACGCCAAAGTTGCCAGGCTACTACGTGTTTATTGTCACGGGGGGCATCGACCCGACCCTCCATCGGCAACGATTCACGACAAGGAAGGCGCGGGATCACTACATGAAAGACATCTACGCCTCGGATGTCGATGAAGAAGCCGGGGACCTGCCCTGCTTTCTCAATGTCTCGCCACGCGGGACCGTCACGATGGGCTATTACTCCCGCGAGTGGTTTGAGACAGCCAACGGGCCAACACCGCTCGCTCCCATCACGACCTAACCTCTCACCGCCGACCGCCCTCACCATTCAGCAACGGGTACACCGCATGTCTGATCCGCAATATCCGTCCTATGCACAGCTCTGCAAATTTGTCGCCCAAACCGGCCGCCTCCCACGCCTGAGCGATCCGATCCCCGCGCATCACTATGCCGGCTGGGCCTTACCCATGATTATGGAAGGCCATCGGATCCTCCCCGACGTCCCAGATCGATGGGGCTACCATCTCCGTATTCTGCAGGCACAGCACCTTCCTGATGAGCCGATCCCCCAGATACACTTTCTCTCCGGACCGCACCCTGACGCACTCAAACACCTGCACCAATGGATCAGACTGGCGGCCCACCACCAATCAACCTGGACAGGCATGACGAACTTCATTGAATGGCTGGCCTATGCACTGCAGGTGAGTCAGACGCCCCCTCGACTCGATGACGCCATCCAAGTTGAACTCTACCAGCACGTCAATCTTCTTGAGATGGTCCAACATCCCTACGACTACTTTGGAGACATCATTTCGGAAGGCCTCGACAACGGCCCATGGGCCAATCCGAACAAGTTTTACCCGACTCCGATGGAGATCTGTCGTCTCATGGCCGCCATGACGTTGCCTGACATCACGAAAGTTTCTCTTCAGAAAATAAAGAATCTCCGAACAGCAAAAATTGCCGACCCAGCGGGATCAGGCACAGGACGCATGCTCCTCCTCGCGTCGAACATCAGTCTGTCCTTGTATGGCTGTGAGAAGGACCCTCTGGTTCGCACGGTCTCGCTCATCAATGGCGCCCTCTATGCCCCGTGGCTCGCGTTCCCGATTCCCGACCATATTCTCGAATCCGATCTGCCCACTGATGCCGCAACCAGTGACAATGCCACGTGCACCCAAGCCTTACTGGCACCAGGCCATCTACAAGCGATCACCTCTCTGAACCAACCGCCATGCATCGCCACCACACTTGATGAGATCGATGAGCACACGATGCAACTCGTCCTCCCTGGGTGGTAATCCACCATTCGCCCATTCTGGATCCAGCATGCGAGTACTGAGTACAACGAGACACACAGAGGTCACAGAACACTTCCTACCCATCGCCCATACAGGAGAAACGACACATGAGCCACGAAGCCCTCTCTGAAAATCTATCCCCTAACGCCAACGCGATCCTCGATCAGCTCTTCAATGCGGGCGATTCGCAATCCCTTGCCGTCGCTGAATGCCTGAATACAATCGCTGAGAATGGAGAAGACAGCGCCTCGGACGGCTACCTCGTCGTCTGCGCACAGGAGATCCGAGACGCCGCAACAACCGTCATGAAGGCACTGGGTCCTACCAGCAAGCGTCGAATCGCACGGCGCCGACGATCATAACTGGCACAGCACGCTCATCCACACATCCAATGGAGACTTCCATGCGCCCCTTCCCTCAGACGCAACCGTTCCACCGCATCGAACTGACGCTCACCATCGCCAACCAAACATTGCCCACGACCATCCTTGATTTCTTCGATGTCCAGAATGATTTTACGCATTATGTGACCGCCCTCATCCCCTCGCCACCACACATATCGCTCGTATCTCCACAGATCACACTGACGCTCCATATCTATAGTGCCCCGAACTGGACCAAGGACACACTGGAAGAACCGATCGACCGGTATCTCGGCCTGGAGCACCCCCCAGCGTGGTTGATGAAATGGGTCATCAACTCCGAATTGTATCGATACCAGCCCTCGGCAACAGAACGAATCACGTTGACCAGGCTTGGATTCCTACGGCCCGTCCGACCGTCCAGACGGCACTATCTCTATAGCCTCTATTCTGACGACGATGATGTCGTGTTGTTCCCCACGCGCCTGGAGGCCACCCTCACCCGACGTGCCTGGCTCCGTGCAGGCGCCAACGACGTCTCCGACGTCCACCCGCATGATCTGACGAGCTGGGTCACCACCCGCACACGCCAGCTACACCGCACCACCCCCTCTGCGCAACGTCACAGCTAAGACAGGCCGCCGCGACGACACGCTCACTCCCCGTCCAGACCGAGTGCTAACCGCTTACACCACGGAGTCACTGATGCCTTATCGCTTCCATACGCGCTGCGTCGAAACCAGCAATGACAAACTCCAGGCCATGTACGATCGGAAACGTCCCATTACATTTCGCACCGCGCAACGAAAGATTGGACAAGCGCATCTCAACGAAGTCTTCCCCTTCTACGCACCCGGCCCGCTCACCTTGGCCACAGATCCCTACGTCGAGTACAGCCGATCATGGTTTGATGGCCGACCCTGTATCAATATCGAACATTCACGAATCGACCATATTTTCCTCAAGCCGCCGGACTAATTCCACACGCACACACCATCCCGTAAAGGACATCGCATGCCCCGGACACTACCAACCCCACTCGATGTGGAATTTCTTGTCCCTCGTCTCAGTCCAGACGAACAGCGCATGGCATTTATTACAGCCAGCGTTGCCACTGACGACCTCTGTTCCATTGAACCCTTTGTGGCCGCCCTGACGCTCGCCCTCTCGCGCTGGGCCATACACACATGTGACGGGCGCCAGGCCTGGACTGACTCATTAGAAGACTTCAATGTCGGAGATCTGAGCCACTACCTCTCGACACCCTCGTTGCAGCATCATCTCATGGCCGTCGGCATCACCAATCTGTCTATCGCATTGTCCCCTGACTTCCGAAACGACGTCGATCACTGGCACTACGATACCGTCCTCATCAAGCCCGACCTCGCTCCAAACACCAATGCCTGAGAAGGAAGGCGTCACCATGAAAAGCGTCTATGACAAAGATAATTTCATCGGCCGCGTGAACTACGCCGCACAATGTTTTATCCGCAAAACGAGCGCCACTCGTCACGCAGATACGTGTTTTGAAATGTTCGATGGGGATGCCGTGGTCACCGCACTGGTCCGACGCGCCCAGCACAACCCGAAATTGTATGCCGCGATTGCCAAACAATGGAGTGGGGCATTCCCCCAAGGTTGGATCGACACAGAAGCCCGCTACGCCAGTTGGCCGACGAGGCGTCTCTCCATCCTCGCACGAGATCTACGCATTATCGGGCAGCGCGAATCAGACGACAGGCTAACACGCATGCAATTGGCTAACACCACCGACACCGCACCACCCCTCGTCACACACTCTGACCCAACAATCAGCGGCCCATCCAACACAATACCAACCACCGACCAGGCTACTCAGCCAGAAGAACACCTCATAGATCAATCCCCAGTCCCATTGATGCAGACACTCGAACCCGCCCAATTCTTTCAGCCTGACTATGAACAGTCACTCCATACCTTTGATCTCGAGCCTAAACAATGGACCCATCTCGCCTCGTGCCTATTTGGACCAGCGAGGCCCAGTGGATTCGATCCTCGTGTACCGTGGTCTGGCGCGAGCTTTCGCTATGATCTGTTTGAACAAACCGAATACAAACGACTGGCTATTCGCCGGCAGCACGGAGGTGGCACCCGCTGGTACATCGCACATCAGTACGGCCATGAAGACACCTCCCTCCTCCGTCTCATCCTCTCGATCGACTATGAACCGACCCGCTGGGATTACTGTCACTTTCTCTGTAACGCCTTAGAACGTACCGAATACGCCGCGCATGTGTTTGAACAAGAGCGGTGGACTCACGCGGTGCTGCAAAAACGGGTCAGAATTCAACGTAAAGGAGGGTATGCCACGGCGCGCATCATTCCAGTGGAACATGCCGGCTCCTAACAGACTGAGAGGGACCCGATAGATCCTCTCTCGCGACAACAACACCCGCTGAAACGCCCGCTGATTCCTGACACAATGCAGGACCCTCTGTACCGCCCGCTTTGCCAGAAAGACAAACGATCGCCCTGCGCCATATACGACCGGATTCAGCGAAACCACACGCACAATATTTTTCCACCCCGTAAGCCAACTCCTGGACCACTTCCCCCTCTACCGACTCACGCGCTCGCACGAATCCAGCATGCCCCGCCTCCATCGCACAGGTTTTACGCACCCGATCCTCATAAACCAGCAAGGACGCTGGAGTAGCCCTGACGTGGTCATTCCTGAATTACGACGGCCCTCTATGCTGAAGCCAAACTGCAAAATTGCTTATTGCGATTGAAACCTGGATCACGAGACATCACTCACGCTAAGGAGGCACGTATGGCAAATTACTACACATCATTCTCCACACATATTAAGTATCGGAACCGGGAGGAGCAACTCTGGTTGCTTGCGCAACTCGACGCGCAAGATACCAGCGCGGACGATGACGGACCCTACTGCAACTATGAAGATGACCCCAAGGAACAGGCCGTCTGGGTCTACACCGAAGAATCGGGAAATGTGGATGGCGTGGCCGATCTCGTCGCACGGTTTCAAACCCGCTTCACAATTCCGACTCCCTGGATCTTGGAATGGGCCAACACCTGTAGCAGCCCACGCCTCGACTCGTTCTCCGGCGGGGCCATGGCGGTCTACAAGGGAAGTAGTCACACCATCTGGCCCCACGGCTTGGCGGAACGATGGATCAAACAACAAGAACGGAAAGCACAGAAGACACGGACACGTGCGCTGAATGTCACCCCCTCTCCGCGCAACGGACCCTGAACTCCCACAACCCGCCCAGCTCAGCAGCACCGCGCCCACAGCCATCACCCGTCGGGGCCTAGACAACTAACGACCGCTTCATCTGTACGACCAAGGAGCCCCTATGTCCCACATTGCGACCTACTCCACCGCTATGACTTCCCTCAAAACGATTGAAGAAGCCTGTGTCCGCATAGGCCTCACGTTTCTCCGCAATCAAAAGACGGCACAATTTTATCAAGGCCAGCACACCGCCTGTGCGCACGCCATTGGCATCCCCAACTCCTCCTATCAAGTCGGGCTGGTGCGCAACCCCGATAAAACATATGCGTTCTTGATGGACACGTACGATGCCACCCTCCGAAACACCATGGGACCCAACGGCCAACGCTTTCTCCAGCACTATGCGGCCGCGAGCGCCATCGCCGAAGTCAAACAGCATCGCCGCATGCACATCACCGAAACCACACTCAAAAACGGCAATATCCGGCTACAATTCGTCGCCCGCTAATCCTGTGCCACATCTTCAAAGGAGTCTCATGCTTGAAATCATTGTCGAAATCACCCCAGAAGGCACAACCCATAAGACGGTCAAAGGTCTCAAGGGCAAGCAATGCCTGACCCACCCGGTCGTCCAAGGACTCGACAAAGTCCTTGGAAAACGCAAAACCCTGGCACACACCAGTGAGTTCTACGCCTGCGCCACGCAGGTCGTGACCCAGGCCCAACACGCCTAACAACAGAGGAGTCACGAGCCCACATGGCACCGCCCCGGCAATTCGAACTCATCATTCACCGCGACGGTACGGTCTCCCATCTCCATACCGACGGTCTCCGTCTCACGAAACTGGGACCCCACCACATTCGACGGGCCTCCCTCGTAGAACCGTCCCGAGACAGCCGACGATGGGAAGTCAGGCTTCCGCAATCGAAACAATTAATCGCGACTGCAACAACGAGAGGACGTGCCCTCACGCGTGAGCGCGCCCGTCTACTACGAGATATTCTCCCCACGAAGCCCAGCGCACACAGCCGGCTCTAATCCATCCTGTTACGTTCCTACAGCTACAGGTCATCATGTCCACTTCACATCTCACATAGAGGTCACCATGTCGTCACTCAGATGGACTCCTGGCGTCGCCGCCTTCTACCGCGGCAAAGACAATCACAGCGCGGCCTTACACCTGAAACTTCAAGCCGCCACCGCCATGCGTGAAGGATACGTACAACTTGACATGACGAGCGGGCCTGCTCCGTTCACCTACGACTGGTCCCGCAAGATTGTTTGGCAGTTTACGTTGGTCGAGCTGGCCGCCATCATTCGGCTCTGTCAGGCTCCCCACGCAGACATCCCGCCCGTGACACTGAAACACGACCCCAAAGCCAAACAGGACGGAGCCGGAGAACGGAATAAGATCCTGAAGATCAAACGTGGGGCTCGTGGCGGGGCCTTTTGGGATGTGTCTGAAACGAATACCACCGCACCCGAAAAAGATCGGGCACATAGTTTCGCCATGAACGATGACGAACTCTTGATTGTGAGCGAACTCTTTCGATCGGCGCTTGCCATGACGACTGGATGGACGGCCATGCTCTGCACCGCGCGACCAGCCCCGTTCAAAGCTCAACACTCGGCCCCTGCCGCCTAAGACACCCCGCTCCGCCGATGCACACCGATTGGCAAAGAAAGACCTCCACCATGTCCACACCTCCCGCGCTCTACAAAACAGTCGTGGTCATCTGGACCCGCCAACATCCAGAGGAGCAGGAGAGGGACCTCGTCGAACTCGCACAAGCCGCCATCGACGGGCAGGCGTATTGTTCTCGCGCGCAGACCACCTCCATCGCTGACCCCAGCAAAGACCCAGACTGGGATCGAACAGAATTCTTCGACTCAGGCGCGATCTCTCCAGAAACCGTTCCGCCATTCCGTACCGTCACCGCCGCCACGCTGTCGACCGCCTATCGCACCCTCTTCCCGGACGAATGCACCTATTCCCAACCGCAGATCACAAACCACGAAGAGATTATGAGCAACTGGCTGGCCCGCTATCAGGCCCACCCAGAATCCGCCCTGGCCACCACCAATTGGGCCGGCAAGGTCACCCAGGCCCTCTTTCACGCCCTCCACCTTCATATGCCACGTACCAAACGGGATCGTCTTATCGCCCTACAAAGAACACAGATGCCAGAAAACGGACCGACAATGCCGACCACATGAAACAGGCATAACAAAGTCTGAAACACCTTGTTATTGCAGAATATATCAAAGCATATGCCGCAAGACCGTGACACGTCGACAATCCATGTACCACACAACACTAAAC
>ERZ1292630.5400-Hain-H41-02um-R3-5400-length-10487-cov-7_pt1 | contig 10487 bp, 5 predicted proteins | sample MGYA00564408_ERZ1292630 | MGnify/ENA primary metagenome ERZ1292630 (study PRJEB36523, sample SAMEA6512641) | groundwater metagenome | collected 2019-01-08 | study: AquaDiva: Metagenomics assemblies of 32 groundwater samples
CGGAGGAGGCCGACGCCAAGCGCATCGCAGACGAGGCCGAGGCCAAGCGCATCGCAGACGAGGCCGAGGCCGAGGCGAAGCGCATCGCAGACGAGGCCGAGGCCAAGCGCATCGCGGAAGAGGCCGAGGCGAAACGCATCGCAGACGATGCCGAGGCCAGGCGCATCGCGGAGGAGGCCGAGGCCAAGCGCACGGCAGACGAGGGCAAGGCCAAACGCATCGCGGAGGAGGCGGCAGAGCGGATCGCAGACGAGGCGGAGGCGAAGCGCATCGCAGCCGAGGCCGAGGCCAAGCGCATGGCGGAAGAGGCCGAAGCCAAGCGGATCGGGGAGGAGGCCGAGGACGAGTGGGTCGCGGAGGAGGCTGAGGCTGAGGCCACGCGTGACGCCAAACTCATCGAGGCGCCACCGCATGACGCATCCGCGGCCTCCATCGACCGCCTTGACGCCGCTGAGTTCAGCACCCCGCACCGTGGCACCGGCCCCGTTGCATCGCCGTCGTCGTCCACCGGGGCGGCCGTGCCCTCCGCATCCGGCACGGTGGCGAAGCCTCCTGGCGCCGGCTGGGACGACGACGCTTGGGACGACTGGTCGTGAGGCACGCTGTCAGTGATTGTGTGTCGTGCGCTCACAGTTCAAAGCGAAACGTTCTCGCGTACGCGACACGTTGGCTGCGGTTGTTACTGTGTCCGTTTCGTACTTCACCCCACAGTATTCTACAGGTCGCGGTGGTGTGATGGCCACCAGGGCGGCGACGTTGCCGTGGCGACGCTGGCTGCCGTTTCCGCGGCTCCGGGACTGCTGCAGGGTCCGCTACGATGCGATGCCGCCGTTCGCCGCCTGCCGCGGCATGGCCACGACTACGATGGCCATCGGGCACGTCGTCCGCTCGGATGCCTCGACAGTGGCGACGGCACCGGTGACCGTTACCGGGACTCGCCCGAACAACCTTCTATTCTTTGGAGGCGACTACGTTAGTGTTGTGTGCCTCGACGCGCTGCGCCTCCACAGGAAGGCGGGGTGCACGGTGCCATCGCACATTCATGTCATCTGCCCGCCAGCGCCTCACCGCGATCGGAGCAATCCGGTGCTGGAGTACTGCCAATCCCACGGTGTACCCGTGACAGTGGTGCCGGAATCCACGCGACTGTCGCCGGATTTTGTCTTGCCAGCGCCACCCGTACTGGTGGAAGCTGCGGAGGCAGTGGGCACTAAGTCACGCTGGGATATCGCTGTCGTCGTGTCGTTCCGGTACTACTTGCCCAGCAAGCTGCTGGACCGCCTGCCCCCCGTGATCAACATGCACCCCTCCCTCCTCCCGAAGTTTCGCGGCGCCAGCCCAGTGTTCGAAACGGTTCGCCGCGGCGAGCGATGCGGCGGCGTGTCGGTCGTTAAGATCGCACCGTGCGAGCTGATGGATTGCGGAGACGTGCTGCTGCAGCAAACGCTGCGCTTCGTTCGGGCCACTCCGCGCTCGGAGGTGCCCGCGAAGACCCACAACGCGACTAGCGTGGCGGCTCCCCGCCAACTGTCCATGCTACATCATCCGATCACTCGCATAGGCGAAGCGGTCACCGTCTCTCACCTCGACGGCCGCGTCCGCTCCTATCGGTTAGCGGACGACGCGGCTCTCCTCACGGAAGCGCTCGCGGACGACGATATCCGCGCGTTGGACATGAGAGCGTACTTACCACTCTTGTTGCAACTGGGTGCCGTGTCTCTGCTTAAGGTCCTGGATGACTTCGAGCGTCTGTGGCCACGAGCCGCGCCGCAGGCCGACCGCTGTCGGCTGCGCGAGGATCCGTGGCACGCCCCGCTGCTCGTCGCCAAGGACTGCGGCAACATCCGCTGGAGCGCCATGACCGCGGCCGAAGCGTTTGATCGATGGCGGGCCTTCGTTTTCACCCACCACGTGCACTGCTACTTCAATCGGTCGGCCACACCCGTCGCCCATCGAATTGTCGATCCCGAGAAAAAGCGTCCGTGCCGCGTGGTGCTGAACGAGTGCGTCGCTTGGATAGACGTTTCCGACGCCGCCAGGGCTGAGTTGCGGGCAGCGACCGCCTCCAGTGATGCGCCTCTCGTGCCGGGCACCGCGATGTTCCTCTCCAGCGACCGCAACCTCTGCGCCGTCAGTTGCGGTGGCGGCGTAGCCCATCGCGACCTGCCGGCGGGCGGTCTTCCGATACCCAACGTGCTGCTGATATCCCACGTGACGCTCCACAACAGCAAACCGGTTGCCATCCGCACGCTAGCCACCAGCATGGCGTTCAAGCCGGGCTCGTGGCATTCCCGGTTGTTTCTCAGCGACGACAGTGATGGTGGCGCCGCGGTGCGACCGACTCCTTCGTGACCGCCCCTGTTGCCCGCCTGTAGGGCGTCTTCCAACCATGTTGATGCCTGTTGATGCTCAGCGATCGCGCGGCAGCGCGCCTGATACGACTCGTCATGATCACGTACCACACACAGCAACGACTTAAACATAAACTCCTCTTTGCGGTTAATCATCACTCGTTTCGTTCGAGTCCTAATCTTACTTTTTCTCCCTGACGCTTTCTCCAATGGGCATCAAGGGCCGCAAGAAGCGGGAACGCCAACGCCAACTCCTCCTGTCGGATCCGGCGACATCGCCTGCACTGGGCGACGACGGTGACCCAGCGCGCGGCATGAAGAACAGTGATCTGTTCAACGTGCGGGATTTGGAGTACCTCGATGCGCTTCGCGACCGCAAGCAGCGCCGGCAGCAACCAGGTAAAGCACCCGTTCGAGCAACGCCGCCGCGCGAGCCTCGCCCATCGTCTTCGCTTGTCGCGTCGCCGGACGAACTCTGGGAGAATGCCGGGGAGAAACAACGACTGACGAGTAGAGCGACCGCGTCGCTCGCCACGTCGTCCGATGCGCCTCCGTTCTCGCATCCCACCGTGGGTCTCGATGAGGAGCTGTGCGACGCCCTGGCGGCGGAAGGTTTCTGCCTGATGACGCCCATTCAGCAACGCGCGATTCCGTTGGCGCTCGCGAACCGCGACATTCTTGGCCGCGCCATGACGGGATCCGGCAAGACGCTGGCCTTTGTGGTCCCCATTCTTCAGTCAACACACGGGATCGTGCGGGCGAACGGTCCTGGTCGGTTTGTCTCGCTCATCGTTTCGCCGACCAAGGAACTGTGTGCGCAGATTCACACTGTTGTCAGTCGCGTCTCGTCGCATCTGCGAGCCACTGCCGCCGACTCAGCCCACCGTCTCGGCTCGTCGGTGTACAAATGCGAGTTGGTTACCGGCGGCACCAACATCGCGGAGGAGCGCCGGCGGCTGCTCGCGTCGTCCGTGGTCGTGGGAACGCCCGGCCGCGTACGCGATCACGTGCAAAACACCCCTTCGTGGACTGTGCGCAGCACGCTGCAGGTCTTCGTGCTTGACGAAGCCGATCGCATGCTGACGGAGGGGTTTCGAGTGGACCTTGACATTATCGTCGGGGCACTGCCCGCCCTCCGCCAGACACTCATGTTTTCCGCCACCGTGAACCGCGCCGTGGGCGAACTGGCTCGTCTGTCGCTACAGCGCGGCCCGCTCGTCGTCGACACGAACAGCGCGGCGCCGACGGCCATCGCCGACCTGCTCAACGCGGTGACAGGTGACGATGACGATGGTGGGAAGCGCGGCCGCGTGGGCTCTAAGCGACGCCGCGCGTCCGCCCTTGCCTCCGCTTCAGCAAAGCCTCCGATCGAAGAAGTGCTGGAATATCCTTCCTACGCCTTGCCTGGAGCCGCCGAGGAAGCCGGCCAAGATGGCGCGGCGGGCACGGAGTCCATCCCGTCACGTCTGAAGCAGTTCGCTCAGTTCGTCGACGTTCAGGATCGGCTCCGGGCTCTGTATCAGTTTGTGAAGACCGTGGTTCGCACGGGTGCCAAGGCCATGGTCTTCTGCTCGACCATCGCCAGTTGCCAGTTCCATTGCATGGCGCTGGGTGCCGTCGGGTTTCACGACGACGTCCTCATGCTGCACGGCAAAATGAAGCATCGACAGCGCCTCGCGACGTTCAAGTGCTTCCTGGAATGGCCCTCCGGCGTGCTCTTCTGCACCGACGTCGCCGCCCGGGGACTGGACATTCCGATGCTCGAGTACATTTTGCAATACGATGCGCCGCTGGATCCCACCGAATACGTGCACCGCATCGGCCGAACGGCCCGGGCAGGGCAGACCGGCACGGCTCTCATTTTTTTGGCTCCAAACGAGGCGCCCTTCCTGGACTACCTCGCGACCTATGGGATCAAGCTGCATGTCGTGTCACCGTCCCCGTCGTTGCCGGATATCCAAGCCAAGCTGGAACACGTGCTGCAAATCGACGACGTGGTGGCGAAGGCGGCCGTGGCAGCTTGCCGCGCCTTTGTCAGCGCGTATGCAGGCCACACGCTGAAGGCCACATTCAACGTAGCCGGACTTGACCTTGACAAGGTTGCCATGTCGTTCGCCCTCACCTCCGTCCCTGGAGGGGTGCTGGAAGCTCAGATGCAGCAAACGGCGAGTCATTCAAGCCGCGACGGCGACAAATCGGCGTCCGCCGCACGGCAGGCCAAGCGACTGGGTGTCGGTGGAAGTGTCGAGGGCCGGCTGAAGTCCCTCAACCGGCGGCGCAAGGAACAGCTGCTGCACTATCACCGCGAAAAGACCAGGACGCAGTGGAGCGACGAAGGCGCATTCATCGGCGTGCGAAAGCCGATCGACGCTATTGGCGCGTAACTGTTGGTTAGACCTGACTTTTGGGCCGTTGTGAACACTGTGGCTCCTGCGACAACTTTGCTGGTGTGCGCTTTTTCTCTCGCGCTTTTTCCCTCCAACGAATTTAGTGCGTGTACATAGCAGCAAGAGACTGGGTCATCAACATGAACGCCGATCTTGCCGAACAGCTCGTTTCATCGGGCTGTTGGGAGGGCGGCGACGTGGTGCTAGCGTGCCCGTGCCAGCTCCTCTCGACGGGGCCCTTCGCCACCGCGTCGGTCGCGGGCCTATTGATGATCACCGAAGGCTTCATCTACCTCTTCGAGGAAGTGGCCGGAGACGACGCGCGCATCGTGATTGAAGACCTTCTGGAGTCTGTCACGGAGCTAGTTGTCAGCACCGCGCGGTCCGGCGAAGTCACGTTAGTGGTGTTGGGCGAGCACGTTGCGATTGCACCCCAGATGTCCATTCGGCGACCGGGGAGCGCCCGACCCGCGCCCGGGGGGGCCGTTGACACGGCCGCCGCGTCGGCGGTGGCGGATCTCGTCGACTACTTAGGGATGCTGCCAGGCGTCGCATTGCGTTATGCCGCCGGCTGCCCTGCGACATTGTCGCAACACGCCTTGCCGTTTTTTTCCGCGCCGCCGGTATCGCCACCACCGCTGCTCCATGCTTTTGCCAAGTTGCAAACGGAGTTGTCATCTCTGCAGCGCGATGTCGCGACGGAGCAGAGTAACCGGTCAGAGAAGCCGCGAGCGAACGCGATTCGATCGCCCTTGACGCTTGTCCCGGCGAAAGACCCGCCAGTCCTGCCGGCCGTCGAGGCCCCCCCGATCATTCGGACGCTACCGCTGCAGTTGGCCGAAGGGGAGGCGAGACGCGGCATCGAAGAGGCGTCCCACGGCGAACGCCTCTCGTACACCCGCGCCACGTTGGTCGGTGCCGCGCTACTCGCGCACTGTGAGCACGCGGCCGCGCTGGCGGACACCCAGCAGTTACACACATCAACGCTTCGGGACCCATTCGACGAAGGTGACTTGAGCGCAACGAAGCCCATTGAGCGTCCCGGAGCCGCATCTCCGCAGGCGCCGCAGTTCGACGAGGTTGACGGGTCCGCGCCGAATCAGGCACGCCCGCCCCGGGCGCCGTCGACGGGCTGGAAAGAAGCGCTGGACGCCCCGTCGAGCGATGCCGTGCGCACCTTCATCGTCGACTTGGAGCGAGCTATGCGCGTGAAAATGGGGAAATTGCTGATGACCACGACGCAGCGCAATGTGGCTGAGCGCCGCAAGGCCCTAGAGAGGCAGATGCAGCAGGGTGGCCAATACATGAAAGCGCAGCAAGCTCAACATGAGCGTGTCGTAGCTGAGATGGAAGAGCGCGAGCACGCGTCCTCGTCGCGAGTGGCGAACCTCGAAGCGCAAGTCGCGAGACTGGAGGCCGACCTGAAAGAGGTGCGCGACCGGGAGTACGCCATCATCACGCGAGCGCGGCGCCGAGAGGAAGAGCTGCTGGCGGAGGCCGCGAGGGGAGCCGGCGCTCCGTCGCTGAACGGCTCGTCGTCGTCGTCCGCGCCACCGAGTGGTGGGTATCGCCCATTTTCGACGCGATAGCGGCAACGACTGTCTCCCTCCTCCATTTTGTAGTCCAATTCGTCTCTCAGCGCCTCTTCTCCCTCCCCGGTTCACATTGCCGCTCATGGCGTTGGTTGTATTTGTGGAGAGTATCACCCTTTCCCGTCGTAGCGCACGTTTGATCATCGATCTTGACATGTTAGCCGCACCCCCCCGGCTCGCGGTCGCCGCGCTGCTCATATTGGCGCTCGGCTCAGAAGTTGCACTTGCACAATGCTCGCAATTTTCGCGTTGTTCTGAGTGCACTCTGGATGCGACCGTCTTCGCGAATGACGTGCCGCTTGCGTGTTCCTGGTGCTCTGACACCTCGTCCTGCGTCGACTCCAGCGCCACGACATGCCAAGGCGCAATTACCCCCGCGACGGGATCTCAACAGTGCCCAGACACGTGTGCGCTCGCGCGAGTATCAGGTAACATTTACTTGTGCCGCCCAGGCATGATCGTGTCCTTCCTTTTCGCGCTCATACTGTTGCTCTCATCGGCGGCGTTCTTCGTGTGGCTTCGGGCCCTGCAGCAGCGACCCTGGCGCTTCGTGAACATTCATGACGTCGCGGACACTGTGATTTCCCGCGAAGGTGGGGCGCTGCGCGACTTGTTCGCTCCTGTGCCGAAGTCGATTGAATCGGAGTTGCGGCGCACGTCCCAGGAGGACCTCATCGCCACTCGTGACGCCGATGGCATCGAAGGAGGTGGGCCCCGCTACACGTGCCCGATATGCGACACGCCGGAAACCCGGATGCTCGGGCCCGGCGAAGTGTGCTTTTGGTGCAGTGTCCTGCGTTGGGGCCTGTTTCCATTTGCGGCCGGTATCACGTCTTCGGTGCTTTGCATCTTGCTGTTGCTCGCGGTTTCCATCAAGCCCTGGTTTGCGGACGTCTACTACGCGGTGATGCTCACATTGCCGCTGCTTTTCCAATTCGTCTTCGTCGCGGCGGTGTTCCGTGGCCGCGTTCCGATCACGGGCGACAAGCACAAACGAGCCACGATGTTCTTCGCGTTGTCGCTGCTTCTTCGTTGTCGCACCATCTCGAACGTCTTGGCGGAAGTCCCGGCCACGGCTGCGGAAGTGGCGAGGGACGCCGCCGCCGCGGACGCATCGGGACGGAATGACCGAGCGTCGTTCTTGACCGAGCACGTTCCCTCGAGCTTGGAACTCCGCAGCGCGACGACCTACCTCGTCGAACTGGAAACGTCCCTCCGTCCGGAGTTCCGCCAAATGTTAAAGGACGAACTGAAGAATGACGAGCTCGTCGTGTGGTGGCAGCGACCCTCCCAGACCGTGGCCTTCATCGAGCACCGCTGGGTGGTCCATCTCTGCGCCTCGTTCATCCTCATCAGTCTGTGGCTGTTTGCGGTCGGAGGCCTTCCCCCGAACCGCTTCCCGCAGCTGTTGCTCGCACCCGCCAATCTCCGGGCCATTGCGGTCGTGATGTTCGTCTTTTTCAGCGTCGTGTTGATCACGCTCATCACCGGCCTGTCGCGGCTGTACGTGCTGACGAACGAACGCGTCCTGTGCATCGTGAAAGGGGTGTTAGGGTCTTGCAACGTGGCCAGCACGCCGCTCAGCACTTTCACGGGCGCCACCGTATTCGGTTACCAGGAGTTCGGCTACTCGGTGCTCGGCTTGGAATGGGACACGAAAACGGTCGGCCTTCGACGCATGCCGCAATTGAAAACCAACAAATTCGTCGGCGTGCTCGAAATCGACAAGCTCGTCAGCGCCCTCCGCCGCCACGCGCCGCAGCTGAAAACACAGTCGATTAAAAGCGAGCTTCAGCACTTGCGCTGGGTGTGGTCGCTGCACGTCGGTCTGCTGCTCCTTATCTTAGAGGCGGCGCCCGTCTTTCTGGTCTCGTCGATGATCTTCCCTGTTGAAATCGGCACCTTCGCGCTTCTCCTGTTCACAAGCCTCATCGTCGCGCTCATCCAGCGCGGCGTGCGGGTGTTCGGCACCACCACGCGACCGATTGACACCGCGGGCGACTGGCAGCCGTTCGGGGAACAAGGATTTCAGCTTGACCAGCTGTTCAAGGTTGCGGGCGTGGTCAAGAGTCTCGCACAGGGTCACCGGCCGTCTTCTCCGAGCCCACAAAGGGCGAGCAACACAGCGTAGCAACCTTTAGACTGTGGTGCGCGGAACACCCCTTCGGACGGCGTAACCGACTTGGTTCCCGTCACACGTTATTGTGTGTGCGTTGCTCGTGTTGTGTGGGTTCGGCGTCACGGAAGGGTCCGGCGCTCACGGCTTCATTCCCTCGCGACGCGCCGTGCTGCTGCCGGTTGAAGCGACCCCTTTCCCATCTCCCAAAGATAGTTTTTCATGGCAGCCTCGGGTTCCCAACAGACCAAGCAGGTTGCGGGCGACGGCGCGCCCGAAGAGTCAAGCGTCGCTCCGGTCTCGTCGGACGCCGATCCGCCGCAGTGGGCACCCGATTTGGTGCCTGTCACGGAGGAGGAGAAGCAAGCCATGGTGCGCGACATCGTCTCCAAGTGCACGAGCCTGTCGCAGCTGCTGCAGCACTACCAGATGCTCGAGCGCGAGCTGAAGGACATCCTCACTGACTTCGTGATCCGGGACATGGAGGAGGAGTGCGCCTTCCACGCGACGAGTGAGAAGGTGACGCGACACACGCGCGAGCTGCTGCGGGATCCGGCCTACCTGCGCTGGGCGGCCACCCACTGCCGAGGCGAGTTTGCGGCCGAAGGAGCGCCGCTCGAAAATGCGGAGCGCAGTTCGAAATGGTGCGACGCCGATGCCGCAGCAGCACCAGAGACTGCGCCGACGAACGACGGCGGGGATGTGTGCACACCTGACGTTCCCTCGCCAGCGCACGTCGCGAGTCAGAAGGGGTTGTTGAAAAGGTTGCCCTTCTCGGTGGGCGTGGCGGGGCCCATCGTCCCGGTGCTGCTGGGCTGGCGACAGGCCTCCGCATCCGACCGCAGTGCAGAGGCCCTGTGCGCCTCCCTGGACGCCGCTCGGGCCGAGGTCGCGAAGGGGTGCGGTGCGGGGGGCACGCTTTTGCTGGTAAATGGCATGCCCCTCATTAGCTTGGGCGGCACGCCGGACGAAATCGAACAGGTGAGTCCCGGCGCATCGACGCGAATCGCCGCAGCCGTGCGGAGCGCCTCGTCGCCCGAAACTTCCTATCTCGCCTTTCGTGAGTGTTGTGTCGGTCTGAACGTCACCCGGAACACATCTGATGTGCTTCGCGCCAATCAACGACTCGCCCGCACCGCCTTGCTGGACGACGGCGCCGACATCATCGGTGTTTGCCCCGCGCGGTGGATTGCACGAGGCGTGCTCTTGCGTGCCTTCTGCATTGGCGGAGCGCTACGTGCCCTGGAGAATGTCGGCCCTGACGTGAGCGTTCTCTCTCCCTTGCTCTTTCCGGGGGGCATCGCAGACGTTTCCGTCGCGAAGCGGCTGCTTGAAGCCGCCGTGGCGACCGCTCTTTCCGAGTCGAACGACCTTCTTCAGTCGGTCGGAAAAAATGTCGCTTGCTACCTCTGCGTGTGGCGCGCCGACGACCTCCTCGAACTGTGTCCCGACGGCGTCACCGTCGCGCTCCTTCACGTCGCGCCGCTGTCGCCGGAACAGCCGTTTCACGATCGGTTCACCTGGAGCGACATCTGCGGCCTCGCGAAGCAGCATGGCGCGATGATCGGGTGCGCGACCCGACTCAGCTTCGCTCGGCTGGTGGAGCTACCGGAGGACCACTCCGCGCCGACGCCGACGCCGTTGCTCGCTTGCCGAGATGACGAGGTGGTCGACCCCATTTCTGACGTTCTGGAGACGTCCAGTTGGCTGCGTTTCCTCAACGAGGCACGACGACCCAAGGAGGCGTCGCCCGCGGCGGCTGGCGCCGCGTCGCCCGACCACAATGGTCTCTCTGCTGGCCTCGCGGTGCTCAAAGTCGCCGCTTCCATCGCTGCAGCAACGGCAACGGCGGTCGCGGTCGTGCATCTCTGGAAGAAAAGCAGCAAACAGTAGTCACAGGAGCGGGGCCGCGTAGACAATGTTCCTTCTAGACCAACTGCCCGACTTCCTTCGGCTATATGCGTTTCCGTGCCTGCTGCTCACGCTCTTCCTGGGGGGGGGGGGGGGGGGGGGGGGGGGGGGGGGGGGGGGGGGGGGGGGG
>ERZ1292630.5402-Hain-H41-02um-R3-5402-length-10486-cov-4_pt1 | contig 10486 bp, 10 predicted proteins | sample MGYA00564408_ERZ1292630 | MGnify/ENA primary metagenome ERZ1292630 (study PRJEB36523, sample SAMEA6512641) | groundwater metagenome | collected 2019-01-08 | study: AquaDiva: Metagenomics assemblies of 32 groundwater samples
TCGTGCAGGTTCAAAACAATAAGATGTGTCACCTTGATGAGATCTAATAACACTTTTTTTCTATCACGAATTTGCACCGCGCCAGGATTAAAACCGAGGAGGATTTTTTCGCGTCTGACGAGACGCGTGAGATCGCGAAATAGGTCTTCGTAGCCATCGCCCAGTTCAGACATGTAGAGCCAATGCGGGCCATCGATGTTGGGGAGGCGATACTTGCGCGGTACATGTGACGTGAGAATCGTTTTTTCACCTTTGTAATTCAAGACAACAGAGTAACTACTTTTTGCTTTGGTTGATGTGGTAATAAATTTCGTACCCACACCTTCGTGCGCCAGAACTTCCATTGCTAGTTCGTGGGTGTCGTCGCGTCCCATGACACTCACGACCGCAGTTTTATGCTTCATGCGGGCGAGTCCCCGAGCAACGTTCGGTGCTGAACCTGCAATTTGCGAATCAACAATATTGACCGGAATCTTTTTGCCATAGTCGAGGCACAGTTGGCATTCAGGCATTTTGAGCGAACACTGGACACTCGCGTCTTCCAGCACAACGAAGGTGTCGAGCTTGATGTCGCCGATCGTGATCATGTCGTATTTCATAATCGTATTACGCCGCACGTTGATAGTCGCGGACAGCTTGTAAGATCGCTTGATATTCCTTTTTGCTTTCGACGCCCGTGCGTAGTTTTTCATTCCAGAAGGTGAGTTGGAGGCCCAGCGAAAAACTTTCACCGGAACTCTTTTTTAATGCATCAATAACGGTTTCGTCCGGGTAGGCATCCAAAAGAAGTTTAACCACCGAAGCGAAGTCTTTTGTTTGTTCTGATTTTCGTAGGGCCGCACAGGTGGAAAGGATAAGATCTCGCAAATCGCGTCCCTGGGCTTCTGAAAGGGGCACGTCTTCGTCGTAGCGAACTTCGGGGTCACACATAATGGCTCGTTTATCTTTGGTGAGGATGAGATTAGGAAGAATAGCCTCGCCCCAAGCAATTCCTTGGCGGTGGATGTCGGCGATTTCTCCCATGATCGCTCGCAAAAGTTCGTTTTTCTTTTCGGCAGTCAACTCATTTGCCCAGGGGATTTCTCCGAAGTTGGTAATTTCGTGATTATTAGCGAGGGCGTCGTAGGCGTTTACGTTTGGGATGTATGGCATGAGGATGGTATGGGGGTCCTCGTTTTTGATGCGAGGGATCCGTCCGTGTTCTTCAAACGCTGTTTTCCATTCATCTCTACTTACTTTCCCCATTCTGAGCCCTGCGCCATGCTTCATAACACTATCCAGTGATCTGTGCAGAGCTGAAGCTTTGTGAGCAAATACCGCAAAGACTCGGCGGCCGTCAGGGAGTTCAATAATATTGGTGCGCGTGCTGAAGTTGTTTACATGGATATCGTAGCGGGCAGCAATCGGTCTTCCTCCCAGGAGTTGCTGGAAAGAACCGCCGGCCTGTTTCAGTTTTTGGAGCTGCTTAGCTACCACGGAATAATCGCTCTCTTTTAATCTGACCTCTTTGCCGTCTACATCTTCTAGCGAAAAGTCACCAAGGAGTGTCGCATCGATCTTTGCTTCGGAAGCGGATGGTGTTCGAAGGGCTTCTGCAACCATCTCGCGCGCTCCTTCGAGGGCCTCAGCCTCCAGGACCGCCCCCTCTTCTTTTCTGGGCGTTTCCTTGGCCGGTTCAGGCCTCAGCGCGTTCTCCGCGACCATTTCTTTAAAAGATTTGAGTTCAATTGTTGGCGCAGGTCTATCCAATGAGGGGAGCTTATCCATATCTCGACTACTTCCGTTTTAGGGCTTTAAGACAGGCAGAAACAATCCCTGGCGCGGTGAGCCCAAATGCTTCGAGGAGTTCACGTGGTTCGCCCGATTCACCAAAACGATCTTGCATACCCACGCGTTCCATGGGGACGGGAGTGGTGAGCGTGAGAGCTTCGGCAACTGCTCCGCCGAGTCCACCGGCTGCTTGGGCTTCTTCGACCGTAACCACGGCCCCTGTCTCTTTGGCCGCAGCAACGAGGGTCTTCACATCAAGGGGCTTCACGGTATGGCAATTAATGACGCGGGCTTCGATGCCTTTTTTGGAAAGCTGTTCTGCGGCGACGAGAGCTTCGTAGAGCAGGGGACCAGCCGCGACGATGGTAACGTCAGATCCAAATCGAAACACTTCGGCTTGGCCAAGTTTGAACGGCGTCTTCTTGGTTGTGAACACAGGAGACTTTTCGCGAGCAAAGCGAATGTAGGCAGGACGAGGATCGGCAGCGATGGCTATGGTTGCTTTTTGCGTCTCGATAGAGTCGCAGGGAACGACTACCTTCATGTTCGGGACGACGCGCATGATCGCAATGTCCTCGAGCATCTGGTGCGTCGCCCCGTCTGGACCAACAGAGACACCGGCGTGCGCCCCAGCAATTTTTACATTGGTTTCATTCAAAGCAATCGTGGTTCGAATCTGTTCCCAGTTGCGGCCGGGGGAGAAACCGGCATAGCTCGAGATGAACGGGATTTTGCCAGCAAGTGCCATGCCGGCAGCAATCGCGGCCATTGATTGCTCAGACACCCCCATTTGCACGAAGCGTTCTGGATACGCCTCCTTGAACCATAAACTGCGAGTCGATTCGGTGAGATCGGCGCAGAGAACGACGATGTTGGCATCTTTCTTACCAGCCTCAACTAACCCATGACCATATCCGTCGCGTGTTGGCAGTTGCTCGATTTTTTTATCGAACAGATTCTTCACTAAGTACATTTTGGGATTCAAGCCTTTCATACTATTCGTGTTCAGAGCGAATTTTTCCTCCCAAGGTTCGAAGTTCTGCCAGCGCTTTGTTAGCTTCCGCTCCCGGCTTTGGCGGCATTCCGTGCCACTTGAAATCGTATTCCATGTATTCAACCCCACGACCAGGAATGGTGTCAGCGATAATGACCGTCGGTTTTTCGGTCACAGCATGCGCGCGCTTAACCGCAGTCACAAAATCAGCGATGACGTTCCCCGCACACGAGAGCACGTTCATTCCAAAAGCCAGGAATTTATCCGCTAACGGTTCAAGCGGCATGATTTCTTCGGTTGCGCCGTCGATTTGAATATTGTTGCGATCAATAATAAAGGTGCAGTTGTAGAGTTTGTTGCGACTAGCAAAGAGCAACGCTTCCCAGGTAATCCCAGCCTCGAGTTCACCATCAGACATGACGCAATACACTCTCCACGGAACGCCATCCATGAGTGCGGCGTAGGCGAGGCCGACCGCTTGAGAAGATCCATCGCCGAGGGGGCCAGCCGTGTTTTCGATTCCTGGTAATCGGGGTCGCTCGGGGTGACCCTGCAGTCGCGAGCCAAATTTGCGCAAGGTCAGAAGTTCTTTTCTATCAAAATAGCCAGCATGAGCCATGGCCGCATAGCGCACCGGACAAATGTGGCCATTGGACAAAATCAACCGATCCCGATCTTTCCAATTGGGGTGCTTAGGATCGTGGACCATCACGTGAAAATATAACGCAGTAAAAATATCGGCCATCCTAAGGGGGCCAGCCGAGTGGCCTGATCCAGCCGCCACCAACATTTTGATGATGTCTTCGCGCATCGAGTGCGCGATCTCCTCAAGACGCATGAGTTTCGCGTCATGAAGATGGAGTTCGGGGGCGCGTGGTTTCATACTCACGCTTTTTCTACGTTCAGTTGAATCAAACTATAAATGCCGACCATGATACCGAGGAGCAAGTTGTTCCACGAAAAGGTTTCGAGCGTAAAGTTTAAAGCAAACGGCGCGACGGTCAGCCACACGGCAATGCCAAGCGCAATCCAATGCATCGCCCGCGTCGCTTCGCTGCGCTCGGTCACTGCCTCAGTGCTAATCGCCACCAAACTCAAGACCACAATCACGAGCCCAGCAATAAAGTTATTAAGCTGGAGCACGTTCAGAAGGGAAGGGATGGAGTTAGCTCCTTCGGGAACGAGCGCTACGGCGGACAAGATTTTTCCGGCCACGAACGGGGCCAGCGTGAGCCAAAAGGCGACGGCGAAAATGATCCAATGGATTGCTTTCATAGAATGAGCGGTTAATAGACGCATTCTAACACAAAAGACGGGCCGAAGCCCGCCTCTTGTTTCATGGTCTGAATTATTCAACAATGATTGCACCGGTCATGTCTGGGTGGTAGCTGCAGAAGTAGGTGAAGGCCCCAGCATCCTCGAAACGGCGTTGCCAGAAGCCTCCGTCTGGGCTGATCGTACCAGAGCCCCAAGACAAGTCGTCTGCCGTGGCGGTGTGCTTCGTACTGTCGTTGTTCACGAAACGGACCACGTCACCTGGGTTGATGGATACTTCTGTGTCACTGTACGCATTGCTGTCAATAGTAATGGTAATGAAGTCCGTGAGGCCTCTGTCGGTGTTAATCGTCGTAGAGCTGTCCGGTGTTGTCATTGCCACGATTTGTGCGTCGACTTCATCGTCCGTCTGTGTGTAGTTGCTAAAAAATCCGTCCGGGACATCATCGATTTTGGTGTTCCAGTCAGAGCCAAAGAGGGACTCTGCTGTTGCTTGATCTGCAACCCAGTAGAGATCTCCACCAGCGCCCACGTAGTACACTTTGGGGTCGGTGTTGATTTTGACCATCTTCGATCCTGGTTTGTAAGTGACGTTTCCGCCGATTTGAATTTTTCCGAGGTCGGCATCGGTCAACCACTTTACGGTGTCGAAGTTGCTGTACCAGGTGCTGTAGGTTTTCTCGTTAGGGAATACGTAGCGGAAGCCATCGCGGCCGTAGTAGTACACGGCGGAGAAACTTTGTCCGCGCACGAGGTCTCCGGCTTCAAGATCAGCGAGGGTAATGGTGGTCGCGGCGTGGACTGGGTGCATGGGCACGGCGCCAAAGACAATGGCGAGGAGGAACAACGAAGTAACAATGTTCTTCAACATAAAAAGAGTTAATTTAGTAGGACTATCGTATCACGTTCAGCGAATCTCGGAAAGGCGCTTTTGAAACGCTAAAAGGGTCCCCTGAGGGTCGACCGCAGCGAAAATCGCTGATGCCGTCACCAACCTATTACACCCCGCACGGACGATGGTTTCGGCATTTTCGAGCGTCACGCCGCCGTCGCAGGAGATGGGAAGAGCCGTATTTGCCTTGATTCTCTTGATTTCTTCGAGAATCGGTTGGCCTAAGAATGGTTGCCCTGAAGCCCCTGGGTGGATACCCATCACCAAGATTTCGTCGAGGTTCGGCAGGTGTTGAGTGATGTCTTTGATCGGTGACTCAGGGTTCAAGGTTAGCCCGGTCTCAAGGCCGAACGTTTGTCGGATTTCTTCGAGAATAAGTCCGACCGGCCGATCGAGCTCGCTTTGAATGATTGCCCGGAAGGTATTTTTGACGTGCTTCTTCCAGGCCTCAACGTAGGGAAGCGGATTTTCCACCATCAAGTGGATCTCGTAACGCACCGGCGTTTCAATGTCGCCAATTTTTTCCACGTCGTGCCACGAAGTGCGATCAAATAACGAACCGTCGAGGATGTCCACGTGAACTGTTTTGACATGCGGTTCGACCAAGCGCAACTTATGTTCAAATTCTTTTTCCGATTGTACGAGGAGAGAGGGGATCAGTTCGATCATAGCGTCTGATTTTCTATTTCGGCAATTTTAGCAATGCGTCGTTGGTGACGTTCGGCTCCAGAGAATTTAGTGGCGAGAAATTGTTGAATCATGCGTACGCCATCCTCGGTGCTTACTCCGCGCCCAGGGATGCAAGCGATGTTGGCGTCATCATCAGTGCGTGAAGATTCAGCAGCAAACGGGGAGTAGATGACTGCCGCGCGAATCCCCTTCACTTTGTTGGCCACGATACACACCCCTTCGGCACTCCCACAAGAAAGCACGCCGAACGATCCCGGATGATTTGCAACCTCATTTGCTACCTTAAAAGCAAACTCTGGATAATCATCGGTTGCTTCAAGGACTTGATTACCAAGATCTGTTACATCAAACCCATCAGCACGAAGGGCGCTTTCGACCGCTTCTTTCATCTTCCAACCAGCATGATCGGCGCCAAGGTAAATCGTTGGCTTAGGCATACTTTTTGCGAATCGCTTTGTTGCGGAGCACAAGTTCAGCAATCACTTTCTCGACCAAACGTTTGGGGTCGGTATCGTAAATTACATGCGCTTTGATTTCTTTTTTGGCTGTGTGCAACAAGTGGGGAATCTCGTCTGCAATACCTCCAGAATCTGCCAACACGCCGACCAGTTTGCGGTCTTCGAACGCGATCGTGAATTCATTGAGTGTGCCCATACGCCCACCGATCGTAATGACAGCGTCTGACGCGCGGGTCAACAGTAAGTTGCGGCCAGCGTAATCAAATCCAGTGTAGACGATCACATCGTGACACTCGGTTGGGAGTTTGTAAGCTTTGACGTGAGCGAGCGGGGTGGCGGCAGGAGAAAATCCAATGCACAACCCGCCGTGGGCATAGTTGCCTTCGGCCGCGCTTTGAGGGAGGCCACTCGTAGCCCCAGTCAACAAGACGGCTCCTTGCAGAGCAATCTGACGGCCGACCTCGTACGCTTTTTGCGCACCAGTAAAGGTCGTTTCGCCGGCGGCGGCACCAGAGACGCAGATTTTGAACGACCCTTCCATGCCGTAAGCAGCTTTCAACTTGGCTTGTTGGGCTTTTTTCTTTTTGTAAACATCATCTTTTGGGTATCGAGGCATAAAGAAGATTCATGAATTTGCATGCATTATAGCACATTAACAAAACCGTCATTTCGTGATTAAATAGTGGTATTCCGCTTAGGTTTTTGTACAACCTCTGCGCGGGTGGCAGCGAAGCCGCCGGTTTGCATCAAAGGATGCTGGCCGGCGTAATTTTTTACTCTCAAATATGCTAAAGCTCTTTGATAAATGGATCAGGATGAAGCAAAAGTTGGATCGTATCCAACACAGACCGCCTTTTGTTAATGAGGGGGATATCTGGTGGTTTAGTTTAGGTGAAAACGTTGGGTCAGAAATCGGAGGAAAGAGTGACATTTTTACACGACCGGCCATCGTTTATAGAAAGTTGGCTGCAGGTTTTTATCTGGTTGTTCCTACGACCTCAAAAACAAAAATGGGGAATTGGTACGTCCCTTTCAAACATCAAGGCAGGAATATGTGGGCTTGCCTCCACCAAGTTCGTACGGTTGATCATCGTAGGTTGTGGTCAAAGATTGGTCGTCTCGATGACGAGGACTACAAGTCTGTACAAGAAGGCTTTCGGTTGCTCTATTTATAAACATATTCCCCACCTTCCGGTGGGTTGAAGGTGGGGTCGCGAGAAAATCTCGAATGTAAGAATATCTTATCAGAAAATACCCTCTTTGTCAAATGGCTAACATGCCTGTACATAAAAGGTCCAAATTGCTAAGATCTCCGCACTATGGCACGACCTGAAATTAACAAACGCGAGCAAGAAATCCTTGATTTTTGGGACAAAGAACGGATTTTTGAGAAGAGCGTTAAGAAAGAGGCGCCCAAAGGCAACTTCGTCTTTTTTGATGGCCCGCCGTTTGCTACAGGCCTGCCACACTATGGTCACTTGCTGGGGTCCATTATTAAAGATGTGGTGCCACGTTTTTGGACCATGAATGGTTATCGTGTTGAGCGTCGTTGGGGTTGGGATTGTCATGGCATCCCGATCGAGAACATGATCGAAAAAGAACTGGATTTGAAAGGTGGCAAAAAGGGGATCGAAGCATTTGGGATCGATAAATTTAACGCTGCCTGTCGCGCGGCGATTTTACGTTTCGACAAAGAGTGGCAAAAGACCATTCGTCGCATCGCCCGTTGGGTCGATTTCGAGAACTCGTACAAAACCATGGATAACTCGTTCATGGAATCGGTGTGGTGGGGATTCAAAACTATGCACGACAACGGCCACATTTACGAAGGTCGCCGGGTCATTTTGTATTGTCCGCGCTGTGCCACTCCACTCTCAAACTTTGAGATTGCCATGGATAATTCGTATCAAGATGTTGAAGACAACTCTCTGTATGTGAAATTCAAGATTAAGGGGAGTGTCTTAAACGAGTATTTTGTTGCCTGGACCACAACCCCGTGGACACTACCGGGAAATGTTGCTCTGGTTGTTGACGCCAACGCCGATTATGTTCGATTACGCTGCGGCAGTGAGTCATTGTGGGTAGCCGAGAAGTTGCGCGCGGAGGTCGAACGACGTGCACCGGAGCCCTGCGAGTATGTCGAAACAAAAAAAGGCGCCGATCTCGTGAACAAAGAGTACGAACCGCTTTACGAGTATATGCCGACCGAAGGGAAAAGGGCATATTATGTTTTGTCGGGTAACTTTGTCAGCCTCGAGGACGGTACTGGCATCGTCCACACTGCGGCGATTTTTGGCGAGGACGACTATCAGCTTGCGATGACACAGAAACTTCCATGTGTACCAACCCTTGATGATCAAGGAAAGTTTTTAGATTTTGTTGAGCCGCTCAAGGGGCAGTTCTACAAGAAGGCAGAAGCGTGGGTCATCGAGGATCTCACCGCTCGTGGTTTGATTCTGAAAGCAGAAAAGATTACTCACTCCTATCCCTTCTGCTATCGCTGTGCTACACCGCTGTACTTCAACGCCGTGCCAGCTTGGTTTGTGGACGTGCAGAATCTCAAGCCAAAATTGTTGGAAGAAAATGAACACATCAACTGGTATCCGGAGCACTTGAAACACGGCCGTTTTGGTAAAGGTGTCGAGACCGCGCCAGATTGGAATATTTCTCGTTCGCGTTTTTGGGGCACGCCGATGCCGGTGTGGGTTGGCGAAAAGACGGGTAAGCAGCGCATCTTGAGTTCCTTTGCAGAATTGAAAGAATGGGCCATTGATCCGAATCAAGTTGAGGGACTTACGGACTTTCACCGTGAGTTCTTGGATCCGATCGAGCTGTGGGTCGATGACGCCAAAACAGAAAAGGGACAGCGAATCAACGACGTCTTCGACTGTTGGGTTGAATCAGGAAGCATGCCCTTTGCCGCTTGTCACTATCCGTTTGAAAATCAAGAGTGGTTCAAAGAGCATTTTCCCGCCCAGTTCATTACCGAATATATTCCGCAAACTCGGGCGTGGTTTTATGTGATGCATGTCATGTCTGTTGGTTTGTTTGGTTCTCATGCTTACGAACATGTGCTGACCACCGGAAATGTGCTCGCCGAAGACGGAAAAAAGATGAGCAAATCTAAGAAGAATTATCCTGATCCAGAGATCGTGCTTGAAAAATACGGCGCCGACGCCGTGCGCTTCTATTTGATGGCGAATCCCATTGTAAATGGCGAGAACCTCAACTTTGCCGAGTCTGGCGTTGATGAAGTCTCAAAGAAGTTTTTGATGATTCTTGAAAACGTCCTCACATTTTATAAGCTCTACGAAAAGCAGGCCAAAGCGGAAAGTGATCATGTGCTCGATCGTTGGGTGAAAGCGCGGTTGCAGGAAACGCACCACGCCGTCACTTCGGCGTTTGAAGGTTACAACTTGTCTGACGCCACCCGTCATTTGCAAGCCTTTGTGACCGATTTGTCGACCTGGTACGTGCGTCGTTCGCGAGACAGAATGAAGGATGGTGATGGCGTAGCAACGCTGCGCGAAGTACTCTTAGTTTTCTCGAAATTGATTGCACCATTTACTCCGTTTTTAGCCGAGCACATTTACAAACAGGTCGGTGGGGAGGAACTTTCTGTCCATCTTGATGCCTGGCCAGAACTTGCGGGGTCACTTGATGAGGCAGTCCTTACGAACATGGCTCGTGTCCGCCAGATTGTTTCAGTGGCCTTGGAACAGCGAGCAAGTGCCGGCATCAACGTTCGTCAGGCACTCGCCAAGATGACCGTGACTGCCGACGCCGTTGCGCCGGAACTTGTTGAAATCATCCAAGATGAAGTCAATGTGAAATCGGTCGAGTTTGTTTCTGGGGGAGAGCTCGCTGTGACCCTCGATACCACCATGACCCCCGAACTGCTCCGCGAAGGGCGCATCCGCGAGATTATTCGTATGGGGAACGCGGCGCGCAAAGCCGCAGGGCTCACGATTGAAGACCGGATTATTTTGAAAGTGGCCACTGGCGACGTTGCTGGAACAACCAAAGCGATTGAAGAGCACCGAACTGAGCTCTTGGAAGGCACTCGCGCCAATGACGTTATTATTGAAGAAGAAGTAGTCCAGGTTTTGGGGGTTACCATCGAAAAAGTTTGAGTATGCTCCATCACTTGAATCGTGAAGCCACTGTCCTTGTTGTTCCTGAAAACGACGCCGAGGCAGTGATGATTATTGATTTAGCCAAAGCACTCCAAATCGAGCTGATTATTTCTGGTCAGCCGCATGGAGCGCGTTTGGAGCACGAAGATAATTTGGAAGAGCGGCTTCGGGCGACATTGAAATCGGATGTCGTGGTGGTGGAAATGCCTGGACCAGACGAAGAAGCGCGCCTGCGCAACCATATTTTGGAACTCGGCATCACCAAAATGTC
>ERZ1292630.5403-Hain-H41-02um-R3-5403-length-10485-cov-9_pt1 | contig 10485 bp, 4 predicted proteins | sample MGYA00564408_ERZ1292630 | MGnify/ENA primary metagenome ERZ1292630 (study PRJEB36523, sample SAMEA6512641) | groundwater metagenome | collected 2019-01-08 | study: AquaDiva: Metagenomics assemblies of 32 groundwater samples
AACGGCGTCACCCGTGGCATCGCCGACGTCCTTCGGGCTCAGCAGCGCGAAAGTTGGTGGCCTCACGCCCCCACCACCGGCGGCCCTTCCAATGGGTTCGGCAAAGGTAGGCTCTACCGGAGGTACCGTTTCAGACAAAGCTGCTGTCGCATCTACGCGGCTGCCAGGGGGCGGCGGCAGCTCTGCGACTGCTGGCACCAGCAAGCTGGGTTTGTCGCCGGCGGCGGCCGAAAAGGCGCTTCTGCGGCGTGGACTGCAGCGCGCGTGGGCGGCTGTCGATGGCGATCGCCATGCCCACCACCTGGTCGCGTTCAAGTCTCTGCTCGAGCGGTGGCGGGACTTTCCGTGGAAGTCCTGCGTTGCCTTCATGATCGCGTGGTCGTGGCTCGGAGTCTACGCGGTGCCGTATTTTAAGGCCAAGCAGGAGAGCCACTCGAAGGAAGCCGACGACAAGGCGCGGCACATGCAACGCGTGATCGAACTCCGACGCGAGATTGCATTCGCACGGCGAGCCAAGGCTCAAGGGGAGAATTGATTGCCGCAGCCCTTAGGGGTTTTGTTTGCAAGGCTATGCAAGAGAGGATGTCCCATTTCCTGCTATATCACAACACACAAGCAGTAGAGAGACGCCTGGAGGGTCGTCGGATGTTTACTTTTGTTGCTAGTGTTTCAGGACGACATTCACACGACGGCTCTCAAATAGTTCCGCTTAGCTTCCCAGTATATCTTTTACGTATCCAACAACGCCTCAGCTGCTTCACTGTTGCACAAAAGCCAACGCACCGGCGTTTGTGTCGATGTTCCAAGTCCCGCGCGGCTGCCTTCATGATCGGCTGTTGACGGTGGTCGTTGTCGGGCTACTACTGCTCAGCGCCATCAACGAGGCCTCCGCCGTCAGCGCGGCGGTGGTGACCTCCAACAGTTCGTCGCCCTCAATATTAGGTGGGCTGTCCAACCTTACCGGCGGCAGCGCCAACGAGACCGCGCCTTCTGTGCGATGGCCGCCCGCTCCGGTCGTTGCCTTCAACCTCGTGTCGATCACCACAGCACCGACAGACACCAACGATTGGTCGTACTACAACACGTCGCTCATGGTCGCCTCGAGCCCTGGCGGAGGTGGCTCCTGGCGGCTGACGCCGGGCACCACTGCCTTGACGAGCATCTACGAGGACGACAGCGTGGACCTCGCGCCGCTCACGGGATTCTGCTTTCCCTTCTGGTCGATCCCGGAGGCGATGGTGTACGTCGCCAGCAACGGCTTCCTGTCCATCGCGCCCACGGCACTCTGCGCCCACTACTGCGCGAGCAACGAGCAGGGCCGCTATGTCTTCTCCAACACGGGCGGCGGCGACTGGCCGATTATCGCGCTCTACACGGCGGACTTAGACGCGTCACGGCTGCGCCGCTCGGCGGACGGCGCCGACAACCGCGATGCCATGTACCCCGAACGAGGCATCTACGCGCAGCTCGTCGACCGGAGCGAATGGGGCGTCGCCGGAGGGCAGGCCATGGTCGTCGAGTTCCGCGACGTGCCGCACTTCGAAGACGAAGGCGCCGCGAATTCGAGTTTCACGTCCCGTTTACGTGCGCAAGTGGAGCTGTGGCCGAATGGCACCGTGATCCTCAGGTACAAGTCGGTCGTCTTCCCGACGCCGCTCACCATCTCGACGGGGGAGGCCCTTCAACCCGGCGTCGGTATCATTTTGGAAGGGCCCCTGCGGAAGTTGGCGGCGACACCCCAAATGCGCTCCGCCAATGGGGTGTCGACGCCGTCCATCGTCGCGCACCGTTTTGACCCGCTTCCCGACCCGTGTGCTCGTACGAGCGCCTGCGACCGCTGCTCATACCAATCCAACTGCACGTGGTGCCCGTCGAGCGGTCGATGTGTCAACTCTGTCGTCGCCTCAGTGACCGGTTTGTGTACGATCCGAGAGTCGGTTCGACAGGCTGCGAATGTCACGTGCGGCGACGCGCGGCATTCGATACCGTCGCAGCTGTTTTACTCCCCGCGCGCCGTCGTCGCCAGCCACGAGAGTATAAACGACCGCTTTCCTAGTATCGTGCCACCGCCTTCCAACACGGACTACAACATCTGGGGAGCCGACCCGTCCACGGCGGTGCTACGTGACGCATCGTTCACCGCCGACTACGCCAACAGCGTCGCCTTTCAGCTGGCGAACGGCTCGATGTCGACGTGGCCCATTGACATACCCCTGCCGTTTGGCTTCTCTCTATTCAACGTGTCGGCGGGGAATGTGAGTGCCTATTCCAAGCGCATCCCACCCACGGCCGGTTATCCGCCCGGCGTCGGTGCGCAACCCGCGGCGTTTGTGACCCTCACAAAATCCGGGACGATCCTCCTGAACCGCAGCGACTCCATCCACAACATCATCGCCCCGCTGTGGACGAGCAGCCTCTCGTTCGCCAACGCGTCGTCCACCGTGTGGTACGCGCTGTTGAAGCCACGCGCGGTGGGGTCGCTGTTTTGCTCAACGGAGATGACCCTGTACGCTACGATGAATGAGACCCTCTCATCGTCGCGGGGGGTGGCGAGGTCGGAGGACGACGCGGCGCAAAACCTCTTGCGTTGCCCCGCTGCCGTCGTGTTGGAGTTCAACGGACTCCTCCCGCTCAGCGGGACGGCGCCGAACGACTACCTTGACATGAGCATTCAGCTTGTCCTCGACGATCGGGGCGTGATCGTGCTGCGATATTTACGGAAGAATGCGTCGCGCACGTCGTCTTGCCTCAGCGATGACAGTCTCCCGGTGGTCCTCTCGGCGCCCTACGTCTACTACCCGCCCCCGATCATCGGACTGCTGCGCAATGGCGAGGCGGATCTCAGCTCCGTGCTGCTGCCGTGGCCCTCCCTCTCGCAGGCCGCCGCCTACGTCTTCGTGCCCGTCAACGCGTGCTTCGACTGCCATGACCGCGGCGCTTGCAACGCGACTACCGGCACCTGCGACTGCCAGAAAAACTTCAAGGGGGCCACGTGCGACAGCTGCGCAGCCGGTTACGTCGGACCCGCCTGCCTCCCCTGCCCGCTGTGCACCAATGGAGGCTCCTGCGACGATGGCGCGGGAGGTACCGGACGGTGCCGATGCGAGTTTCCGTTCTCCGGCGCGACCTGCCAGATCAAGTGCGAGCCGCCCTACGCGACGCAGGACTTGGCGTGCCCCGGCTGCAACCCGATCGGCGGGGTCTGCGAGTGTGGCGTGTGCAAGTGCCTCACGCAATTTGGCTGGTTCGGCAAGACGTGCGGCAACTGGTCGGACCCTTGCCTGCCCTTGTCGCTCGATGGCTGCGATGTCTGCATTAACACCACGCTCCGGGAGTCGGGGCTTCAGTGCGCCTTTTGCTCCTTGCAAGACTACCGTTGCGTGTCACCGAACCATCCCATGCTGCCGATTCGCGACAGCCTGTGCGCCTACGGCGCGAGTGCGTCGACCGCGACCGGTCCTCGCTGCCCGATCACACACACTCTCCAGCCTGGCTCGTCCGACGTCAACATCGTCATTGTGGTCGCCAGCTTCGTGCTCCTGTCGCTTGGCGCGTGCTCCGGCGCCACCATTATGTGCTGCTGTCGCGCGCCGCCTCCGAACGCGTTGATCGTGAACGCGACGCCAGGCCTCGCGGACTGCCCGCCGCCCCGCCGCGAGCGCGAGATCATGAACGTCGAGCGCATTGACCCGCGGCGCCAAGGTACGTACGTCCTCGGCATCCCACTCAAGCAGGTCCCCCTGCGCACGTTGCACGACCTGCAATTGCAGCAGCAAGCTGCGACGCCGCGACATCGGATGCGACGACCCGCCGCGGCGGAAGGTAGCCACGCCATCTGATTGAAATCGTCGGGCACGCGTATTCCAGAAAGGCAGGCAGGGCGGTGCCGGTTATGAGCAGGATTTGATCGACAAGGTGCTTCCTCCACAGTTTCTTTTCTTTCTTTCTTCTGTCATTACTGTTCGGATTGAGTGCCAAAACCGGTTGGCAATACAACGGATTCGATTCATGATTTTTTGTTCAAAAAAGTACCCATAGACTAATCTCCCTGTCTTGCGTGTCTCCCCCTTGGGCGACTCACATCACGACGATGGCGCTGACCGCTCGTCAGCCCGCAACAGGGGCCGCCGGCAACGCCTTCGGTGGCAGGCGCAGCGACGGCAGCCGGGCTGCGCCTCACACCGGACGCCGCAACGGGGCCAACACGAGCGGCGGCAAGTCCTACCAGGACGAGGACGACGAAGACGACCGCGTCATGGACCGCAACCCTGCCGACTTTCCGTTCCCCAGTTTTCAGCCCACGGAGGCCGACGTCGTCAGGAAAAAGCACCGCGCGATGGCCGACATTATGGACATGGTACACGGCCTCAAGGCGGTGGTGCCGTTCTCGAAGCCCAATATGGCCGGGGTGCGCCAGCCGTGGCATTCGGACGCGTTTCTCAAGCGACCGCCTACGCCCAAAATGGATTGGAGCTGCCACCCGGACGGGACGGCGGCCTCCTCGCCGTTGCCGCCCCCAACGCTGGTACAACCCAAGTGGGTCTCGCACATTCCGAGGGCCAAGAAGGACTGCTGTCCGCAGCTCGGCTTGCCAAAGGGAACCTCGGACGACGACGAAGGCGGTCTCTCCGCGCGTCACAAGACGATTCGACCGCCGCCCGGCGCGCCTCACGTGCACCATCACCACCGACCCAAGTTGGTGTCGCAGCAGCGTGATGGCCAAAGTCTGTCAAAGCTGCTGCACGCGGCGTCCGTGACCCCACGGTATGAACTGGACCACCGAAACGACTCGATGATGGAGCTTCTGCGCGACCCTGTGTTCGTCAAGGAGATCCACCGTCATGCGAGCCAACGCAAGTCGGTGCTCGTGACATTGCCGAAGATTGGCGTGCGCCTCTTTTCCTTGAACGGGGCACCCAGCTTAGCCGAGTGCATTCGAGGGTCGTCGCCGCGTCCGGATATGGCCAAAAGCGGCAAGCTCGCCAAGAGCGTGAGCCACCCCGATGTAGCCCAACCATAGTGTCTCAATCTTTGTCCCTCTCTTTGCCTCCTCTGCGCCAGGTCGGGTCGCCTCGTTCTCCGACGTGTCCCGTGGGTTGTGCTCTGAGTGAGTTTCAATAAAAGTCATCCGCTTTTTTTTCTACACACACAGAAGCGTCGTCGTGGTGAATGTTATCGACAGGAGGAGGCAAGCTGCGCAAGAGCGGCACCACGGCGACTCGACTAGGCCCCACCACCGCTACGACCGCGGTGCCGGGTGGCCAAGGGACGCTTGAGTTGCTCTTTGGGCCTACCACCAACCTGGACGCATGGCCGACTAATCCGGTCGCCAAGGCGAACATTTTCAACCGACGCGAACGTCCGCGGTACAAACTACGCTCCGCCCTAGACGCCAAGTCAGGGGACCTGGAATTCCTCAACGGGGACATTGATCGGGTCGTGGACACCGTCGCACGTTTCATGCGCACGTTGCGCGATGCGCGCATCCACATCGTGAAGGCACTCCGGCGATTTTTCAAATCTATTTACGTCATCGGAAAGTTCGTTCGTGCGCGAAAGCAAGCCAACGGCGCGCTGGTCAACGTTTTCAAGCGCTGGTGGACGGAGCGTGAAGAAGCGTTGCGAGACGAGTATCGACACCAAATGCAGCAAACCCACTACCGCGTGCACCACACCATCGCTGACACCATTTCTGACTTTCAGAAGACCTGCACCCCGGACGACGTCAAAGACGAGGTGCTGCGCCACCTCATCTACAAGAAGCGCGTCGATTACTTGCGGCGGGTGAAGCTGTGGCGGCGGCAGTACAAGGCACGCGTGGCCTACTTGAAGGCGACCCGAGCGAAATTCGCTGGTGGGTCTCAGGCGACGTTTCTCAGAGATCGGCCTGTCCGCGAAGGCGCGTCCGACGAGGAAATCGCAGCAGGGGCCGCCGCCGTCGAGCGGGAGCGTCTCGAGGAGATCCGCGCGGCCGTCCGGGCGGTGGCCGAGTGCGCCTTGACGAAGCCGTCGCTGAAGCTCAACACGCAAATCCTGTCGCTGTCGTCACTATTCGCGCTATGCGGGGAGCTCTCGCGGCAGCGCGCGCGGCGCGAGCGACAGGAGTTTTTGTCGTCGTGGGAGCGTGATTGGGAAGCAGACCGCGAGGAAAAGCGCAGCTTCTTCGAAAAGCTGGCGCTCGACCGCGAGCAACTGTTCCGTGAGCAGCAAATGGCTCAAAAGATCAGTCGATCCGCGCTCAAAGGTGCGTCCGGAAGGGCCGCCGGGGACGGAACGTCCACCCGGAAGCTTGTCATTGTTGTGGGGGGTGACGGCCGGGGCGCCCAGCCGGCGGCGGCAGGGGGGTCGGAGAGCCGCAGCACAGGAGGAGGAGATAGTCGTCCCGCAAGCGCCTCGGATGGCTTTGCCGCGGAGCGAGTTCACAGCGAGGTCGTCGGTCCATACGACGACGAGGGGGGCGGCCGAGGAGGAGACTCGTCAGGCGATGAGGCCGGCGCCGTCGCACTCGCGGAGTCCGGGGTCATCTACGGCGTGGCGGCCGACAGCAACCTTCGCCGGACAGCGTCGTCGCGGAGTAAGAATAGCTTGCAAGGCTCGTTGAGGAAAGAACTGTGTCAAAGTGTACGCTATCGTTCGGCGTCCGAGAGGGCCAAAGCACAGATGCCGCTGCTGGCTGACAGTTGGAGGGGGTCCTCAGTGATCAGTGCGGCAGAGGACCCACCGGCGTCGGTAATGTCCAGCAGCGGCCTCGCGCTGGCGATGCTGTTAGCCAAGCGACGAAAAACAGTCGCTGCGGCAACGATGACGAGTGCTCCCTCTGAGTCTTCGCTCCGGCGCCAGCCGTCGGCAGCTGTTGCGCTAACGGATGGAGTTCCAGAGGGCTCTCTGACACTGCTGAAACCAGTGCGCGCGATCGCCGACCTACTCCCGGGTACCAGAAAAGATCCGCCGTCGAACGGCCGCGTCCTCAAGGCCGATTTGGAGGCTCGCGCCAGGACGATGATGGAACGCTATCGCGTCGACGTGGCTGAGGCACAGCGACAACAACAGCTGTGCGCCCAGGAGGTGGCCACGCAGCGTTTGAAGGACCGATCCAACGAATTCTTTCGCAAGCACCCGGATGGCAGCACTCGTGAGGGGCTTCAGGTCGCCCGCAGCGAGACACCGGGAGAGGCAGTCCCCTACGGCAGCGATGGCGACCGACTGGCGGGGGCGACCGTCTGTGCGGTGACCAGCGTCTATCAGCCACATACCGCCGCGATTCACATACGGGACACGATGGCGCGTAATAGGGGCGGCCGCGACGATTTTTCGACGGGCTACCGAAAGGACCTACTGTCGCCGACGGGCATGTCAAGGCCAACGTCTACTTCAGCGCTCGATTTTACCGTTCATCGTTTCCAGCCAGATCCGCTTGCTTTCTTGAAGACCACGCCGTCGGGGCGACAGACAGCGACGTCGATGAGGACGGTCTCCCGACCATCATCGCCCGCGACCGCGGATGCCTCCGCAGACACTGTCGTGCGGCACCACCGCAAAGAGGTGCTCCGGGCGCTGCGCCAAATGTCGAGCACCATCTCCGCGAGCCGAGAGGCGGCGACGTCGCACGTGCCGTTGACCACTCAAATCGCCATTGCGCGACGCCATGAGGTGCAGAACGATCCTACCGGCGCACCTAACACCGCGCTGCGGAGCACGTCGCCGCTCTCCTCCGCCGTGGTCGGCGGAATGCTCCGTCCCTCGACGCCGTCGTCGTCCGCGACAGTGTTCGCCAGCGGCGGCACTCGAAACCCCGCCATGGAAGCATTCGCCCTGCGACCCCCATCGGGAAGGACAATTGCAGCGGAGTTCGCCCGGGCGACCATCGAGGCCGCGGAGCGGGTGAAGACGGTGTCGCGGCGGCGTGGAAATGACCACAGCGCTCGAAGCGATATTCCTAGCCGCCCGTCGTTGCTGCAGGTTGCGGCTAGGCGTCAAGTCGAAGGCGCGCTAGCGGTGCTCAACGCTTTGCGGCAAGACGCCGCAAGCCGCGCCAAGTCTCCGCCGCGCCGCGGGCGCGATCATCAACCTGGGGGGTTGGAGGCGCGCCACGAACGAGAGGAGGACCTCGTCGTCGCCAGTTGAGCGGCTGGCTTTACTTTTTCTTTGTGATTCAACAAGATCTGGCGGCAGTAGAACGAGACATGTCACATCTCTCTGTTTTGTTGTTTCATTGTCATTCTTTTCCGTTTGAGGCCAGCATACTGTAGAAGCGAGGTGCGGATGGTAGTCACGTAGTATTGAGTCGTGAACACCACTCTCAAGTCGCATCGGCGCCCACCGTTAACGTGCTATGAGCGTCGTTTTGCACTGTTTGACCGATCTCTTTCACCCTCAGAGTTCTAAGAATGTTTTCCACCGCACGAAATGATTGCAGTCGTTTCAGGGAGCGACGTTCACGTCCCGCGATCACCACTTGTAACGCGTTGCGCACGTACCGGTCGTCCTCCAAGAGTCGATGCCCCTCGAGGCGTCGTCGCTGATCTTATCTGATATCTGAAGCACAATTGCCAGCCAGTGACGGCCCTCCAGCAGTCTGTTCGCACTCATCCGAAATATTCACGCCATTTTTCCAAAACATCAATTGCGAGCAGAGTACACACACACTTGATTGGCGACTCGGCGTACGTCTAGCTGCGATCGACCTGAGATTCCCCCCGTTCACGTTTACCAGGTACGCTCGTTTGGTTCGCGTCGTACCCCCCGTGGTCCCGGCATTGATGCAAGTTGAGTGTTTTGTTTACCAAACAGCACAAGCACAGAGAGAGATGCATCCAACCTACCACTGACGATTGTGTGAAGGGGCGGGGGGACAGCATAGTATCCGGACCGATGTGTAGTAAAAAAATGTTATCGCCTTGTCCGCCGTAATTGAATTGAATGACCTGCGCCGCACACTTTCGGGAGCGACGTTCAGGTCGAGTGTGTCCACATACTTGCCGACCTCGCTTTTCGATGAAGCTCTAAAGTGCGTTGTCCACGTTGCCGCGGAGGCCGTGACTGTGATAGCCCTCGCATGCCACCGTTTCTTTCGCGTAAAGAAAATGGAACGTTGCTTGGAGGTGGGTGGGAGGTATTCACTGCTGGAGGTGGGAGGGATCCACTGCTGGAGGCCAGCGTGTGCTGAGCAGCGACCGACGCGCACCCCGCGACGCGCCAGACATCGCTGTTGACGTTGGTTGTACCGTTGCCATATCACCGTACAGTCCGACGTGTAGGTCCAACGGCAGGTAGCGTAACCGCGGTACCTTCGAGACTATTTAGCATATTTTTGATCAGGTATGAGTTGTGGGGGGGGGGAAAGGTACACGTTGGTCCGTAAGGAACAGACGTAGGTAGGCTCAACTTGACCGCCTCAACAAGCCGATATCATGGTCACCGCGCACATCATGCCACGCACCCTTGTCATGCCAGATATCGCGCACCACGTTACACTGGTATGCGTGTCGCCTGATTCCATGCCCATGACACAGCCACCCATCGTTTCCAACCTTTGTTTCTCCTCTTTCAGACATGCGCGAGATCGTGTGCATCCAGGGCGGCCAGTGCGGCAACCAGATCGGCTCGAAGTTCTGGGAAGTTATTTCCGACGAACATGGTGTCGACCCTACGGGCACCTACCAGGGCGACTCGGATCTGCAGCTCGAGCGCATCAACGTCTACTTCAACGAGGCCACCGGTGGACGCTACGTGCCCCGCGCGGTGCTGATGGACCTGGAGCCCGGCACCATGGACTCCGTCCGCGCTGGTCCCTACGGCCAGATCTTCCGCCCCGACAACTTCGTCTTCGGTCAGACCGGAGCCGGCAACAACTGGGCCAAGGGCCACTACACTGAGGGCGCCGAGCTCATCGACTCCGTCCTGGACGTTTGCCGCAAGGAGGCCGAGTCGTGCGACTGCCTTCAGGGCTTCCAGATCGCCCACTCCCTCGGTGGCGGCACGGGTTCCGGCATGGGCACCCTGCTGATCTCGAAGCTGCGCGAGGAGTACCCGGACCGAATCATGATGACGTTCTCCGTCATCCCGTCGCCGAAGGTGTCCGACACCGTCGTTGAGCCGTACAACACCACGCTGTCCGTCCATCAGCTGGTCGAGAACTCCGACGAGTCGATGTGCATCGACAACGAGGCGCTCTATGACATTTGCTTCCGCACGCTGAAGCTCACGACGCCCACGTTCGGCGACCTGAACCACTTGGTCTCGGCCGTCATGTCCGGTGTCACGTGCTGCCTGCGCTTCCCCGGCCAGTTGAACTCTGACCTGCGCAAGCTCGCCGTCAACTTGGTGCCGTTCCCGCGTCTGCACTTCTTCATGATGGGCTTCGCGCCGCTGACGTCCCGCGGCTCGCAGCAGTACCGCGCGCTCACCGTCCCGGAGCTGACGCAGCAGATGTTCGACGCGAAGAACATGATGCAGGCCGCCGACCCGCGCCACGGCCGCTACTTG
>ERZ1292630.5406-Hain-H41-02um-R3-5406-length-10481-cov-6_pt1 | contig 10481 bp, 8 predicted proteins | sample MGYA00564408_ERZ1292630 | MGnify/ENA primary metagenome ERZ1292630 (study PRJEB36523, sample SAMEA6512641) | groundwater metagenome | collected 2019-01-08 | study: AquaDiva: Metagenomics assemblies of 32 groundwater samples
GTAGTCCGTTCGCTTTCAAGACACCCGGCAAGTCGATGATGAATTGATCCAACTCGGCCCGCAGACTGTCCCGATCGGCGTCAACGTCGCCGGTGAGGTTCAAGATATTCACGGGACCGGACGTGCGGATCGCATTCTTCAGCCGCAACGGATCGCAGTGCGGCAACAGCACGCCCATTGCCTTGACGCCCACCGATCCGCCCTGCATCGCCATTTCGAGTATCCGTTCGGCGAGCGCCCGCATTTTGGTTTTCGACGTTAGATCGTTGGCGTCCACCGGCTCGGACAACAGGCCGGACAACTCGCCAATGAAAGTCCCTCGCGGCCGCCTTCCCTGCGGGTTGCCGCTCTGACCGGATTTCCATCTATGCTTTACAAGGTTTGGATACTTCGGCTGTAATTCGTTGTCATTTTCAGGCATATTTCGGCCTTTCCGGGTAAACTACCCGGTCTGTCGTCTCAACCGCATTGCGTCATATCGCGCAGTCGCGCCATAAGTCACGTCCGGTGCCGGTGTTGCGTCGCTGCAATTCAGCAACCTCTAACCGGCAACCGTCGGCCTGGCTATCCGATCAACACGGTTCCCGGCACCGAAACTCAGCGCCGATCGTAGACAGCAATCGGCCCGGCGACGTACTTTGCGACATTGTGAAGCGACCCCGCCCTGCCATCCGCGATGGCCACGCCGCACCCGTACTTTGCCGCGTCCTTCCGGCAATGGAAGCCAAGCGTCAGCCCGAAACCGTCCGGGTTTGCGTCCGCGATCCGCCAGCACGCGCCGCACACCGGCACGCCGCCCCATTGCGTCGTCGCGCCGTCGATGGGACTGCGACAGCCGGGACAAACCGACACGCGGATCGGGACCGTCCGCCGTTGCGGTGCGGGTGCGCTGGGTTTTTCGGCGCGTTTGTCGAGGAGCGGCGCTTCAGGTACAGCCGTTTTCCCGGCACTTCGTGCAAGCTCAAGCAACCTTCCCATGCGTCCCTATTCTTTCGTTAATTCGTATGTTTCGTTGTATAGACTCTTTGACGCTCTATCCCTATTACATACATTCTTTCGTACTTTTCGTATATCAAAGTCACTATCCCTAAGCGCTCAAATGTGAATGTCTCTATAGGACGAAAGTAACGAAATAACGAATGAATGCGGATCATGCGGCCTTCCAGATGAGCGGTTTGCGTCCGGCACCGTCGGTAGCGCCCAATTCGCGGGACACAAGCTCCCGGTCGATAAGCAAACTCATCGCCTGCGCCATTCGATCGGCGTCCACATTGCGGCCCATGACGCCGGACACTTCCGTCTGCGTCATTCCGTCCGCCCCGGCTGCCCGCAGTGCGTCCAGGATGCGATCTGCTACCCGATCGCCGGTGGAATTGCCGAAGCACCATTCCACCGACGCCTTGGCGTATTCCCACAGTGCAAGCGCGGCTTCGAGGTGCTCGACGCGAATGTCCGGCGAGCAGTCCAATAGCGCATAAACCAGCGACAGCCGCGTCACCTGCGCTTCGGCCCGTCCGAGCATTGCGCCAGTCAGTCCAGGTAGTCCGCCGCTTAATTCCGAATAGACGGCCCGCCACGCCTCACCGGCTTCCCGGTTGCGATACAGCCGCTGTTCCGTTGACGCGAAGCTCAGGGCGTCGGCGATGCGTTTCTTGACGCCTTCCAACTCGCGGTCTGCAACGTATCCGCCTTCGGGTAGCAGCTTCGATCGCCTCACGCACAGCCACAGAATGCGATTACCAAAACCGTTCGCGGCCTCGGTGCGATCCAACAATTGCCGCAGTTCATCGGCGGTGATATGGCCGAGCAGGCTAATATGAGCATTTGTCGCCCGGAAGGCGCTCTTGGTCAGCGTCGCCAACGTCCCGCCGTCCCACGCTTGCCGCAGGATCGGCGACAGCGTGTTTCCATCCCGTTCCATTACTTTCAGAGCGGTGGCAAACTCAGTCTCGACGATCATGCACCGCTTGTCGGCAACGCCCACGTCAACAACGTATTCCGATTCACCTTCGCCGTCGGCGGCCTCGCCCTTTGTGGCCTTACCCTTTTTCTTCGGCACCTTTTTGACGACGACCGGATCGCGCACTTGGGATATGACGCCTTCGCCGCTCGACAGTCCGCCCATGATGCGATTCGCGGCCCATTCGGGATCGGTCGTTGTGAGAAGCTCGAGCGCCCGCCGCCAGGCCGTGCCCTTCCGGCCTTTGGATGTCTCACCAATCAGCACCGCGTCGAGGTTGGGATAGTGGCGAGCGCCGTCGGCCACGAAATAGGAATAGCGTCCCGCCGCATTGCCGAATCCGGCGAGCAGCGAAACGAGAACCGCGACGGGATCGGCTTCCGTCGCCGGGTCGATGATCCGCACAAGCTCGCCCGCAGGTCCGTGATAGGCGGCTTCGTCCAAGGCTTCCGGCCACGGATTCGTTTTCGGTTTCGGCTTCGCAAGCTCGGCGGTCACTTTCGATGCGTGAATGGTGTCTCTCGCGTTCGCAGTCATGCCGCCCCCTCGCCGTCGTCATCGTCTTCATTGTCGAGGTCGCCGCTTTCCTCTAACTCAGCCACATAGTCCGCGAGCGTTCGGCGTTCCTGTCGCTCGACGTTGCGCGTTCGCTCAAGACGTTCAGGGTCAACGTGCCGCGTGATGCAGGATTCACACAATTCGCGCAGCTTCGATGGTGCAATGGCGTCCACGTCCACACTGTCGCCCTCGAAACTCCCGGATCGGGTGTCTGTTGTCTTCGTTGGCCGCGTCGGTAATTTCCATTTTTTGATCTGCTTCGGTGTAACTGCGATGCGCTCAAAGTGTATATCAGCGTCGGGCGCAAACTGCCGCAGACGCCTTTCGATGTTTGCGGTAATGTCCACGCCGCTCGGATCATGGTCGCCAAAATGATACAGATGACACGGTTTACCCTGTGCCGCCAAAGCAATGGCCGCGCTCTGTAAATAGGTGACGCTGGGGTATCCCCTACTCACCATGAGCGGTACGTCCCATTCGTAAGTCACATCGACCAGTACCCCGGCGAGCGCATCCTTTTCGAGCCAGATTTCCACATAGGTCGGCTGATTGCGCCAAAGGTCGCGGCGGTACATGCTCTGCATGTCGTCGAGCAGTTCACCTATGCCGCTGTAACTGTTGCGCTTCCGCACCCACCGCGTGTTGTCCGCGATCCAGTCGAACGGGATTGTTCTGTTGACTCGCATGTCAACGAGCAGCCGGATGACCGTGCCCTTGTATTCGGTTTCGAGTTTCGTAATGACGCCGCGCGAAACGAGTTGGTAGAACATCTGCCGACACGTCATCGGCTTCTCGACCGCGAACACCTCAAGCATCGCGGCCTTGATCGCGTCCACGTCGGCGCGCGTTCTGCGGGTTTTGCGCTTTGTTGACCTAGCTTGGTAAGGGGCGCTTCTGCGCCTCTTGTCGGATTTGATCGTTGCGGTATGATTTGCGGGCATGGTTTTCTCCGAACCCGCGCGGGCGTGGCGGCCCATCAAGCGCGGGTTTTTGTTTACGCCTCGGCCAGTTCCGCCCGCGCCCGTTCGATCGCCGCCGCGCGTTGCGCGGGTGTGCGGCCCTTCGGTGTCACGGGTTGACACTCGACGTGCGTCCCACGCGGACGCGGTTCAAGCTCGATTTCGGCGAGTACTTTGCAGAACCGATCGACGGCTTCGAGGGACGTGCAGAACCGCCCGCCAAGTCGGCGAGTTTCCAGCTTGTGTCCTTGGATTCCGTGACGCGCCCAACGCCACAAGCTCGCACAATGAACGCGCTTGCCATTGATTCGCGGCAGTTGGTTGGCAATTTCCGTGAACGATCCGACAGTCTCGTCTTGCAGCATGTTCCACCTCTCGCAAAAGTCCTATGACCTTGCGAAAGGTGTACGCCGGTTTCACTTACCGTGCTTGGTAAGAAATGGGTTATTCGACGACGATACGATCGTCGCGTCGAAAGAATTGAAAACGAGTCGGCGGTTTGGAGTCCAGCAATTTCGTCCGCAGGCCGGTCAAGGCTTTATCGATCGTTCCGCGCGGAACATCCCGGCGCGTCCAGCCCGCCTTCGCAAAGTCCGACAAGGCGGCTTCGTTCCTGTCCTGCATAAAACCCAAAATGCGGGCCTCTTGCTCCGTCGCTTTTACCCAACTGCCACGGAAGGAAATGAGATTCTCAATTCCGTACTTGGCCGCAGGCTCGCGCGGACGAATGTCGAGCATCTTCGCTTCGTATCCCAGAACCCACGGCCAGTAGGCGGCCTCAACGCTCGCAATTCGGCCATCGGCAAGCAACTTTCGGACTGTCCGGCAAAGCCCGCAAACCAGCGCGGCATTGCTGCGGACGATTTTCGATTCCCGTTCCGAGTCCCGCTTCGCCGCCGCGTCCTGCTCCAGCTTGTCGAGCCATGTCGAACCGGATTCCGCCTGTCGTTGCGCCGCCTCGCGCATCAGTCGATTGTTGTCCTCAGCGGTGTCGTCGCCTTGGTATATGTCCAACTCTTCAAGCCCGGTGTCTACAGTGCGTTTCCGAATTGCCATGTTCTACCTTTCACAACCGGGCGGCTCGGACGCGATACGCCGGAAAGGTAGAACCGACGCACCGCGTCCGGGCCTTCACGCGGGGATCAAGCCGCGCGCCCGATCAAACCATATTACCCGACTTTCCCCGCAATTTGCATTGCAAGCTCGTGATTCTTTTCGGCGTAAACTTCGATCGTGTTCAGACCGACGTGTCCGAGCAGAGTCGCCGCCACGTCCACGCCGAATTGCTTGCGAAGATTCGTCGCCGCGTTGTGCCGCAATTGATAGGGGTGCCATTTGTCGATACCCGCCCGCTTGCAGGCGAATTGAATCGCGTGCCGGTAGCTTTCCGGCGTGTAGCGCTCGCCCGGTGTTCGCTGGGGGTGCCGCTCGACGTTGCTTCCGGGCTTGTTGCCGCAGGACAGCGGCGTCACCCGCGCGGCGTGCCGATCCTCACGTTGCTTCTCGACGGCCTCGGCGGGTGAGAATAGAAACGCCTCGACGGCCCGGCCCGCAAGAAACGGTTGCACAATCTCCTGCGCCTTGGGGCCGAGATAGATCGTCCGATGATGCCCGCGCCACGCCGACTTGTGATCCTTCGGCGTGTAAACCCACACCTTGCCGGTCGTGTCGATGTCGATGGGGCGCATGATGACAAGCTCACCGGGCCGCGCCGCGGTCAACAATTGCAGGTCGATGATCGCCTCGACTTGCTTGGATAGGTAGGGTCGGATCGCGTCGATATGCTCTTGCGGGACGGGCTTCACCGGCTCGGTTTCCACGGCTTCGCCGCCCTTGCCGGGTCTGAGTCCGGCGACGGCCCGCAACGCTTCCAGCACGGACGCGGGGACAAGTTCCTCAGCGACGGCCCACTTGAAAATATACCGTATCCTCTTCGCCAGCCCGTTGACGTACCGACGGGACCGATTGCCGCGTGGTCCGGCGATCAAGCGCTCGCGGACGGCTTTCAGTTTCAAGGGTCCGAACGCCGCCGCCGGGGTGTCGCCGTACAACTCGACGATCGGGGTCCACGCCGCCTTGAAGTGCCCGGCGTCGCGCTTGTCGATGGACTCGGACTCGCAACGGCGACGAAAGGCGTTGACCAACTCGACGATCGTCAAGTCGTGCGCATCGACGCGGGCGCACCGACCGTTCGCCAGCCATTCGGCGACGGCTTGATCGTAGCGGGCTTTCGATTCGGGCAGCTCGTGTCGGCCAAAGTATCGGCGCTTGCTCTCGAAAACGGCGTAGGCTTGGCCGGTGGCCTTGTGCAGTTTGAACGATGGAACGTCGGGGATTTTCTTCGTCACGGTAGCAGCCTCCAAAACGCGCCGGGTAGGCTACCCGACTTTCGCCTTGTAATGGCCGCGCCGTCACGGTGACGGGTTAGCGTGTAAGTCACGCTATCAGCACGATTTACGTCAACTAGCGGGGGCTGGACTCGAACCAGCGACCTCCGGGTTATGAGCCCGACGAGCTGCCAACTGCTCTACCCCGCAGTCTTCGCGGTGAACCTTACCCCGCATCGGAACGGGTGTCAAGCAAGCATCTCGACCAACACCTTCTCGAGATTGGCGTCGAACAGGAGTTTCGCCTCTGCGCCCGGTTTTTGGTCACCAGCGTTGTCAAGGTTTCGCTTTCTGCGTAGATGACCCATCGGCGGGCGGTGTCGCGTCGCAAGCGACGCTCATTCGCTTTGACGTAGGTCAGCCTTCCGTTCAGGATGGGGGCAATGAGAGTCCTGGTCATCGGGAGCGGCGGACGGGAACACGCGCTTGCGGCCGCCCTCGCGCGATCCGCGCGCGCGGAAAAGGTGTACTGCGCTCCGGGCAACGCGGGAACGGCGGAGGTCGGCGAAAACGCCGCGATCACCGTCGACGATCATGACACGCTGGTGCAGTTCGCCCGCGACCGGGATATCGGGCTTACCGTCGTCGGACCGGAAGCGCCGCTCTGCGCGGGGATCGTCGATCGCTTTGCGGCGGCGGGGCTTCGCGTCTTCGGACCGACCAAGGCCGCCGCACGCCTCGAGGGCGAAAAGGCCTACGCCAAGCAACTCATGAAGCGGGCGAGCATCCCCACGGCGGAGGCGCGAATCTTCACGCGCTTTGCGGAAGCAAGGGCCTATGTAGCCGCGCGCGACGCCGGAGTGGTCGTAAAAGCGTCGGGGCTGGCGGCGGGCAAAGGAGTCGTGGTGTGTCCCGATCCGGCCGACGGTCTGCTGGCGCTGGAGCGTATGATGGTTCAGCGCGAGTTCGGTGACGCCGGCGACGTCGTCGTCGTCGAAGAATTGTTCAAAGGACAGGAGTTGTCCGTCCATGCGCTCGTCGACGATCGGACGATTTATGTGCTTGAATCGGCGCAGGATCACAAAGCCATCGGCGACGGAGACACCGGGCCTAATACGGGCGGAATGGGCGCCTACAGCCCCGCGCCGATCGCGACGCCGGAGGTGCTTCGTATCGTCGAGCGCGACGTTCTCGTGCCGATCGTCGACGCGCTTCGTCAGGACGGCACAATGTATCGCGGGGTTCTCTACGCCGGGCTGATGTTGACCGCAGCCGGGCCGAAGGTGCTCGAATTCAACTGTCGTTTCGGCGACCCGGAGACGCAGGTGATTCTGCCGCGGCTCGATTGCGACCTGCTGGACGTGCTGGACGCAGTGGTCGACGGGCGGCTCGACGAAGTCGAAATCCGCTGGAAGCCGAAGGCGGCGGTTTGTGTCGTGATGGCCGCGAAAGGTTATCCCGGCAAGTATGAGAGCGGCAAGGTTATTGAGGGTCTGGCGGTCGCCAGTGCCATGGACGATGTGTTCGTGTCCCACGCCGGGACAAAGCGTGTGGAGCATCTGACGGTGAGCGGCGGCGGCCGGGTGTTGGGAGTGACCGGATTGGGCGACGACATCGCGGCGGCGCAGCGAAGGGCGTACGCAGCGGTAAACCGGATTCACTTCGAGGGGGCCTACTACCGTCGCGACATCGCCAACAAGGCGTTGTCGTCAATCGTGTCTTGATCGATGGCTGACATTCCTATCCCGAACTCCGGCTTTCCGAACCCCGGCATTAATGCCGGGACTCAGGTATGCCGGGGCTCCGAACCCAGTGAAAGAGCTATCGCCCCGCGGTCGGAAGCGGTTCGACAATGTTGAAGGCGCCGGCGATGGCGGCGGAGTGGAATCGTTCGAGGTTTTCCGGTTCGACGCGGGCGTTCTTACGAAGTTCGAACACGAGTTCGGCGATTTGACGGTTGTATTGGCTGCGGAAAAACTCCTCGCGAAGCTGGGGTTGGACCGATTGGAAATCCGGTTCGACGCCCGGCTGCAATGCGTCGCACCGCACCAGAAAGAATCCGTCCGGCGTCTCGATGATATCGCTGACCCGTCCGGCATCGAGTTTGGCGAGCGCGCTCACCGCGGGCACGAACCGTTCGCGGACGCTGTCCGCGTTCACGTAGCCCCACGCGCCTCCTTCCTCGGCGTGTAACCCTTGCGAATACTTGCGGGCGACGTCGTCGAAGGGCGTGCCCGTGCCGAGTTCGGACCTGGCTGCTTCGATCCGCATGCGCGCTTCGGCCCTGGCCGCTTCGGACTGCTCCCGCGTCGGGGTCGCGGCGTCTTTCGGCAAGAACTCGCTGATCCGCACGTCAATCAGCGACATGCTCCGCCGCGCGGGCCTCCGCCACGCATCGATGTTGCTGTAGAACGCCTCGTACAGGTCCGCGCGGGTCGGCTCGGCGACCCTGGGCCGAACTTCGTTATCGAGGAAACTGGAAATGACGATCTGTCGCCGCAATTGTTCGCGCACCGCATCCAGCGTGTGTCCCTGTTTTTCCAATTTCTTCTCATATCGCCGCTGCACGCCGCCGTAGTCGGCCGTCACCGCCTTGCGGATTTCGCCGTCGGCATATTCTTCGATCTTCTTGTCCATTCCATCGGGCATGCGGAGCTTCGCTCGCTGATAAAGTAGCACCTCCGCGATCTTGTCGGTAATCAATTGGGCGGAACGCTCCGCGACGAACACGCGAAATTGCTGCTGCGACAACTCTTTGTACTTGGTTTCCAGCTCGTCGTGATGTTCGAGCCATAGGTCGGCGGCTTCGACCTTCTCGCCCTGCACCGTCATACGCGAAACGGCGGCGTCGGCATTCGAGCGCCCGGAGGCGGAGGCGGCATGAGATGCGTTCGTCGTTCGCGCGCTTGTCTTGGTCTTGCCCGACGCTGAGGTCACCCCAGACTTGGCCGGACTCGTGCAACCCGTCAGCGCGATCAACGCGAAAAGCGCTGCCGTCCCCAGGCCGATCGCTCGACCCCCCGATCGCACCCTGACGCGCCGCCCACAAGGGGCGGCGCTACAACTCACGTTTTTCATACGATCGCCTCCGTTGCGGGGGCCGCCTTCGCCAGCATCCGTCGCAACACCGCACGAGCGTGGTCGACTCGAGATACGACGGCGGCAACCGCAAATGAATCTTCCTGGAATCCGGCATGCGAACGGTCCCCGGCGCCTCGACGAACAATGGTTCGGCTTTCGACACCGACTCGACCACGAACACCACGTCGGGCGATCGCAGGCTGATCGACGTCACGCCGAACCGCCGTGCCAGCACGCGAATCTCCGCCAGCTCCAACAACCGCTGCATCGGCCGCGGGATCGGACCGAACGCATCCGCCAGATCCCGTTCGAGTTGCGTCAGGTCCCGCGTCGTCCGACACGAGACGACCCGGCGGTACATCTCGATCCGCGCCCGGTCCGACGTGATATAGTGTCCGGGAATCAGGGCCGCTACGTCAAGGTCCAGATGAACCGCCGGCGGCGACGGATCAGGTTCGTTCTTGAGTCGCCGCACGGTCTGCTCCAACAGGCGGCAGTACATTTCATACCCCACAGCCGCAATGTGCCCGCTCTGCTCGCGCCCGAGAAGGTTGCCCGCACCGCGGATTTCGAGGTCGCGCATGGCGATGCGGAAGCCCGCGCCCAGCTCGCTGAACTCCTCGATCGCCTTGAGGCGCCTGGCCGCCTTGCCCATGACCGGCCGATCCGGCGACAACAGGAGATAGCAGTAGGCCCGGTGGCTCGAACGTCCGACGCGCCCACGAAGCTGGTGGAGGTCGGCCAGGCCAAAACGGTCGGCGAGGTTGATGAAGATGGTGTTGACGGTGGGGATGTCAATCCCGCTTTCGATGATCGTCGTGGCGACGAGGACGTCGGCTTCGCGGCGCACGAAGCGGTGCATCACGTCCTCAAGCTCTTCGTCCTTCATCCGCCCGTGGCCGTAGATGACGCGGGCTTCGGGGACGACGCGGCGGATGGCGTCGGTCATGGCCGCGATCGACTGCACGAAGTTGTGGATGAAGTAGACCTGCCCGTCGCGGTTCATCTCCCGAAGGATCGCGTCGCGGATCAGCGATTCGTCAAACGGGCGCACCTGCGTGGCGATCGCACGTCGGTCGATGGGCGGGGTCTGAAGCGAGCTGATATCGCGGATGCCCACGAGCGACATGTGCAACGTCCGCGGGATCGGCGTCGCCGTGAGCGTCAGCACGTCCACCGTCTCGCGGGCGAGTCGCAGCTTTTCCTTGGCCTCGACGCCGAAGCGCTGCTCCTCGTCGATAATGACCAGGCCGAGGTTCGCGAAGAGCACGTCCTTGCTGAGCAGGCGGTGCGTGCCGATCACGATGTCGATCTGCCCCTTGCGGATCTTCTGAATAATCTCGCGCTGCTCGGCCGGACTGCGGAACCGCGACAGGCTGCCGATCGAAAACGGGTAGTCGGCCATGCGCTCGCGGAACGTCTCGTAGTGCTGCTCGGCCAGCACCGTCGTGGGCACGAGCAGGGCGACCTGTTTGCCGTACTCGACGACCTTGAACGCCGCCCGCATCGCCAGCTCCGTTTTTCCGTAGCCCACGTCGCCGCAAATGAGGCGGTCCATCGGGCGGGGGGTCATCAGGTCGTCGCGAATCTCGCGGG
>ERZ1292630.2911-Hain-H41-02um-R3-2911-length-15456-cov-7_pt2 | contig 10471 bp, 4 predicted proteins | sample MGYA00564408_ERZ1292630 | MGnify/ENA primary metagenome ERZ1292630 (study PRJEB36523, sample SAMEA6512641) | groundwater metagenome | collected 2019-01-08 | study: AquaDiva: Metagenomics assemblies of 32 groundwater samples
CGAGCAGTGAAGGAGAGAGCGCTGTCGACTCGCTAGTTTGAGCGACGTCCAGTTGCGACCGAGAAGGCACACGAAGCAGAACTGCTGGCGATGTGGCGTGACGCCCATCCACCGCGTCGGCAGTGGTCAGCGTTTGGCGACTTAACATCAAATGGGCAATGAATGGAATGGCAATGAGGCAGATGGACGCCACCGCGGCCCCCACGTAGAAGCGAAGCGTATCCGTGCCCAGCGCGAAGGAAATAGGGTGCTCAGTCAACGGCGGGATCTCGTCTTCGTCCGCCACGAAGTCGCACAACGCCAACGCCGTGAAGGCCATGCCCCGTGCCGCAACCGCGCCAGCGGACGGCGTTGAAAGCACCGCTGCGGTCGTGGACGCCATCCCAGTGGTTGCCGTCACGGCTTGAGCGGCGAGTGGCGACATAATGGCGGACAATGTCGCCTCTGTTGGAGATGTCCCTCTTCCGTCCGACGGTTTGACGTTCACGGGAATGGAAGGTTCGATCGAGGCAGAACCACTCGCGATGATGTCGTCGTGCGACTCGGACCTCGATGGCTGATGCCTCGGCGGTGTCGAAGTGACGACCATGTTGGTGGTGGATGCAGGCGGCGTTGGGGAGGAGGGCATTGCCGACGAGAGCGTCCCTGCCGCTGGTGGGCGAGTTCCACTTGGCGGCGAGGGGAGCGTGGTCAAAGTCACCACATTTCTCTCGCTGGAGGAGGTGAGGGGCGGTTCATCGTCATCCGGTATCCGTAGGCTAACAGACAACGACTCCGTGAGTGACCGTTCGGCCGCAGGTTGGATCGGGGTCACGGGTGCGCAAACTGGCCAAGATCCTGAAAACCCTTCGCGGCACCGGCAGCGACACGACACGCCCGGGACAACACCCACACCTCGTCGCTCGCGATCGGCCAATGGAGAATCTGGAAAGCCACCTTCTTCCAAGGTGGGGCCTGCGGGCGGGGCACGGTCCGCGATGTGGGAAAGTACGGCAACCTGCGCCTCATCGACATCGCCCGCCACGAGTTCGTGACCCATGCAGTCAAGGACATCGTTGCAGCTTGTGCGACAAAGCGGGTAGCCCCAGGCTGGCGGCATGCAGGTTGGTTCGTCGACGCTCGCATGCTCCGTGATTTCGGTCGCCAAGATATCGATACCGTTGGCAGGCTGCCACCGCGCATTGAACAACGACAGGATAACCTCCACTTGATTGAGCGGCCGTGTCGGATCGCTATCATCATCATTGGAAGGTCCTTCCAACACAACGTACGCCGACTTTTGGCTGTCGGCTAGCTTGGCGATCTGAGTGCCATTCGACCATCGCACGATGACGTTGTTGCCAAAGCCGCCCTCATAGTCCGACGCCACCAGCGCCGTCACTTTGATGGCCACTCTTCGTCGATGCGCCGTTGTGCCGAGCAGCAGCGGATGAGGCTCCGTCGGTAGAGACGGCGGAAAGAACCGCCAACGGCATTTGACGTCCCGTGCCGGCGGATCGAACATCTTGTCGGAACCTGTCCCGTCCGTGTCGGTGAAGGCAAACGCTGGATATGTGGTAATGTTGGACCACGAGGATGCGACGCACGGATAAGGCCGCCAGCAGAGCACATCAGTAATGTTCATGACGGCGCCTTCGTGCACGGCGTAGGTATCCGCGTAGGTGGTCCTGACACGCGATGCGGCTCCCTCGTCGAAGAACAGTCCGCGATCGGATTGCAATGGGAATTGCATCCATTGTGACTGCCCGCTGGCAGTAGGAGACCGCAACGTCGTAAATCGGAGAACGACGCTCGTGTCATTAAAGCGAAACATTGGTCCCGTCACAGACGCTCCGACGACGGTGGGTAAAAACATGGCGTCTCCGACGTCGAACTTTCCTGGCAGGCTGCCGTTGAGTGGCACCGAGGCGGGATGACGCAAGGCGGCGACGGACATGTGAGCCCCACCGGCGAACGCATTTCGCGGGGTCCCGACGGCCTCGAACGTAAGGAAAGGAAGAGACGTTGGACACGAGAGCGCAACGTCGCACGCTTCCACAGCGACAAAATCCGCCTCCGTTGCCAGCTTCCGTGGCGAAGGGCGACGTGGTGCGCCACCGCTTCCCTTTGACGCTGCCCCTCCTCCTTCTTGTGGCGGAACGCTTTTGTGCCGCATGTGAAAACGGACGGGAAACATCGGCAGCACGGATGCGACCACTGAGCTGGTGGGGGGGAGAGCGCCGTCCTCTCGAACAACCATCGCTGCCGCACCACTCGCGTTGTGTTTCGTTGCGATCAGCTCGTGTCGCACCGCCCACGGCTGCAAAAATGGGCATACAGGCAGGGCGCACATCGCTTTCACGGCGTAGCCGGGGCTTTTGGTGTCAGGAAACGTGTGAAAGTTCACCTTGAGGGAAGCGTTGTGCCCCGGCATTATGATTACGGCATCCATTTTGTCTTCCAGGTGATGGGCCCGGAAGGCTTCTGAAAGGGGATTAGTGCCGTAGTTCGAGTATTGCGTCGTCAGCGAGTCGAAATCGCCGGCGATTTGGCCGGCGCCCATCGTGCCATGGATCGAAAGAACTAGAACCCGCCCGGTGGAAATGAGAGAACGGGGCATGTTCTTCCTGTCGTCGAGCAGCGGCGACACGTAGCGTCCCGCTACCATGACGGCGGTCGTGGCACCCGCGGGGAAAAATGGTACACCGTCGTCGTTTGGCAACAGTTTCCAGGACGTTGTGTTCTCCAATGCTACGGTTGTGAGCAAGTCCGTGTCAACGCATGACAGTCGGAATAAGTAATCCTTCTGATCCACCTGGAAGAGGGACCCCTCACCGTCTTGATCGGAAATGAACGTGACTGACGTTTCCGGGAGGACCGGTAGGTGGTGGGCTCCGCTGCTGGTGTCGGCGACCCGCAATAGCCGCGTGCATTCAACCTCGAGCGCTGCCGTCATGTTTGTTCGCGCAGGAAGGCTCCAGGTAATGTGCCAGGGTATGGTGGCGGCAGGCGAGTCGGACCAGTCGATGTTCGCTGCGGCATCGGTATTGTATACAATGGTTGTTCGAGACACAACACCGACGGGCGCAGGATGCCGTACCACAACAAAAGATTCGTTTCTTGTAACCGCGATGTTCGGCAGCGCAGCGAAGGTGTTGTCGTCCGTATTCACTGTCGTTTGGGGCACGTCGACGTCCAAGCGAATTCGCAACGCGGAGAAAGGATCCTCGCAGCGCAACTCGTAGTCACAATTAATTGAACGAGGGAGCAGAGCAGGATCACTGGGCATCCCTGACGGACTGCGAAGGCGCAGGTTTCTTGTCATCGGAGGTGCTTGCCACAACCTTCCCGCCGAGTCGGCGGCGTCCGTGAGCGGCCACGACGGCGAGAATGGCGATCGGAAGCTGGCGTTGAAACGGTACGTACGATGGCTGCGGGGCACCGTCAACTGCGTGGTCGCGGCCCCGGTTAGTGCCCTGCTGCTGCGGGGAAAGGGCAACTCCGGGCACGACATTGCGTCGCTTGTCAGGAGGGTGAGCCCCGTTGACGCTGCGACACTCATTTCCAGGACATCACCCGTGCTCGAGAAACTGTCCGACGAAGCCCACGATGTCGACGACCGGCTGCACTCCACATACACCGTCGCGCCCGTGAAGTAGAAGTCGTTGTCCTCATTGGAGTGAACAATAAACGTCACCTGCCGAATGGGCGCCGTGAACGTGGAAAGCCAGTGGTAGCCAAATTGACCCGTCCGTTGATACAACACATGCGCCTTCGCGGGAATCCCTGGGTACACGTTGCTTTTATACTGCTGGCGCGACGCGACGATCTGCACATAGTCAAAGTCGCCACCATTTGCCGCCCTTGACAGAGCGCCAAGAAAGGTAAACGTCGGTCGCGTACCGAGGCCGCACGTAATCTCAACGTAGCAATTCATCGAGACCCCATACGCAAGGCCCCCAAAGCCGTCGTCGTCGGTCCTCAAATACGTTGGCAGCTGCGTGGCGTTCAGAGACACGATTGCTCCGTCTCCGTCGTCGCAGGGCGGAGGCAATGGCGTCGCGACGCAGGGAAGCATCTCGACGTTGACGACGAAGGGAACCTTCGACATGCCACTTTCGTAGGCGATGATCACGGTGCGGCGGGAGGCATGAGCAAACAATTGCGTAGACGACGATGCCGGGAAGTCGTCAGTTTCGTCGAATGGACCTCCGTAGTCGAGCGATGTCCAGGGTAACGCGGCGTGGTATCCGTCGATAAGTTTCCCAGTCTCGCCATTCGGCAAGAGCACCACCGGCGCTACGGCGTCTTCGGTGGTAACGAGGAGCGGATCACTATCGTTCGCGAGCATTATGATGGGAGATGGCATCAAGCGAGATTGCGCACCCGCCGCGGTGGTGATCGCCGCTCGCAACCACCCCGAACGCATTTGTGCGCTACCAGCGGCTCTGGGTATGGCGTGAACGTCCGCAGCCACTGCCGCCGCGCAACGAAAGTCAAAGCGGCACCGGACAGACTGCAACGGGTTGGTGACGTTGATGATGACTTGTTGCCTCGCGGCCCAGGGTGCATCACTCATGTTCACAATGGACGCGGAAGTCGCCAGCGGCGGAGGCGGTGTAGAGGTTGGATCGGTAGATGCAGCTTTCTCCGTTTCTCCGCGATGCCCAAAAAAGATTAGATTCGGCATCGGACAGGCTAGCGGCACGCACGTCACATTGACCTGCCAGGCAACCGTCAAGCTTGAGAACGCGGGAATGGCGAAGCTGACCAGGGCAACGCTCGAAGGCACGAGCGTCACGCCACTTCCGCGTGATTCAACAGCTAAGGGCGTTTTTCTAAGAGTGGCCCTGAAAGAGTTTCGCCATTTCGGCACATCGACGACAAGCTGTGTGCTGCTCGAAAATCCCCCGAATTGTTCGATGCGGTAAGAGACGTTGGGCAGCATGTTTGGCGGACATCGCACGGTGTAGGTGCAATGTGAATTGGCCGCGTACATCCGAGGCACGGTGGCACGAGAGGCATCGTTGAACTGCAACAGTGTCAACGGCGTGTCGGCGGCCGTCAACGTTCGGGATTCCCTGACAGCGAAGGCGCTGCTGAAAGTGTCGGCAGCTGAGGCCGTTGGTGTCGTCGAGGCTGGGTCGCCGACGGTGCACGCGCACGACGGGCTACCGAGCGAAAGCAACGCGGCGGCGAGCGCGACAATGGTCAGCTGAATGCCCATCGTGAATGAGGGCGTGCTTTGTTTTGCGGTCAAATAAATGCAATTTATTTTAGACGCAACAAAACCCCCTTTTCGCCGTTCAGCTGACTTTGCGAGACGCCAACAAACACCCAAGTGGATATGCATGATCTGGGTTTAAACATTCTTCGGCTGAAATCTGCTAGCCCAAAAGATCGGATATGCTCGCTACGGAGGTGCCAAAAGCGGAACTCGGCTACTTGCGGATGCCCATGACTTGAAATGCGCCGTTGACAGAAGAGACGTCATCGTCGTGATTCCCAGCGGCAGCACAGGGCATCCGCGCATCCGTTGCGCACCGCGAGTAGAACACGGTCGCGGAATCGCGGATGTGCATGAGGTCGTCGGTGCGGTTGGCCGCGTCCGGGTCCCTCTTCATCATCGCTTCCTCTCGTCGTGCCCGGCGGCGGTGCGCATCATGTTCGAGAGGGTCGTCGTCGGTGACGCCGTTCCCGCCCGAGGGCGACGCCGCTGCCGCCGATGGGGTCGTCGCGGCGAGCGCTGACCAGGGCAGCAACCGTACAGACGCGTGGCCGAGTAGCAATCCACGGTGCTTTGCCGATTGCACTCGGAGGAGTAGCTCATCGAACAGTTGTGCCTCTGACGATTGATGATGTGGGGGCATCTCATAATGGGGGGGCAGCCAAGAGCCGCCGCAGGCGAGGTCCACGGCAATGATGATTTCGGCGTCCAACTCTGCCGTGGCCAGATCGTTGCCGACGATCGGCGATTGCGATAAGCGAGGACGCGGCTGCGGCATGCACACGCTGTAGGCGCTGGACACGATATCTTGACAGTAGTGTTCGAAGAACTGATGGAATTCGCCCTGCAGCTGCTTCTCAACCTTGCGCCACAGTCGGTGCTGAAGCCCTCCGTCGTGAAGCACGTCATGAAGTAGCTCGCGCGACAGGACGAGTTCCAGCTCCGAGCCAGGGTTGACGATCACGTCGCAGCGATCAGGACAGATGCTCAGATTATGCAGGAAGGTGTCGAACGGGGCGACGTAACCGGTAAACTGAACGCCCACGTGCACCGCTGGCGGGTCATCGGCAGATTCCATGCCACCCGGATACACGTTGACCGGCACGGCACGGGGCATATGAAAGCCGGGTAGGCAACGCAGACGCGCTTCAAGCGGTGAGCAGCGTGAGCTTGCAAACCCCTCGGCGATCCCTCGATCGGGTTCAGGCCCCGGAACTCCCGTCGCGTTAGTTTCGTCTGTGGTCTTCTTCCTCCGTCGTTTCACTGATTTCGATGACAAGAGACGTTGCGGCGGCGGGTCCATCGCACCCTCCGGGTGTGGGTGGGAGTCCCAGGCGTCAGCGCGAAACGTGCCCCAGACGTCCCCATCCGGCCCTTGAACGGTGAATCGGTGCTTCGCGGTAAAACTCTCAAGGTGACGTAGCGAGGTAAAAATCGGCAACGCTAGATACTTTCCCAGTGCGAAGATCTGAGGTTTGATATCGTAAGGGTCCCACGGCTGTCGTCGTGTGGTGGAACACATGGAAATCACAGGCGGCGAACGCTGCAGGGCACGGACGGTTTCGAGAGTGGATTTGCTGTCTCCAGAGGATGCTAGCCACATGGCGATGCAGCCTTCAAGGCGCTCGTTTGTCGGGAATGCCAGGCGGTCGGGTCGCACTCCAGCAAAAGTTGTTGGCCGCGGACGACGCTGCTTACCTTGTTGTTGTCGACGATGACGCAATGCCCGTTCCAGCCGCCGTTCCTCACGCTTCGCCCGGCGCAGCGCGGACATAACACCGCTACGAACGCGCCCGCGGGTCCCTCTTGGCATTGGCACGGCCCGCTGGCGAGTTGGGCTTTTAGCGGTCGCGGTTGCGGTAGATCGGTGGCGATATGCGAGGCGTGACGTCGTCATCACCTGGAGCGCGGTCGTCAAATCCTCGTGCGATGACGTGGGCACCGTCAGCAGACGTCCGACGACATGGATTGGGCAAGCGAAGACGTCCTTCCTCGGCAGCTGTGGTGATTTCATGGTCATCCGGCGACCCTGTACTCGACGGGTGAAACGCGACGGGAAAGCAACGAACCGACGGAGCAGCAAACACAGCATCGCCGCATGCCGTTCGGTGAAAGCTGCAACCAATACTCAAGGGAACACCCAGCCCAGTGACCCCCCAAAAAACGTCATACGTCACGGCTTGATCAATTAAATGGCGGGCTGTCGTGTGCCTCGGAGAAGCTCTATCAAAAGCAGCGTCCAGAGGAACACCACTCCTACGGCCCTCCCCCTCGAAACGAGAGCGCGCACACACAATCAATGGGAAAAGAGATTTACGCCGGAGGCGGGGTGCCAGAGGCCCGTTCACTCCCACTCGACTGGGCATTGCCCTCCTTCCAAAATTCCTTCTCCTTCTGGTCCGCGCCATGGTCAAACTTGGCGGCGGTCGCGATGGGGATTTGCGGATCGCCGATAGGTTGTCCTAACGTGCGCACGTACATGGACACCACGTCGTGGTTGTCCGTCACGTGTCCCGTCGTTGCCGTCAAGCCAAAGTAGCCCGCCATCGGGAGACCTTCCTCCATGACGTACTCGCCGCAAAACGTCTCCGTGTGCTGTCTCCTCGACTTGATGTGAACCTTGACCTTGCGGTTGTAGTAGGCGACGTTGAGCTCCACGGGGTCGTGCTTGTCGGTGTTGCGGAAGTCGAACACGCAGCGGAATTTGGCCGTGCCTTGCAGGTCACGATCCGTGTCCCACACGCGATCCTGTCCCTTTTGATTTTCGATCAACGCGACGGTCGGGCCATCACGGAGGTGGTCGTTATCGTAACTGTCGATGATGACGCCAAACCCTTTGAAGTTGGATGGCATGCCGAAGAGAGGACCGGGTTCCTTGGACTTGTGGGGATGCTCGACGTACCAAAAGGCAAGACCGTCGGCCCCTGGAGAATTCTTACTCCGGGCGAAGAAGCGAATTTTCGCTTCCCAATAGTGATTATCGTTCGCCTGAGTGTTCCAGATCCACCCAAAGCGCGACTGCCTCTGCGGCGTGAGGCGAATGTAGTCGTTGGTGACGACGGCATCGCCGCCGATGTCCCAGTGGGGCACGCCGTCCTGCCACCAGTCGTGAATGAATGGCGGCTCTAGGCTGTGGTGGTGGATGACGTCGCCGCGGGGAACGTCCGCTTCGAAGTGGAACGCGAGAACGATCGCCGCCGCACATGAGGCCAAGATAGCAAACGTCGATCCCATCATCCGAGACATGTTTGGAAATGTAGCCGTAATCGCGGAAGGAATTCAAAAGGCTCTGTGATAAATAAGTTCGATCGGTTTCCAATCAAAATCACCATGATCGGGTTGGAGGGGGATAGAAAAGGTTGGTTGAGTTTGAGTGCAACACCGTCATCCTGAAGCCGCGCCGGAAAAAAAAAGACACCGCGGTCAGGAAAGTGCAAGAGGGGAACGGCCATAGAAGGGATTTGTGTGAGCGATGAGGTCAGCGGGAAATGCAACAGACAACGGCTAGTTGAGCTCGCGAGCGCTTTGCTCCGCTCTCGAAAATTAAACAAAAAGTAAAGGAGGAAACGTTTCGTGGCGCCGTGAGCGATGACGAAAACGGAAAGGTGCCAGTGCCAATCCAGAGGCACTCCACAGTATTGCACTCTTCACTCAAGGAGAGTAGTTTCTACTCGGACGTTCGAATAGCCCTGGCCAGTTCCGGAAAGGGTGAGTCGACGAGGGCGCATTTGAAGTCCTTCCTCAGCGTCAAGCTGGCGTGTTCATTCATATCACTCGCGACGAACGGAAAAGTCCGACGACTGCAATAATTCTGCGTCACCGCGACTGTTAAACCGATGTTTAACACCGAGTGCCACCACCCGCTCGGAATGAAGAGGATTTCCCCTGGGTGGACGAGCACCTCGAGAGGCAGCCTCTCCGGAGGCAGCGACGGATAGGTGTCGCGGTACCACTCCATGGTATCCTCCGACGCGTAGTAGTCCGAATGGATCAGCTCCTCGTCGACCCCGGGCGGGATGACTTCTGGAGGGTAAAACGACACCCGTTTACAGCCCTCGATGACTGCGTTCCAGGCGGACGAGCGATGCGGATCCGTGTGGAAGGGGCTCCCGCTGCCATTCGGCCCGATCAACAGCCACCGGTAGTCGGGGCGGTCGTCGTGCGACATGTAGGAGAAAAGGTCCTCCCTAAAGTAGGGCGGAACGTCGAAGTACGAAACCATCTCAGGTTGGCGGAAGAACAGTTTCTTGTCGAACACGTAGATGAATTTTTCGGCGTTGCAGCTCGAAGCGTAGGCGAAGTAGTCGAAGGCCTTCATTCGGTACCGACGGCCGTTGGTGCTCCGGCCGTTCGTCCGCAACGGCAAGTCTGGAAAATGACTCGCAAAGCGGTCGGCCGTCCACTCTTGCAATGCTGGCCAGTGATCGATCATGCCGGTGATGAGCACAGGCTTGTTTGGACGTTCGTACTCCTCAACGAAAGCTTCCAATGTGAGTTGATGCCGTCGGTCGACATGGCCGATGTGCATCGGCCAGGCTGACAAATTATCCCCCGTAACGTTGTACCACTTGGCGGGCCCCTTCGCGGTCGGTCTTCGCGCCCATCTCGGCCGCACGGAATCGGCGTATGCATCGCAGGATCCCGCTCGCTGCTGATGCCACGCAAAGCCGGCAAGTCGGTAAGGGTACAGCACCGTCGCTTTCCACGACCCATGGAAAGTGAATTGGCTAACCTTGTCGGGATACGCAATCATGTGGAGTGCCAACGCGCGCCATAGCGACTCATCCGTCTGTATCGTGTTGAACGCCCAAGATGTCGTGGCCAAGCAGGCCAAGTCTCGAAGAGACTCTCCCAGAAACGTCAACACGAAAAGCAACGTTGATTCGGCAAGTCGCGCCAGCGTACCACAGGAGCGATCACGCGGCGTCGGCCGCACGCCTACCACCAGCATTGACGTCTGGGAGGTGGCCGCGTATTCTGAGCGGAGAAAAGCGTGGACGTTGGGATGGGAAAGGCGAACAATTAGCGTGTGAGGGTCGGCGGCAACATTCGGTGCCCAGTATCCTGTCTACCGACCTCCCCGTGATCTGAAATTGTGTGGAAAGACGGAGTTTAGTTCAACGAGAGATTAGTTTAAATCTCCACCAACTTGAGCTCCGTCGATGACCCTTGCACGAAGATCTCGCCGCAGCAACGGTGCTCGGATCGACGAGTTCGGCCGCCGCGCCTTCGTCGCGCCCTCCAGCCGAGAAGCCACGTTCACCA
>ERZ1292630.5065-Hain-H41-02um-R3-5065-length-10956-cov-7_pt1 | contig 10471 bp, 12 predicted proteins | sample MGYA00564408_ERZ1292630 | MGnify/ENA primary metagenome ERZ1292630 (study PRJEB36523, sample SAMEA6512641) | groundwater metagenome | collected 2019-01-08 | study: AquaDiva: Metagenomics assemblies of 32 groundwater samples
TAGTGCCGCAAGGCGTGGAGGTGCAAGTCCTCTCCTGCCCACAGACGCGAAGCGGCTGGAGCTGTAGCAGTGTGCCTTCGCACACTGCGTAGAGGGGACTTGCAAGGCGCAGCGATGTTTCGCCAGCAGGCGAAACCGCGAGCCGGGGTCGCGGAAATTCAATCGCGACGGCGATTGAATTATCTGTGACCAAGCTTCTCCTGCACACCAAAACAAAACTTAACTCGATACAGGCAAATCGTTGATCATGTCAATGTTTATTTGTGATAGTGAGGATACAGTGATCGTGGCAGGAAGGTCGCTTGAGTCATTAGAAACTAGACCGATACACGCCATTCCTGCGGCACGTGCACCTATCATCCCGCTACGGCCATCCTCTATTACCACGATTTCGCGCGGCAAAACGCCTAATAAATCCGCTGCACGCAAGAATATATCAGGGGCGGGTTTTCCTTCCGGCACATCCTCTGCAGAAACAACCGCATCGAAGTAAGCGGATACGCCAAGTGTTTGCAATACCTCAATGATGAACGCCTTGGGTGAGGCAGATGCGACCGCAAGCTTAAAGCCTTCGTGTTTTAAATTCTGGATAAGCGAAATTGCATTTGGTATTGCAACAATGCGGCCGTCTTTTGCCTGATGCATGCGTTCCCACTTAGTCCGCACGGCTTCCCCGACAGGACGCGTGACCGAATGTCGCTCGAACATATCGCGGAACATTTTTTCGTCGGAAATTCCCGAATATTTGCCAGTGTGCTGTTCGGGTGAAGTTGCGATCCCATATTCATTAAGCAAAGCACTTTCGACTTCGATATGAAGTTTCTCTGTATCAGAGATGACTCCATCCATATCGAAAATGACTGCTTTTTTCTCAACTATTTTGGAATTTTTATTCATGGTCTTTTGGCTGTAACAATGCTCGAACCACTGTGTGCGCAAGATCCGCACTAAAGCTCGCGTTTTTTAAATCATTCAATCGCGCATTCACGATAGAGTATCGAACAGGGTGCGGATCAAGCTGTGTGAGCACGTGTGCAGCTAATTTCTCGGCCTCTATTTGCTGAAAACAAGAAGCCGCAATTTTTCTCGCATTCTGATAGATTGCTTCGTCTTGTACGGATGGATCCTGAGCTATTGCCATATCCCAATCGTGCAAGGCGGTTGTTATCGACAATACGTCCGCCAAACCATAGAGCCTGCCTGATTCCAACGTGGCAAGATAATTAAAATCATTGTTGCTCCTGCGTCCTCAAAGCTATTGAATGTTTGGGTCGGCTTTTCCACCATTCCTTGTATTCTAACTCGGTTTTAATCTCCATGCAGTAGCGAGCGAGTCACATCGTGGTACTATGCCAGTATGAAGTTTACGCGCACCAAGAAGCTCGTATTTGTCAACAATAAGGGAGGTGTCGGGAAGACGACACTCGCATTCAATACGGCGGTTTCTCTGGCGAAGATGGGCTACAAGACAGTGCTCGTGGACCTTGATCCGCAGTGCAATCTCACGCGCCTCGCGCTCGGAGAAGCGTACTATGCCGCGCATCTCTTTTCGGAAACAGAAAAGACTATTTACGATGTGCTTCGTGGCGTGATCGAGGGCGGAAGCGATGTCAATCTTTCAGTCCGATTCCTTCCGGTGAAAGCGGATCGGAATCTCTTCCTTCTGAAAGGGGATATCAATCTCTCTCTGTACGAAGGACTGCTTGCCACTGCGTACGGTCAGGCGGCTTCCGGGCAACCGATAGGTTATTTTCAAACGAGTGCAATCGATCGTTTCCTGCGGGAGAAAGGATTGTCAGAAGAAGTAGACATGTTCATCATCGACACGTCGCCGAGCCTCGGCATCCTTAATCAGACCATCCTTCTCGGCGCCGATTACTTCATCGTTCCGATGATGCCGGACGCTTTCAGTGTGCAGGGCATTGAAAATTTGGGCACTATTTTCGAGCGGTGGAAAGCGCAGTGGAGAAACACCGCGAAGGCCCTCGCGGGAAACACCGAGACGAAACTCGTGCTCAACGGCGATCCTCTTTTCATAGGATACATCGTCAATTCGTATAATGTGTATGGCAAACAGCCGATTGCCGATCACCGTGCGTGGATGGAAAAGATACCCGAGCGCGTAAAGACGTATTTGTCGGAAAAGCATTGCAGAAACGGACTCGTGGAAGCGAGCTGGAAAAATCCGCTCCACATCATCCAAGATTATGGGCGCATACCGGCAAAGTGCCAGGAGGCTGGCGTTGCCATTTTCGATCTCGATCCCGCTCTTATCGCCGACAATCAGCAAGGAACGAAAGAAAACCTTGAAAAGTCAAAAGAGGAGTTCGCCGGATTAGCTGTGGAGGTGGAGAAGATCCTTAAGGCGTATTAGAAATCCAAAATTACTTAGCGGACGGCTACTACAAATTCCCCGCATTCCCTCACACACCCCGATACAATGGAAATACTAAAGTTCGACAGACTCACTGCGAGCCGCCGAAAAGATTTTGAGGCAAGTTGATGTTTTCGTATCGGCTCATGTCCGGAGTTCCCGAAAAAGCCCCGAGATCGAAGGTGTTATCGAGAAGCGCCAATATGCCATAGACGGACGCCATGATGAACATGCCGACGATTCCCCATAATATATGCTTTTTGCCGTCCTCATTTTCCCCACCCTGGTCGAGATTGAGCAAGAATTGCACAAGACCCCAAACAAAGAGAAAGAATCCTGCAGTAAAAATCAACAATATTGCGGGATTAATGATGAAATCCCTAAAATTAATCAGTAGTTGCTCACCACTCATAAGAACCGTGAATCATTGGCTTTCACACAAAGTGGGTTAGTAGCCCTGTTGGTATGAGCCAGGATTAACCACCACTCCTTTGGGAATGATCGGATCAGTCGATGAGACTTTGAGCGTGTTTTGCAGAAGTCGAATGATGCCCCAAATAGAAACCATGACGAAGATCGCTATGACACCCCAAAACATGATCTTGAGGCCTTCGTGCGCATCCTCCGAACCCATGCTCCAAAGGTATTTGATCAAACCCCAGAAAAAGACGACTATAGCGAGCGTGATGAAGAGCCCGATGACGCCGTTTAGAAATTGACTTGCAAAAACAAGCGTGTCGGTAAGCGTGGCGGCAGAAGCAACCACCGGAGTTAACACGCTGAAGACCGGCAGAACAGAAGTAATTGCAGAAAGACGTAAACGCATAATATTTTCCAACATGTAAGCTAATAGTATTAGATAAGTAAGTACTTACCATGCTACCGAGCATAATTAAAGAATGCAATCCGCATGCGGATGTTTGTGTGGATAACGTGGTACGTATCTACCGATGCGGCGGCGCGCCATGAGTAGCCCCTTTACCGCCGCCATGAGCGGCTCCCCTCACGTCTCCAGCCGGCTTTTTTTCTTTTTGGCCCGTAAATACGCTGGTGATCAGGACGAGTATTCCAATAATGACCACGACGCCGAGGATCGTTAAGGCGGTAGCGCTATGACGCTGAATAAAATAAACAAGCGCAACCAAGAGTATTAATACAAAGAGCATCGATACCGCCCATTCGAGCGTTATGATGGCCGTCTCCCGGTAGGAGGGCCACGTATTAAGACGCGCAATCCAAAGACTCACCCCTGTGGCAAAAATGGCTAAAGTAAACACCAGCAAAAGCCCCACCACAATATGAAAGAGGCCGATTGTCTGCACAAGCGTCCACGCCGAGGCGCTTCTCGGCATAAGAAAAATAAGCAGAACAAGACTATTTCGAATAATTATTGATGATATTTGCATACGCTTAATTAAATATACAATCAAATATTGCAGGAGCCAAAGACATCGCACTGTGTGACTGCGGGAGATCCTGTTGATGGATCGTATGGATTATCGCTGAATAGCGTGTTTTGAAGCAGTTGAATAATGCCCCAAATAGAAACCATGACAAACAGCACGAGAAGTCCCCAAAAAAAGAATGCCTTTTGCTTTTCGCCTCCCTTTTCGCCTCCAAAATGCGGAATGTTGACGGCCATGCCCCAAAAATACACAACGAGCGCGAACACTACGAGCGTGATAGTGGCTGTGTCTATGATTTCAACAACATCAAGCGCAAGCTCTTGGAATGTACTCGCGGCGGCTAGCGCGCGAGCAGGAAAAAAAAGAGACGACAACAAAAACAAGCGGATGAATCTTGTGCTGTACGCCACTCTGTTTACATACGACATACTAATCCTAACGCGTTAGCTGGGAGATTGTCCCGGCGATCAGCGTCGCGAGAATCCATGCTCCAAGAATGAGAAGAGCGCCTATAACGACGTAGAAAAAGTTCTTCTTAGCGGTATCAAGTTTCCCCTGATTACCCTGTGCTGTCAGGAATAAAAAGCCGGATATTACTAGAAAGAGACTGATTATAGGCAAGGCTATCATAGCAAGAGCCTTCAAGGCTCCGGCTATGAATGCAGGGATAGAACTGAAGCTGTCGTTCAATGGATTATTGAGTCCGGTTTCCGCCTCGGCAATGGCCGCAAAAAATACCACGGCTGTACACGCCGCAAAAAACAAAAACTTTTTTGCATGTAAACCTATGTATCTCATTGAGTATCTCATTGTCCTATGATCTGCGCCATCTGTTGGTCCGCTTTTCCTATTGCCTCGCCGTAACGAGCGGCTCCGCTCGTTACTGTTTCAATCATAGCGCGAAACACGCCGCTCGTCTTTTCGGGGTTTGGATCAATCCACGAGCGTGCGATGATCGCCTGGCTCTCAAATAGCACATTCTCGTCCTCATCGCCCCCTGCAAGCACATCGCGGCGCGCACTTGGTATGTCGAGTGCAATCGCAAGAGCCTTCGCTAGAGATGTGTCGCCGATAAGCGAGGCCACGGTTCTGGCCCCTACAGGATTCCGGCTTGCGCGCGAGATCGCAAGCGCATAGACATGCGCCACATTGATGGAATTACGATCTCTGCCCTGCGGCACCGGAGCGGCGGCAAAATTCAGATTGGGATTAATGCGCGCGATGATTCGCGCTTCGCTTGCATATCCAAAGTAGAGAGCAAGATCGCCCGCGGCGAATGCCGCTCTGGAATTTGGCAATGAGCGATTCCATGAGTAATTGATTTTCGAAGGATCCGCAAATTCCGCATAGAAACGCAAGGCGCTCTCTCCCGCCTGGCTCTTTTGTCCCTTCGTGCGAGCCGAAAGCGATGGAGCGAGACGCTCGATGTTGTCTTTCTTTGTAATCGTTCCGCCCGCCTGAAGAATCAGCAAACTTATGATGTCTTTTGCGTGATCAACGTTGTCGTATTCGCCGAAAGCGACAGCGGCTTTTACTATTCTGCCCGAATCGTCGCGCTTGACTATTTTTGCGACAACGCCGGGAAATTCATCCAAATATTGCGGAGGTTTTGCGAATCCGGCGGTTCCGAGCATATCGCGATTCCAGTACATTATTAGAGGATCGATAAGAATTGGAACTCCCAAAACGCCGTTCTCCGAAATGTAGTTTTGGGCCGCTTCCACAAAAACGTCCTCAAACTGCGATTTCGATAAGAAATTGTAAGGAATCGGAATCACTTTCCCGGCATTTTGCACGGAGTAATCTTGTCGAAGAAGGAACAGGTCGGGACCGGTTCCGTTCGCGAGCGCTTCAGTAAGAAGATTTTCGTAGGTAACCGGATCCTTCTGAATATAACTCACCTGACCGAGTCTGAAATCGTTTTCCGCCGCCTGACGCAAAACAACAGTAAACGCTCCGGGCTCCTGCGTTCCCCATATTACTATCGGACCAACCGTATTTCCGCTGCCACCGCCCACAAATAGCGCAAACACAAGAATGCCGGAGATGGCTAGCGCCGAAAACACGGCAAGAAGTATTACTTGAAATACAGAAAGACTTTTCATATTTTCGGAGCAATAGGTTTAAATAATAACCCATAATGATGAGTGCCGGCTGGGAATTCTCTTACAAGCGATAGATCGGACTTTTCCGCGATTTTTAATGCAGCTTCTTTCTTTACGACGTCTTCCTTTATAGGACCCATCCCATTGAATGAGTCGGTCCAATCAATGATTGCGACATGCCCCCCTCCCTTAACTATCCTGCGCGCTTCGCGCATGATAGGCATCTTGTCGGGCACTTGAAAGAGAAGATTCGATACCAAAACCAGATCGATGGAATTTTCTGCAAGCCTGGAGGCGCGCGGCGCCTCCAGGTCAGCCCATATGATTTCAACATTCTCATATCCGCGGCGTTTAGCTTCGTTGGCTATTCTGCGCAATAGGTCTCTCTGAACATCTATTGCATAAACGCGGCCGTTTATCTTTAGAAGCTCGGCAATGGCAAAAGTATATGCTCCGCTACCAGCGCCAAAATCGGCTATGCTCATCCCCGACTTGATGCCAAGTACTGCAACATTACGCTCAGGATGAGCGAAACCTTTGCGCGACTCATGAACATGCGTATGCATTGCATACATTATATATGCAATATGCACGCTAAAAGACGATCAATGTGCACGTTGTGGGCAAACAGCGTCATCCGCGCTTGCGTAAGACCATTACTCTGCCTGCACCCGAGCCGACTACCGCCATATCGAATTTCTTGACTATTTTCTCCCATGCATCGATATTAAGATCTTGTATCCTATCCACGGTTGATGGCTCATATTCCAAAGATTGTCCTCGATGATCTTTGTCTATGATGCTCGAACTTTGTATGTTTCCAAGGTCATACTTGTATTTCAGGTTCCGTACGAATCTTTCACGCAATTTCTGCAGTATCGATGCATGTTCTAGATAATCCTTGAACCATCCTATGTCGTCAATGACGATACAACCGTTCTCCCTGAGCAATTTGTAATACTGATCCAAGCTGGAAAAGAACCTGTTTGGATCTTCTGCTCGACACGAAAACCATAGCCATCCTTTGTGATCCCACAACATATCAACCGTACCGTTTTTAATGGGTAGCCGTTCGGCATCCCATTGAAAATATTGGAAATGATTGTCGCTCGAGAATTTTTGAATATGGGACAAGTCCAAATTCAGGTGCGCAATGTCACCAACCAAAAACATCCCGCGACCCTCTCGTGTCTTTTTATCCTCCTCAAAAAACATTTTTTCGTGGGTTGGTATATTAGCCGATGGGCTGACAAATACGAAATTCTGCACCGACTCCGGGATAAAACCCGCGTGCCTCATCTCAATGTACAATTCCCGTGCCTTCTCAGGAGTAAAAAGTTTGTCTGAAGCATCTTTCCACTCATTATCCTTTTGGTAAGAGTCTCGGATTCTACTTTTTAAATAATCGATGCCATCTGCCATACATGCCTTTTATCACTCCTCCGCCACCGCAAACACTACGAACGATGCGACTGAATCTGCATCGCGCAGCTTCATCACGCGCACGCCTTGTGTCGCGCGAGAGAGTGTTGGAATCTCATCGAGACCGATGCGAATCACTTGGCTCTTCTTGGACATCGCTACAAGTTCCCCTCCCCACGAAAGTACGGCGGCACCAACGAGTTGTTTGGTTTTCGTTGTAATCGACATCGTTTTGATACCGGAGCCGCCGCGACCCTGCGTTTTGTATTCCGAAAGTTTCGTTTTCTTGCCATAACCGGTCGACGAGAGCACGAGCAATTCCGGCGCCTGCCTGCCGGCAGGCAGGTCTTCCACGCCCTTAGGCACGATCCCAGAGCCGACTATTGAGTCCCCGCTTTTCAGCTTCATGCCGCGTACGCCGCCGGCCTGCCTGCCCGTCTCTCGCACATTTTTTGCAGAAAATCTTATCGCCTGCCCTTTGGAAGTGGCCAATACCACATCGTCGCCCGGATGAACGAACTGCGCGGAAATAAGCGCATCGCCCTTATCAAGACCAATCGCTATCAAACCGGAGCGGCGAACCTCATGAAAACTTTTGGCTGCAATGCGCTTAACGGTGCCGTTTCTAGTTGCCATTACAAGTGAAAGATCGTCTACAACCTTTTTTTCTTTCGGCATTGCAAGAATTGATGTTATCTGCTCCCCTTGCTCTAGAGAGAGAAAATTCATGATCGACTTGCCTTTCGTCGCGCGCTTCCCTTCCGGCAAATCGTACATTTTCAATTGATAGACTTTGCCGCGATCAGAGAAAAAGAGAAGCTCGCTGTGCGCGGAGGCCGTAAGAAATTGGGTTACGAAATCTTCCTCTTTCGTATCGAGATCCACAACTCCGACTCCGCCGCGCTTTTGCCTGCGATATTCTCCCGGATTCGTCCGCTTTATGTAGCCGCCGGATGTAAGAACCAGAACCGATTCCTCGTCTGCTATCATGTCCTCGGCCGAGAGAATCGTTGCGCCGCGTTTTATTATTTTCGTGCGGCGATCATCTCCATATTTTTCTATGACTTCGCGAATTTCTTTTTTGATAAGTTCCAGCAATTTCTTTTCACTCTTCAGGAGCGCGACCAACTCCTCGATAAGCGCCTGCACTTCTTTGAGTTCGTCTTCTATTTTTTTGCGCTCGAGACCAGCAAGCTTTTGGAGGCGCATTTCGAGAATAGCTTGCGCTTGTATCTCCGAGAATTTGAATGTCTTCATCAAGCCCGCCCGCGCTTCGTCCACGTCCTTGCTCTTTTTTATGAGCTTGATTATTTCGTCTATGTGGTCAAGCGCTTTCTTGAGGCCGAGCAAAATATGTTCGCGCTCCTCGGCACGAGTAAGATCGAACCTAATGCGCTTGGTAGCCACTTCTTTCCTGAAGCTCACGAAGTATTGGAGTATTGCTTTCAGAGAAAGGGTTTGCGGCACGCCATCGACCAAGGCGACGACATTATAATGAAATGTTTCTTCCAACTGCGTATGCTTGTAGAGATAATTTAAAACCGTTTGCGCGTTTGCGTTATTTTTCAGTTCTATCACAACGCGGATGTCTTTCGCAGACTCGTCGCGAACATCACGGATGCCTTCCAACTTTTTCTCATGCACCAGATCGGCGATTCTTGTAAGAAGATCCGATTTATTCACACGAAAAGGAATCGAGGTGATCACAATTTGGTATTCTTGTTTTTTGCCTTCTATTATCTCGGCATCGCCGCGCACGACGACTGGGCCGCGGCCTGTCGTGTAGGCGTGCGCTATGTCTTTCTGATTGAAGGCCATACAGCCTGTCGGGAAGTCGGGACCCTGCACAAACTTCAGCAGGTCTTCGTTGGTCGAGTCGGGATTTTCTATTAAATGTACGGCGGCGGCGCATACTTCGCGCAAATTATGCGGCGGAATATTGCTCGCCATTCCGACGGCAATGCCAAGCGTGCCATTCAAGAGAAGATTGGGAATTGCGGCAGGCATGACTGTCGGCTCCTGTTTCGTGTTGTCATAGTTGGCGCGAAACGCGACAGTTTCTTTTTCGATGTCTCGCAACATCTCGGAGGCAAGCCGCGACATCTTTGCTTCCGTGTAGCGATATGCGGCGGGAGGATCGCCGTCGATAGAACCGAAGTTGCCCTGCCCGATGATCAATGGATAGCGCATGGTAAAATCCTGCGCCATCTTTACCATAGCGTCATAAACCGCGACATCGCCATGCGGATGATACTTGCCTATCACATCGCCTACGACTGTCGCGGATTTTCTGGTTTTTGCCGAAACGGAGAGACCCGCTTCATGCATGGCGTACAAAATGCGCCGATGAACCGGCTTCAAGCCGTCGCGCACGTCTGGAAGCGCGCGGGCGGTGATAACCGACATCGCGTAATCGAGATAGCTTTCGCGCATCTCCGTAGAAATGCTTCGAGCGACCACCCCGCTCTGTCTCTCTGCCGAATCTTTCCCATCTTTTCCGCGATCCATAACCGTCCAATATTAGCAGAAAAAAGCGGACTTGACCATTTTTATTTTCGCATTTTCAACGCAATGGTCTCCTTATTCGATAGAGTTCGATCCGCCAAAAGGATCAGATTGCTGGACATCTTGTTCCGAAGCGCTTCCTTGATATTGCTGTCCGATTTGATCTCGCATTTGGCGCAACTCGTCGACATCGGAAAAATCGCGCATAAGAGAACTCTGCGCTTCACGAACCGCAGATCCGAGAAACTCGTCCTGTGCTCCTCCGCCTAGAGGCTGCAATTTCCCTCCATTTTGGATTTTTTTCAAAAAAAGAATCGCCCATCCGGCGAAAAGCAATATAACAATTGAAATTGCGATGCCCCCGGCGACAACCTTCTTATCGTCATTCGACTTATCCTTCAAATTATCAGCCGCTTTTTGCAAAGCCATATTATGAAGATAGCACAACAACCTCGCCCTCTTTTAGGGCGACATCGCGCGGCTTTACGGTAAATTTCTCTATCGGCTTTACATCCTCCCCCGCCTCCTTCAAGAACTGCTTTAGCGATTTGTCGTCGTAGAGCACCGGAATAATTATTTTTGCTTCAAGCTTGACCGCGAGTTTGTGCGCCTCAGACGGAGAGAGGGCTCCTTGCCCGCCAACAGGGATGATGAGTACG
>ERZ1292630.5413-Hain-H41-02um-R3-5413-length-10466-cov-4_pt1 | contig 10466 bp, 8 predicted proteins | sample MGYA00564408_ERZ1292630 | MGnify/ENA primary metagenome ERZ1292630 (study PRJEB36523, sample SAMEA6512641) | groundwater metagenome | collected 2019-01-08 | study: AquaDiva: Metagenomics assemblies of 32 groundwater samples
AGAAGAACTAGCCGAGCTTGAATCGATATTTGAACATGTCACCAGCGATGTAAACACATGGCTCGCTTCCTAGTATGCTGAACTACGCCGCCGCGCTCTGCTACTTCCCCAAATTTTCCATCGGACGAGGAAATCGCCTGCTGGAAGCCTTCCCAAATCCCGAAGAGATTTGGAAAACTGAAATACACGAACTAATCTCAATCGGAATAGACCCTGAAATCGCCAATGAATTTATGGCTTGGCGTGAGATTGCGCCGGTTGAGAAAATTACGCGGGAACTTATCAAACTTGGAATTAAAACTGTCTCAATCAGTGACCCTGTCTATCCGAAGCTACTTCGTGAAATTTCCGATCCGCCAGCCGTTCTTTTTTATCGAGGCGAATTACCGGACACCAATCTGCCATTACTCAGCGTCGTCGGCACGCGACGTTGCACCGCCTATGGCAAGAAAGTTACCGAGGACATCGTGAAGGAACTAGCTGAAGCCGGCGTTGGTATCGTCAGCGGCCTCGCGTTTGGGATCGACGGCATCGCGCATCATACGGCATTGAAAAACGGCGGCAAAACTTTCGCCGTGCTTGGCTCAGGTGTCGATCGCCCAAATGTTACCCCATCATCACACCAATCGCTCGCTGATGAAATTCTGGCAACCGGCGGAGGAATAATTTCAGAATATCTGCCCGGGTTGAAGCCGACCGCGTATTCATTCCAAGCGCGCAACCGTATCATCGCCGGCCTATCGATGGCGACGCTCGTGACCGAGGCGCCGCTAACATCTGGCGCTCTAATTACCGCTGCGCGCTGCCTAGATTACAACCGAGATGTTCTGGTGATCCCTCATCCTATCAATTCTCTGACTGGCGCCGGCTGTAACTTCTTCCTGAAGAAGGGCGCTCAACTCATCACATCCGCCTCTGACATTCTTGAAATATTACATTTAGAAACTCTGAAAACTCCGAAACGCGAGAGGCCGCTTCCAAAAAATATCACTGAAGAAAAGATCTATGCCGTGATCGCGAACGGTCCGAAGCATATCGACGAAATCATCAAGCTCACGCAAATCTCAGCGAGCAGCCTCACCGGCACCCTGACGATCCTTGAGCTCGAAGCCAAGGTAAAAAACCTCGGCGGAATGACCTATCAATGGGCATAAACGTTGACATCAAGCGAAAATACCTGTATTTTGGATAGGTACATATATATATGAGTAGCCTAATTTTTTTGTCCTAGCCTTATGCGAACATTAGTCATCGTCGAGTCTCCAACGAAAGCCAAAACAATCTCAAAATTTCTTGGCAAGGATTACATAGTTGAATCCTCGTTTGGGCATGTCCGTGATCTGCCGAAGAGTCATATGGGGGTGGATATTGAAGGCGGCACCTTCGCGCCGGCTTACGAAATCCCAGATAGCAAAAAGAAACGAGTGACTGAGTTGCGCAAGCTAGCCAAGTCATCCGACGACATCCTGTTCGCGTCCGACGAGGATCGCGAAGGAGAGGCTATCTCCTGGCATCTGGCCGAACTCCTGAAAATTGATCCGAGCAAAGTTAAGCGTCTGGTTTTCCATGAAATTACCAAGACCGCCATCGAACATGCCATAAAAAATCCGCGCGAATTAAATATGAATTTAGTGGATGCCCAGCAGGCGAGGCGCGTGCTCGATCGTCTGGTCGGCTACGAGCTGTCCCCGCTCCTCTGGAAAAAGGTTCGCTACGGTTTGTCGGCCGGACGCGTACAATCCGTCGCGGTCGATCTGATAGTCGGTCGTGAGCTGGAGCGCGCCAGATTTAAATCAAGCGCCTACTTCGATCTGACGGCGAAATTGGAGACAGGCAAAGACAGCTTCACCGCCCGTCTGCTGAAATATGAAGAAAAAATAATTCCGGCGGGGAAAGACTTCGACGAAAATACCGGCAAAATTAAGAAACCTGAAAATTTTGCCTTGCTAAATGAGGAGGCTGCTACTTTGCTCGCCAAGAAACTTCTAATCGCGAAACCTTGGCTCGTATCTGAGATTTCAGAAACTCCATACCAGGCGCATCCTTATCCTCCATTTATTACCTCCACTCTACAGCAGGAAGCCAGCCGCAAATATGGCTGGGCGGCGCGCCAAACCATGAGGACCGCTCAATCACTATATGAGAACGGCTACATCACCTACATGCGCACTGACTCGGTAAATCTGTCCGATCAAGCAATCTCAGCTGCGCGCCAAGCGGCCCGAGAATTTGGCGACGAATATTTGTCCGCGTCCCCGAAAATATTTATCAGTAAATCAAAACTGGCGCAGGAGGCGCACGAAGCGATCCGTCCGGCCGGAAGCCAATTCAAGCATCCCTCCGATGTCGCGAGAGAAGTCAGCAGCGAAGAGGCGAAACTATACGATATGATTTGGAAGCGCACCGTCGCCTGCCAGATGAAGAATGCGGAGATGATCACCATGTCCGTGAAAATTAATATTGAAAAGGCCGTATTCGAATCCAAAGGAAAGCGGATTAAATTTGCCGGCTTCATGCGCGCTTACGTGGAAGGATCTGATGATCCGGAAGCGGAACTCGAAAACCAAGAAATTCACCTGCCAAATTTAAAGGAGAAACAGGAAGTCAAAGCCTTGGCGGTAGATAAGGAAGGCCACGCGACTCAGCCGCCGGCACGATATACCGAAGCCAGCCTGATAAAAAAGCTTGAAGCCGAAGGAGTCGGTCGCCCCTCCACCTACGCGACCATCCTCGACACCATCACCGAGCGTGAATATGCCGTGAAGCTTGGTCAGGCCCTGGTCCCGACTTATACTGCAATGATTACCGACCACTACCTGAAGAAATATTTTTCCAAATTGGTTGATGTGCATTTCACTTCTAAAATGGAGGATGATCTGGATATGATCGCTGAAGGCAACGAAAAATGGATCCCTTATATAAAAAACTTCTACCAGGGCGGCGAAGACAGCTTCCATACCAAGGTGAGGCACGCCTCCGAGGCTGAGGGCTATCCAACTCTGGAAATCGGAGAAGATGCAGCAACAAAAAAACCGTTAGTAATAAAAAGCGGGAAGTATGGCCCCTACATTCAACGAGGCGAGGGCGGAGAAAATAATACCGCCTCGATTCCGGATAACATACCGCCGGCAGAATTAAATTTAGAAAAGGCGCTCATGCTGCTAAGCCAACCACAGGGCCCACAGGTCATAATCAAAGATCCGGAAACCGGCAAAGAAATTACTCGACGCACAGGACGCTATGGGCCGTATATGCAACTTGGTGAAGACGAGCCCGCCGCCGCCCCACCTACGCCAAGGGCTTCTGGCGGGCGCAGCAAGACTACGGCGGGCAAGGAAAAAAAGGCCAAAAAAGTCGCTTTGACCTATGGGCCAAAACATTTGCCTATCAGTAAAACATTTAATCTTGATACTATCACACCAGAGCTTGCGATTCGAATCGCTCACTTTCCATTAGTTATCGGGGAAAGCAAGGGCGAAAAAATTATCGCCAGTGTCGGCAAATTCGGGCCATACCTCAAAAAGGGAGACGACTTCCGATCGATTCCGAAAGAGAAAGATATTTTGACTATCACGCTCGCCGAGGCGGAAGAAATATATGCCGAGGAGAAGAAAAGCCGCCGTAAAAAATCAACCGTCCTTAGAGAATTTGGCGCTGACCCGGAGACCGGCAAACCGGTGCAGGCGCTAGAGGGTCCATACGGCCCATACGTCTCCAACGGCACGAGAAACTTCGGCTCTATTCCGAAAGATACCAAGCTGGAAGAGATAACGCTGGCGCAGGCACTGGAATTGTTAAAGCAAAAAAAGGGAAAAAAGAAGGCCAAGAAAAATTAATAATTATGTCGCGAACGATCGAATTCCCAAAATCGCTCAGCATCGATGATATCATTGCGGGACTGAGGCAATATGCGCCGGCCAGCGAGCTGGCTATTGTTTTACGCGCATTCGAAGTGGCGAACAAAGCGCACCACGGCCAACTCAGAAAATCCGGCGAACCATACATCACTCACCCCCTCGCCGCGGCGTACCTACTGACTACTATGCGGATCAATGCTTCTATCGTCGCGGCGGCGCTTCTACACGATGTCCCCGAGGATACCAGCGTGACTATCGAGGAGATCGAGCGCAACTTCGGCCCCGACATCGCGGGGATGATTCGCGGAATCACCAAGCTTGGCAAATTAAAGTACCGCGGAGCGCAGAGATATATCGAAAATCTTCGGAAGATGTTCGTTGCCATGGCCGAGGACGTCCGCGTTATGATTATCAAGTTCGCGGATCGCATACACAATCTGAGTACCCTTGGCGAACTCGAGGAAAAGAAGCGTAATCGAATCGCGCTTGAAAGCATCGAGATCTACGCGCCCATCGCTCATCGACTTGGTATGGGAGAATTCAAGGCCCTGCTCGAGGATCTGGCCTTCCCTTTCGCCTACCCAAAGGAATATGATCGCACCAAAAAAATTCGTGACAAAATTTTTGGCGAAGGAGAAACATACATCGAGCGGGTCCTCGATGAATTACGTAAAGAATTAAATGCAGCTGATGTCAAATTCATCGACGCCTACGGACGCAAAAAACAGCTATACAGTTTTTACCAAAAATTAATAAAAAAAAATTGGGAGACGGAGAAGATTTACGACATCGTCGCTCTGCGTATCATAGTCGAGGACGTTGCCGATTGCTACGCGACGCTCGGAGTTATCCATAAACTGTGGCGTCCGGCCAAGGGGCGCATCAAAGACTACATCGCTCAGCCGAAGCCAAATGGCTACTCGTCACTTCACACGACCGTGTTCGGCGTGGACGGTAAAATGATTGAATTCCAAATTCGAACCAGACAGATGAGCTACGAAGCCGAGTTCGGTGTCGCGGCGCACTGGCTCTATGATGAGAAAGGTGTCCAGCTCCCATCCAAGGATGTTGTCTGGGCAAAACAATTGGCAGAAATTCAAAAAGAAATCCTGCACAATATGGCTGACCTTGAAACACTCAAAGTAGATTTTTTTCGCAATCGAATTTTTACTTTTACCCCGAAGGGCGACGTGATTGACCTGCCGGAGGAGGCGACGCCCGTCGATTTCGCATACGCCGTGCACTCGGATATCGGCAATCACTGCGCCGGCGCGAGAGTCAATGACAATATGGTAAGCCTTGATACTCCCCTCCTCAGCGGAGACATCGTGGAAATTATCGTCGACAAAAAACGAAAAAATCCGAGCGCCGACTGGCTCAAAACCGTCAAAACTCACCAGGCGCGGTCACAAATAAAAAATAAGGTTGGTTCCAACAAGATCAACATGTTCGTCAGTATGATACTTCCGAAAAAAAAAGGCTAATCCAAAATTTTCCGGACAATGTCCTCCAACTCGTCCTTGGAAAAAAAATGTATAGTAATAGCGCCGACTTCACCTTTCTTGGACACTGAAACCTTGGTGCCTAATTTGCCGCGCAATTCCTCCTCGATATAGACGACGTTCGGATCATGGCGGATTGTTCCACTTTTTCTTTCACGAACCTTCCGCTCGAGATCACGCACGGTAATCTTATCTCCCAGCATTGACTGCAACATTTCCAGCTGACTTTTCTGGTCATCGATACCGAGCAAAGCCCGAGCCTGACCGGTGGAAATTTTACCGTCAATCAGGGCCCGCTGCGCCTCCTCGGGGAGCGTCAGTAGACGGATTGTATTGGCAATTGCCGAACGGCTTTTACCGACTTTCGCCGCCACTTCCTCCTGAGTAAGACCGAACTCCTCCGTAAGTCTCTGGTAAGCAAAAGCTTCTTCAAGCGAATTAAGTTCCGAACGTTGAATGTTTTCAATTAACGCCACTTCCAATTTTTGTTCATCTTTAAACTCCTTAACCAGAGCGGGAATCGTCGGCAAATTCAATAATTTTGACGCCCGATAACGACGTTCACCGGCAATCAACAAATACCCGCCATCGGATTTCTCTGAAACTAAGATCGGCTGAAGCACTCCGTGTTCTCGGATAGATTCCGCCAACTCCTTCAACTCCGCTTCATTAAAATTCCGTCGCGGTTGCTCTGGATTTGGAGTAATCTCCGCGAGCGGTATAAGCCAGACGCGCTCTCCGCCGGACGCAGTATTGTCGCCGGTACTAAAAATTTGTTTTTTGCGGCCAGTAGTGGGGCTTAATATCGCCCCAAGGCCTCTTCCCATGGACATATTGGTTTATTTATTTTTCTCAAAATAATCTAAGACCTCGCGCGCGAGCCTCTCATATGCTTTCGCGCCCTTACCGTTCGGCTCGTAGTGTAGGATGCTTTGGCCAAAACTCGGCGCCTCGGCCAGGCGAACTGAGCGTGGAATTACAGAACGAAAAATATTATTTGGAAAAAATTTATACAGCTCATGCATCACCTCGTCGGACAAACGGTTCCGGCTGTCATACATCGTGAGGATAGCGCCGAGCACCTGAAGCTCCGGCTTTATATTCTCCCGAACCATATCGATAGTGCGAAGCAGCTGGCCGAGCCCCTCCAGAGCGTAGTATTCGGCTTGGACTGGAATAAGAATTTTGTCAGCGGCCACTAAGCCGTTCAGGGTTAGGAGCCCGAGCGAAGGCGGAGAGTCAATAATGATGTAATCGTAAGCATGTTTTACCTCGCTCAAAATGTCCGACAATTTCATTTCGCGACCCTCAACATTTACCAATTCGACATTTGCACCAGCGAGATCCGGCGTCGATGGAACAACCCGGAGACCGGCATGAGCGGTATTGATCACAGTGTCATGCAGGCGGTGTTCGTTCATCAGTGCGCCATACAGGCCCTTCTCAATTTGCTGATTCTTTATTCCAAGCCCGGAGGTGGCATTACCCTGCGGATCAAGATCAACTAATAATACAAACTTCCCGGTCTCAGCCAGAGCCGCCGCCAGATTCAAAGCCGTGGTTGTCTTACCCACGCCGCCTTTCTGATTTACGACCGAAATTGTTACTGACATAATTTTATCTTATCCTAGACCTTTCATAGTTTAACACATAATTTAATGATTGACAAAAGTGACGATTATCGGTAATATTACCCTAATTTTCAGCCCAGATGGCGGAATTGGTACCCTGCACCACGCAGGGTGCAGGGCCATGAACCCAGCGTGGTTCATGGTACACACAAAAAATGCCCAGATGGTGGAACTGGTAGACACACGGGACTCAAAATCCCGCGACTTCGGTCATGAGAGTTCGATTCTCTCTCTGGGCACACATAGAAAGCTACCTTCATATGATCATGTATTCAGTGCTTTTAATTGGTACAGCCGTTATTTCGATCGCGCTGTATTTATCAAATTCGGAGATTCTGTCGGCCATTCTTTGGATATCTTTGGCCGGCCTATTCTACGCCCATCTCGAACCATATTTCCTGAAAATAAATAAAATAAATTTCAAAATATCCGGAATAAAAATGCCGGTAAAAATAGTTTTCATCGCTGACCTTCAAATCAGAAAGCCAAAAGGCGCCGGATTCCTTCGTCGAGTTATTAAACAAATTATAAATCTTAAACCGGATCTGGTTTTAATTGGCGGAGATTTAATTTCCAACGAAGGCGCTACAACAAATAGCGAAATCGTCGCTCTCGCCGAGTTAGCAAAATTGGCGGATAAATTTCCAGCCTGCGCCGTACTGGGAAACCATGAATATGGACTCGATTACGATGAGAAAAAAAAAGCGCCAAGAAGTCTTTTTGGCGATCGCCATACTGAGGTCGAAGAAGCGCTAAAAAATATCAAAGTAAAGCTACTCAAAAATACACTAATCGGTTTCACTCTAAATAATCAGTACCTGGAGCTGTTCGGCACGGACGATCTGTGGGGAGGAGTCACTGATTGGGGAAATCTGCGATCAGAAAAAAAAGAAGCGCCACTTCTGGTGCTCTCTCATAATCCGGATGCTATCCGGACATACCCGAATGATTTAAAAAGGCCAATCTTGTTCCTCTCCGGCCACACTCACGGCGGCCAAATACGCCTGCCATTTATTGGACCATTAGGAAACGCCAAGCTGAAGCTCGGCAAAAAATTCTATCAAGGATATTTTGTGTTGAACAATATTCCACTTTTCATCACGCACGGCCTAGGAGAATCAATGTTCGCGATGCGCTTATTATCGCCGCCTGAAATTGTCGAAATAACTTTACTTCCGGAGAATAACTAAGGCGTTAACCGCCCGATTGTACGTGCAAAAGGAATAGTTTCACGTACATGCTCTACGCCGGTGATCCAACGAACAACTCGCTCAAGTCCTATTCCAAATCCGGAATGCGGCACCGAGCCATAGCGGCGAGTATCTAAATACCATTCATAATCAGCCTGATTTAAGCCCTCAGTCTTCATCCGATTGATTAGAATATCAACATTTTCCTCACGCTGGCTTCCACCAATAATCTCTCCCCCACCATCGGTCGCGATCAGATCATCATTAAGCGCCAATTTATTTTCTGCGTCAAGTTTCATATAGAACGGCTTGATCTCTTTCGGCCACTTCTCGATGAAGACCGGCACGACGCTATCCTTGGTCAGAAGTCCCTCATCGTCATTGCCGAGATCCTCGCCGTATTTGATGTCTGAGCCGAGCTCATTTAATTTTTTCACCGCCTCATCATAAGTATAGCGGGTAAAGGGAGCGTCGGCCTTCCTCAATTTCTCAACGTCGCGCTCGAGCAGAGTTAACTCGTCCAAACAATTTTTCAGCACATAGCGGACGATGTGCCTCACCAGTCCTTCCTGAAGTTTCAAATTTTCATCATGCTCAACAAAGGCCGCCTCCGCGTCCATCATCCAAAATTCCGTGAGGTGGCGCTTGGTCTTGCTCTTCTCGGCGCGGAAAACCGGCCCGAAATCATAACATCGCCCGACGGATGCGATCGCCGCTTCGATATAAAGCTGACCGGACTGAGAGAGATAGGCCGAGCCGAGATCAAAATATGGAACTTTAAATAATGTGGTCGTGCCCTCACAGGCGTTCGGAGTCAGAACCGGGGAATCAACCTTGATGAAATTCTGCTGATGAAGATACTCATTGATAGCAGTGATCACTGCATCACGAATACGGAGAATCGCCCACTGACTTTTGCTTCGAAGCCAGAGGTGGCGATTGTCCATGAGAAAGTCCGGTCCATGTTCCTTCTTCGCGATCGGAAAATCCTCTGCGCGCTGAATAATCCTGATATCAGCTACCTGAAGTTCGAAAACATTTTCACGTTTCGGATGTTTCGCAACCTTCCCAACCAGCTCAACCGATGATTCCTGGGTCGCTTTTTCAGCAGAATCCCAAGCTGAAGCGCTAAGGGAGTTCTTCGTGGCCACGGCCTGCGTAAAACCGGAACCGTCCCTAATTTCGAGGAATGAGATTGGTCCGGAAGAGCGACGGTTGTGCACCCAACCTCGAATTTGCACTTCCTGTCCGACAAAATCTTTGAATTGACTAATGTAGATATACATATAATATAATTAACTACTAACTGTCATCCTGACGTCACAGGAAGGATCCCTGGCTCACCGTTGTTATCCAATGTGCCAGAGATTCTTCACTTCGTTCAGAATGACAATTGATTATTTCAGCTAATTGTACAGCCTTTTCATGAAATTAGCAATATCAGACACCTTTCGATTTAAATGATACTCGGCGTAAGGAATTAACGAGGAATCGGCGCTTTTATCGGCTGGCGGAGCAAAGCCAAGCGCGCCAAGAAAGTTACTAAGAAAATCGTAGGCGATCAAATTATTTACGGCAGCACTCGTATCAACTTTCTTCAAGAGCTCATATAGCAAATTAAAAATTTTTTCATCCTTTTCTCCCGGCTGTGTTACTTCGTCCACAAGATTTAAACAGTATGAGCCGATTAATAGTTTCCGAAGATCGGCGCGCAAACTTGGGAAGGTTTTTATCGCCTGAGCCCTCGTCACATAAGTAAGACCTCGCCCCCGAGCAAGCTCAATTTCTAAAAGCGCAAACGGCTCCAGGGCAGGAGCGTTTCGGGCAGTTATTTTTTTGATGCCGCGGGCGACTGTTTCTATTCTTCCACTCTCCTTGGTATAGAAACTAATCTGCTGATCACGCTCGCGAAAATCACGACGGGAAAGTGTGATGGCGAGCATATTACTTTTTTTTGCTCTGAAGAAAACTTTCCAAAATTATCATCGCCGATCTCTCGTCCCTGCTTACCCCTTCTCCGGTAGCATCAGCCGCGTAGGAGGAGAAACGTTCATCAAAAAATTGCACTGGGACACCGGTATGTTTCTGCAACTCAAAAACAAACTTTTTTACCCTCTCCGTATTGGCATTTTCTTTACCGTTGAGTCCAAGCGGAAAACCGACAATAATTTTATCGACTTTCTCTTTCGCCAATATCGCCGCCAGCTCTCTGATCTTTTCTTTTAGACTTGGCTTTTCAACAAAACCAAACGGCAAAATCACGCCAAGGCTAGTGTCAGTCCAGGC
>ERZ1292630.1481-Hain-H41-02um-R3-1481-length-23078-cov-7_pt2 | contig 10464 bp, 10 predicted proteins | sample MGYA00564408_ERZ1292630 | MGnify/ENA primary metagenome ERZ1292630 (study PRJEB36523, sample SAMEA6512641) | groundwater metagenome | collected 2019-01-08 | study: AquaDiva: Metagenomics assemblies of 32 groundwater samples
TGGATCTGATTGACGGCATCACCCTGCCCGCTTTGATTGCAAAGCGCACGACAGGATTAATGAATCCGAAACAAGCCGAATCCATTGAGAAAAACACCCGCAAACATTTTCCCGATGGCATTCCGGCCTTCGGCACCGATGCCTTGCGCTTTACATTCGCCAGCTTGGCATCCCATGGGCGGGATATCAAATTTGATATGCAGCGTTGCGAAGGGTACAGAAATTTCTGTAACAAGCTCTGGAACGCAACCCGCTATGTCATGATGAATTGTGAAGGAAAAGATACCGGGGGGGATGAAGCGTTACCAGTAACTTACTCCGCCGCGGATCATTGGATCATCAGCCGTTTACAGCAGGCAGAGCTGGCGGTTGAACAAGCATTCAGCAATTACCGTTTTGACTTGGCCGCACGCGAAATTTACGAATTAGTCTGGGATGAATATTGCGATTGGTATGTTGAGCTTGCCAAAGTGCAGTTAAATAGTGATCAAGACGCGATTCAACGAGCAACACGCCGCACCTTGGTACGGGTATTGGAAACCATGTTACGGCTGGCTCATCCGGTTATTCCATTCATCACCGAGGAATTGTGGCAAAAAGTTTCACCATTGGCTGGAATATCGGGCGCGAGCATTATGTGCCAGCCTTATCCAATCGCGAATCTTGCGACCATTAATCAGCAAGCCATTGAGAATATTAATTTACTAAAAGAGATGATCAATGCCTGCCGCACGCTGCGTAGTGAAATGAATTTATCGCCAGCATTAAAAGTACCATTGCTGGCAGCCGGAAATCTGCAAACATTGACGGATTACTCACCGTACTTATTGTCTCTGGTCAAATTATCCGGCATAGAAATTTGCCAGGATGGATTGCCCGATGCGGATGCACCAGTATCCATCGTAAGAGATTTCAAGTTGATGCTAAAAATTGAAATCGATATCGAAGCTGAGCGCGAACGTTTGACCAAAGAAATAACACGTCTCGAAGCAGAGATCACCAAAGCGCAAACCAAACTGTCAAACCCAAGCTTTGTAGAACGCGCGCCGGCAATTGTTGTGATACAGGAGAAAGATCGTTTAACCGCGTTTCATACAAAACTTGATAACCTGAATGAACAATTACAGAAACTGAATTGATTACGCAAGGATTGATAAGATGCCGGTAAAATAATCTATTCAACGCGATTGCCGGATATTACTAATAAGAACTATAACCATTTTTTCTTTTTAAAATAATAGAGCAATCCTAAACTAATCGTGATAAAAATCACCCATATTGCCGGATAAGCCCACCGCCACTTCAATTCCGGCATGTATTCAAAGTTCATTCCATAAATACCGGCGATAAAAGTCAATGGAATAAAAATAGATGCAAAAATGGTCAGGACTTTCATTGTTTCATTCAACTTATTGCTGATGCTGGAAAGATAAATATCATGCATGGCAGAAATCCTTTCTCGATACGATTCGAGTGAATCGGTGACGCGTAGCACATGATCATAAACATCCCCGTAATAACGCAGCGTTTTTTCCTGTAACAAGGGAGTATCGATACGCTGAATTGTCGCCAATAACTCGCGCAATGGAGAAATATTGCGTTTCATGGAAATCAAACCACGGCGTATCTGTTGCACAGTTTGCAGCATCTCTTTACTGGAATTGAACAAAATGTCGTCTTCCAAGGGATCAATGACATCATCCAAACTATCTTCTACAACAAAATATTCATCAACTATCGTATCAAGGATAACGTACGCCAAGTAATCACTGCCAAACTGCCGTAAGCGGCCATTGCGGTTTTGCAGGTGGTTATATATGGGATCAAATGTATCATCAGCTTTTTCTTTAAACGTGACCACATAATTGGCTAACAGCAGGATACTGATTTGCTCGTACTGCAAGCAAAAGTTTTTCTCCCGGTTAAGACTGATACCTTTGATAACCATATACAGAAAATCATCATATTCTTCCAGTTTGGGGCGTTGGTGGGTACTTAGAATATCTTCCAGTACCAGGGGATGAATATTCAATTCCTGGCCGATACTTTCCACAATATGAATATCACTCAGCCCATCCACATTCACCCAAGTAATCAGTTCCGCGTTTTTTAAATGCTGCAGTTCTGCAATCGAAGTGATTTCATCGCGCGTCAAAGTATCCGCATTGTATTGCGTCACGGTAATTTTAGATTCCGATTCATGTTTTTCGCCAACATGCACCAGCGTTCCCGCGGGAAGCCCGGATTTATCGGCTGCGCTGCTTAATACTTTTTTAGTGGTTTGTTGCTGCAGGAAGTGTCCTGATGGAGAAATGGAACTCATAGAAGCTTACCCGGAACGAATGGCCAAGATGCTTATTCTAAGAGCTTTGCTTGCGGTTGGGGGAATATACTGCAAGAAACCAGTGAAAAAAGAGTAGGTCTGATCAATAACGATCAGAAAACTGCAGATACGGCTGAGTTACCGAAAGGCGTATCAGGGAATATTCTGTTCAGACAGCCCCGATTTGCCGAGATACTGGATTTGACTGGAAACTCGGTCATTTTGAAGGGAACACCAATCTTGCCAAACTTTGCGGGCTTCCTCTATATCACTGAATGTCCAGAGCACTACACCATCTTCGGTCATCAAAGTTGCCATTTTATTAGGCCATTCTTTAATCAAGCAATACATTACTTTCTCCTGGGTATTTATAATGTCAGTAAGCTTAATCGGCTAGTGTGAAGATTTGATGACTGAATTATGAAGAATTTATGACAATATGTATTTTATGTAGTACTCAGCGTTCATTGATGGCATCATGTTATTTACTTAAAAAGTTTTTTATTTATATTTGACGTTTATTATTCTCTATTTTCTTTGTAAGGAGCAATCACAATGAGAAGAATTATTTACAATCAGTTAACTGCCTTAACAGTACTTGTATCAGTCATGGGCTGTGCAGCTACCAGCAATCCTAACAATCCCTTGAGCACGGTAGACCGCGGCCTGTCAACGATAGAAAGTGCAGCGCAAAGTGGCAGGCAAGTACTCGATGCAGGTACGGCAGCTGCTAGTACAACGGGTATTAACCAAATTGGCCTGGTTGATATTCTGGTTCACCGGTTAAACATTTCACCCCAACAAGCATTAGGGGGAGCCGGAGCGATTTTTCAGATGGCTCAGGGGAATATGAATCCGCAAGCATTTGCTACATTATCCAAATCCGTTCCAGGTATGGATAGTATGCTGAATGCAGCTCCTGCCATGTCGAATTTATCAGGTGGCTTATCTTCCCTAATGGGAGATAAAAATAATACACTGGGCAACGTGACTGCACTCGCCGCATCATTCCAGCAATTGAATCTTTCTCCTGACATGGTGAGCCAATTTATTCCCATCGTAACAAATTACGTCAGCAAAACCAGCGGACAAGCGACGGCTAATCTGTTGCAATCCGCTTTAACTGCACGTTGAATGTTGGGAAGTCATTTGTTTAAATTAAAGAAATAAAAAAGTGCAAGCCAATCGAAATATTGGCTTGCACTTTTCATGCTATCGTCTACCCGTACTGTGATACGCAAAGCGCAATGCCTTGGACAACAGAATATTACCCGGTCGCAATGCGGAATCTACCGAGTCCCGTAAGGCTGAAGGCAATTGCGATTGCGAATGCCCTGCTAGCAAGAAGAATGCCGGAAGATCACGCAATCCGCATTGCAATTGCTCAAGCTAAACGATGGGCGTACCGCTCAGATATCCTTCCATAGTCACAGTTTGTGCTGTGCTCAACTAAAGCCGGATACTTTACTCAGCTCAACATCCGTATTCATGGCAATTTTTCCAGTTTATTGTTAACCAAATCATACAAATACGACTCAAACTCTTGCTTGAGTTCAGGATGCTGTAGCGCGAATTCAACGGTTGCCTGCAAATAACCTGATTTACTTCCACAATCGAAACGCTTGCCATCAAACTCATAGCCCAATACTGTTTCTTCGTTTAACAGCTTCGCGATTGCATCGGTTAATTGAATTTCATTGCCAGCGCCGCGTTCTGTCTTTTCAAGCAGTTTAAAAATGCGCGGTGTCAGGATATATCGGCCGACCACCGCCAAGTTGGAAGGTGCTTTATCTATGGCTGGTTTTTCAACAATTGCATTGACCTTTGACAAACTATCAGAAATCGGTGAACTGTCAATAATCCCATACCGGTTGACTGTCTCACGAGCAACTTGTTCGATTCCCAGTATTGAACAATGATGTTGACTATAAATATCAACCATTTGATTCAAACAACTTCTTTCACTGGTGTTGATCAAATCATCCGCCAGCAATACTGCAAAAGGCTCATCACCGACGACGGATTGCGCACATAACACGGCATGCCCCAAGCCGAGTGCTTCAGCTTGCCGGATATAGACGCAATCAATACGCGATGGCAGGATATTGCGAACAATGTTCAGCATTTCATGCTTTCCACCCGCGGCTAGTTCGGCTTCCAGTTCATAGGCTTTATCAAAATGATCAGGTATTGAACTTTTGTTACGTCCGATGATAAAAATTAGCACATCAATTCCTGCTGCGACCGCTTCTTCTGCGGCAAATTGAATCAATGGTTTATCAACGATTGGTAGCATTTCTTTTGGATTGGCCTTGGTTGCAGGCAAAAAACGTGTTCCTAAACCGGCAACAGGAAAAACCGCTTTTCTTATCGCTTTCATTTCGAACTCTCCTTAGTATTTAGTACAGTCACTCAGCTTTGATAGCCCTTCGGATTGGTACACTGCCAATGCCAACTGCTCGCACACATTTCTTCCAAACCGAATTTCGCTTTCCAACCCAGCATTTCAAAAGCACGTTTCGGATCGGCATAGCAGGAGGCGATATCACCGGGACGCCTGGGTGCGATCCGATAGGGAATAGACCGTTCGCTCGCCTTTTCAAAAGCCTGCACCACATCCAGAACACTGTAACCCAGGCCAGTGCCTAGATTCACAATCAGGCACCGCCCTGATTTGTTATCTTGTGCACCTTGTGACGCATCCAGTGCCTCCAATGCCTTGAGGTGACCATTTGCTAGGTCGACAACATGGATGTAATCCCGGACTCCGGTTCCATCGGGGGTAGAGTAATCGTTACCCCATACGCTCAGAGCTTCTCTTCGCCCCACAGCGACTTGCGCCACAAAAGGCATTAAATTATTCGGTATTCCTTGTGGATCCTCGCCGATCAATCCACTGGCGTGTGCACCTACTGGATTGAAATAACGTAATATACTGATTCTAAGACTGTTATCGCTATGATGAAGATCGCGAAGTATCTCTTCCACCATTTGCTTGCTGCGCCCATACGGATTGGTAGGTGCAAGTGGGTGATCTTCTGTTAATGGCAACCGGATCGGATCGCCATAAACAGTTGCTGAAGAGCTGAATACCAAGGTTTTGACCTCGCATTCCTGCATTGCTTGCAGTAATCGCAATGTGCCGACCACGTTGTTATCGTAATAGGAAAGCGGTTGCTCAACCGACTCCCCAACCGCTTTAAGGCCAGCAAAGTGAATAACCGCAGTGGCTTTGCATTTCTTTAAGGCGGCTACCAAGCTAACTTGATCGCGGCAATCGCCTTGGACTAATCCTAATTTTCTACCGGTAATTCGTTCTACTCGTACCAGCGCTTCGGGGTTGCTGTTGCAAAAATTATCAAAGACTGTGACATCAAAACCCGCATTGAGCAGTTCAACGCAGGTATGCGATCCAATATAGCCGGCACCGCCGGTAACAAAAATCATGGTCATAAGCCCTCGACGATAGATAGATAGATAGATTTATTCAATAGCATTGAAGCGCGCTGCTAAGCTAACCAAAATGCTGCTTAAAGCTTGTCAAAAAATAATCAAGCGATTCTGTTGGCAAATGATTAATGCCTGCCGCAGCTCTGCGCCCTCCTCCTGTGTCAAATTGCAGACAGAACACATCGGCGCCTTGCGGGTTTGCGAGAGGTGCCCGTACACTCACCGTATATTTGCCAGAGTGATTAGGCGTAATCACTGCATGCGCACGTTTCGGATTTTCATTGGCCAGTTTGTTGGCAAAATTACCGGTTGCGCGCCTTGCCCAAGGCGTGTCTGGGAGCAAAAAAATTGCGCATCGATCATCACTCATTAATGGATGCAATAAGGCTGCCTGGCTCATATCATCGTTGAATCCGGATGCAAGCTGAGTAAATGCAGCCGACTCAGCAATAAAATCAAATGGGTTCCTATACGGCTCTAATTTCTTATAAAGCTCTGCCGGATGAAAGTGCAGATCAGACAAACTGTCACCGTAGCCGTTGTAGTTCAGATATTCCCCCAAACGGGCGAGTTGTTCCGCTTCCACTTCCGTTAGCCCTGCCGAGTTCGCAAGCTGATGGGCTTTTTTTATGAGGTTATCGCCAAAGGCGGCGGTAATTGCCCACAGATGAAATTCCCCTTTCAAGTACTGATCAACCAATAAACTGGTACATGCCTCGGCCGATAAATCAATGTGCGGTGTCAGGTTGGGATGTTGCGGTATTTCTCCAGCATGGTGATGATCGAAATATTCAACAATTACGCCCATTTCCAACAAGCGCATCAGACCTTTGCGATTGCTGTCTAAAGAAATATCAAGCACTGTTACCCGATCGCCTACATTAGCTTCAACACGATCGAGTAGCTTGATATCACGCTTAACCCCGGTGATCAAACTGGCGATTGTTGGATCAGCCAGCCTTAACTGATGCAGTGCGCACAATCCATCCGCATCACCATTAAACACATAGTACTGATTCATATTGTCATGATGAGTAATTCTTCATCCCGAGATGATAATTCAGTATCTCTTCATCCAATTGAGAAAGAAAAGCTATCAAGGCTGATTAAATGCACCTGTGTTAGTCAAATAACTGATAATTTGCTCAACAGCCTGCTCTGGCGTTTTATCCATCGTAACGATGCGAATTTCTGCATTTTCTGGCACCTCATACGGCGAATCAATACCGGTAAAGTTTTTCAATTCTCCGCGTCGCATTTTTTTGTACAATCCCTTAGGGTCTCGCTCTTCTGCCACATGAATAGGTGTATCGATGAATATCTCAAAGAATTCTCCCTGCTCGACCAGTTCCCGTGCCATCCGCCGTTCAGAACGAAACGGCGAGATAAACGAGACCAGTACAATTTGTCCTGCATCGACCATTAGCTTGGCGACTTCAGCGATACGGCGAATATTTTCAACGCGGTCGGCGTCGGTAAAACCAAGATCCTTATTGAGACCATGACGTACATTGTCTCCATCCAGCAGATAGGTGTGCTTGCCTAATGAATAGAGTTTTTTCTCGACCAGATTGGCAATGGTTGATTTGCCGCTGCCCGACAATCCGGTAAACCAGAGTATGAATGGCTTCTGCCCTTTAATGGTAGCATGTGCCTGTTTATTAATGTTGATGGCCTGCCAATGAATATTTTGCGACCGACGTAAAGCAAAGTGTAGCATGCCCGCACCAACCGTATTATTGGTCAGACGATCAATCATAATAAAGCCGCCCGTATCACGATCTTCTTTATACGGATCAAACGCGATCAACTGATCAGAACTTAAATTACAAATCCCGATTTCATTGAGTTCCAGTTTTGTAACCGCGACATGCTCGAGCGTATTGATATTAACTTTATATTTCAACAATGAAATGTTGGCCGTTACCGTTCTTGCGCCGATCTTCATTAAATACGGTCTTCCCGGCAACATTGGCTCGTCAGACATCCATACAACGGTTGCTTCGAATTGATCCGCCACACCCGGTGGCGAGTCGGTTGCTGCCAGAATATCGCCTCGGCTGATATCGATTTCATCAGTTAGCGTTAATGTGACAGATTGACCGGAAATAACGTGATCAAGATCGCCATCGCTGGTTACGATCCGTGCCACACGGCTTTCTCTACCAGACGGCAGAACTCGAACAGAATCCCCTGGCTTTACACTGCCACGCACAACGATGCCAGAATAACCACGAAAATCCAGATTGGGACGATTTACCCACTGCACCGGCATGCGAAAGACCCCAGAACTCTCGGCCACATCTTCGACTTGTATGTTCTCAAGATGTCCCATCAAGGTTTCTCCGTCATACCAAGGAGTATTCGTACTCAACTCAGTAATATTGTCGCCTTTCAGAGCAGACATCGGGATGGTCACAATATTTTGCAGACCAACTTCTTTTGCAAAAATTCGATACTCATTATCAATTTGATTATAAATTTCTTCCGAGTATCCCACCATATCCAGCTTATTAATTGCCAGCACCACGTGACGAATTCCGATTAATGAAACCAGATAGCTATGTCGCCGGGTTTGTGTCAACACCCCTTTACGGGCATCGATAAGAATAACCGCAACATCAGCCGTTGAAGCGCCGGTGATCATGTTGCGCGTATATTGTTCATGTCCTGGCGTATCCGCTACGATAAACTTCCGTTTATCCGTCGAAAAAAAGCGATAGGCCACATCGATGGTAATGCCCTGCTCACGCTCTGCCGAAAGTCCATCCACCAGAAGCGCAAAATCCAGATCCCCAGCTTGTGTACCAACTTTCTTTGAATCAACTTCCAACTGAGCCAATTGGTCTTCAAATAACATTTTTGACTCATAAAGCAACCGCCCAATCAGTGTACTTTTTCCATCATCAACACTACCACAAGTGATAAAACGGAGTAAGCTCTTGTTTTCATGAGCTCTTAAATAAAGCTCAATATCCTCGGCAATCAAATTAGATACATGCGCCATTAGAAATACCCCTCCTGTTTCTTTTTTTCCATTGAGCCGGCAGAATCATGATCGATTAGACGACCTTGCCGTTCGGATGTTTTTGCAAGCAGCATTTCTTGAATGATTGCCGTCAAAGAATTCGCTTCACTCTCAATCGCTCCTGTTAATGGATAACAGCCAAGTGTGCGAAAACGCACTTTCTTCATCATCGGAACTTCATCTTTCTGCATCGGCAGACGATCGTCATCCACCATAATCAATGTGCCATCTCGTTCTACGACGGGGCGTTCCTTAGCAAAATATAATGGTACGATAGGGATATTATTCAAGTAGATGTACTGCCAGATGTCGAGCTCGGTCCAGTTCGAAAGCGGAAATACTCGAATACTTTCACCTTTATTTTTGCGCGTGTTATATAGCCGCCAGAGTTCAGGGCGCTGCAACTTGGGATCCCATCGGTGTTGTGCCGAACGGATTGAAAAAATACGCTCCTTGGCACGCGACTTTTCCTCGTCCCGGCGTGCGCCTCCAAATGCGACATCAAAACCGTGTTTATCAAGCGCCTGCTTTAGACCTTCCGTCTTCCAAATATCGGTATGAACTGCGGAGCCATGGGTAAATGGATTAATTCCCTTTTCGACTCCATGCGGATTAATATGAACGATCAGATCAAGTCCGAGTTTTTTCACCATGACGTCACGAAACTCAATCATCTCCTTGAATTTCCATGTGGTATCAACATGCAGTAACGGGAAAGGCGGTTTCGAGGGATAAAATGCCTTCACTGCAAGATGCAGCATTACTGCACTATCCTTGCCGATAGAATAGAGCATTACCGGGTGTTCGCACTCAGCAACCACCTCCCGCATAATTTGAATACTTTCCGCTTCAAGGCGTTGTAAGTGTGTCAACATTGTCAAAGCTTCCTTCAATAATAAAACGTCGTAGCAGAATTATATTAATACGGATATAGATTTTTCTTATTGTGAAATAAGCTACTTTATCCCTACAATCTTAATTCTTCTTACTTTTAGGGAGATAGTCTGCATGCCTGCTGGCATGTATATATATGGCAGATCAGATGTACACGTAATTTAGAGTATTCTGATTTTATAGTTCTTTTACAACAGCAAAAGAACGAGGATTCACTGTAGCTTTCGCCGAAATCCGTTTGTTTATTTTAACAAGTATTGTATATGATTCTAGCGATATTATCTGTGAGCAAGAGCGGTTGTCCAAAACAAAGCTATCTGCATACAGCAGATGCAATGAATTGCGATTGTTCAACAACAGTTTATGAAGAGAAATGATTAATTAAAATTATAAAATAGTGATATAGGTTGATTCATTTTATGAATTTAACAGAAACGCCACAAGGATCTTTTCTGTTGATCGAAGAATCTTATATTAAAGCGATGCCTAAAAGTACCTTAGATCCTGAGAAGAACCAATTTCCACTCCCCACCAGCAACAGACCTTGTTTCATCCGTAATATTAACCCAAGAATGTTGATATTTATATCATAAATATATTATTCCATTTCAATTTGGCTATTCAAAAATGCCTCTGTGTCATCACGATCCATTTAAAATAGACAGTCAATCAGATAAAGCCATTTATATCGTCGACCGAATCAGGTATAATGCCGCGCTTTGGGTCGTTAGCTCAGCCGGTAGAGCAGCGGACTTTTAATCCGTTGGTC
>ERZ1292630.5415-Hain-H41-02um-R3-5415-length-10464-cov-6_pt1 | contig 10464 bp, 12 predicted proteins | sample MGYA00564408_ERZ1292630 | MGnify/ENA primary metagenome ERZ1292630 (study PRJEB36523, sample SAMEA6512641) | groundwater metagenome | collected 2019-01-08 | study: AquaDiva: Metagenomics assemblies of 32 groundwater samples
CTCTAGGAACTGCGAGTAGGCGGCCAGCCGCTCTTTGGGGCCGGAGAAATACTCCGGGAAGCGGCGCCGCGGTTCGGGGCCCAGCAGGACGTCGAGCAGACGGCTGCGGCGGGCGCGGCCGCGCAGGCGGTAGAGCCGGGGATGAAAAAAGCGATGGCGCAGGAAAAGATTGTGGCCAAACTGGACAATCACGGCGTCGGGCTTGAGGCGCGAGAGCTCGTCCAATCGCCGCCGGGCCAGTTCCAGGCTGCTTCCGCCGACGGCCATGCTGATCACCTCCAGACGCTGACCCGCGGGCGGCGCGGCGAGGTCACGCGTGAGCATGGCGAGATTGTCGGCGCTGTCCTCCCCGAAAAACACGACGCGGCGCGCATCGCTGGGCAGGAGCGCGGCGATGCGCTGGCCCGATATGGTCTGGTAAGCGGAGGGCGTTTGAACCAGCCATTGGCCGTTGGAGCCGATCTCCGAACGGAAGAAGTCTCCGGCGTTTTCCAGGAGAAACTGCTCGTAGTGCGGCTCGAGAGGTTTGCTAATGGGCGGATGAGATATTCTTAGGGCGGCTTCCAGAAGGAGGACGCCCGCCGCCGCCGCGGCCCAGAAGCGCCAGCGTCCGTTAAGCACGCCGCGGCCGCCGCGCGAGGAAGCAGGCGTTCCAGGTTCGCGCGCCCAGCGGCCGGCGCGTTCCCCATTCGAAAGCCTCCAACGGCACCAGTCCGGCGGCGCGCTCCGCGTCCTCGACTTCGCGGCGGAACCAGTAGCGCATGCGGTGGCTCTCTTGAAACCGGCGCGCGGCGCCCCTGCTTTTACGGCGCACGGCGTAGCGGTAAAGAACCTCGACCGCGTTTCGACGCCGGTCGCGGCGCGGCCGCGCAGATCTCACGATCCGGCAGTCGCCGTTCTCGACGACCTTGCGCCGGGACCCGCAGCCCTGGCTGAGGACGGCGGGGCCGTACCAGCAATCGAAGAGAAGAACGCCGCCGGGCCGTAGGTGGACGCGCGCCGTGGCCAGGGCGGCGGCTAGATCCTCGGGTTCCGGGAGGTAGCTGAAGACGTGAAAGAGAGAGATGACGGCGTCGAAGGTCCTGGCGACCCGCAGGCGCCGAATATCGCCGCGCAAAAAGGACAAGCGCTTTTGAACGCCGAACTCGAGGCGGGCGGCGCGGCGCTTGGCGCGCGCCAGCATGCCGGAGCTGCCGTCGACGCCGAGGACGGAGCAGCCGCGTCCGGCCAGCTCGGCGGCATGATGTCCCGGGCCGCAGCCGAGTTCCAGTATCGACTTGATGCGCTCGCGCCGCGCGCGGAGAGTTTTGAAGACGAAGGCGGCCTCGAGCGCGTAATCTTTATCCCCGTACAAGAGCTCGTAATACGGCGCGCTTTGACTGAAGGGCGGCAGGCCGCTGCTCATGGGCCGCGCCGCTCGTCCGCGGCCGTCACGGCCGCGTGCTCTCCTGCGGCGACCATCCGGCCGTTTTCGAGGTCGAGGGCCTGGGTGCCGATCTCGCGGACCAGGGCCAACTGGACTCGAAACTGCTTGCCCAGGCCAAGAGCCTGGAGCGCAATCTCCTCCATGAACGGCCATTCTACATGATTTGGCGGCGAGCGCCGCTTCGTGCTGTTCTCATGCAAGCGCCGGATGTGCTGCCCGTCTTGCGACGCCAAGCGCGCCCTCGCCGAAACATTGTCGCGAAGAAGCTGAATGAAGTTGATGGCGGCGGTTTTTGCGATTCCTCGTTGAGACACCGCCTCTCCGCCGGAGAATTTCGAGGCGAAGGCTTCGAGGGAAGAGGACACAGGGAAGATGATGCCAGCCTTGATCTTGAGCCGCGTCCATGTTATAGTAGCTGCGCGGGATTCAATATGAGAGATGTCCACCTTCACGTGACGTTCGGCCGCCGCTTCTTGATATGCGTCGGGGCCGTTGCGGCGCTGCTTGCTGCGGCTCCCGAGCTCGATTCGGAGAACGTGACCGTGCACACGTACTACCCGGCTCCCTCCGGCGTATACACGAACATGATCACCACCGGCAACACCTACTTGGCCCGCGATGGCGGGGCCGCAAGCAAGGTCGGCATTGGGACGGCCAGTCCGGCGTCCAAGCTATCGGTTGCGGGCGGCGTCCAGATGGGCAATGATTTCGCGGCCTGCACTTTGGCCGGCGCCGGGACTATGCGCTACAACGCGGGCGCCATCCAGTACTGCAATGGCGCGTTGGCGACTCCGTCTTGGGTCTCTCTCTCCTCATCGTCTCCCGTCGGATTCGTCAACGGAGTTACGAACGGAGGCGCGACAATCGTTCATAATCGAGGCCAGTTTGTTGTCGTGGGACTGACCTCCGGGCATTGGGATCAATGCGGAGGATCGGGAGCTTGCATTCCTCCCGGCGCCCATGTTTGCGCCCAAACTCTCAACTCATTCACCATTTGCAATGCCGACAGCTATGCGGGTGCTGCCCCTGTTAAGTATTGGTACTATTACTGGTGAAGTCGCTGCGGGGCTGTGACGGCGCAGCGCGCGCGAAACCTTGAAATGTCGCGCCTGTTGTAGCTCAAGAAAATCGCCCGGCAAGGGATACCGAACTTTTCTACTTCCCACGGAACAGGACATTTCTCTTTTCGATTGACAGAGCGGTCTGGACCTTGAAGAATGGCGGTTCCCGAGCTATACTTCCACTATTAAGGATTAAATCCAGACTCATCATGTCGACCCCAGTTGATATTTTGGACGACAAGGGTTGTAGCACCGTTTATGGCAGACCAACGCCCGCCCCGATGTCTTAAGCCGCCCGGCCCCGCGGTCTCAACGCGTGTGGGCCTGCAGGCGACGACGGGTTTTTCTCTTGTCGAGGTGGTCATTTCCATCCTCTTAACGGCGGTCATCGTCGCCACGGTGTTCGGCATTTCATTGAGTTCCAAGACAGGCGACGTCAAGGCGGAGCGCAAACTGAGAGGGGCCGTGGGCACTCGTCAGGTCAGCGCCATGCTGCGCAACTACATCACCGGGGACGCGACGGTGCCGCTGGGTCCGGGCGACGGCGGAAACTGGTCGATGACCATCCCATCAAAGGGGATCCAAGATCATTTCGGAACTTACCCCTGCGCTGGAGCGCGCAACGACTATGCCTTGGCTCCGGGCGACCATTGCTTGACGGGGGTTCTCGGGGCATTCGAGAATCCCCCCTTCAACGCGCGCGTCTGGTACCATGTCGAGGATGCGGCCGTCGTCAACCCCGTCCCGGGCTGCCCGGGATGCATGCTGCCTTCGGTGACGATCACCGCGTCGTGGGTGGATCCATGAGGAGCTTGCGAGCAGGCTTCTCGCTTCTTGAGATGGTCATCGCCGTCGCTTTATCGATCATGGTCGTGGTGGCGGTGATGAGCGTATTGAGTTCGGGAATTTACGCGCACATGAACGGCATCCGCAATGGCACGATCATGGGCTGGTCCTTGATCACCTTCGCGCAGATGAGCCGCGAGATCGAGAGCTCCAACGTCCTCGTTTCGCCGGCCGCCCCGGGAAGCAGCAATCTCTTAGTGCTTTGCAACAACTGGTCGCGCGCTCTTGCTCCGAGTCCCCTATGCGGGGCTGGAGACTTGCGCTTGAACTGCGCGCGTCCCGTGGAGGTCATCTATTACTGCTACAACGGCGCCCCCAATGAGAAAGTCATCTGGCGTTATTACACGAACGTTGGAGCCTGCCCGGGGGCGGTTCCCTTCGTGGCCTGCAACGGGACTCCGGCGTTTCCTCAAAAAATGCAGATGGCTAGCGCTGTCGAGCCCCTGCGGCCCGCGAACCTGCCTCTTTTCACCCGGACCGCTAGCGGAGAACTCACGATCCGCTTTGCCGTAGGCGAACAACTGCCGACGGTCTCCCGCCCGATCCCCATCTCCCGGCCTTTTGAGGCGACCTTGGTCCTTCAGAAGTCTCTTTTCAACGCTTTTGACTAAAATGAATAAAACAGGATTCGTCTTACTCTACACCGTCGTCCTGGCCTTGATCGTCGCGATCATCGCCGCGGGATTGGCGTCCATGATGCTGATGAACTACACGGCCACGCATCGCATCATCAAAGCAGACCAAAATCGAAAGGAATCGGACTCTCTGCTCAGCCGCGCCATCACGTATTGGAACGCCTCCAACACCGTTTGTTCCGATATTCCGGGCATGCCCTGCGCGCCGGCCTCTGTGCCCGCCCCCGGCTTCACGGGTCTTTGCAACTGCACTTGCACCGATCCCACCGGAGCGGCGATCGTGGTCTCGGATCCCGATGGGACGCCGGGGCCGCCCTGCGACCTCAGCATCGAGTCCTCCGATTCGTTCTGAGGGCGGCCGCCGGTAGAAGTGGGCTAATTCTTCCTTCCTTGTCGTTGTCACTGTTCTATAATGCTCGTCGGCATGAAGAACATCCCTTCGGATCCGCTTTTAACTTTGGTCATACATGCTTCGATCGTATTGGTTCTGGTCGTGGCTGTGCTCGTCCTGGTGCTGCTCGTCATCAAGTTCGTGGTCGTCGTCTATGATCGCGATGTCGCCAAAGCCAAGCGCCGGCTCGAGCCGATTTTCGAGCAGTTCGTCTCGGGGACCGCGCCGCTGCCGGCGGCCTTGACCGGCGTTCGCTGGCCCCTGCGCGGCGTGCTGCAATACGTCGTCATCCATCGCAGCTTCGGCGCTGAGGAGCCGGCGCTGAAGCGCATTCAGAGCGCTTATAAGCGGCTGGGCTTTATCGATGTCGATCATCGGCGCCTGAAGAGCTTGTTTTGGTGGGTTCGCGCGGAAGGAGCGCGCTGTTTAGGGCAGCTGAAAGTCCGCGGTGCGAAGCCGCAGCTGTTGCGCCTGCTGGGAGACCCGACGCTTGAGGTCAGGCTGCTGTCTTCCTGGGCTCTGGGGCGCCTAGGCGATGCCGATACCTTGCAGCCGATCATCGACGCTTTAGCGAAGGATTCGCGCGTCGCGGCCATGCGTTTGTCCTCCACGGTTTTCGAGATCGGGCCGCGGGCCGTTGAACCTTTGATACGCTTGCTGAGAAACCCGGATCCCGCGCAACGCCTGCTCGTCGTGCATTTATTGGGCGAGCTCGGGGATAAGAAAGCCTTGCCCTCGATCGCAGATCGCGCCAAGTCCGACGAGGATAAAGAAGTCCGCATCGCCGCTTACAAGGCCCTGGGCACCATCGCGGATCCTTCGACGCGAGACCTTCTGATCGCCGGCCTTGGCGATCCGCTTTGGGAGATCCGCGCCCAGGCTGCCCGCGGGCTGGCCCCGTTGGGCTCTTCCGCCGCGGTCAGGGCGCTGGCGCGCTGCCTGGAGGACCCCGTTTGGTGGGTGCGGCGCAACGCCGGGGAGGCTTTGGCAAAATTGGGAGAGGCCGGCAAGGCGACTCTTCTTAAGGCGCAACGCGAGGCGCCCTCGCAAATGACCAGGGAAATCGCCGCCCAATGGCTGGATGAACTTGAATCACCTCCTGCAGCTCTTTAGTGTCGGTATCCTGACCTATTTTTTTCTAGTCAGCGTGTTCTATTTGGCTCTGTTCTGCCTCTCTTTCGTCGAATTGCTGCGTCATCAGCTGCGCGCCCGATTCGCCACCCCCAAGGAGATTCTCAAAGCTAAGATCGTTCCGCCGATTTCTGTGCTGGCGCCAGCCTATAACGAGGAAAAGAGCGTCGTGATGAGCGTCCACTCATTGCTCCGTCTGGAATACAGGCAGTTCGAGGTGATCGTCATCAACGACGGCTCCAGCGACGGCACCTTGGACGCTTTGATACAGGCCTTCGCGCTCAAGAAGGTGGCGCGACAATATTTCCCTCGGATCCCCACGCGTCCGGTGCGGGCGATCTACCGGTCGCAGCGCGTGCGCAATCTTCTCGTGATCGACAAGGAGAACGGCGGCAAGGCGGATTCGCTCAACGCCGGCATCAACACCAGCACTTGCCCTTTGTTCTGCTGCATAGACGCCGATTCGATTCTCGAGAAAGATTCCCTGTTGACCATCGCGCATCCGTTTCTCGAGGCCTACAGCGAAGTCGTCGCCACGGGCGGCTTGGTGCGCGTGGCCAACGGCTGTAAAATCAAAGACGGCGAAGTCCTCGAAGTCCGCACGTCCGGCCGCTGGCTCGTCGACTTTCAAATCGTGGAGTATTTCCGCGCATTTCTGAGCGGCCGCACCGGACTGAGCAAGCTCAACTGCCTGCTCGTCATCTCCGGGGCTTTCGGCCTCTTTAAGAAAGAGCCGGTCATCGAGGCGGGAGGCTACCGGCACGACGTCGTGGGCGAGGACATGGAACTGGTCGTGCGCCTGCACCGGATGATGCGCGACGCCAAGCGCACCTATCAGATCAAATTCCTTCCGGACCCTGTCTGTTGGACGGAAGTCCCGGAGTCGATGCGCGTCTTGAGCCGGCAACGCAATCGCTGGCAGCGAGGCCTGGCGGAGAGCCTTTTCCACAACAAGGTGATGTTGGGAAATCCGCGCTATGGGTTGTTGGGAATGGTGGCCATGCCCTATTTTCTGTTGATCGAGTGCCTCAGCCCCGTCGTTGAGATCACGGGCTACGCTGTTTTTACGCTCGGGCTCATGCGCGCCGCGGTCGGGCTTCCCGCTTTTTTGGCTTTCTTCATGCTGGCCACAGTGCTGGGCGTGCTGCTCTCTCTGCTCGCGCTCTTCATGGAGGAGCTTGCCTTCAAGCGCTACCCCAAGGTCAAGGATCTCCTCAGGCTGCTGGCGGCGGCGGTCCTCGAGAATTTCGGCTATCGCCAGTATCTTTCGCTGGTCCGAGCCAAGGGGCTTGTCGACTGGATCCGCGGCAAGAAGGCTTGGGGGGCGATGGAACGCGCGGGGCTGAGTTAGGCGGATTTCTTGACAATCCAGTGAAGACCTGTTACAAACAGATGCATCAGGGAGGTGGCATGGTTTCTTTCATCGTCATCGGCGCGGTCATTTTCGCCGTCATAGGATCGGTCGGATATCTGGTCACGCTTTACAACGGCATGGTCATCGTCAAGAATAATGTCGGCAAGTCCTGGGCCAATATCGACGTCCTGCTCAAGCAGCGGCACGACGAAATTCCCAAGCTCATCAAAACCTGCGAGGGATACATGAAGCATGAGCGCGAGACTCTTTCGCGCGTGATCGCCCTGCGCAACAGCGCCCAGTCGGTCCAAGGTGTGGCGGATAAAGCCTCGGCGGAGGGCGCCTTGTCCGCCGGCCTGCGCCAGCTGTTCGCCTTGGCCGAGAATTACCCGGATCTCAAGGCCCAATCCTCGTTCCAGCAGCTTCAAAGCCGCATCAGCGAACTCGAGAACCAAATCGCGGATCGCCGCGAGTTCTACAACGAGTCCGTCAATAACTTCAATATCCGCATCCAGTCCCTCCCCGACTTGTTCGTGGCTGGTTTCATGGGGCTGCAAGCCGCGCAGATGTACAAGGTCAACGAGGCCGACAAGGCCGATGTGGACGTCACATTCAACATGAGCTGAGGCTCGCTCCAGGTGTCGAATCAGTTTCAATCCGATGTCGGGGCGGTCTTTGGCGCGGCCACGGGGCTATGGTTCTTCGCCCAGGGCTTCAGGCGTCTTAAACTTAAGAAACTGGTCGAAGGCACGGCCACTTCCAAGGTTCGCTCCGTGGCCATGGGAACCGTCGAGCTGTTCGGCTCGGCGCGGGAGGCGGCTTCGCTGCCCGACCCCATCTTCGCCAAACCCTGCGTCTACTACCGCGTGCTTGTCGAGGAACGACGCGGGTCCGGGAAGAATGCGCGCTGGGAAACGATGTTTAAGCAAGACAGCGCAGACCAGCCCTTTTGGCTGCAGGACGAAACCGGCAGGATCCTCGTGCTCCCATCCGGCGCCGAGCTCTATATCGAGCAGGACATCAACCAGACCCTGGGCGGGCTTCCAATATTCTCCCGGGGGGCGCAGGACCCCGTGGAAGAGTTCGCCCGTAAGGCCGCCGGCGGTTGGGGAACGCGCCGGGTGCAAGCCTGGATCATTCGTCCCGATGAACCGGTGTACGTTCTGGGCTGGGCCTGCGCGGCGAGCGATCCCATGACCCTGCGCGAGAAAGCCGGCCGGCGCATGCGCGAGCTTTTCCTCGAGTCGGTCCGGCGCCTCAAAGCTGAGCCGGCCCGCATGAAACAGCTTGATCTCAACGGCGACGGAAACGTCGACGCTCAGGAATGGGACCGGGGTCTGGAGCAGTGCCGTAGGGAGCTCGAGAAGGACACGTCGCACTCGCCCGAGACAAGCAAAGCGACCGACATCATCCGAAAAAGTCCCGAGGGGCTGCTGGTGCTTTCGGACAAGCCCGAATCCAAGCTCGTATCGCACCTTCTTTGGGCGGCGTTCCTGAAGGTGGCGGGAGGGCCGATCCTCGCGCTGGCTTGCCTGGCCTATCTGGCGCAGAGATGCGGGTTGCTGGACTTTTAGATTATTTACGGCTGATCAATCCGCCCAGGCTCGATCACGCCGCCGGCTGCAGTCTTCCGGCGTAGTGGCAGGCGACGAGATGGTCCGCCTCGACACCCGGGCCCGCAGACAGCTCCGGGACTTCTCGGCGGCATTTCTCCTGGACGTAGGGGCAGCGGGTGTGGAAGCGGCAGCCGGAGGGCGGATTTAAGGGGCTGGGAACTTCCCCTTCCAGTATCGGCCGTTCGTCTATCTTGAGGGCGTTGTCGGCGCCCGGTATCGAGGCCAGCAAGGCCTGGGTGTAGGGGTGCAAGGGCGACGCGTGAAGGCCGTCTGCGTCGGCGGCTTCGACGATTTTGCCCAAGTACATCACCGCGATGCGGTCGGAGACGTGCTTGACGACGGCCAGGTCGTGGGCGATGAACACGTAGGCCAAACCGAGCTCCTTCTGCAGGTCAAGGAGCAAGTTGAGGATCTGCGATTGAATAGAGACGTCGAGGGCCGAGACCGGCTCGTCGCACACCACGAGTTTGGGTTTGAGCGCGATGGCGCGCGCGATGCCGATGCGCTGGCGTTGGCCTCCGGAAAACTCGTGCGGGTAGCGGTCGAAGGCGCTCTCGGGCAGTCCGACCTTGCGCAGCAGCTCCTTGGCCCAGGTCCGGCGCTCGGCGGGCGTTCCCATGCCGTGGAGCTTGAAGGGCTCTTCAAGGATGAAGCCGACGCTGTGAGTTTGGTTGAGAGACTCGTAGGGATCTTGGAAAATGATGCCGAGGTCTCGGCGCAGCCGGCGCAGCTGCGCGCCGTGGAGGCGCGCCAAGTCGCGGCCCTCGAATTCAACCTGGCCCTCCGTGGGATCGTAGAGACGTAAAATGGTCTTGCCAAGAGTCGACTTGCCGCAGCCGGACTCCCCGACGAGTCCCACCGTCTGGCCGGGATAAACGTCGAAGGAGACCCCGTCGACCGCATGGACGGTGCCCGTGCGAAAATGAAGCAGGCCCCCGCGGACCGGGAAGTGGAGCTTCAGATTTTTCACGCGGAGCAAGGGTTCGCTCATGGGAGTTCCTTCCAGCGAGGGCAGCGCGTCCATCGATTCTGCCCGGCCGGTTCCAAAGCGGGCGGCTGCGCCCGGCAGGCCGACACGGCCAAAGGGCAGCGGTTTTCAAACGCGCAGCCGTGGGCGAGACTGGAAAAATCAGGGACCATCCCCTCGATGGTTTTGAGAACGGTCTTTCGCGCAGTGCCTAGGCGCGGAATGCATTCGAGCAGGCCTTTGGTGTAGGGATGCTTGGGAGACTCAAAGAGCTCCGCGGCGCGCGCGCGTTCGACGATTTGTCCGGCGTACATGACGGCGACCTCATCGCACATTTCCGAGATCACGCCCAGGTCGTGCGTGATGAAGATGACCGCCATCCCATGCTCTTTTTGCAGGCGCTTGATCAGTTTGAGGATTTGGGCCTGGATGGTCACGTCGAGAACTGTCGTGGGCTCGTCGGCGATCAGGATGTCGGGACGGCAGGCCAAGGCGATGGCGATCATCACTCGCTGCCGCATCCCTCCCGAGAGCTGATGCGGGAATTCCCCCAGGCGGCGATGGGGATCGGGAATGCCCACCTCCTTCAGCATGCTCAGGCATTCCGAGCGCACGTCCGCGGGCGTCATGTCGGGCCGGTGCAGCTCGAAGCTTTCGCTCAATTGGCGGCCGACCGTGTGAACGGGGTTGAGCGCCGTCATGGGCTCCTGGAAAACCATGGAAATGCGCGCTCCCCGGATTTTCGACATCTCCGGGCGCGAGAGCCGCACCAGATCGCAGCCTTCCAGTAAAACGGCCCCTCCCTCGATCACACCGGCCGGCTGCGGCAGCAGGCGCATGACCGCCAAGGACGTGACGCTTTTTCCCGAGCCGGACTCTCCCACGATGCCCAGCGTTTGCCCCCGAGCGAGGTCGAAGTCGACGCCGCGCACGACGCGCACGGCGCCGCCTTCGCCTTCAAAGCGGACCTGAAGGCCTTTGACCTCGAGAAGTTGGGCCACCTAACGCGCCTTAAAGGTCTTGTCGATGACGATGAC
>ERZ1292630.748-Hain-H41-02um-R3-748-length-33213-cov-7_pt2 | contig 10464 bp, 6 predicted proteins | sample MGYA00564408_ERZ1292630 | MGnify/ENA primary metagenome ERZ1292630 (study PRJEB36523, sample SAMEA6512641) | groundwater metagenome | collected 2019-01-08 | study: AquaDiva: Metagenomics assemblies of 32 groundwater samples
CCCCCCCCCCCCCCCCCAAATACAAAAACCGCATTTTCAACCTCCGATTATCATTTGTTCCCTTCCACGAGCAGTGGAGGGTGGCAGAGGGCATGCATGCATTCGTTTCCGCACGACGCCGCATCAGTGTACACACCACAAAGAACAAACAGTACATCATGTTTCTCCTATTCGGGGGGAGAGGCCGCACCGAGCGCCATATTCGTCACGATGTGGCGGCCGCATGGTTGATGGGATGGGGACTTGCGAAAAAGTGCGCGGCGGACGTGTCGGGCAGCGGCTTCGTGCCGCCAAACCCTACCGTGGCGCAACGATGGCCGGACCCCCTGCAGCCCTCATACCGGGGCGCGGACGTCACCGTCGCCGCTCCCCCGCTGCCGACGGCACCCGATGTCGCGGTCGCGTCGTCCAGGCGTGCCTCGACGCGCTCGTGCTTGCAGTGATAGTGGAGTGTCTTCGCAAAGGGCGCTGTGGCGTCCTGCGGATCGCACCAGCACGGCTTGAGCCGCCTCGGGGCTTCGCACGTTTGCGTCGGAACGCCGGCGATTTGGCCCGGTGCCATCCTAAGGATCGTGAACCCGTTGCGCCACTCCTTCACTAAGGTCCCATTGCCGGTGAGCTTCAAGCGCCACTTCGCGGCCTCCGCGGCTCGCCTATCCAATTCGGACTCCCGAGCCCTCGACCTCTCCTCGGATTGGATGGCTTTGGAACGCAGTTTCAGCTCCATTTCGCCCTCGAGGCGTTGAATCTCGGCCTCCTCCTGCTGTTTGAGTTGCTCGAGCTGGCGGATCTCCTCTTCCACTTTTGCGCGCTCGGCGGCTTTGCGCTCGTCCGCCTCGCGGCGCCGTGCTTCGTGTTGCAGCTCACGTTGAATGGCCTTCGCCTCGCGCATTTGCTCCGTGGCGCGTCGCTTCTCCGCGATGAGCGTATTCTGATCAATGGCCGTCCGAATCGCGTCGACGTGCGGTTGGGAGTACTGCACACCTAGTGGCGCTTTCGGGTACGCGAGCTCGTACAAGGAGCGGTTGTTCTCCATCGCCTTGGCCAGCATGAGCACCGAGCGATTGGTCAGGAGCGGGTTGCCGTCAATGTTGAGCCTCTGAAGCGACGTGTTGGATTGCAACATGTTGGCAAGGTGCAACACGTCGTGGTCTGTGAGGCCGCAGTTGTAGAGGTACAGTTCTTGCAGGGGTGGAGGTGGTTGGCTGGACGGATCGCCAGCGGCGTCAGGCTGGCTGTCATCGTGTTCGGCGTTCGAAAGTCTGCCGCAAAGCCAGCGGCATAGGGCCTCGATCGCCGGTCCGGCGATGTTGTTGCCGGACAGTCGAAGCGACGTCAACGCACGGTTGCCACACGGCGACACCGCTAACTGCTGGACGAGCGTGAGGCACCCTTGGCTCTCCATGCCATTGTAGCTCACGTCAATCGCTGTCACATTTTCGTTCGACGCCAACGAGCGTGCCCCGTGGACGAAGCCTTCGTCGCCGATGCCCTGGTTGGGAACGAGGACCGCGATGAGGCTGGGGTCGTTCGACCGTAGGTACTGCAACATTTCGTTCAGCTCGTCGCGGATGCCTTCACCGAGGCTGTCCTCGCCGAGGGCGGTTGAGTAACCCTGGCCCATGGTCGTGCGGCGAAGGAGCAGAAGGGGGGGGGGCGGTGAATAGCACTATGGTGAATGAAACGGGTGGTAGACAAGCCGCAAGCCACTCTTTCAATTCGGTGGCTGGGTTCGGTGACGCACGCAAATGGTGCCTCGCACTGACTTTGTCGAGCAGGTGTGTCAAGCCGCTTTGAGCTGCTGGGCGTCGCCCGCGTCCGTTGACGGGTCTGCATAGCGCCGCAAATCGTCCGCGACCCTTCGAAAAAGCCATGGTGACACCACGAACACAAGCAACACGAGCACGGCGGCCAGCCACAGAACGAGGGGAACCACTCGGCGGGGGACGATGCCACCCACAAGCGAGTGCGCGGAGATGGTGTAGCTTCCGCGGACGAGCGATTCACCAACGCGTTGTGCATCGTCATCGTCGTCCTCGACGCCCGCGGCAATGTCTTCTGCGACGTCGCGCCTCGCCACCCCTGACGCCTCCATCGTGACGCGAACGTACGCGGTGGCCCGCCGATTCGTCGCGTCCTCCACTTCCCCCTCCTCCTTCTCCTTCTCGACCGCCCCACTGACTGCGACGGTAACGGGTGGGGGCGGCGAGCGGGAACGAACGATCTGTCGCAACGGCTTCGTACTCTCCCATCGTAGCTGATCGACGTGGCATTTTTCCGTGTCTAACAACTGACGCGCGGTCGAGATGGTGCCCCCGAGTCCCCTTGGAGCCTCCATCTGGCCCTCGTGGATGGGGGACGTTGAAACGGAGGGGTTATCCCGCAGCCACGTCACCGTCACGCGGCGCGCAGGCGACCCGAGGTAGCTGACCACGACCTCGATGCGCGTCGAAGGTGGCTCCGCCGTGGGTGAAGGAGTCTCCTCCCGCATCACAACACGGTACAGCACCGAACTGGGAAGCCGCAGCGACCGCTGAATCACTGGCACTGCATTGTCGACAAACACTTCAATGGCATCTGCGAGGCCGTCGGAGCGGACAGGAGGGATTGCCGCAATCACGACGCGACGTTCCCCGAGGTCGGTCCACAGCGACCAGAGAAGCACGACGAGCATCAATGCCGATGTCGGCCGAAGAGCATATTGGACGGAAGACATCGTCCGACAAGACAAGGACGCGATGGTGGTCGCACGTGGCGGTGGCATCAGCGCGTCGTGAGCGAAGCGGTGGATCTGTTCGCTGGGAACACCAACCCCTGAGTGAGGAATGTCAAACGCACGGGTGGCGGCGATACGCTGCCACTCCTTATTTCCTCACCATCTCTTGACGGATCGCTGGCGGGGGGAGAGGGAAGAAACTTGGGGGGCACTTTGGGGTCGCAGGAGAGAATCGTGCGACGGTCCCTTCCTGAATACATTGTTTTGACACTATTGACAGTGAAACCACTACGATGACGTCGCGGCGGGGGGCGATGCGACTTCCGCGGCGGCCGCGCCCGTCGACGTGGACGTCGTTGGAGGCTCGGGTCCGTATTTCTGCACAAGCGTAAAAAACAACTCCTCCTCGCGTCCTTCAAACAGGTTCAACGCGCTATCCACAATGGGCAATTTGTGTGGGGCGTAGTGGGTGTAGAAGCGCTCGAGGCGCGCTCGGTGCTCACTTGTCGTGTCGGCCGGCACTTCTGTCGGGCGAGGGTCCTGGGGAGACGTCGGTCCGGCGGCGACTCCGTCGTTCGTTTGTGGCTGCTGCGGCTCCGGGGCGTCAGCCGCCTGCTGCTTTGGCGTTTTTTTCAAAGTGACGGCGGCGTTCGTCGTTGGCAACGATTTGTCCGATGGCAATTTCTTCTGCGGATAGAGGCGCTCCTCTGGGGGCTGCACGAAGCCGGGCGTCCTCGCGCCGATGACGAAATTCTCCGAGGAAAGCACGGGTAAAGCTGGGCGCGGCTCCATGTTGGCCGCGCTGGAGGACAGATATTGCGTCCCCGTTGCTCCTGCAGGAACTGCCATCAAACTGGCGTGAATGTCCCGGCGGTTGTCGAGGTATGGCGGGGCGACGACAGAAAGTGCCGTGTGCTGAGCGGCGCTCATCCACGCAACAGGCTTATCGACGTAAGGGGCGGACGTCAAGACCACAAAGACCTCCACAACGTAGTTGGGGCCTGCTTGCGCCGTCGCGTGGCCGACGCCGATCGTGTCGAACCCCTGTGGGGCAAAGAGCACGCCGAGCGCCTCCTTGTAGGGATCGCCGTCGCCCAGCAGCGCGTAAGCGGCGATGTCGACCGGGCTCAGCCGCAGGCTCGTGGGCCGTACGACGCCGAAGATGATTTCCGCAAAGCTCCCGCGGCTGACGCAAGCGCCAAACCGCTGCGCACGCTGCGACGTGCTCGACCCGTCCGTGCCGATGTGGCAGCGCATGCCTCCTTTGCCGTGATAGGCGAGATCGATCGCATGGCCGCGGGCGGCGAGTGTGAGACCGATGCTGACGTCGTCCGGGGGCTGCAACGTCGCTAGACCACTCCCCGCGACGCCCGTGGACCCCGTTCCGGGTGACGCCGCCACCGTAGGCGAGTCAAACGAGCCATCGTTGTTGGCGGCCTTTCGCGGCCGCGACGATATCATGGCGATGACGCGCTGAACGCCGGCCACGCCATCGGCAAGATGGACGGTGTGCCGTTTGCCCACTTCGTCCAGCAGGGATGAGTACTGCCCTTTACACTGCTTCAGTATTTGCCGCAGCGTCGGCAGCAGAAACGACGGGTTGCAGCGAATCTGGCAAATGACCTGCGCGTAGTCAAACTCCGCCTCAGTCAGGAACTGCCAGCCCAGCGTGTCGCCAAAATATGCGGCGTGATCGCCGGTGCCGAAGCTGTACGCGGTGAGCGTCGGGGGCACCTTGCCGTCGCGACCGATGGCGGCGATGCGCTGCGCCTCGCGGTCGTGAATCTTCCTGTTCAGCTCCAGGCCGCGTTTGTGTCGGTCCTCTCGGGCTAGTCTTTCCCTTTCCAGCATGTCGATCTTCTGGGCTTCGATGGCGGCGCGTTTTTGCCGCATGTGCTCGTCTGACTTCGCCTTCTGCGTGGCGAAGTACACCACGTCCAAAGCCTCCTTCCGCCTCTTCTTCTGCTCTTCTTCGGCCGCCTCGAGTTCCTTTTGCTTCCGTTGCAGCTCGAGCACCAGCCGCTCTTGCTCCGCGCGCTCGGCATTTTCCTGGCGCATCTTCGTGACGCGGCGCTCCTGGATCTTGCGTTGCTCCTCCTCCTCTGAGGCTTTTTGCTGCTTCATCTCGTCGTACGTCAATCCGCGTTTCGGCGGTACCACCGTCAGCCGCTTTTTCTGCGCGAGAAGCGACTGTCGGTCGCGCTGCCGTTCTGCGTCTCTCTGTCGCAGCGTGTCTCGTGCGTCCTCGGTGCATGCGGTTTCGATCATCGTATCGACCATCGTTCGGCAGAAGACGGCGGCCGCGTGGTTGATGTCACGGGGCAAGTGAAGGCCGGTGGTAATGTCGACCAGGCGCTGGGCCAAGGACCGCCTCTCGGCAGCCATTTGCCGCGCGCGCTGCCGCAACAAGGACCGCTGTTCCATTTCGGCTCGTGCCTCGCCCGAAACCACTTTTTCCACGATGTCTTCCAGCACGCTCACGCAAAAGGCAACAGCGCCACGATTTTGGAACTGTTTGTAAACGGCAAACTGCGCCAAGGGCTCCGTCGCGTCGATGCGGTAACGATCGCCTTCAATTTTGGACGCAATGCGCTCTCGCCGCTCTTGGGCGCGGCGATCCGCGTCGGCCTTCCGGGCCGCCTCTTCGGCTTCCTTGTCCAGTTTTGCCTGGAACAGCTGTCGGCGTCGCACGATCCCGTCCTCGGCCAGCCTTTGAAGCATGGCCTCGCGCTCTTTGCGGAGGCGCGTTCGCTCGAGGCCGCTTTCGACGCTGAGGGCACCATCAGCGGCGTGGTCGATCGGTTGGAGGGCGGCTGGCGGCATCGCGGAAGCGCCTCCGGGCGACGGGGTGAGGGAAATCGGTGGGTCGGGCAACGGGGAGGCGGTTCCGCGCCTTGCGCCGGCGCCAGCGGACCTCCTGCGCGGGGCGGCGCCCGCACGCTTCTTCAACGTCGCGGTGGGAGCCGCCGGCGGCGCCGTTCCACGCGCCAAACGATAGTAAAGTTCCCGCAGCACATCTGCGCAGACTCGTGTGTCGCCACCAACGAGGAGCTCGCGATGGTCTGCGCCAAGTTGCACGCCTAGCTGACCGACGACGTCGGAAACGACGGACCAGTTGTAGGACGCGGTCTGTGGCGCAAATGGTTCTCCGGGCTGCCCCACCAAGGACGCGCTGGTGAGAGGCACTCCTGGGTTCGCATGGGCGTACCAGTAGTAGCATGCAAGATAAGCGACGTGGCCGGACATGGCAGCGTTTGCCGCTTCGGGCTTGAGGGTGACGGTCTTTGCATCGCCGGAGGCGGCGTGCACGCTGGGGTGCATCACGCCAAGTGACGCTAGCCAGTCAAACGTGTGGCGATCGATGTCCATTCAAGAGAGAGAGAGAGAGCGATGTACACAGGAGGGCACCGCTTCGAAGAGGATCAATCATAAAATAAAAGGGAACCAACACTAGGACGCCGCAACGGAACGGGCGGCGGTAGAGGATCGCATCCCCCCCCCCCCCCCCCCACACCATTGCGCGGGCGACCATTGATTGGGACCCCCTCCTACCTTAGAGGGAAGGCCGCCGCCCCACGCGCGACGGCGTATTCACTGGTTTCCATGCGCAAAAGGCATTCACGCCGGGCGCGGTCCAGCCAGCACGGATAGCACACGCAGGGAAACACGACGTCCGTCGCGCACGGGCCGCAGCAAAAACGTTCGTCGCTTACCGGTTCGATGTAAAACGTGCGGCGCACTTGGCCCGGCATCGCGCACGGCAACACACAACACCAGTCGAAACAGCGTTCCTCGGCCGCCAGTGGGTACAGATAGTGCCGAACCGTGTGGCTGACGCAACACGGAAACAGCGTCGCTTGCACGACGTCCCGCACGTGGTCGCAGCCGAGAAGCGTCGTCGACCAAGGTCCACGATCCGTGGTCTGCCACGCGTCCCCGACCGCGGATGAAGGCGACGCCAAGGCCCCTGCCGGTTCGACCCGACGATTGGCGCCTCCGGCATTCGCGGTAGCAGCGAGCGGCTGTTTTCGCTTCTGAGAGGAGCTTCGACCTCGGCTCGACGACCTCAAGTGGGCCGGATCCACCCTGTCTGCCGCCGAGGCATCTCGACGAAGTCCCGATAGCTGTGCGTTCTTCATGGCCTGCAGAATGTCCAGTTGACCGCGGGACATGACGGGTTTGATGGCGAACATGCGGCCAGCGGGTCGGTAGAGAGCGCACGTCAGCCCCGCGGGGTCCACGGCCACCGCCACTGCTTGCATCTTGCGATCGATGCTGCCTCCGCCCGTGACTTTCAGTGGTTGGTACATGCGCGGCAGGGCCAGCAAATTCTGACGTCGCTCCTGCTGAGCGTGGTCGGTTTGCATCCAGCCCAGGGCGCTGCGCTGCTGCCTCAGCAGCTCGCGCTCCGCTTGCTCTTTAGTCGGCTGCAGCTGGCATTGGTAGTCCACTTCGGTGCGAAGCCTGCGGATCATGCAAGGGACGCAGCAGAACGCCGCCGCGCAGGTCACATCCGCGGTGGGATTCCCCATGAGCCCGTAGGCGCGACGAACGAAGGCGTACGTCGCCAGGCCGTGCCAGCAGCACATGTTGTAGCAGCAGTCCGTTCCGTCGACGTCGGACTTCGCCATGGCTTGCACGCAGTGACAACACACGCATGCAAGGAAGTAGTCGACGATGGACAGCCGTGGCAGCAACCTCGCGACGGCGTCCTCCTCCTCCATGAGTTCGGCGGGCGGCGGCGGCTGTCCTGCTCCCTCCGTGGAATGCCCTTCGTCACCGGCCGCCGTTTTCGCCGCTGCTTTTGACGCTGTGCGCGGCGGCGCCGCGGAATCACCGAACCCGGCGCACGGATGAAACAGCCGCGTTACCCAAGGCCGCCGCCTGAAGCGCTGCCGTCGGAAACCCGCCCCCGGCGTCAACGGGTCATCGTCCTCTTCGCCGCTGGACCCCGCCGCGTCGCCATCGGCGGCGACCGGCCGCAGCACATCGTCCGCGCTGATATCGACGAGCTTGTGTCGTACCACCCCACGCTGCTCCTCGTCTGCGGCACGCGCACTTCGGTCGCGCAAAATGACGGCGGGTAGGTTGTCCGCAGATATGAAAAACGGTCTGCAAGGACAGCCACCAAACGAGCAGCAATGCTCGAGGAATCCTAGCTGCCGGCTGCGCAGGCCATCGGACATTGGTCGTCTTGCAGATACACAACACGCGGTCACAGAAAAAATCGGACTCTCGGACTGGTGCTGTTTTGCCAGAAGGGGAGGGGGAAACAAATAACACGGCCATCCAATAGTCTGCGACAGCGCTGTGACGGTTTGACCGCACGCGGGGGGACCGTGAAGGAAGGGGAACGAAAAAAGCCAACAAGCAACCAAAAAGAGAACAGAACGAAGAGAGGAGGGGGGTTATTTAGAATAATGAATGCGACGAGAGAGGGGAAGCAGAGAATCGAAGGCCACCGACAAAACCAGAACACGGACGAAAGCCGATCAACATCATTTTTTTGATTGTGTGTGGGTTATTGCGCGAAAAGTGACCCCAGGGGCGAGCTGCCATCTTTGGTCGAACGAGAAGTAGAATGGGCGGTTCTCCTACTTCGTGTTGAGGTGCGATACGCTAGTTGATCGACCGGTAGCCGCCTTTGGCGACAGACGGCTTCACGGCATTCGACGAGGCGCTGCCGTCAATGGTCGCCATCGACTCGGTCAGCGCCGCCGACGACTGCACCACAACGGGGGTATTTTGCGCGGCGCACGCGGCGGATGCGTCGGCCTCTTCCTGGAGGAGGGGATGTTGGTCGCGAAGCAGTCTAGCCTTCTCCGACGACGCCGCGTTGCTGGTCAGGTTCGCCCCCTTCGCAGTCATCACCGGTTCACCGAGCACGGGTTGGAACATGACGATCTGTCCCGGGGCGATGTGGACCACGTGGGTGACTGGCGCGTTGGCGTAGCCGAGCTCATCGAGGTCTCCTTGCTTGACGCCGGCGGCAGCGGCGTTCGCGAGGTAGAGCGTCTGTCGTGCAATGTTGGAGACCCTGGCTGTCATGGGCTGGAAGCGCTTCATGCCGCGAATCGAGAGGATGACAAGAATCGCGGCGACGACGGCGGCACTGCCGATGGTGATGGACGTCGACATGAACTCGCGGCTGAGATCCTTGCAAAAGTAGTGGTAAAAGCTGCCGTCGTTGTCGTTCCACAGGAAGTTCTTGAAGCTAGAACAGTTGTTGTTCGCGGCCATCGCCGTCCAAGCGAGGTAGTCGATTGACGTCTGGTACTCCTTCCGGATGTTGACGATCATCTGCGACACCTGCCTCAAGGAGACGGGAAACGCGGGGGATGTCGCGGAAATGCAGTTGTCGGCGCAGGCCTCGATGGTGCATGGCGATACACCAGTCGGGCAGCCTTGACCGCCGGGCACGTTGGGCCTGACGGTCGCGTTCGCAAGCATGGTCGCGAAGTTGCTCACGTTCACGATGAGATAGTCCGAAATATTGGCCCAATAGTAGATCGGGGCGAGGGTCTCATTTGTGCTGGCTGGCGGGACCCAACTGTACTGCCCTGGGTCACGGCTACACACGTTCAGAGGGCACTCGAATGTCGCGTTCCACGTGACTTTGTGGTCGAGGACGGTGAACGTGCCGCCTTCGCACAGCAGGCTCAGCACCCCGCAGAGGTTGTTCGAGCTCATGGGGTCGGCCACGAACTGCTGGTAGGCGTTCGCGGTCGAGTTGATCATCCCCGTGAGCGCCGAATTATCGCAGCCCTTTTGCGACTTCACTGCTGCGACGACGGCGGGGACGAAGGTCCCGTTGTAGTCGTCGCAGATCGTGCTCGTCACTTGTCCGAGCGCAATGTGCACGGCGAAGGCGAAGAACAAGCACGCGGATGCCACGCTCATCAGGATGACAACGAGCAACATTGCGCGACGAACGTTGAAGATCAGAAAGACCAGCCCGATGAGTCCCACAAGGCACACGCAGCCCATGAGGCGGTACATCACCTGCGCGCGGCCGTAGTTTTGGTCGTCCTCTAAGTTGTCGACCAGGTTCAGCGCGTTGTCAATTTGCTGTCGGCGTGACTCAAAGGACATGGCGGTTTGGTTCGCGATCATGATGTAGTCCGGGTTGGGGAAGGCGCCACCTTTGCGCGCGGTGTTGGGCATGCTCATCATGAGAAACGCGTCCGAGGTGTTGCCGAGGGCGGTGAAAATGGCGTCGGTCTCGGCGCGCAGCGAGCCGGTAAGGCCCTTGACGTCGGCGGAGACGCTGTGGGTCGTGGTGAAGACGCCGATGCTGAAGTAGATCAAACCGCTAAAGCACAGCAACCACGCGCACTTGGCAATGAAGATGCTCGTATTGTGATACACGCGACCCGGGCCCTCCTCACCGTTGGCCGGCCGGTGAGGGGTCGATGGGCAGCAGCAGCCCGCCGAGGGGTCGCGCCCGCCGCAGCAGTTGCAGCAGTAACGACCGAGGGCGAAGAAGCACGGGAACAGCAGCATCACGATGGCGATGAGCAGCGCGGGGACCGTCCACGAACCAATGGTGGAGATCACTTCTTGGCAGGCGGGTACCTTGAGCAAGTTGTACCCGCCACACCATTGGTTTTCGGTTTCGTTCCAACAAAAGCACTGGCGAAACGATTGATCCATTGACGGTTCCTGGAGAGGCGCGACGAAGAGGGTTGCAAAAATAATGTGTATGTGTGCTGTGGTTCCCTGGGGGGGGGGGGGGGGGGGGGGGGGGG
>ERZ1292630.5418-Hain-H41-02um-R3-5418-length-10461-cov-18_pt1 | contig 10461 bp, 6 predicted proteins | sample MGYA00564408_ERZ1292630 | MGnify/ENA primary metagenome ERZ1292630 (study PRJEB36523, sample SAMEA6512641) | groundwater metagenome | collected 2019-01-08 | study: AquaDiva: Metagenomics assemblies of 32 groundwater samples
AGGCCACCAAGAGTAAAGAAGAGTACGCCCGACTGGCGGCGGAGCGACAACAGCAGATTGACACACTGACCCAGGCGCGTGATGCGCAGGCGAAGCTGGCGGCTGATCGGCAAGAGAAGCTGGAGCAGGCCACCAAGAGTAAAGAAGAGTACGCCCGACTGGCGGCGGAGCGACAACAGCAGATTGACACGCTGACGAAGGCGCGTGATGCGCAGACGAAGCTGGCGGCTGATCGGCAAGGGCAGCTGGAGCAACTGATTCAGACACAAGCGGCACAGACCAAGCTGGTGGCAGCGCGGCAAGGGCAGCTGGAGCAGGCGAACAAGGCCAAGGAGGAGCAAAGCCGACTGGCGGCGGAGCGGCAGCAGCAGATCGATAAACTGACCAAAGCGCGCGACGAACAGGCCAAGCTCGTCCAAGCCAAACAAACAGAGATCGTCAAACTAAAAATTATCTTCCAGGAAGGCCAAGCGCGTGCTGCAAGACTAGAGTCTCAGTTGGCCGAAATGGATACCCGCCAACGTATGATTAACGAAGAGATGATCAAGGCCGAGGTGCAGATCGATCTGATTAAAGATGTCCTCCTACACGAGGCAGGGGTATGAGTATAAAGCTTCGATCCAAACGAAGTGAAAAGGTATTCGCCGCAGAAATATCAAGGGCACCACACCGCCGAGAGATTCGACCCACTAAAAAGGTAAAATCCAAACGGGAACCGGGAGTACAAGTGCCCGAGGTAACCCACCTGCATGGCGTAGACGCCCAACGAGTCGTCTACACGGAGAATCTGCTCGATCGTGCTAGCACCCAATGGCAGTTTGGCGACTGGGACAGTCTCGCCTTGCTCGATCAAGACACACTGCAACATCGTCCGGACCGTGCCAAGCTGGCACTGCTTGCCGCTGCAGGAAACATTCAAATCAACAATGCAGGCAGAGCCAAGCAATTTATCCGTCTAGCGCAGGATTGGGGGTGCGACAAAACGCTTGTCAGCCAAATCCTGGTTGCCGGCGTGCATAACACACTAGGCCGTGCGGCTGCACTTATTGGGCTCCAACCTCACGCGCTTAAACACTTTGAAAGTGCTATCGCTATTGGCACACCGGGGAGTGAAGTAAGGCTGATCAGCCAAGCACGCGCTAGTGAACAATATAGGCAAATTGGAATGCCAGGAGGCGCTCTTCAGTTTTCTGCCAGCGAATATGTGGATAACACCCATCGAGCGAAGACTATTGAAAGCACGTCTCACTCTGGTATCAGAGGCGTGAGTTCAAATATTGATTACAGCCCAATTACAGAACAACTTCTAAGCGACTTTTGTTTGTCTCTCTTGAGCAATGAGGATTCAGATAAGCAATCTGCGATAGGTAATATTGCCAGTCTCATCCAGGGAGTAACCAAAGACCAAACGCCTTTAGAAATGGCAATGACGAGGCTTGATGCATTTGGCCAAGAATTCCATTTTGTGCATGTCGCAGGTGACTATATTCCGCGTAAGATTTCCGATGAACACACGTTTTACGAATCGACATTCCTTGAGTTATTGCAGGGATTCCACCGGCCCGGTGGTGTGATAATCGATGGTGGAGCAAACATTGGAAACCACACACTGTATTTCGCCAAAGTGGTGGGCGCAGAAGTCATTGCCTTCGAGCCGGAACCTCACAACGCATCCTGCTTGGCGATCAATCTTGTGCTAAACGGTATTTCAGATCGAGTGCAACTTCACAAACATGGGCTTGGCCAGACATCGGGAATGATCACATTGCATATGAATGTCCAATCAAATTTTGGATCTTTTACAACCAAGTTAAACTCTAATAAAAACAGTAATCAGATGGCTGACACAATGCAGGTCAATGTCCCGGTGAGCAGCCTTGACGCCGTGCTTGAAGCCAATATATCCCGAAAAAATATTTCAATACTGAAGCTAGATGTTGAGGGAATGGAATTGGATGTTCTTCGTGGGGCCAAAGAATTAATCCAATCCTCTTTACCTGTTATTGCAGTGGAGTGTTTTACGTTGGAAGAGTTGGGTCGTGTTGAATCCTTTCTGGAGCCAATGGAATATTTCCCGGTTGAATGTGTCAACGCGACTCCTACGATCCTATTTGTCAGCCGTAATAACCGCTTTCATCTTGCACGCTTGGCCGATTACCTGCGGGCTTCCACTGTTGAGCGTGCGATGAAAAAGAACGGATTCGTCTAGGCTCTGTTGACCTGCTGCCGCTTTGGTCTGCCGCAGTGCCCAATGATAGAGCGATTGCACGGCACCATGCGTGAGCTGCTGGAGCCCCATAGGTGGATGTGGAGAATGAGGCGCTTGACCTGTCAAGAAGTGTGAATGGCGATAGTATTGTTCCGGCTGTGGGGCGATAAGCTTGTCGATCGAGAAAACTTATCCAAAGAAAGGCCGACAATCCTGCCATGACACTTAATGAAAAAATGGAAAAATTTGTGTCGTCAACTCTTACTTCAACTAAGACAGTTTCTTTGTATCAACTGACTTCTGTAGGGGTGGACAAATCATCATCTAAGAATCTCTCGAATTTGTTATTTGAGAGAGGGATTCGAGTGTTGGCCGAGGTGAGCGCAAAGCCCGGTTCTTCATTCTTTGGTGCAGAGAGTTATATAAACGTGGGCGGAAATATCCGAGAACAAGTATTTATAGGTAGATATTGCTCGATTGGTCGCAGAGTTACTCTTGGTGCGGGTAGCCACTATATGGGGGGCGTTAGCACACATCCAGGGCTGCATGGATCCCGTGCCAGGCGCTATTCTGAAGCGGAGCTTTTGAGACTGGGAGGGGGAGGAGGGGCTAAGATAGTGACACCTACAATTATCGGTAATGACGTATGGATTGGCGACGGTGCAGTGATATTGCTCGGTGTGACGATTGGAACAGGCGCAGTCATCGGAGCTAACGCAGTAGTAACTCGAAACGTTGCACCATATGAGATTGTTGGTGGTGTTCCGGCAAAGCGGTTGAAAATGCGATTTCCTGATGAGGTCAGTCAAGAATTGCTATCCACAGAATACTGGGAATGGCCGTTGGAGATATTGAAGGGTTTGCCGATGAGAAATGTCTTTGAATTTATCTCTCGTATGCGTCAGCTTGATCATTCTCACCAAGATTCTTTTGAGACGTTTGCAATTTCCTCGATCTGAATTAGTCTATGGAAAGACATGTGAGCTTGGGACCTTCGTGAATTTCGATAAAACCGAACGGGAGATAATGAATGTCATATAACAACCAAGCGAAAGAGGCTTTTTACTCAGGCAACTACGCGAAGGCCATAGACATATATGAAGAGGCCATCTCGGAGCAGCCAGAGCTTGCAGATATTTATCGTTTTAACCTGAAGTTGGTTCGCCGAAAGTTGAGCTTGTCCCCTGTGGAGTCTCAGGCCTCGCCACTTCGACAAAGTGACACTGCAGTCACTCAAGCTCCCACTGCACCTATCAAGGCATGTGCTCCCGTGATGCTGGAGGATCTGTACCGGGAGGTTGTTGACGCAGTTCAATGTTTACCGGCGGTTGATAGGGCAAACTCACCACTCGTCTCGGTCCTGATGACTGCCCATAACGTAGCCGGTTACATCGAGCAGGCGGTAACCTCGGTTCTGCGTCAGACATGGCCCAGACTGGAGCTGATCGTGGTGGACGATGCCAGCAACGACGAGACTTGGGCGATTCTGCAACGGTTGGCTAAATCTGAGGCAAACCTGCGCTGCCTGCGACTTAATACTAACCTGGGCACTTATTTTGCCAAGAACTACGCGCTGACAGTAGCGCAGGGAGATTTCATCTTCTTCCAGGATGGCGACGATTTGTGCCACCCGGATCGCATACGCTTAGGTATGCATGAGTTGAACCAGCCGGGGGTGGTATGTGTGCGTGGAGCCTATTCGCGCGTGCTGTTCCCTTCCGGGCAGGTCATTCCGGTCAACGGATTGGTAAAGAAACTGGGGTTGATTACTCTAGGGGTCCGGCGCAGTGTATTCGACGACATTGGGTTTTTTAATTGCACTAGCAAGGCGTCAGACGACGAGTTTTTTCAGCGCTTAAAAACTTGGATAGTAGAAAAGGGAGGAAAGATTCGAGATCTGAAAGTTCCACTATATTTCAATACTCTGCGTGATGGATCGTTGTTTGCCGACATGATTGCCAACGACCCGGCTGCCGAAGGCAATATCGTACAGTTGCCGTCGCCTTCGCGGGCAAGTTATGTGAAGGTATTTTCCTCAAAGCATAAAGAGTTGCGGAAGGATGACTTCAAACGTTTTTTCCGCTTTCCAGTGCTGCGAGATTTGATGCCCGTAGCACCTGACATGACCTACCTACCTAATCCCGCTCTGCCGATAGTAGCCACTCTGTGCTCGATCCCGGAGCGAGCCGAGCTGTTACGCCAGACGCTGGAAGGTCTGGCGCCACAGGTAGATGCTTTTCATGTGTATCTAGATCGCTATGAAACTATTCCGGATTTCGTGAGGATGTGCCATCCAAAGATGAAGGTGGTGCTGTCTAGGGATGTGCCAGCGTTGGGTGATACCAGCAAGTTTTTGCCATTTTCGTCACTGAGCGAGGAGTGTTATTACCTTACCGCAGATGACAATATTCTATATCCACCTGACTATGTGGCATCGATGATTCGCCGCATCGAGCATTACGATCGCCAAGTAGTGATCGGTGTCCAAGGGGTATTGGTTCCAGATCAGCCTGAGGGGTATTCCTCCGATTATCGCAAGGTGTTCTCATTGAAAAACGGGCTAGAGCGAGATGCATTAGTCAACAACCTTGGTACTGGTACGGTGGGATTTTATTCGGGCTTGCTCCAGGGGTTGGATTTAAGCTATTTCCGCAAGCCGGGCACGACTGATCTTTTTCTGTCCGTCTACTGCAAAGACCGACTGATTCCGATGGTAGCCATCGCACGCCCGGAGAACTGGCTGCAAGAGATAGCCTTGCCAACCAAGAGCCCGTATCGAGAGTTCCACCAGAGCGATACCGAACAAGCGATGTTGATTCGAGAGAACCGGCCATGGGGCTATGAGGCGATTCACCGGGCGGTGGAAGGGGCTTGTGCACGCGAGAAAGATGCGAAGATTGGGCAAAGGCTGCGGGATCTCGTGCCGGACTTGCATGCATGTCTGAGATAACAGTGCTCACAGGTTTCACATGGATAGCCTGGGGTAGCACAGCGGCACACAAGGATGCGCGATGCAAGACTCCGCACTCTATCCGTACTTGAGTTACTGAGAAGCTATAGACGGAGCGGCTCCCCGTTGCTGATTTGAATTCGACACTTTCTCCTATCATGCATGTAGTGTGTCGCCACACATTTTAAACATCTGCTTATATGCATTCAGTCTGCAGGACGAGCGAAGATCAATGACCTACGGCTATTATATCTCTACCGGTTGGTGAGTCGAAGATGATGATGCATCTAAATGAAATGTCGTGTGTGCGCTCATTGAAATCACTTTCGGTTGTCGATGCACCAACTCTTTGTTCGTTCGATGAAGATTGCTGGCGTTTTGATTATTACTTTTCCCCTCGCCACAGCAACGTCCTTCTCGTCTTTTTTCCAGCCGCACTTACTCCAGACAAACGGTATGTGCCCGCTTTTCATCGGTGGAGTTGGGCATTTCAGTTACCCGAGTATGACATATTAGCTTTGTCCGACCCAACGCTTTATCTAGATGAGCATATACTAGGCGGCTGGTTACAGGGGACGAGCGCAGATTGGATATTAACGAGGATCCTTGCACATCTACGAACTTTTCAAGAATTGCGTAACTATCAACAGATTGTATTCTGCGGATTCTCCTCAGGGGGTTTTGCCGCATTACAGGCAGCCACGTTAATTACGAATAGTTTCTTAGGGGCAAGGGTAATGGCCTACACAGAAAACCCACAGATCTCCTTAATCAAATACTCCATCAGGAGGCACATGAACTTGCTTGCGTCAGTCTGCTACGGTGTGAGCTCCCTTGACAAAGTGGACAGCCAATTCCACCTGAGACTGGATATTGTTTCACTTATTGCATCTCAGAATCATGTCCCGCCCGGTCTAGTAGTCATTAAAGAATCGGATATTCATCATCACGGAGTTCAGCTCGAGTATCTTCGAAGTGGCCTACAGTGCTTCGGCAGTAATTCACTGGACCTAGAAGTGATACCTGTGTCAATCGATTCCTCCGGCCACACTCCTTTAACCCTTCAACAGATGCGCAGTCGGATAGACGCAATACTAAGAAAGTGAGGGGTGTGGCCAAATGGTCATCCAGCAAATTGGATTCGTAAAAGTAATGATAACCAATCTTGTTATCCATTTGACTGGTTGTTATCAAAGCCTGAGGTTGGCTCCAATTACGTTTGCTGGAATATCGAGAATCAGTTCGCCTTGTGGCTTACTGATCTGCGATTGAATCATCCTGGCCATGTTACTTCTACGCCATGTTTTTGAAATGACACTTGTGGAAAAGGATATGTCTCCTGGCGTGACCGAACCTGCTGCAACTACAGCGGCGGTTCACTGCGATCGCGACGTGTATTCGTTCTGTTACCCGTTGGGAACATTTGGCGATTGAAAGCTTGAGTTCGATGTCATCCAAGCAACTGCAGAGGTTCAAAGTGGCGTCCGCTCCGTGCCGATTGGCGGGTTTTCTGGAAAGCAGATCAACTAAGATTTCTTGATCACTGCAAGACCCGGAACAGTATTACCGTGCCACTCTTATGGAGTTATGCCTCAAGACGGAAAGGTCGGCGAATATATCGGATCAACATTCTCGAGACAGGGGTGCAGGCCAAAATTATGTCGTGACAACCATGAAAACAGTTAAGAAAACTCTCAACAGATTCGTCGATAACCTGAGTGACTATGCCGGAGGAGCATTTCTTGATAGTTCACCTCTAAATTATAAGGAAATTCTAGCAGTACGAATGGACCTAATCGGGAATGATTTTCCTCCGTTGGATGCAACGGTTAGCTATTCCAGAGGGACAATCGCCTTACCGCTACATACCGGAGAAATGATGGAGGTGAGCCTGTCTGATGGTGTTCGATGGGATACGACATTCGCTACGCAACCTCATAGCAGCGTCCTGTATCTATTTTCCCTTGCCCCGATCGGAAGGCTTCTTTCATCCTTCCAGCGGAGACATGATGCTGGAGCGTTACAATTCGCAGTTGTAGCATTGAAAAGCTTCTTGGACTATTCGAGTAAGTCCGGCCGTCAATCGTCTATTGGAAGAATTTCGTCCGCAGATCATTCGGCTGCGGTCCGGGTCAGGGTCTTAATTAAATTTATCCAAGTTATGCGGGAGCGTCAGGATGTCGACTATGCGCTTCTTATCAGGGTTTGCGACTGCCTGAAATATTGGTCGGATTGGCTTTCTAAATCCAAGCATTATTCCAAGAATAATCATGGATTGATGGGAGCGATCGCCTTACTCCATTCCGCAATTCAATTCGGCTCTACACCACATTCGAGCGCATATCTTGAGGTGTCAACAAGCAGGATCATGGAACTCGTTAAGAGCTCTTTTGATCGGGATGGGCTATGCAATGAAAATACGATCGGATACCACGCCTATAATTTGAGCCTTTATCAAGGGCTGGTCAAGTTTTGCAAGCATTACAGGCTGTCTGAAACTCTCGTCAGTGCGCTTGAGGAGGTAATCCTCCGTGCAACGAGTGCCTTAGAATTCTGCGTGTGGCAGGACGGCTCTATCCCACCACTTGGCGACTCACCCGTTTACCGAACGAAGCTGATATCACGGAATAAGTCGCGGTGCTTTTACGAGAGCGGCTTTGCTGTCGTAAAAAACGACGACCTCTATTTATCGATATTGTGTGGTGCCTCAACGGAAACGCACAAGCAGGTCGATGATTCGAGTATTACGTTGCGATTCATGAATCGCGATATCTTCATTGACGGAGGTTCGTACCTATACGATACGGCTGATCCATATCGCCAATGCATTGCTTCGAGCCTCGGTCATAGTGGAGTATTTCTTAAAGAGTTCGATGGACTGGTACGCAGCGATTTTCGACGACAGTATGGCCCGGTGTCGGGAAAGATCGAGCGTTTCGAGGAGAGTGATGAGGGCGTGCGCGTTACTTGCCGATACTCGATACGTGATGGGCGCGCTGTGTTTGTGCGCAATATCTTTGTCTGCTGGCCTGACGAGGTCGCGATCGTTGACTCAGTAGAGGTTGACGACCATGCCTTAAGTCCTGAGACCGTTCAACGGTTTCTGTTTGGCCCAACGCTCGATGTACGGGTTGATGGACGCGGCAAACTTATTCTGGCCTCGGAGGATTTCTCGTGCTCGCTATTTCAACTGTCTGACTGCGATAGCGTTCTTTACCGTGGTGAGAGTGGGAACCCCTACCGTGGCTGGTACTCTTATAAATATAAGGAGATACTGCCGACGTACGCGGTGGATTTTGTGCTCAAATCACAGATGAGTCGATTCTCTACGATTATCAAGCTCGCAAAATGTACGAACCTATCGGAGTGCTCGACGACTGTGCGGGCGTTCGCTGGGCTGGTTGATCTCAATGGAAAGGATCGCCACGGCGTACACAGCCCTAAAACCTGACCCCGATTGACTCTTATGGAAGTGGAATCAAGGGAGATAATCTGGCTCCGACATATTCCATCCCTCAACGCAGATCTTATCGTGGAATACGATTCTCGGACGAGATGTTGTTGAATGCTCGTAGCCTGGTTTATAAATGCCCCATTTTAAATAGCCGCTTCGAGGGCGAGTATCCCCCATGTTGGCACCGCTTATCTTTACGGTCTCCTTGAATTCTTCTTCTGCCGGTCGACGTATTGCTGCTATCACCTTTCCTCCGGTTTCATAAGACCATAATACATCAATGCGAAAATCAATCCATTGACCCGTAGAGTAATTTTTGACGAGAGTCTTTTGTTTTCCACCTATTAAACGTAGGACTATGTCCGCACCCTTTATTGCTACGAACATGTCGGGATAGGTCCCGAATCGTTTGAACTGCCAGATGATATCGATCGAATCTCGACTATCAGTCTCCCAATCTGAGGGAAGGTATAGGCTGAATGCATAACGAATTGCATCGCCACTACTGTAACGCGTCGCTCTTAGCGCTTGCGTGTTAGATTCTGCTCGATGCGCGCCGAAGGATATGTAGTCTGGTGTATTGGAAACAGTTGATCTTAACGAGCACTGGCCTGATCGTGCGAGGGTACAATCGATCGAAATAGCATCTACTGCGTTTGGTGTGACCACTGCAACTCCGGTAGCCTCGGAAGTGAGTATTCCTGTTTCATAATCCAGGCAAAAGAGAGGAGTAGGAGTGCTTGTTGCCTTGACCTGCGAAGCCAGGCACAAGATCAAAACTAGGAGCGCGTTAGACAACACTCGGATGTTCAAAGATTTTCGCATTTCATTTTCAACCTGTGATTCTCCGCAACTCGCTACGGGTAGCTTCATTTGAATCGCCGGATTCTGTCGCTACATCGATCTCCTTAGTTCTTGTAGGACCATGTCATGGAGGTGACCTCAAATTCAAGGAGGGCAGGACAAAGCTGTTTTGGAACCAAACGGCAAAGCAACTTCAGGAACATTTCAGCCCGCGACCCAATAAGGTCCAAGCAATAGGAAATCATCAACATTCACTTGCGATACTAATGAGAAAATGTTCGACAGACATCACTATACATGCCATTTTAAGCCATTCTGGGGCGCTGAGTAGGATCACTGAAGGCTGGCAGCCAGGGTTTGTAACATCAGGCTATAGAAGAAAGGGCACGTTGAAAACCGCCCTGTACAATTGGAGACCCACCGGGATGCCCTAGAGACCGAATGACGCCCCCTTCAGCAGACCATCCAAATGTTGCGCGAACAGCATACACAACAAAGGAAAGCGACTGCACATACCCGCCAGTCGCATTCAGGCCCGACTAACCATACTGACAAACCCGCAGTCAATGCAGTTAGTGGAAGGTGGAGGCCGTCCTGCCAGCTGGTCTCGACCCGATTGCGCTTCCAGTTGGTGTGAACTCGATGACAGCAGAAGAAAAAAAGATTTTCGACGAAAAGCTTGATCACGCCATAAAAACAGGTGGAGTCCCGGCTCTTAAGTCGTTGCTGGAAAAGCAAGTTGTCGGTCGTTCACCACAATTTGTGGCGTTCTGCCAGCTGAAGGTGGCGCGTGCGGCTCTTGCCAATGGCCATATCGCTGATGCCATCCAATTGGCAGACATCGCGTTGAAGAACCGTGCTGTGGCAGTCACCGTGCAGCGCGCCGCGCGCATGCATGACAAGGTTTCCGTGGTCCGTACCACTCAGTTCACTCTTGCCGCTAGGTCCAATCACCAGCTCACGGTGGCCTGCATCATGGACGAGTTCACATTTAGCGCTTTTCACCCAGAAGCTACCTTACATCAGCTGACCCCAAGCCACTGG
>ERZ1292630.5420-Hain-H41-02um-R3-5420-length-10460-cov-4_pt1 | contig 10460 bp, 6 predicted proteins | sample MGYA00564408_ERZ1292630 | MGnify/ENA primary metagenome ERZ1292630 (study PRJEB36523, sample SAMEA6512641) | groundwater metagenome | collected 2019-01-08 | study: AquaDiva: Metagenomics assemblies of 32 groundwater samples
TTATGTAGAAAGTGATAAGTAGACGGTATCCTGCTCCTTTATAGCCCTCCAAACCAATAATTATCTGGAGTCTTCGAAGCTATTTGGGCGCTCACGTCTGTGCGCCAAAAAGGAGCAAACAAAGCGATAGATGAACCTAAAAACTTGGTATAGATTAATTAATTCTGAAACCTGAATCTTTCTTGTAATTTTGTATTTTTCAGAGATATTCGCTCTATATTCGCTACCAACTATGGCTAAAAAGCAGAAGGAAATCAAAGAACAATCGCTCGAAAAAACGTTGTGGGCAGCGGCAGATAAGCTCCGTAAAAATATGGATGCTGCCGAGTATAAACATATTGTTCTCGGACTGATTTTCCTGAAATATATTTCCGATGCCTTTGAGGAACTCTATAAAAAATTAAAGGAAGGGAAGGGTGAATATAAAGGAGCGGATGCGGAGCATCCTGACGAATACCGCGCAGAAAATATTTTTTTCGTTCCACCTAAGGCACGTTGGAATTACCTACAATCGCGAGCAAAACTTGCCACTATCGGAAAGGATATTGATGATGCGATGGATGCCGTTGAAAAGGATAATCCATCCCTGAAGGGTGTACTTCCGAAAGAATACGCACGCCCGAATCTCGATAAGCAAAGCGTAGGCGCATTGATTGATATGGTCGGCACAATCGCATTGGGAGATAAAGAAGCGCGGAGCAAGGATATTCTCGGTAAGGTGTATGAATATTTTCTCGGACAATTTGCGCTTGCTGAAGGCAAAAAGGGCGGGCAATTCTATACTCCACCGAGCGTAGTAAGAATTTTGGTTGAAATGATTGAGCCGTACAAAGGCAGAGTGTTTGACCCTTGCTGTGGAAGCGGTGGAATGTTTGTACAGAGCGAAAAATTTGTTCTCGCACATCAGGGACGATTAGATGATATTTCTATTTACGGACAAGAAAGCAATCAGACAACTTATCGCCTGTGCAGAATGAATCTTGCCATCCGCAGTATTGACGGCTCAAATATTAAATGGAACAACGAAGGCAGTTTTTTGAACGATGCTTTTCCTGATTTAAAATCTGATTTCATCATTGCTAATCCACCGTTCAATGACAGTGATTGGAGCGGAGAACTTTTGCGCGATGATGCGCGATGGAAATATGGAATGCCTCCCGCAGGAAACGCCAACTTCGCATGGATGCAGCATTTTATTTATCATCTCTCGCCAAGCGGAACAGCGGGAATTGTACTTGCAAAAGGTTCGCTTTCCTCGCGCACCAATAACGAAGGGGACATTCGCAAAAATCTTATTGAGGCAAATATGATTGACTGCATTGTGAATCTTCCTACAAAATTATTTCTCAATACGCAGATCCCCGCTTGCCTTTGGTTTCTTACACGCAACAAGGCGAACGGAAAATTCAGAAAAAGAGAAAACGAAGTTTTATTTATTGATGCAAGGAATTTAGGATTCCTGATAAACCGCAGGACACGCGATTTATCGCCCGAAGATATAACTCACATTTCAGGAACGTATCACAACTGGCGAAGCAAGAATGGAAAATATAAAGATGTGCAGGGATTCTGCAAGAGCGCATCGCTCGATGAAATCCGCAACTTGAATTATGTGCTCACACCCGGACGTTACATCGGTTTGCCCGATGATGAAGATGATTTTAATTTTGATGAGCGCATGAAAAAATTAACAGGCGAACTTGCCGAACAGTTCAACGAGGAAAAAGAACTCGAAAAAAGAATCAAACAAAATTTGAAGCGTATCGGATATGAAATCTAATTTACCCACAGCATATTCAAAGGTTTTAAATGACCTTAAGGAAAAAATCCGTAAGGCAAAATTAAAAATTGCGTTTACCGTTAATGCAGATTTGCTATATCTCTATTGGGAAATCGGAGATATTATTTTAAATCAACAAAAACAGGAGGGTTGGGGAACAAAGGTTATCTCACGCCTTGCAAAGGATTTAAAGAACGAGTTTCCCGATATGCAAGGTCTTTCCGAAAGGAATCTGGTATATATGCAGACCTTCGCATCTACCTATCCTCTGTTTACGCAAGCGGCACTTGCGGAAATCCCCCAAAAGCCAATTACGCAAGCGGCACTTGCGAAATTGCCCAAGTCAGCAAAAGGCAAAAAAAAGAAGACCCCAATTTTGCAAGCGGGACTTGCAAAATTACCCTCTCAAATTGTGCAGACTCCACTTGCACAAATAACCTGGTATCATCATATCACCCTGCTTGACAAGGTTAAAAACCCGGAGGAGCGGTTATTCTATATCTATAAAACCATTGAGAACGGATGGAGCCGTAATGTGATGGTTCATCAGATAGAAAGTCACCTGTATAAAAGGCAGGGAAAAGCAATAACCAATTTTCATCTTACACTTCCTTCGCCTCAATCCGACTTGGCAAAAGAAACTATTAAAAGTCCGTATATACTTGACTTTCTAAATCTGAGCGAAGATGTTCAGGAGCGTGAATTGGAACGCGCCATTATTACACACCTGAAAAAATTCTTACTGGAACTCGGAAAAGGGTTTACCTATGCAGGCAATCAATATAATCTGAGAATAGAGGATGATGAATATTTTCTCGACCTGCTTTTCTTCAATTATAAGTTGAATTGCTTTGTTGTGTTTGAACTGAAGGTGGGAGAATTTAAATCGGAATATATTGGCAAACTCAATCTGTATATCAACACAGTTGATGCACAAATTAAAGAACAGGCGCATCAGCCCACCATCGGGATTTTACTTTGCAAAACACCAAATAAAACGGTGGTGGAATATTCCCTGCGCGGATTAGTAACGCCATTGGGCGTAGCAGACTACAAGTTGAGCAAGGCATTACCTGAAAATCTGAAAAGCGACTTGCCTACGGTGAAAGAATTGGAGGAGGAATTAGAAAGAGAGGTGGAGGAATTTCAAAAGCCCGTTGAAAAAAAACTTGCCCGCCTGAAAGAATTGATTGGGGGATTGAAACAGCCGAAGGTGAAAGAAAAGCGTAACCCGAAAACTTCTGCAAGGATTTTTAATAAAGTAGTTCTGCCGCTCCGTGATGCAGTTAAAAAATCGCTTGCTAAAATTGCAAAGGAGTTTGAAAGCGCAGAAATAATGATATGGACAGACGGGCAAGGGCACAAAACGGATGCACAAGCGCAGGCGCACTTAAAAAAATTCAAAGAGTTTAATGAATACAGAATCGAAATACGGTTGAATGGTTTTAAACCTGTTGGAACGAAAGCATTTTATATTAATAAAGAGATTAGCATAGTGACGCAGCCATATTTTTATTCTATCGGGTTCGGACGAATGCAGCATGATTTAATTATACCTGAAAAATTATATCATGAACTACCCGATAAACAAGAATTTGAAGGAGTAATTGATACATGTGTAGAAAAAATTGCCGATGAAATTGCCGCAAATATTGAACGGATACAAAAGGAAAAGAAATAATTGTGAAAAAAAGATATTTTGAAAAACGCAATAAAGTATATAGATGAAAATGCCGGAGTAATTTTCGGGAAGCGCATTTTTATTTTTATCCTCCCTTTATTGACGTTCCTTTTCTTTCACAACCCTCTTGAAATATTTCTAAACAAAATTTTTGTTGAACATTTTTTTTCTAAAGTAAATTCTACAATCTGGAATGATATAATTGCCATCGGGATTTTTCTCTCGCTTATCCTTTTTTATTTTCTTAAACGAAAAAATTATGTTGCCTCAGTAAATGTTTCTCTGGCGCTTATTTTTTTATCCATAATTTATTGTTACTACCGTTTTATTGCGGACTTGTGGGTATTTAGACCTTTTGCCCTATATCCACATTTAAAATATACTGATTTAATTTTAATCGTAAGCGTTGGAAATATATTCCTATGGATAAAAAATTCAAAAACAAAAAACCTTCCTGAAAATGGTGCGGAGGCATTCTTTGACGATGAGCCGTTAGGGGAAAATAAAAATGACGAATTAGGATATTCTAAATATGCTGAGACATTAGCAACAAAAATTAAATCAAGTCATTTCGATAAAGCGTTTGCCATTGGGGTAAATGGGAAATGGGGATTGGGAAAGACATCGTTTATTGATTTATTAAAGAGAAAAATTGGAAGTGATTTAATTATAGTTGATTTTAATCCGTGGAATAGTCATACCCCCAAAGCCATTATCCAGGATTTTTTTGAGACAATACAGGAAGCAATTCGCCCTTATCATTCTTCGCTCGCTCGCCTGTTGGTTTTTTATGCAGATAAACTTGTTGCACTAAACGACAATAAAGTAACAAAGTCCATTCAAACATCAGTAGCAGCGTTCACTGGATACGAATCTCTGAGCAGTTTATTCAAGGACATTAATGATGCGTTAAAAAAAATAAATAAGAAAATAATTATTTTTATTGATGACCTTGACAGATTAGATACAGAGGAAATTGTAGAAGTAATCCGGCTTATCCGCAATACAGCAAATTTTCATAATACTTTTTTTATTGTAGCCTACGATAGAAACTACATTGTTAAAGCATTACATCAGCATAATCCATACAATCACGAGCAGTTTTTAGAAAAAATATTTCAAATTGAGGTTACACTACCGTATTTCAAAAAAGATATTTTCCGGCATAAATTGGCTGAAAAGCTAAAAAAAGCATTCCCCGAATCACTGCATGAAAAAATACATGAGGAAATAATCGGCTCGCCTTCCGTCACTCCGCAATACCTGAATGACTGGCTTGAAAGTATGCGGGATGTTACGCGCCTTGCCAATTCGCTTTCATTAAACCTAAAAAAATTAGATGGCGAGGTTGTGCTTAATGACTTTATCAGATTAGAAGTTTTAAGATTCAAATTTCCCGCTGTTTACGAATTGTTGTTTAAAAATCCGGGGGATTTTTTAGATTTCAATCAACGAAGCGGAGACAATACATATCAGTTAAAAAGATTCAATAATCCGCAGCAGGATATACAAGAAAAAGAATTACAATTTGCAAAAACATATTTGCAATTATATCTTCTGAAAAATCACCAAGCCCTTTCGGTTCCCAAAAATCAAATAGAAAATATAGTTGCCTTTATTGATGGAATTTTTGACGGCTCATTGAACTATGGTTATTCTTCCCGCTCCCACCTATCAGTTATTCATCCAAGCAAATTCAATCGGTATTTTGCCTACGATTTGCTCGAAGGAAATTTATCTGAAATCGAATTCAGCAAGACCAGACTACTTACTCAAAAAAATTTAAATGCCAAAATTTCTGAGTGGATTGAAAAGGGATTGGAATCAGAAGTGAAAAATCGCTTCGCTCGAATAAAAGCGTTCGATAATAAAGAAGATTTTGAGAAAACGATAAGGGCTATTTTCCATTTGGCAAATATTCCACGAACCAAAACTGATTTTTTTCAAGGAAATTTAATTGGCTATGATGGTAAAGATTTGGAACATAAAGTAAGTGATTATGATAATAAGATTAGTGAAAATTTGTATAAACAACACGGGGGAAAAGAATCCCTGCGAGCTTTTATAAAGAGTTTATTTGATAATGCAAAGCCTCCGTATTCATTTGAGACAGATTTTATCCGGTATCTCAATCATCAGTTTTCAGATTCATTTCCTACTACAAAGGAAGAATTAAAAAATCTTTCCATTCATTATTTCAAAACTTACTGCGACCAAGTATCTAAACTGGACAATTCTGTTTACCGATTATTCCATTCTTGCAAACAAACAGAGTGGGTTCCAGCGGGTGGAAGCGCACAAAGGTCACAGGAATCAGTTCCGGAAGAAGCAATAACAATAATGAAGGATTTTGTTAAAAAGGATTTAGATGGATTCCTTTTTTCCTGGATTGACTTCGATGTATTCAAGGAAACGATTTTTTCCGTAAGCAATTTTCCAAGCGTGTTATTTGGAAACTGGCAGGCATTTGAAGAATATCTTTTACAGCAGGATGAAAGCAAATGGAAATACCTCTCTGAATTCAAACAATTATTTTCAGCATACAAGGAAAAAAACTTTAGTGTATATGTGCCAGTTGAATTTAAAGTAATTCCTATTAATGAAAAACTCAGAAGAAAATAATACTGGCATGAAAATATTAGAAAATTTAAAACTTGATACTTGGTGGGGAATTGTTCTATATATGGGCGTGGCTTGTATGGCAGCTTCCCTATTTATCAAGGTTGATTTCATAGAACAAAAACATCTTTTCGGTTTTGGTCTCGGAATGTTTTTAATAGGTCTTTCGTTTATAATGGCGAATAAAACGGCAACTACCTTTATTCATGGAGGAATGCTATCTACAAAAATTACTCAGCATAATTTTATTTCAGTTATTATTTTGATAATAGGGCTTGTATTAACAGGCATCTTTGGTTTTCTTGTAATAAAAAAATTAATGTAAATGCCAAAGTGGAAAGAGCATAAGCTAAAAGATGTCTGCACAAAGATTGGGAGCGGCTCCACGCCAAGAGGCGGAGGAAACGCCTATCACATGGAAGGTATTTCACTTATCCGAAGCCAAAATATTCTCGACTTTGAATTCTCTTATGATGGATTAGCATTTATAGATGAGGAGCAGGCGGCAGAATTACGTAATGTAACTCTTGAAAAGAACGATGTGCTTTTAAATATTACAGGAGATAGCGTAGCGCGCGTTTGCAAAGTTCCCCCTGAAGTATTGCCCGCAAGAGTAAATCAGCATGTGGCAATAATCAGGGGAAATAAAAATGAACTTGATTCTGATTTCTTACTTTATTTTTTGCAAAGCATAAAAGCTTTTTTACTCAGCATCTCTGAAATTGGCGCGACAAGGAGAGCAATAACAAAAGTAATGATTGAAGATTTGGATATTTCCATTCCTCTCATTTCTGAGCAAAGGCAGATAACTTCTACGTTAAAAAGTTTAGACGATAGAATTGATTTGCTTCATCGTAACAATAAAACTTTAGAGCAACTTGGAGAAACAATTTTTAGGCAATGGTTTATTGAAGGAGCAAATAAGAAATGGGAAACAGCTCTATTAGGAGAAAAAGGGGAATTAAAAAATGGCGTTAATTATGCTCGCAATGAAGATGGTGATACGACTTTTAAAATTGTTAATGTACGAGATGTGACCGAAACAAAATATATATTCAAAGAGAGTTTAGATGAAATAAATATGGATTTGAAAAAAGCAAAGTCGTATCTTCTAAAAAAATATGACACTATAATCGTTAGGAGCGCAAGCCCCGGAGAAACGGCAATTATTTTAGAAGAACAAGAAGAATTAATCTATTCGGGCTTTACTATTCGCTTCCGCCCGCACGAAACAGAGTTCGGATTTTATTTTTTCCTTCTATTACAAAGCATAAAAAAGAAACTCGATATTTTTTCGGATGGCACTACTCTGAAAAATATAAATCAGGAAATTTTAAGAAATATTGAATTCCAATACCCGCCTTCAGAGAAAATAAAAGAGTTTAATAAAACTATATTTCCATTATTTGAAAAGATTTGGAATAATAAAAGACAAATTGAAAAACTTCAGAATCTCCGTGACACTTTGCTGCCCAAGTTAATGAGTGGAGAAATAAAAATAAATTGAAAGACGGAATCCACATACCGCATGAATGGTTTAAGTATCACAATGCTCCTGCATACTTTATTACATACTTTGGAGAAATTTATTTCGGCACAATTTGGGAACTGCATGAATACCCTGATAGATTTTTTATTGTTCAGAATGACAAGATACATACGATACGAGATTTAAAACAAGAAGAGAGAACCTTAGAGAAGTATCAGCAAATAGGCAGAGAGATTCGAGATGTCAATGTAATAAAGCAAATAATAGATTACGAATTTGGCAAACACATTCCTTTCAAGAATTTGAGTTTTACAAGTGAGCAGGATTTTAAACGAATGTTTGTGTTCGGAGCGGCAGCTTCAACTTTTTGTATATTCGGTGAAGCAGGGAAGAAATTCCGTGAGTTGTCTCTGAATCCTCCTACTGGGTATGAAATATTTGACGCGAAATATGATTCCTTCATAACTAAATATCCGGCAGCAAAAATTTCTACGCCATTATTTGAATCGAAAGATAAGGATATTGAACAATGTCTTGAAGAGGAGTGGCAGGCGTATAAAACATTTTATAGCCCGCAAGTTGCGAACCGCCATATTAATCTTCAGTATTATATTCAGGAATTATTTTCTGCTATTTCAAAAGAAGTTACAGAGAATCATTTCAGAAATAACTTGTACAGTTTATTTCTGAATAAACTGCAAAAACATATAGCGGCAAATCCCAAAGAAAGAATCGCTCTTGTTTCCTTCAATTACGATACAATCATTGATGGATTTGCTTCCCAAATATTTCAAAACCCTTTTTCAACGATGGGCGATTATATTGATTGGGATAAAAGAAATATTTTATTATTTAAACCGCATGGCTCGTGTAATTGGGGTTGGAAATTTAAGTCTGATAAATTAAATGGTAATACACAGGCAACAATTCCCGAAGCATTGTATCAACAAAAAATTGAGCCTTGGCAAGTTTACTTTCATCTATTGGGGGAATTGAACGAGGTTGTAGCACAAAATTCTTGGGGGCATGAATGGGGAAATGATAAACATTATCGCGGGAGATTTACAATAAATAAAAATCTATTAGAAATTATTCCTGATAACAGCAAGCAAGTGTATTTTCCGGCTTTGTTACTTCCATACAGGGATAAGGATGAAATGGTAATGCCTTATGACCATTTTAACGCAATGGAACATTGCATGAGAAACATGGAAGAACTCTATTTGATAGGATGGAAAGGCAATGAAGACCTTTTTAATCGGTTGCTTGAAAGACACAAAGGCAGATTGACTAAAATTGTAATTGTGAATCCTCAACCTGAAATAGTAAAATGCAATCTCAAAAAGCATTTTGATATTTCAAAAATAAAAAACGTAGAAGTGATAAAGGATTTTGAAAATTTTGTTTTGAATAAGTTTGCAGAGCATTTAGCATAAAAATTTTAATGACAAAAATTACAGAAACCGATATAGAATTACTCGCAATAGAATTGCTCGAAGGATTGGGATTCCATTTCGTTCACGGACCCGACATTTCATTTGACGGAGTAAAACCTGAACGAAAAAATTATACTGATGTTATTTTAATTGAACGCCTGCAAAAAGCCATTGATAAAATTAATCCTGCTATTCCGCTGGAAGCAAAAGAGCAGGCGTTAAAACAAGTATTGCGTTTGCCTTCGCTCGATTTGATTTCAAACAACGAAGCATTTCATAAAATGCTCACCGATGGCGTGGATGTAGAATACCGCAAAGGTGAGCAGATACGCGGAGATAAAGTTTGGCTCTTAGATTTTTTCAATGCAGATAAAAATGAATTCTCGGCTATCAATCAGTTCACCATCATTGAAAACAACAATAACAAACGCCCCGATGTAATTCTTTTCATCAATGGATTGCCGCTCGTAGTATTGGAATTAAAAAATCCTGCCGATGAAAATGCTACGGTGAAAAAAGCATTTGACCAACTGCAAACCTATAAGCACACCATTCCTTCGCTGTTTAATTATAATTCAATTCTCATTGCCTCCGATGGATTTGAGGCGCGCGCAGGCAGCATTACATCGGGCTTCTCGCGCTTCATGCCCTGGAAGTCTGCCGATGGTGCAACTGAAGCAAGCCACCTGATAAATCAAATGGAGGTGATGATTCAAGGAATGTTGAATAAAAAAACTTTGCTCGATTTAATCAGGCACTTCATCGTATTTGAAAAAACTAAGAAGGAAGATTTAAAAACAAAAATTACAACCGTTGTAACAGAAAAAAAAGTAGCAGCGTATCATCAATACTACGCGGTGAATAAAGCAATCGGCTCCACCAAGCAAGCGGCATCGGTAAAAGGCGATAAGCGCGCAGGAGTTGTTTGGCACACGCAGGGTTCGGGAAAGAGTTTGAGCATGGTGTTTTACACAGGTAAACTCGTTCAGGATTTGGATAATCCCACAATAATTGTCCTCACAGACCGAAATGATTTGGATGACCAGTTGTTTGACACCTTTGCGTCTTCCACGCAATTATTAAGGCAAACTCCGATTCAGGCAGAGAGCCGGAACAATCTGCAAAAACTATTGCAGGTCGCATCGGGTGGGATTATTTTTACCACGATTCAAAAATTCTTTCCTGAAAAAGGAAAAGGGTATCCATTGCTCTCGGAGCGCAGGAATATTGTGGTGATTGCCGATGAAGCGCACAGGAGCCAATACGACTTTATAGACGGCTTTGCGCGTCACATGAGGGATGCGCTTCCCAACGCTTCATTTATCGGGTTCACAGGAACGCCCATTGAAAAGACAGATAAGAATACCCGCGCGGTGTTTGGAGAGTACATAGACGTTTATGATATACAGCAGGCGGTTGAGGATAAGGCAACGGTTAGGATTTATTATGAAAGCC
>ERZ1292630.5421-Hain-H41-02um-R3-5421-length-10458-cov-8_pt1 | contig 10458 bp, 8 predicted proteins | sample MGYA00564408_ERZ1292630 | MGnify/ENA primary metagenome ERZ1292630 (study PRJEB36523, sample SAMEA6512641) | groundwater metagenome | collected 2019-01-08 | study: AquaDiva: Metagenomics assemblies of 32 groundwater samples
AGATCGTCATGTGTGACAGCCCGTACGTGGACTCGCTGGACAAGCCCGCTGGTGGCGCCATTGTGCCGACGGTGCAGTGTCCGTCATCAGCGGACCCCGCCGTGACGTTGGCCGCCGCGTCAGGGGCGTGGCTTGACCAACAAGTGATATCACCACATCTGCTCAAGAATGACGCAACCAGTGCAAGCACGGAGACGTGCCACGAACCACTGACTCTACTGAGTCACGCAACAGGCTCTGTCACACCATCGCGCAGCTGGACACATGACGACATGAACCGCAAGAAGCAGGTGCTCACCGCGACACGAAGTCAGTTTGATCGCACGCCCTCCAGTTCAGAGAGCCATCCCAGTGCGGCATGGCATGAGGGCACGACACAGCTCATAGCCATCCAGCCGACGCATCACCCAGCGGACACCGCAGCCACCGCTGTTTTTCCGCGAACGAATTTCACGACACGGTTCACCACGTCCCCACTATCCGTCTCACCCACATTGACACGGGCACGGCCGCCGCCCACGACCGGGGAGGAGGTTGGCAGCCGTAGTCTCGTCGCAGCGACAGCGTTGGAAAGCGTGCTTCCCGCTGCAGCTGCGAAGGCTGTCGTGGCGTCCACGTACGTGCAGTCCGTGGTCGTATCTGCCTTGTCGCCCTCCGCCGCGTCTCGTGCCGCTTCGGTGGGCCGAGTAAGCCGCATAGGCAGCTCTTGCGCGGCCAGCGAAACGGCGGCCGAGGCCGTGTCGGGCATGCTGCGGCTGCCCAGCTCGCTCATGTTCGTCCCATTTCCCAGCGCCGGCGGCGTCGTCGGGTCGGGCGCGTCCGCCGATGCCGCGCTGGCAGCTGGCGCGCTGCTCACAACCGGAGGATTCTGTTTTCTCTGCGCTGCGTGTTACGCCTTCGGCGTGTACCGCCCATGGATCGCGGATCCCACGGGGCCAATGGGCACCACGACGAGCAGAGGGGTGTACAAAGTGGCAGCGATGTTGCAGTGCATCTCCATCACCTTCTTCGGGCCGAATGTGCTCGAACTATCGACCACATTGCTGTTCGTTGATTCCCAGTCTACCGTTGCCGGCTCCTGGGTTTTGAGGCTGCTCGCAGCCATCTGCCTCGCCGTGCACTTGGGCTCAGTGTTCCTGACGTTCGCGCCCGTCTTGAGGCCGCCAGCGGGCGTCTTCGTATCCTGTGCCGTGTGCATCCACCCGAACGCAGCGGCGCCGTCTGATACAGGCGAAGAGACACACGAACCGGAGGGATCCCAAATGATTTCTCCACACGACACCAGCAACGTCTCGGATTCGGCTGCGGCCCTGGGAGCACTGCACGTGTTCGTGGACGGGGCGCGGTCGCTACCAGATGTCAAGTGCCGCGCGCTGCTTCTCGAGGACGTGAGCGCCGCCACTGCCTTATCAGTCCTGTCCGGCGTGTCCCACATCTCTAACACTGTGAGGTCTTGTGCCGCCCTCAGCGCCGCCATGGCGCTCGTCAGCATCGCCCACGCGGTGTACTTGCTCCTCGTGCGCCCATACCTCTCCATGCTCGAGCAGTCGCTCGCGGCCGCAATAGCCGTGCTCGCCGTGTTGCAGTCGCTCATCAGTGTCGCCATGACCGTGCAGCAGCCGCCGAGCGGAACCTTAGCCTCCATGTCCGCTATGCTTCAGCTGGTCCTCAGCGTTATTTTTTTTGGGCAACTGTTCGTGCTAGCTACCGTCGAAGTATGGAGGCTGGTGAAATCGAGACGCCCACAAAATGAAGTGAAGGCCCCCCGTCGGGATGGTCCCGCGACGGCGCCTTTATTACAGGTACCGCTGGACGCCGAACCTGGACCCTCGGTTGCGGTACCGTCTGAGCCGTCAAAGCCGCACGCCAACCCGCTGGGCCGAAGGTTGTGACAGTAGTCTCTCTTGTTGTGACGGTCAGTCACAGCGAACCGCCGTCTTCCTCACCCAATCCATTTCTGGCAGACCAACTGTGCCTGTCGGACCTCTTGCTGTTGGCGGTACACTACAGATCTGCGCATTCTCCTTTTCGTATCATTGTTGAGTAGTCGTGCCGAGAGATATGAACGCGTTCAACGTATGGAGCGTAGCGGATCTTGGAGATAATGCGGCGCTCGAAACGTTGCTTGCCCGCATGCCCGCGAGCGTGAACGTACCCGGATGGAGCTACGTGAGAGGCCAACGCCGCGGGATCGTCGCGGCGGTCGCTGGCCATGGCGAGGATGCTAGTGGTTTCGGCGTGAGGGTGACAATTGCCTCGGGTTCCCGTTCGGTCCCGGCGCCTGTCCTCCTCTACGCTGCCGCCAAGGGCCACGCGGCCTGCGCCGAAGCAGCTCTCCGGTGTGGCGCGGATGCCACGGCACGCATCCGCGTCGCGCCTCCAGAAGGCAATGATCGAGACCCTCCGCGGTATGCGACAGCCGCTGACTTGGCCCGCGCGGCCGGGGCGCTGCGTCTTGCCGACGTGCTCGATCGCGCCGCCCACGAACAGCGCCATCCGACCGCCGCGTTGGAAACGCGCGAGGAATCAAACCGACGGGTCCTCATCTGTTCAGAGGAGTCCGAGGCGGCGGCACTTGTTCAGCTGAGCTCCGATCCCTTTTGTCGGCTGCGGGTGGACTGGCGCGGCATCCCCCACTGCCTTCCCATAAAATCGAGGAAAACGCTAAGCGTGCCGAGGTTGGCCAGCTTCTCGACTCTCGTGAAATTATTGATGGCCGACCGGGGCCTAGCCCGTCCTCCATGCGACTCGCCAGCGGCGGGGCCAGAAATGCCCGCCGATGGCGAAGGCGGCACGTCCTCTATGGTTCCGTTAGACGTCGCCGCGTGGACGTCCAGGTTTAGTGTGGGGTTTGAAATCAACCGCGTTGAGATCCGCGAGATTCAGTCGAGGCTGGGCCATTTGCACTGCGGCCTCCCGCGACATCCCCCGAAGCTGTGGACGCCACCCAGCGACATCGACGACTCCTCGAGCGACGACGACAACAAGGTTGGCGGCGACCAGGCCAGGTCCACGGATCAGACGGACGTCGCGAGCTCCAGCGTCGTGATGACGCTGCGTCCAGCCACCATCGCCTACCTGCTGCAACTGCGGCGGCCAAATCCGGCTCGCTGCGTGGTGCGCCCCATCACGACGGAGGCGTCACTGTCGATGGCACCCGTCGCGACGTCCTCAACCGACTCCGTCCCGCGTGCCTCTCCTTCTCTGGAATCCGACACGTCGGTAGCCGCTCCCGCAACGCTGACGAGAGGGTCGCCATCGCTGCAAGCGGCGTTTGCGTCAATTCAGAAGTCGCTGCCCCTGGCGTCGGACGTCCACACAAGCACAAGGGCGTCCGCTGCGGCCGACCGAATTCGAGCGCTCAAATTGCTGGTTGCGGAGCACGAGCGGGCTATGCCGGCTGGACACGCCGCCGAGGGGGGTGCCAATCATCCACAAGCCGCACCTCGCAAGAAGACGCTGTCCCGCGACGAGCTACGTGCCCTCGAAGCACGCATTTACGACCGAGGCGTGTCGAAGCAGCGGCAGCGGCACCAACTTGCCGTCGCCAACTGCGAGGACGCATGGAATCATCTTTGGCGCCGAAAGACTCCAGCCGACGAGTGAAGCCGCGGAGGATGGACGCCTTTCCACTTATCGATTTTATGTATTGTTTTTCTTCTCGTCGCTCAGTGCAAGTTTGCTTCAAGCGCTGACACTCACTCAGTGGTTGCTTCGGCTCCCCCCCTCCCCCCTTCTCGCCCCCCCACGCTTGCCCCCTCGAGAAAAGGGACACTTGATCCCCACAGGGAGTTGCCTTCTTTGTTTCCATATGTCCGATACACCGCGTCAACGGCAGCCCGGCGGCGGCCGCGTTCAAGTGGCCACCAGTGGCCACTCGGCGGGGGGCGATTATTCTCAGGCGACCTCCGAGGCCGTGAACTACGCGTCCGCGGACCATGGCGCGGTGGTCGTCGACGTGTCCACCGACACGCCCCAGCTGGCTTCCTCCGGCCAGAACGTCCTCATCGACCGCGATGATCTACTCTGGATTGCGTCGGAGGCCCCGCAGCACCTCGTCGTACGCGTCCCCGTCCCCCACGCGCCGCTGCGGTTTGCCGGGTGGTACGTCTGGCACGACTACTTGACGAACCCAAAGACCGTTGACATTTGGTCCGGCGCCACGCCCGAGTCAATGACGCTCGCGACGAGCTGCCAGGCTCTACCCGGCGCCGGCGTGCAGCTGTGGGAGCTGCCCGTGGCGATCCCGGCGTCTCACGGATTCATCAAATTCGAAATCGTCGCGACCTTCGGGGGTAACTACACCTACGTCAACCGCGTGTTCCTTTTCGATCGGCATCCCGGTCGTTTGTTTCGCTACGTGCCGAACTCGTTCAGTCACGATGGCCGCCACCAGGGCGAATCACCTTCACGCGAGACGGGTGCTGGTGGACAACGACAGTGGCCGCCTTTGCCTCGCGAGGAGGCCCTTCGCCTACCGCACCGTCGACATGGGGACGCCGCCGAGCACGGAAGCAGCCAGCCACGGTCGCGCCACGATGTCGCGGCATCCGAACAGAACCCCGCCGGCAGTCCGCTTGGCGTGTCGACGTTGCTGAAGGACCTCGACGAGGACATCCGCCTGCTTCACCCGCTGAAGCACATTACCCCACCACGCTTGCCGGCACCTCGCGGCGCCGGGCCTCACTCGTCCACGACCTCTTCGCTTCCGTTTCCCAATGCATCCGTCGCGTCCGAACAACAGCCGCCGGTTGTCGTCGTGGCCACACCGGGGCGAGGAGAGCACCAGCATCTAGCCTCACGTCTGGATTCGCTGGAACTCGCACTGTTGAAGTTAACGCGCGCTGTCGACGATCAATGGGGCAGCCTGGAGTTCTTGAAAGGCGCGTACCTCGCCTCGGCAGCGACAAACTCTGCGAACAGAGCACCCCCGGTCGCTTCCACGTCAGCCGAAACCGATCCCGCGATTGTGCGCTCCCGGCATTCTTCCGCCGCGCGTCACGCAGATGCCGCCGGGTTGCCGCCCACGAACCCTGAAGCCAACCACCACCACCAAGACGTCGTGGTGCCGTTTCCCGACGAGGCGCTGAGGCACTACGTCGAGGACCTGCTGGCGCCGAAGCTGGCCAAGCACTCCCGACGGACGGAAGAGCGCATCGTGCAACGCATGGACGAGCACCTTCAGCGGTTGCTGGACGGCGTCAACGAGGCCGTCGAGCGCCGGGTGCAAGACCACCTGCGCCACGTCGCTCAGTCGGTCGACGATAGCTTCCGCATGATTGTGCGGCCATCCTCGGGCCATCACCACCATCACCGGTCGAACGAGGATGCCGTCGCGCGAGCCCGCGCAACGGGCCATCCGCCGGCGTCGCGGCGCGAGACCGATGAATCTGGTCGCCGACACAGTCCCCACCGACACCACCACCGTGACGACGTCACGGCAGCGTACCTTGCCGAACAGCAAGCCGCGCATCTATTGCGGCAGGCTGCGGCGTCGGCGTCCAAGAAGGCGAATCGCCACAGCCGTCACTGAGGCACAGGGGTAGGGATGGGTGATAAGCCCTCCCGTTAGAATCGACGAGATCGTCCTGTGGATGAAAAGGATACCGTAACCGTGTGCCAGCCGTATTCCCGGAAGACTTTGTACGTGACGACGACAACAACGCATAGCGCGGGAGGGGGCGATAGACGTCGCGCGCGACCCTTCCATTCCCAACCGCATGGCACGTGGCCTCACTGGATGTGGTCCCAAGGGTCGATGTGCTGATCTTGCTTGTTGCGTTTGTCTCCTCCCCCGTCCGTCCTTCCTACCCGTTTGTGTTTCAGTTCTCTCTCGTCGCTGCCGTTAGAACCACGGACGAGAGCACCGGACGAGAGCACCACGGACCACAGCCCCCTCGAAGGAAGAGAGTGCACCACCGCGGGATGCAAGCGCAGCGGTCGATGATGCGCTCGCGCGTCGCCAAACGCTTCGGCCGCATCTTAGGCCAACACGGAGACATGGCGCCGCCCGCCTTTTACCCGATCCCCGTGAACCCCAACGTGTGGGGCACGCCGTGGGGTAAGGTCAAGGGCGCGGAGGGGCAGATGATGGTCCTCTGCTTCGTCATCGCGCCGCTGTGGATGTGGCACTTCTGGTGGGGCTTCATGACATTCCACATGCGCATCTCCGTCGTAGGCCGGCGTCCCGTGTGGGTGCAGCGCCTGTTCCTGTTTACGGACCAGGACGACCCCGACTACTGGTTGAAGTACGAGGAGCTTGAGAAGGAAGTCGAGCGCGGCGACCACGTCGTTTCCTGGGGAGGCACCAACTTCCTCGCGTCGTACCTGTGGGAACCTGGCATGCCGGAACCAGACAAGCGGCGGAGGATGCCCGATCCCCTGCACTAGGAGGAAACCCAGGGGCACCCAGCCTAGCCTTGGTTTCCGAGATCCCGACCCGCACACGTGTGTCACGTTTCATTGTCCGTTTTTGTGTGTGTGTTTGTGGATTGGTCGCTCAAAGGCGCGTCAATGGAGGGGGAGATGCATCAAGAGCTAAGTGGTGAGGCGCGCCTTCTCCTTCGGTGCCCTCCTTCCTCCCAACCGCAGAATGAACAGAGGGACGGCGGCACCACCACCAAACTCTCCATCAAATCATCATGTCTATGGCTCTCGCCGCCGTCTGCGCCATGTCGGGCATGTACTGGCTCGTCGCCATCGCCGCCGTGGGCCTCCGTCTCTGGTGGCCGGCCTTCCGCGACTTGGCATCGTACGGCGAACAGCGCGCACTGCGGCCGCCTTCGGCAACGGCAAGTGGCCGCGGATGGGCTCAACAAGTGTCGAAGCGCCGCGGCTTCATGGCGTTTTACATCGTGGGCACCGTCGTGGCCACGGGGTTGTTGTCGTTCGTTGGCACCGCCGCGTGCCCCGTGCCAGGGCTCGTGTCGGCTGACGCCGCGTGGCCGATGCGTCTCTTCGTGCTGCACATGGTGAGGCGCCTGCTGGAGACGGGTTGGTTGCAGCGGTTCAGTCCGACGTCGACCATGTCGCGCTTCGGAGCCGTGGCCGGCGCCTCCTTTTACGTGGTGGCACCGTTGACGGTGTGGAGCAGCAGCTGCGCGGGCGCCATTGACGCCGCGGGAGGGACGACACGGTGGTTTGGCGTCGTCGTTGCGCTCAATATCGGACAGCAGCTCATCCAAGCGGACTGCCACCGCCGGTTGAGCCGAACGCGGGCGGACCCAAAAGGCACCAGCGGTCGGCCTCGCTTCGCCGACCGCTGCGGGGGATTGTTTCGCCTGTTGAATTGGCCCCACTATGTGTCCGAGGTTGGTCTCTACGTGACGTGGGCGGTGATGCTCAACATGTTGTGGTGGCAGACTGACGGTCGGTCAGGGTGGTCCAGCACCATCAGCTGCGCCGTCGTGCTGTCACCTCCTTGGCTGCTCGCGCTATTCTCCCTGCTGAACCTTGGTGCAACCGCCGCTTCCAGCCCGCCCAGGCTGTAGGGACGGATCATGCCCAACGGGAGCACCCCCTTTTCTGGTACTACTCTCTTACCCTCCGATACACTCACTTTGCTTTCGACTACTGTGAACCGAAACGGAAAAGGCGTTTTGCGATGATGGATCGCGAGTAGCACCGATTTTAACGTGCTCTCTCCCCTTAGATTCAGCTCCCCTGTCACAGATGGCTGCGACCACGACTCCTGCCGCCGCCGTGCCACCGCCTACTGCAGCGGTGCCCCCCGCACCTGTCGTGACGGTGCCCCTTCCGTCCTTGATGAACGCGAACGACCCCGAGGTACTTCTACCCGAGTCGCGCCCGAAGTTGCTTGCCCTCCTGCGTACTCTCAGCTTGCGACACGACGAGCTGGGTCAGGAGGTCGTCCTCAACAACGCGCTGTTGAACCTGATCTCGGCGAACCTCTTTGAGCAGGCTGAGGAACTCGTGGCGAACAGCCCACTGCAGCAACCGTACCGTTCCACCAACCAAGCCGCCAAGTTTTTCTACTACCAAGGCTTGATCCAGGCGATGCGACTGGAGTACACTGGCGCGCACCAAACGCTGCTGCAGGCGCTGAGGAAGGCACCCGAGCGAGCATTGGGGTTCCGCATCGCCGCCACGAAACTTTTCGTTGTGGTGCAGTTACTGATGGGCGAGATCCCCCCGCGAAGTGAATTTCTGCAGCGCGACATGAAGGAGCAGCTCCAGCCATACCTGCTGCTCGCGTCGTGTGTTCGGTTCGGTAATCTGGGTCGCTTCGCCAGCATCGCGAACAAGTACCAGTCGCAATTTGAGCACGACCGCACGTACCCATTGATCTTGCGCGTCAGGCAGCACGTGCTTAAAATGGGTCTACGTCGCATGTGCCAGGCTTACAAACGACTGCCCATTCGGGACATCTGCGTGAAGCTAGCGGTCGACCACCCAGACGACGCCGAGTACATCGTCGCCAAAGCGATCCGGGATGGCGTCATCGATGCAGTGCTCGACCACGAGCGTGGCCACATTGTGACCGCCGAGACGGCCGACGTCTACACGACCGCGGAGCCACTTCACGCTTTTCAGCGGCGCGTGCAGTTTTGCAACGCCGTCTACGACGAGGCCCGTCGGGCGATGCGCTACGCGACGGAGGACCTCGACGACGACGAGACGTTGAAGAAGAAGGAGGCGGACAAACGGGACGCGTTAGCCCGAGCGCTCGAGGACGGCGATGGTGGGGCCGACCTGGATTTCTTTGACGGCATCTAGCCCTGCCGTGCGTCCGAAGTGACGCAGTGCGATATGACCGATGGACTATCTCCGGCTTCATGCCCAAGGAGGCGACAATGAATTTTGTGTGTGCGTGCTCCCGCGGAGCGATTCTATTCGCCGTCCCCCGTCTTCTGGTCCTTCCCATTGCGCTGACCTCTCAAAGGGCCTGACGTTGTCCGGTGCCGGCAGTTTGCATCGTTGGGGTCGCAAAAAAAATATGATGTCACTTCATTGTTCACTCCTGCTTTGTTAAGCCCTAGAATCGACCACGGTTGTCCCATGTCACGCGGCGACTGCGGCTTTGCTCGGCAAGCGAGCGACGTGATCTCCGTTCGGTCGATCGAAATTCCCACGGGCCCGCCTGAAGCGCGTCACGCGGCCATGTACGAGGTGGTCACTCAAGTCGTGCCCCAGTTCCGCGATGCGGCCACCGTCGACTTTAAGAGTTCGATTCTCAGCGGCGGCGCAACCAACGAGCTGTTTAAAGTAACTCGTATTTCTACCGGCGAAGCCGTCGTGTTTCGCGTGTATGGACAGGGCACGGACCAAATCATCGAACGCGACTCGGAAGTATTCTGGCAGGAGCAATTTTTGCGCACGTACGGCCGATGCCGAAATGGACTCGTCTACGAGTTTCTGGCTGGTTTTCAGCCGCTCCAACCCAATGAGCTTCCAGCTGAGGTGGAGCGCATTGCGCGAAATCTGGCGGATCTCCACGTGACGGCCACTCTGCGGTCGCTCTTTGCGTTTCCTTACGCCACCGACGCTACCAACCACACGCAGTTTGTTCTGGCCGACTGGACGAAAACCGCCTTCTCCAGCCAGACATGGGCGCTTTTGCATGGCCGCTACGGAGGAGATCCCGATAAAGCTGCTCGACTGAACTACTACCGCGAGAACGAAACAAAAATTCGCGGCTTCGTGGACACGTTGCTAAACGTGATAACGATGAAAGTATCGCCGTGGTCGCCGCAGGTACCGTGCCACAATGACCTCCTTGGCCTCAACATTATGGTCGACAAGCAGCGGTCCCCCGGAGACGACGAGGCGATGCGTTTCATCGACTTTGAGTACATGCGCCGCAACTATTGCTATTTTGACGCGGCCAACCACTTCAATGAATACTGCGGAATGGAGTGTGATTGGTCCAAGTACCCCGACGCGGCTATCCAGCGCCGATTCCTGAGTGCCTACTTGCGGCACGCGAAGCAACTGTCATTGACGAGCAACCTCACCGTGGACGCATCCCGATGGACAGCGACCGCGCCGTCCACCGCGGGCTGCGTTGTGTCGGACCGCGATGTGGCGGTCGCCTGCGCGCTCACCAATGTGTTGTCGCTGGCGTCAAACGTGAAATGGGGCGTCTGGAGCGTTATCCAAGCTTCCACTTCTGTGATCGATTTCGACTATCTATCGTACGGTAAGATGAGGTTGCAGCGCGCATTCGATACCAGTGACACGTTCTTTTCCCAGCTAGATGCAGCGTTGCAGTCTGACGAATGAACGATCTCCGCAACATATCATCAAATGCTCTTCGACGAAGCGTCCACTAAAATTTGCTAGGGGACCGCCCTTGGTGTGTCACGACGCCAAACGAACAGTCATCCAACTGCGTTTGGTTTGTAATATGTTGTCGTTCGTTTTCTGTTGCCACCACAGGTCCATTTATCTCACTCTCTCAGCCACCCATGCCGGTCAGCGATGAGAAGGCGGAGTACG
>ERZ1292630.5424-Hain-H41-02um-R3-5424-length-10455-cov-7_pt1 | contig 10455 bp, 8 predicted proteins | sample MGYA00564408_ERZ1292630 | MGnify/ENA primary metagenome ERZ1292630 (study PRJEB36523, sample SAMEA6512641) | groundwater metagenome | collected 2019-01-08 | study: AquaDiva: Metagenomics assemblies of 32 groundwater samples
TCGACGCCGACATCGTGAACGAGAAGGGCGAGTCGGTGAAGGAAGGGGGCGGCTACCTGATCCTCAAGCGGCCGTGGCCCGCGATGCTGCGCGGCATCTACGGCGATCCGGAGCGCTTCCGCCAGAACTACTGGGCGCGTTTTCCGGGTGTCTATTTCACGGGCGACGGCGCCAAGCGCGACAAGGACGGATATTTCTGGCTCCTCGGCCGCGTGGACGACGTCATGAACGTGGCCGGGCACCGGCTCTCGACGATGGAGTTGGAGAGCGCGCTGGTCGACCATCCCTCGGTGGCGGAAGCCGCGGTCGTCGGCCGCGCGCACGAGATCAAGGGGACCGCGATCGTGGCGTTCGTCACGATCCGGGAAGGGGAGGACCGCGGACCGGCGGTGATCGACGATCTGAAGGACCACGTCGTGAAGAAGATCGGGAAGATCGCGCGTCCGGACGAGATCATCCTCACGGCCGATCTCCCGAAGACACGCTCCGGGAAGATCATGAGGCGGTTGCTGCGCGACATCGCGGACGGCAACGCGGTGGGAGACACCACCACCCTTTCCGATCCCGGCGTGATCTCCCGCCTCAAGACGATGTACGAGGACAAGGAGGGGTAGGGCCATGTTGAGGAAAGTTCTGTTGCCGGCGCTCGCCGTCACGCTCGCGTGGGCGGTTCTCGATTTCATCATGCACGGCGTCCTGCTCCGGACCCGCTACATGGCGATGCCCGGCTTCTGGCGCTCCACGGACGACGTGAAGCTGGGGGTGATGTACTTCTCCATCTTCATCTCGGCGATCGCCCTGGCCGCCGTCTACCACAACTTCGTCCGCCCGAAGAGTTGCTCCATCGCGCTCCTCTTCGGAATCTGGCTAGGACTAGGCCACGGCATCGCCTTCGGATATGGCTCGTACGCCATGATGTCGATCCCCTACGCCGTGGCGTTCACCTGGTTCCTAGCAAGCATCGTGAAGGGAGCCGTAGCCGGAGTGATCGTCGGGGCCTTGGTTCGGGAGCCTGCTGCTTAGGGTCGAGCACCTTGTCGCGCGATGGGGCTCGGGCCCCGCGAACACCCTCCGTCGCTGTGCGTCGCCCGCTCCGCGGACGACGCAGGCTCCTCCGGGTGTTCGCGGGGCCCGAGCCCAGTTCGATGGTTCAGGGATCGAGCCGGGCTGCGGAATCCCTCTCGGATCGCGGCTTCGCGGCTGCGGCGTGGAATTGGGGGCGCCTGCCGGTGCTTCTGCTCAGCGTGGTGCCGCGCGCTGGAGTTCCACTTTGGCTGAGTTAGGCGGGAGGAAAGGCGAGAACCCGGAGGAGCCTGCGTCGCTCGCGAAGCGGGCGACGGAAAGCGACGGAGGGTTCTCGCCTTCCCTCCCGCCGTACTCGAACGATGACCTCCAAACTCACCGCCGCCGAGGAGCCGCGGAGGGCGAAGGCAGCGGCGAGAGTCCCAATTCCTTCAGGTAAGTCTCCTGCCCATTCGCGTGAAGTTCCCAGTAAGGCAGGCGTGCGCTACCGGCGAGCTCCGCGGATTCCATCGCCTCGCTCGCCCGGCGGTCGCCTTGGGCCGTCGAAGACCACGACCAGCGCACGATTCGGTGCGGATAGGCCTGCTCCACCCAGAACGTGCCGATTCGAGAGTCGGTCGTCCTCACCTGGTATTGATCCGCGAGGAAGGTTCCGGCGGGCACCTTCAGGCGCTCCGGCCTTGCCGCTCGCTCGATCGTGGCGCTCACCCACGCGAGCGGGCGATGCGCGAGGCGGCGCTCGATCGAGCCAGGCAGCAGGGGCAGCGTCCGTTTCTCCCCGGGCCGCAGGTAGTCGCCACGGAGGCTCCGCACGAGGATGAAGAGCTGATCCTGGGAGATTCCGTTCGGCGGCGAGTTCAGCGAGCGGTCGCCGCTCTCTCCTTCGAAATAGGAGCGGAGCGTCTGGCGCACTCCGGTTCGATCGAGCAGGAGTTCCTCGTACACGTGCCCGCACCACTCCGCGCTCGAGAACGAGATCTTCACCGGCGTGAAATCCCGCGAGCGGACGAAAATAGACGTCATCGTGTTGTAGTCGTAGGTACCGGTCTGGAAATCGCGCACGAGGTTCACCTTCAGCGCTTCGAATGTGTCGGATGGATTCTTCCCGGGGCGGTCCACCTTGACGCGATTCGATTCGCTGAACGGTTCCGTCACGGTGATCATGACCGCCTGCCCGGTTCGGGCCTCGCCGTAGCGCGTGACGTGATAGCGGTAGCCCGCCAGTTCGGCGCGGCCATCCTGCCAGTGCGATTCGAACGTCGGCTCCGAGGCGCCCGCGCCCTGCGCGAGGGCCGGAACGAGAAGGGCCGCGGTCAGTGTGGCGAGCGCGGCGCCGTAACGCGCGTGGCGAATCATCGATCGCTCCTTTGTGTCTTGCTCGGTGAGCTGGGTGCGGTGAAATCCGGTCACTACCGCCCGTGGCGACGAAATATCGGCCGAGTATAGACCCACCGAGAGGCGCAGAGTTGGCGGTTGCCTCCCCTCCGGGGAAGGGTAGAATCCGCGGGGCCGGAAGGGAGAGATCCGATGAATTCCACGTCGCCCAACGCCGCCCGGGAAATTCAGACGCTCGAAGAGGAACTGCTCGAAAAATCGCGGCGGCTCGCCGAGCTGAAGCGCGCGATGCCGCGCGAGCGGATTCAGGACTACGTCCTGGCCGGATGGGACGGGCCGGTGACGCTCTCGTCGCTCTTCGGCGGGAAGAAGGACCTGATCGTCGTCCACAACATGGGGAAGGGGTGTCGCTATTGCACGCTCTGGGCCGACGGGTTCAACGGAGTCTGGCGCCACCTGGCGAACCGCGCCGGATTCGTCGTCTGCTCGCCCGACGCGGCCGAGACGCAGAAGACGTTCGCGGCAAGCAGACAATGGGGCTTCCCCATGGTCTCGGGCCACGGATCGACCTTCACCCAGGACATGGGATTCCGCGGCGAGAAGTCGTGGATGCCCGGCGTCTCGACGTTTCACCTCACCGACGACGGGACGATCGAGCGCGTCGCGCGGGCCGAGTTCGGACCCTACGATCTCTTCTGCGGCGTCTGGCATCTGATCGCGATGCTGGCCGACGGCGAGAACGGCTGGGAACCCCGCTACACCTATTGAGCGGGACCGCGGACCTTGAGAGGATCGACGGCATGTCGACACCCGCCAAGCCAAATCCTGGTATCGAGATTCGCGCACCGCGCGCGGAGGGGGCGGAAGAGGTTCTTACCGAGGGCGCGCTCGCTTTCCTGACCGACCTCTCCCGGCGCTTCGGTCCGCGGATCGATGAGGCGCTGGCGCGCCGCGCGGCTCGCCGCGAACGGCTTGCCGCCGGCGAGCGTCTCGACTTCCTCCCGGAAACACGCCACGTGCGCGAGGGAACCTGGCGCATCGCGCCGCCGCCGGCCGATCTCCAGAAGCGCGTCGTGGAGATCACCGGCCCCGTCGATCCCAAGATGGTGATCAACGCGCTCAATTCCGGCGCCGATTGCTACATGGCCGACTTCGAGGATTCGACCACGCCGACGTGGGCGAATCTCATCGAGGGGCAGCGGGCCCTTCACGCCGCCGTCCGGCGAACGCTCACCCACGTCGATCCCGCGACCGGGAAGCAGTACCGGCTGAACGAGTCGCCGGCCGTTCTCCTCGTCCGTCCCCGCGGACTCCATCTGCCCGAGCGCCATCTCCTCCTCGACGGTCGCCCGGTGTCGGGCTCCCTGTTCGACTTCGGGCTCTATCTCTTCCACAACGCGCGGGAACTCCTGGGCCGAGGGACCGGGCCCTACTTCTATCTTCCGAAGCTGGAGTCGCACCTCGAGGCGCGTCTCTGGAACGACGTCTTCGTCGCCGCGCAGGAGGCGCTCGGAATTCCACGCGGCTCGATCAGGGCGACGGTTCTCATCGAGACACTTCCGGCGGCCTTCGAAATGGACGAGATCCTCTACGAGCTCCGGGAGCACGCCGCCGGGTTGAACTGCGGTCGCTGGGATTACATCTTCTCGTTCATCAAGGCGCGCCGCCACGACCCCGAAGCCGTCCTGCCCGATCGAAGCCAGGTCACCATGGAGCAGCCCTGCATGCGGGCCTACACGCTCCTCTCGATCCGCACGTGTCATCGCCGCGGCGCCCACGCCATGGGTGGTATGGCGGCGCAGATTCCCATTCGGAACGACGCGGCGGCCAGCGAGCGGGCGCTCGAGAAGGTGCGGGCGGACAAGAGGCGCGAGGTAGGGGACGGCCACGACGGCACGTGGGTCGCGCATCCGGGCCTGGTCCAGCTGGCGCGCGAGATCTTCGAGCCGGGTCTGGGCGGGCGGCCGAACCAACTCCATCGGTTGCGGGAGGACGTGACGGTGACGGCCGAGCAACTCCTGGAGGTCCCGAAGGGGACCCGGACCGAGGAGGGCCTCCGCCACGATGTCCGGGTCGGCATCCAGTACTTGGAAGCCTGGCTCCGGGGCACCGGATGCGTCCCTCTCTATCAGCTCATGGAAGACGCCGCGACTGCCGAAATTTCACGGGCACAGGTCTGGCATTGGCTTCGCCACGGAGCCCTTCTCGAGGACGGCCGCCGGGTGACGGCGCCGCTCTTTCTGGAAATCGTCCAGGACGAGATGGGGACCATCGCGAACGAGGTCGGCATTACCCGCTACGAGACGGGTTCTTACCGTCGGGCACGGGATCTCTTCGTGCGGCTCTCGACGTCCCGGGAGCTGGAGGAATTCCTGACGCTTCCGGCGTACCAGATCGTCACGACCGACATGGAAGAGGAGCAGTCATGACCGCGTCCCGCATCACGCCGCAGACGAACGAGCCGCCTCCCGTCCCCGCGGACCGGTGGGCGGGAATCACGCGGCCCTATTCGCCGGAGGATGTGGAGCGGCTGCGCGGCTCGATCCGGATCGTGCACACGCTGGCCGACCGCGGGGCGCGCCGCCTCTGGCACCTGCTCCGGACGACCGACTACGTGAACGCGCTGGGGGCCCTCACGGGGAACCAGGCGGTGCAGCAGGTCCGCGCGGGACTCCAGGCCGTCTACCTGAGCGGCTGGCAGGTCGCGGCCGACGCCAATCTCGCGGGGCAGACCTATCCCGATCAGAGCCTCTATCCGGCCAACAGCGTTCCTCACGTGGTTCGCCGCATCAATCAGGCATTCCAGCGGGCGGACCAGGTGGAGCACACCGAGCGCCTGGAGCGGGCGGGCTCGCCGGTGCGGGATTGGTTCGCGCCGATCGTCGCCGACGCCGAGGCGGGTTTCGGCGGGCCGCTCAACGCCTTCGAGCTCATGAAGGCGATGATCGAGGCGGGCGCGGCCGGCGTGCACTTCGAGGACCAGCTCTCCTCCGAGAAGAAGTGCGGACACCTGGGCGGAAAGGTGCTGCTGCCGACGGGCCAGTTCATCCGCACCCTGGTCGCGGCGCGCCTGGCGGCCGACGTGATGGACGTGCCGACGGTCATCGTGGCGCGGACCGACGCCGACAGCGCCAAGCTGATCACCAGCGACATCGACGAACGCGACAAGCCGTTCCTGACGGGGAAGCGGACGACGGAGGGGTTCTTCCGCATCACGGGCGGAGTCAAGATGGCGATCGCCCGCGGCCTCGCCTACGCCCCTTACGCCGACCTCCTCTGGTGCGAGACCTCCACGCCCGATCTCGCCGAGGCGCGGGAGTTCGCCGAGGGGATCCACGCGAAGTTTCCCGGGAAGATGCTCGCTTACAACTGTTCTCCTTCCTTCAACTGGAAGGCGAAGCTGGACGACGCGACGATCGCGCGGTTCCAGAGCGAGCTGGGCGCCATGGGGTACAAATTCCTCTTCGTCACGCTGGCCGGATTCCACGTGCTGAACCACGGAATGTTCGAGCTGGCGCTCGACTACAAGACGCGCGGCATGGCGGCCTACAGCCGCCTCCAGCAGGCGGAATTCGCGGCGGAGGCGAACGGCTACACCGCGACGCGGCACCAGCGGGAAGTCGGGACCGGCTACTTCGATCAGGTGATGCAGGTCATCTCGGGCGGGACCGCCTCCACCACGGCGCTCGAGGGTTCGACGGAGAACGCCCAGTTCAAGCGCTAGCCCGGCGCTAGCGGCGTACTCCGAGGCCCTGCGCCGCCAGCGTGGCGGCCTCGGCGCGGAAGGCCTTCAGATCCTTGTGCCCGTTCGGGTGGATCGAGTTCGTGAGCAGCACCAGATAGCCGTCGCAGACGGGATCGATCCAGACGGAGACGCCGGTCCACCCGGTGTGCCCGAACGAATCGCTGGAGAAGAGGCGGCCCCTCGGCGCCGAGTAGGGGCTCTCGATGTCGAAGCCGAATCCTCGTCTCGCGCCCACGCCCCCGGGCGACTGATTCGTCGTCATGGCTCGGACGGCCGCCTCCGAGAGAATCCTCCGGCCGCCGAAGACGCCTCCCGCCAAGATCATCGCCGCGAAGCGCGCCACTTCCTCTCCGGTGCCGAAAACCCCCGCGTGTCCCGCGATTCCGCCGAGCGCCCTGGAGCGCGTGCGCGGATCGTGAACGCGGCCCCTCAGCCAGACGCCGCGAACCCGCTCCGTCGGCGCCACGCGGGAGCGGTCGCGCTCGCGCGTTCCGAATCGCGTGTCGCGGTACCCGAGCGGCTGAAAGATCCGCTCCTCGGCCTGGGCGTCGAGCCGTTTCCCGAAGCGGCGCTCCAGCACCGCCTGGAGCAGGACGTAGCCAACGTCCGAGTAGGTGAACTTCGTGGCCGGCGGGGACTCGAGGGGCTCCCTCGCGATGGCCGCGAGGAGCGCCCGCTTGCTCCCCCGGTAGTCCTCCATCGGATTGTCAGGGACGAAGCCGGCGGTGTGCGTGAGCAGGAAATGGAGCGGGATCCGGCCAACCTCGGTGCCGCGCGTCTCCTCGATCCAGCGCTCGATCGGGTCGAGGACGGAGAGTTCGCCCCGCACCCCGGCCTCGACGACGAGGGGTGCGGTGACCAGGACCTTCGTCAGCGAGGCGAGATCGAAGATCGTCGAGAGCGTCATCCGTTCGCGGCGGGGGAGGAGCGCTCGGGAGCCGACCGCCACGCGGTGAACGACGCCGCTCGATCGGCCTACGTACGCCACGGCCCCAGGGACCACCCCGCTGCGGGCCGCCCGGCGGAGCCAGTCATCGAGCGGCCGGAAGGCGCCGCCGGTTCGCCGCAACTTCGCGCCTCGTTTGGGGTTCGCCATGCCGCACACGATACGCGCCCGGCCCCTCGGAATTCACCCGAAAGATTTCTCGAATTTTCAGGGACCTAACTTCTCGCCCGGGGTATTGAAGGGGCGTGACCGTCCGACGCGGGTGGTCACGGACCGGAGTCCTAGTTGCCGCCCTGATGAGGCCCATCCCCGTCAGGGCGGCGGCGTCTTCGGCCGGATCGAAGCCAACGAGAATCCGCTACCGCCGGCGCGTGGCCCTTTCTATTCTCTCCATCCGTGATCCCGCTCCGAGACGCCAACCCATCGGACCGCTTCCCGTTCGTCACCGTCGGACTGATCGTCCTCTGCACCCTCGTCTTCCTCTACGAGGCGTCGCTCGGGCGCCGGCTTCCCACCTTCTTTGCCGCCTTCGCGCTCGTGCCGGGGCAGGTCTCCTACGGCCTGCAGAGCGGAGAGCTCGGAGTGGCGGGGATCGTCCAGCCCTTCTTCACCTCCATGTTTCTCCATGGAAGCTGGATGCATCTCATCGGGAACATGTGGTTCCTCTGGATCTTCGGCGACAACGTCGAGGACTTGCTCGGCTCGGGGCGTTTCCTCGTCTTCTATCTGCTCGCCGGATTGGGCGCGGGTCTGGCGCACTACCTGCTGCAGCCATCTTCCGCGGTCCCCACGGTGGGGGCGAGCGGCGCCATCGCGGGCGTCCTGGCCGGCTACCTCGTCCTCTTTCCGCGGGCGCGCGTCACCACGCTGGTGCCGCTCGGGATCTTCCTGCAAGTGATGGAGCTTCCCGCCATGGTCCTCATCGGGCTCTGGTTCGCCATCCAGATCGTAAGCGGCCTCCTCTCCCTCGGCTGGTCGGGAGGGGGCGTCGCCTGGTGGGCCCACGTCGGCGGGTTCCTGGTCGGCGTGGTGCTCGTGCGAGCGTTCATGCCGCGGCGAGTGATGGCGTAGGTCTCCCTCGCGCCGGTCCACAGGCCGCATCCTCGCTGGCACCCTAGAGGCAGACCTGACAACTTGACTGGCCGGCGCTATCTGCCACAATCATCCGCGAAAGGAACAGGCGCCTCGCGCGTCTAACCCAAACAAACAACTATGAATACAACGGTCAAGATCATCCTCGTTTCGCTCGTCGTCATGGGATCCGTGGCCTACCTGATTCTCTCGGGGGTCAAGCAGACCGGCATGCAGTACATGACCGTCACCGAGCTGGCCCAGATGGAGAAGGCCCCCAAGGCGGGCGGCTTCCGCCTGGACGGCATCGTCGCGGCCGGAAGCGTCCAGTACGACCAGAAGACCCCGAGGCTCCGGTTCCGAATGACCGACGGCAAGGAAGCGGTCAACATCGTCTACGAAGGTCTCATGCCGGACGCCTTCGCCGACGGCCGGGACGTCGTCGTGGAGGGGACCTTCGAACACGCCGACCGAACCCTCCACGCCACCAAGCTCGTCACCAAGTGCCCGTCGAAGTACGAGTCCGACGCCCTTGGGGAGGACAAGTCGTGAGTGAAATCGGCCGGCTGTCGCTCCTGATCGCGTTTCTCTGCGCGGTCTTCTCGGTCGGATCGATCGCATGGGGGCTTCGCACCGGCCGGGTCGGACTCCTCCGGAGCGGTCGAAACGCTCTGTGGGCCGTCTGCGGCATGACGGTCCTGGCGACGATCATCCTTGGCCGCGCCCTGGTCGCGCGCGACTTCACCTATCGCTACGTGGCCGAGCACACGAGCCTCGACCTCTCCCCGCTCTTCTCCTTCGGCTCGCTCTGGGCGGGGCAGGAGGGGTCGCTCCTCCTCTGGCTTTTGATTCTGTCGTCCTACGGCGGCTCGTTCCTCTGGATCTATCGCAAGCGCCTCGATCCGTTCTACGACGCGGTCGCGATGGTCGTGGCCTCCGTCGCCATCTTCTTCACGTTCCTTCTCGCCTTCGTCTGCTCGCCGTTTCGGATGCTGGCGAATCCGCCCCTCGACGGGCAGGGGCTGAACCCACTACTACAAGATCCCGGCATGATGATCCACCCGCCCATCCTTTACATCGGCTACGTCGGGTTCATCATTCCGTTCGCCTTCGGGATCGCGGTCCTGCTCATGAACCGCACCGGCACGCGCTGGATCGAGGAGGTACGCCGCTGGACGCTCTTCTCCTGGATGTTCCTCGGCTTCGGGGTGCTGCTCGGCGCGCGGTGGGCGTACATCGAACTCGGCTGGGGCGGCTACTGGGGTTGGGATCCGGTGGAAAACGCCTCGCTGATGCCGTGGCTCGTCGGCACGGCGTTCCTCCACTCGGTCATGATCGAGCAGCGCCGCGGAATGCTGAAGACGTGGAACGTGGCGCTGATCGTGCTGACCTTCGAGCTCTCGATTTTCGGGACGTTCCTGACGCGTTCGGGGGTGCTCACGTCGGTCCACTCCTTCGCCGAGTCGAGCATCGGGCCGTGGTTCCTGTCCTTCATCATCGGGTCGAGCACGCTGGCAACGGCGCTCATCATCTACCGGAAGGCTCTCTTGGAGTCGGAGAACCGGATGGACGCCATCGTCTCGCGCGAGGGCTCGTTCCTCTTCAACAACGTTCTCTTCGTGGCGCTCACCTTCGCCACCTTCCTCGGCACCACGTTCCCCGTGGTGAGCGAGGCGGTGACCGGCTCGAAGATCTCGGTCTCGGCTCCCTTCTTCAACCGGGTCAACGTCCCGATCGGCCTGGCGCTTCTGCTCCTGACCGGCGCGGGGCCGGTGCTGTCCTGGCGGCGCGCGACGACGTCGGTCCTCCAGCGGAATTTCATCCTTCCGACCGTGGCGGGGATTCTGGCGACCCTCGCCAGCCTCCCGCTCGGCCTTCGCGGCGTCTATCCGATCGTGACCGTGTTCGGGTCGGCCTTCGTCATCACGACGGTCGTGATGGAGTTCGCGCGCGGGCTCCAGGCGCGGAAGGACGTCACGGCGGCTCGCGGCGCGATGGCGATCGTGGATCTCATGTCGAAGAACAAGCGGCGCTACGGCGGCTACATCATCCACCTCGGCGTCGTGATGATCTTCATCGGCGTCCTCGGTTCTTCCGTGTTCCAGAAGGAGGCGCACCGGCCGCTCAAGACCGGCGAGACGCTGACGATCGGCGACTACGCGCTGACGCTCAAGGGGACGGAACAGAGGATGGAGCCGGGCGCCGCGATGACGAGCGCCGTGCTCGACGTGTCGCAGAAGGGGAAATCGCTTGGACAGTCGCGTCCGTCGAAGGCGATGTACTTCAAGTCGCAGCAGCCGATGACGGAGGTGGCGCTCCACCAGACGCTCGGCGA
>ERZ1292630.5425-Hain-H41-02um-R3-5425-length-10452-cov-7_pt1 | contig 10452 bp, 6 predicted proteins | sample MGYA00564408_ERZ1292630 | MGnify/ENA primary metagenome ERZ1292630 (study PRJEB36523, sample SAMEA6512641) | groundwater metagenome | collected 2019-01-08 | study: AquaDiva: Metagenomics assemblies of 32 groundwater samples
CAGGGCCTCCTTCGTCGCACTCCCTCGTCCCTACGAGTGGCGGACGCGACGATTCTAACGGTACTAATAGTGCCGCATCGGACTCGCAGCAACCGTCAAAAAACAAGCCCGCGTCTCGCCGGCAATCGACATCCTTTTCCGAACAGACTGGGCCTGTCGCGGCGACAAGGAAGTCCACCGTGAGGGATGGCCATCGAGCGTTGCCGGCGTCGGCGTCGCCATTGGAGGAACTGTTAGCTTCGTCGATTCGACTGCGCCCGCCGCCAACGCCGACCGACCCAAACGATAGCCTCCAATCCACGCCGAGAACATCGTCCGAAACGACGGCACTGGCGACGACGAACGCTGGGAAGCGTCCATCTCGTGGTCCAGTCCCAGAGGTCAAGTCCGTGGTGACGACTGTGTTCGACGAGACGTTTGCTTCTCGCCTGAGCGCTGCCAACGAACGCAATCGCCATGCCGATAAAGTTGTCGACAAACACGTGAACATGCTGACGAGGGATCTCGAGCAACGCGAGCAGGTGCTGCAGTCGCACGAACAGAAAATCGCCGATGCGCAAAGTGAACGGGCGCGCTTGCTCGACCGCCGGAGGCTGGAAGAAGCTGCTCGGGCGGAGATGATGCAGCCGATGTTGCATGTTGCTCGCTTTGGCGCGCTGATCGCCCAGAGGTTGCTGCTCGCCCGGACGTTTGCGGCACTCAAGGGCGTGTTTCTGCCGGTCGTAACCCGCATTGTTCTCTGCATGCGCAAGCGCAAGGAGATGGCGCAATTCACGAACTCGCGGCTTGCCGACAATCCGCGCCCTTCCATTGACCTCCTATTGTCGCTTCCGTTTTTCAAAAACGGCGGCTGGAGCCGTAGCGACGTCCGTGATCTGTGCAGCGAGCTCACGCCGCGATCATTTCGACCGGGCGAGAACGTCATCGTCGAGGGCGACTTCGATCGCTGCATGTATGTGGTGACCTCCGGCGAAGTCGACATCTTTTTCCGCAACAAAAAGCAGCCCGACAAGCGCCGTCGGACGGAATTTGCGGTGTCCAAACCCATTCATCTGCATGCCCCACTCGTCGTCGGCGAAATTGCGCTGCTCTGCAAGGAGCCCCGGGGCGCCACCGTCAAATGTGCGACGACGGTCGACGCGTGGATCATCAGCGTCGAAACGTTCGATCGCGTTCGCCGTTCCTTGTCGACTGAAATCGTCGAAAAACTGAATAACATGGCGCAAGCCCGCCGCATCCAAAACTTGGAAAAGTTTTTCCGCATCAAGGCGGACTCTCTGCGGCGGGTCGCCTGCTTGGAACCGTGGAACCTCGACCTGCGTCAAACGCTCGTCGATAACATGCAACCTGCCGTGGTGCCTCCCAACACGTTGCTGTACAAGGAGGGCGATGCTGACGCAGCCTTCTACTTTCTCACCGATGGAAGCGTCAAGCTATTCACCGCCGCGAAAAACACGGTCGTGAAACCCGGGCACTGTTTTGGTCAGTTCGAGGCCTTCTTCATGCTGGACCGCCGGCAAACATCGGCGATGACGTTGATGACCTGCGAGTTGTGGAGAATTTCGCGCGAGGACTTGTTCAACATTTCACTCACCAACGCTCAGGCACTGATATCCAGCCGCCAAATCGTTCAGCAAGAGCGCGCAGCCACTATAGTGAAACCAGGGCCGGCCGATTGTGGCCACCCGCTGCTGCAGGCGATCGTGGGGCTCCCCACCTGTCGCTCGCTCTTCGATCGTGCAGCCTTGTCCGTGTTTTGCGTCAATGACACGATCATGAAGGAAGGCCAGCCGAGCCGCGTCGTCGTCGTCGTCCTGAGCGGCGCCGTGTGGGTCAACTACAAGGATCGTCACCTGGCGCAACTCAACAACACAATGGTGGCAACCTACGGACGGGACGATGGCGGTGGAGATAGTGTGTCAGGGGCCGTGACGCACGGGTACGCAAGCCACGCGCATCGTGGCATGCTGTTTCTTGGCCTGCTGGAAGTCATGGCGCGCAGCGATGATTACCTCGCGACGTGCCGTGTGACACAGACCGTGGAGGCTCTCGTGTTGGACCGCACGCAAGTCGAAGACCGCGTACCTCCCGCGAGGATGCTGGCACTGGAAGGAAACGTCATCCGGCAGCGCATCACGGAGTCGTTCGCGGCGGGAAACTTCTCTCGGCTCGGCGAAGCGTTCGCCGACCATGCACCTTCAGCAGCAGGGCCGACCGCGCGACTGCGCGTCGCGGGCGGTGCATCTCCAGTCGTCGCGGCCAACTCACCCGCCAGTCCATCTCCCACACCGGTGTCAACGCTGCAACGAGCGCGTCCAGTGAGTACGGCGACGCACGCGGCGGGAAGTGGCGGGCGCCCAGTGGCGGCCGCTGCCAGTGGCGCCGTCGCAACTAATCGACCGTTGAACCCGCGCGGGTCCTCATCGTCACCCGCGCTTCCCAGCGTGGGAAAGGACCATAATGCCGCGGCGACCAAGACTCGCCGTTTGTAGAGTGTGGAGGCGTATGCGACCCCTACAAGGGCTCTGGAACCTCGCGCCCATTTATCTGGAACTTCTACTTTCATGTTGAGGCCGTGCAACCGAGGTTCCGGCGTCAAGTTTGCTTTACTTTTTCGCTTTGTGCCCCTCTGCCGCGTCTCCCATCACCGCCGCCACCTCCCAACCGCCTTCCTGCGACGCATCCCGTGTGCCCACCCACCAGTCGTCCCCCTGTTCCTATCAACACAACCGCCCTCCCTTCTGTTCTTTTCAGCGCTCCGACGGCACAGCTGAGATGCCCGTTCATACGACGATGTGAGGGGCGTCACTGCGGGAGAGTCCGTTTGATATTTTTGGGGGCTTTGGGACGGTTGCAGCGGCGGCAAACGTGCAATCCAATAAATGGCCCTAAGCGGCGATGTGGAATTGGCAGACGTGGGTGCCGTCGCCGGCGATGCGCCGACGGAGCTGCCTTCCCTGGAAAGCATCGAGTTGCTGGCTCGGCACCGTGAATTAACCGGGTACCACTTGCTCAACGAGTTGCGCGACCTGCTGATGCGCTTGATGGACGGCTCGGTGCAGCGTGTCGCGTTGGACGGTCCCGACACCCTCTTCATCTCACAATACCAGCCTGCCGTGGATTTTCTCGTCGAGAGTCTGGGCTTCGTCGTGGAAGAGCTGCCGTCTGCGCCATTAGGTCAATCTGGCACTGGAAAGCCTCCGGCCCCCGATGCGAGGAGTCGGCCGCCTTCAAAGATTGTCGGTCCGCGCGTGGCCGTCTCGCCAGGCTCGTCAGACTTTATTTTGCTGCAGCGACGCATCGCGACGGCCTTGGAGAACGTCGAGTGGGCACGGTGGGTGAACACGTCGCTGATCCGCGTGCGGCTCCACTCCGTGCACTTAGTGAAGGTGAAGCCGACCGACGAAATCGGTCTGTCCCTCACGGTGGCATGGACGGACGTTCTCGGGAAGCCTCGGACCGAAGTATTTCCGGTCAACGATCGCTACTACGTGGGACCGAACCAGCTGCGGCTGGCGCATGAGTCGGTCATGACCCAGGCGGCGTCCGCATGCAGCCTCACCGCCACCGTGGTCAAACGGGGCACCTTCTTTGACAAGCAGCTCGGATCCTGCTCCGTCACTTACCCCAACCTGGGCATGACCCGGTGCGCGGTCGACATTCGGCCCACGCAGGACGCGGCGCCCGCCACTACCCCGTCGTCGGCCTCGAGTCCCTCCGGCAACGGCGGCGGGCCTTTGCCCGTCGGCCACCTGATCATGGAGGTCGACTCTATCGCACACCGATTCCGGACGCTCCAATCCGCCACAGGGGGCGGCGGCGACAGCCACCACGATGATGCCGTCGCCAGTGCTACTGCTGTCGCTCCGTCGTCGCCGTCTGGCACGACGACAGCCGCCCCCAGCGGCCAGCACCTTTCAGAGGCGCCTACTGCCGATGACGTGACCCCGCCCGGCCGCGGCGGCAGCTGTGCCTCTTCAAGTGCGGCGGGAGACACGGTACCACGGCCTGTGGGTGCGGCGGAAGACGACTACCTCTGAGCGATGTATCACCGACATGGGGGGAGTGGGGCATATTATTCCCCTTGTGAGTCGCGATGCTACATGTCCATGCCTTTGTAGGTGGTGAGGGTCCTATTGGGATCTTGCGCGGAATGTCTCCTGACATAGGGACCCTCTTCGTTGTTGTTGTTGCGTGAAGTGCCGCACAAGTGTTCCTTTTCTTTCTCTCCGTCCTTCCTGTGTCCCTCGTCGTGATGCGTGGTTTTGGGCAGCCCACTGGTTTTGGTGCACCGCCTGCGGCAGCTGGATTCGGCGCACCCCCCGCGACCGGCGGCTTCGGAGCGGCGCCTGCAGCGGCGGCATTCGGAGCCGCTCCAACCGGCGCCGGGTTTGGGGCACCGCCTGCTGCAGGCGGCTTCGGGGCGGCGCGGCCGGGAGGTTTCGGCGCTGCACCGGCTGCTGCTGGTGGCTTCGGAGCCCCCGCAGGTGCGGCGGGACGTGGATTTGCACCCGCAGCCGGCGGTTTTGGCGCCCCTGCAGCTGGAGGTTTCGGCGCTCCACCTGCGGCGGGCGGTTTCGGGGCGCCCGCAGCTGGAGGTTTCGGGGCAGCGGCCGCTGGAGGCTTTGGGGCACCCGCTGCCGGAGGTTTCGGCGCACCAGCCGCGGGAGGTTTTGGGGCGCCCGCCGCGGGCGGGTTCGGTGCGCCGGCAGCTGGAGGATTCGGTGCCCCTGCAGCGGGAGGATTCGGTGCGCCGGCCACGGGAGGTTTCGGTGCGCCCGCCGCCGGCGGTTTCGGGGGTGCCAGGCCAGGCGCCGTCGCAGGCCCGGCGGACTACGAGTTGCCCAACCCTCCAGGGGATTGCATCAGCTGCGTTGCGTGGAGCCCAGCAACCTGCCCGAAGACTCTACTTGCGTCGACCAGCTGGGACAAGACTGTGCGCGCTTGGGACGTGCAGACGCAGAAATCGGGACCCGGACCGCTTGTGAGCGCCGTGCAGGCCCAACCGCTCGCCCTGCACCAGCACAGCCACCCCCTCCTCACCTGCTGTATCGCCAGCGACGGCCGGTTATTTTACGGCGGCTGCTGCAAGACCGCGATGATGGTCAACCTCGCCGCAGCAGGATCCGCGCCGCAGCAAGTCGCCGCGCACGACATGCCCGTGAGCTGCATGGCCTTTGTTGAAACGGGCGCCCCCGCGCCGATCCTCGTGACGGGCGGCTGGGACGGGAAGATCCGCTTTTGGGACTTGCGGCAGCAGCAGCCGGTCAAGGAAGAGAGCCTTCCCGCCCCCATCCTGGACATGGACTGCTCGACGTCCCCGATGGCCACCTTCCTGATGCCAAGAGGCATCGCGCTCTACAATCTCACGACGATGTCGCCCGTTGGCAATCTGGATCCCCATCCACAAGTCGAGTTTCAGCTGCGTAAGGTCGCGAACTTTAAAAATCAGACGTGCGTTGCCGAAATCAGCCGGCACGGTGGATGGCCGCCTCAGCTTTTCGCCTACAACGGCAACGCAGCTCTCGCAGCAGTGGAGGGCGTTGTCGTCCGAGGACCCCGCCACGAAGGCCGTCGACTGACTTTCAATGCAACATGGTGTGCATGGCACCGTCGAACGTGACGGTGATCACCGGTGGCTCGGACGGCGTGATCCGATGCTTTGACGTGTCTCAAAAGACGCGATTCCACGAAGCCCCGGCGAAAGCGGTGATGGGGCCCTCTTTCACGACGCTAGCCTGCTGGCCTACAGCCTGAGCTACGACTGGTCACTCGGCAAGGGCGGTTTCAATCAGCAGATGCCGTCGGGCGTGTTCATCAAGCTGATGACGGCCGCCAACATGCGCTGATGATGGATAGAGAGCGACCACATACTCACCAGTCACTTCTCCCTTCCCCGCGGGAGGAGTCCTTTGTGTGTGCGCGAGTCGGTGACAATGATTCCCTCGCCACACAGATACCGGAACGACCGTGGCCGAAATGACCTACACCGTATGTATCGTTGTTTTCCCCTTCGATAGGGACCTTCATTCTATCAGGATGGTCGGAACGGCGGCATCCTTGTCGGCTCCGACGCGCGACATGAGCCCGACCACGTCCGACCAGGCGCCCTACAAACCCGCTGCGTTACCTCGGGCACCCCGGGGGGATGCTGCTTTAGCGGAGGGCGCTCTCGCGGCCTTCCAGGACGACTTTGACCACTACAACCCAGCCAGCCACTTCCGCACGATGGCCTTGTCCGTCGTCCAGCAGGCCGGTAGCCCAAAACGGCAGCGACCGCGGAGTGCCGCACTTTCACGTGCCGTGCAGACCGTTGCGTGTACCACGTCGCCCGCCAGCGCCTCGGCGATGGCAGCCAACGCCGCTGAGCAGCTTCAATCCATGATCGCGATGAGGCAAAACGCGACCCTAATGCGCACGGTGCGGCCGCAAACCGCTGGCGCGTCGCGACCGGTCTCCTCTCCAAGTCGTGCGCTTGATGTCACGGATATCGACGGGGCGGCCCCCCGAAGCTCCCATCCTTTCGTTCGACCTCGCCCATCGTCGGCGACGGTTGCGCGCCCAGAGCCGGTCGCCTGGCGCTGCACCAACCCTTTGCAGCCGTCGTACCATCTCGCCTCGTACACCGCGCCATCGCTTGAGGACCCACGCGGTCAGCGGCCACATGCGTCGACATGCTCGGCGGCCGTTAGTGCTGCGGAGAAAGTGGTTGCAGCGAAACCAAGGGAGGCGGATGCTTACACTCAAGGGATCCGGGCAGCGGTCACTGCTTGCCGCCAGGAAGCAGCGAGAAAGGCGGCGGAGTCGTCCGCTTCGCCCAATTGGCAGTCTTCATGCTTCGTGGTGTCGGACGCGGATCGTCAGCAAGCACGCGACATGGCCGCAGAACGGGGCAAGGCGGGACGTTACGTCGACTTCTCGGATGTGGACTTGTCGACGGCGGCTCAAAACGTCGGTCGCCGATTACATTTTTCACGCCGCTCGCACAGCGCCGCGCTGCAAACGCACGATATCGACGGTGCGTGCCGACGGCGGGCGACGGGGCTTGGAGCCGCGCCCTGGAGCCTCCACACCACGAAGAAGGCTCCGGGGGAAATCCATGCGACCGTTGGCTCGGTGATGGCGGCTGCCGATGCGACCGCGGCCCCTCCTCGCGTCTCCGATCCGCTTTCGCCGCGTTACGCGCTGTCGGCCGCCAAGGGCGGCAGCGCCTTTTTCCCGGGCGATCGTCCCCCGGCTGCCAAGGAGGAGGGGGCGACTCCCGCGCCGCCCTACGGTTTCGTTCAGAAGAAGAACCAGTCGACGATGGTGGCGCGGCACGAGAGAATCGCAGAAATGCGTCTAACTGGCGTCGCACCGCCAAACGCGGTGCCATCGTCGTGTCAGGTCGAAGCGGAAGCAGTGCGGCAGGAAACGTCACGCCCGCGAAAGTTTTCTGATGAATTGGCACCCGGCGGGCGCGTCAGGGCCTTGCTGCGGCGTCGCGCCGCCGACATGCCCACCGCAGCGGATGCACCGGAGACAGTGCGGGCCACGTCTGCTGCGCCGAGGTCTCCCCCCACCCAGCGCGACCAGGTTTCCGTCGTAGCCACGACATCCGCCGATTTCACCACAGGGAAAGGCAACGCGCCTCATCGCACCACGTTCACGTCGTTTGCGAAGGAGCGGCAAGGCGGCCGTGGCACCAATCCTGTATTCCCCATGTACTCGGCCAGCACCGTACCGCCGCGAAGCCCGCTCAACGAGGCGCAGCCTGCGCGGGCGCCGAGAGCCGCCGCCGCCGCGCTACGCGCCACCGACAGTGACATCGCGCAGGTGCGAGCACTGCCGAACTTCTGGTAGACGTCGCGGCGCGTCTCCACGTCGCCCGGAGGATGCCAGTGTCAGTTGCACGTTGTACGAAACGGCCCAGTAGATTTGATCCCTTATGATCCTCCCTACCCCCGCTAGAAAAGGCGTTCCATCTTCACCGACGAAGTGTGTCTCGTTCCGGCGAGGGAGTCGCGTTACTTGACCGTTCTTGCGCCGAAATTTTGTTCACAAAATACCTCTGTAAAAACATACTGCAAACCTGCAAATGAGGGCAACGAAGGCAGATGTGCCAACGGGGTCCAAACCCAAGGGGTTGCCAAGCAGCCCGTCGTCCGCCACAACGGCCCCTAGCGCGACGAAGGCGCTCGACAAGCAGCCCAAACCGGTCGTTATTCATTCGACCGTGGCTCCCGTGTTTGCACCTTTGAACGCAGCGGTGAACACGGGCAGCGCTGCGGAGCCCTGCGACGCCTCCCATCCCCAGTTCGGCTACGAAGTCGGCTTCAGCCAAGTGCGCTCCTTTCAAATTGCCGACATCAACACGGTGCGCAAAGCGCTCAACGACAATATCTCCGAACTGCTGGCGACCGAAACGGGCATCCGACGGTCCTATTTGCTCCAAAATGTGCGCATGGCGTTGGGTCTCATCGCGATCGCCTGCGGTTTCTTCTCGCATTGGAACCCCTATCCCTTCCCGGAGAACTACAACATTATGCTAGGCTGCATCCTCGGCTACTACGTCACTTGCGTGGCGATGTATTGCTCCTTCAGGTGGATTGAGGGCGACGCCTTCTTCCTCGGATATTGCGCCGGGGGAGCTGCTGGGGGAGGTAGCGGTAAAGGGACTTCCTCGGGTGGTAATCGCAAAGGTTCTGGCGGCGCGGCGGGATCGGCGGGGGCCGCCGGATCGAAGATGCTGCGCCTGTCCGCGGTGGCCGTCATGACGGACCCGGTCTACACGTTGACCGCCGAGGTCGTGCGGCTACGCCACTGGTGGATTCCGGCGGCCATCGAGACAAGCGAATCGGTGACGTTTTCTCCGGGCGCGTTTTTCACCCAAGACGGACAGATTTATCCCCCCGCGGTGCGGGGGGCCGTGTCCAAGGTGCTGTCCGACCTTAAGCTGATGTGACGGCGCCCCCTGTTCATACACGGGAGTCCGTCCCGTGAACCTGCACCAATGTCGTTCCATGCACGCCGCTGCTTCGCGAGGCGGGTGTAATAAGCCGGTCTTTGTGCTTTTCTGCTGTGCGATCCTCGCACTCGATCAGGCTTCATTTTCACTCCCTTCCTTCCACATTTTGTACTATGCCGTTTAGCCCGCAGTTTGTACGCTTTGTCGGCTATGTAGGTGCCGCGGCCAACTGGACTATTCCGATCGCCGCGATGGGAAACCTCTATAAACAGCCGGCGACGTCCATCGATCCAGTCATGACCTCCGTTCTAGCCTGCTACTCGATGGTCTTCTTCCGGTGGTCCATTGCCATTGCGCCGCCGAATTATCCGTTGATGCTTTGCCACACCGCGAACGCTACCTTGCAGCTCGTGAACCTCGGTAAGTACGCGGCGTATGGCCGCGGCCCCACCCCGGACGGCAAGCCCGCCGTGCGTGAGTCGTCCCACTGACGGGCGCTGCCCAGTGCGTTGTCGGGAAATTGAACCAGAAGAGGCGTTACGTGGTCCCTCGTGCGTCCCGTGACCGTACCTACCAACAGTTTCCACTCGCCATGTATCGACTTTTTCGGGCCGTCATGCGCTGTCACGAGCCCACACAACACACAACACGAAATAGGGACTTTTCCGTCCTTTTGTCATGACGGCCAAGTCGCCGACACCGCCGGCTTTCACACCTACCCTCGCCGCCACCGACCCTCGCGGTGCGGCTGCGAAGCACCCCGAGAGCGGCGCGCCAGTGCCGGATGTACTACCCGAACGATTGGCAGCGATCGCGGCAGATGCGATCAGCGACGCGCTGCGACGTTGTACTGACTTCGTGTTCCCCCCGGCGATGCCAGTTGTGACGAAAGCGTTGCTCCGGGCGACTGTGTATGCGAAGCATGGTCCCGCCTATTGGGATGGATCCCACTTGCGGCTCGCGTCAGGAGGTCCGCCCGCCGGAGCCGTCGGCCGTCCCACAGCGAAGGCGGCGAGTACGGCGGGGGCAGCTGACCGTAGCCGCAGCGCTCGCCAACCCACGTCGGCTGGCTCCGGAACTTCTGTGCAGTTTCCGCAGATTGAACGATACGTTCAGCATTTTGAAGAAAAGGTGCTGCTGGACGTCGAGAGCCACGCCTTCCTACTTGACGCGTACGGCGGCACCCTATCGAAAGGCGCCGTGGAAGGCACCGAACTGCCGGTCCCCGACGAGGTGTCCCGCGACATGGGCTGTGGAAAGGACCCCCTCTTCTACGACGCGATGGAGGTGTCGCGGGCCGAGCTGAAGGACGTCCTCGACGCCATCCCCATGTCGCGCATTCTGTTGCGCGTCTTCCGGACGGTGGTGGTGCCGCAGCTGCAACGCGACGGAGGTGGTGGAGGACGTGTGTTTCCTTCGGCGGGCCTGTCAACGGCCAGGGATATTTCGCGTCTCGCCGACGAGGTCCGCGTGCTGCCCAACAGCATGCTCTCCGCTATCGACAC
>ERZ1292630.5426-Hain-H41-02um-R3-5426-length-10452-cov-4_pt1 | contig 10452 bp, 10 predicted proteins | sample MGYA00564408_ERZ1292630 | MGnify/ENA primary metagenome ERZ1292630 (study PRJEB36523, sample SAMEA6512641) | groundwater metagenome | collected 2019-01-08 | study: AquaDiva: Metagenomics assemblies of 32 groundwater samples
CATGCTTTTGATTTGTTTGAGCTAAGAAATTGTTTAGATTATACAACTTTAAATAAAAAGGTCAATTTTTATTTGTGAAACTGGAAGGACGGTCCTCTTCTATTTCGCCAACAATCTCTTCCACCAGATCTTCAAGAGTTAATAAACCCAGCGCTTTATTAAATTCATCCACAACTATGGCCAGCTGGATCTTATTCGCCTGGAATCTACGCAATAATTCATTGACCCGCATACCCTCCGGGACGTAATAAGCCTTATGTATGAGATCCTGGAGCAAAAACAATCCCTTATCTCTTAATATATAGAGCAAATCGCGGGCATAGATAACTCCGACAATATTATCAAGCGTTCCATTATAAACCGGAAGCCTGGCATGCCCTTCTTCAACAAAGAGATTCAGAAGTTCTTCCGAAGTAGTATTAATATTAACCGCGATCATCTTATCCCTGTGAACCATCACATCGCTGACTTTCGTATCTCCGAACTCAAAGATACGATGGAGCATTCTTCTCTCTTCATCGCTTACAACCCCTTCTTCTTTACCGATTTCAATCATCATCTTGAGTTCTTCTTCGGTTATTAGAGGCGAGCGCTTAGTTGAGCTGATATTAAGTATCTTAAGCAAAAAATTACTGATACCGATGAAAAAGCTGGATAAAGGGCCAAAGGCTTTCATAAGCTTCTCCATAAGCGGAGCGAATAAAAGCGCTACTTTATCCGTATGTTTGGTTGCGAGCATCTTAGGAGTGATCTCGCAAAAAACCAACACAAAGAATGCTGTAACAAAGGTTGCGACAACCGTCCCCCATTTGAACCCGAAGATAGGTATGCACAACGCAGTTATAATCGCGGACATGGCAATATTTACAAAATTATTGCCGATTAGTATTGCGGCGATAAACTTATCCATTTTGCTAACTAAATTCTGCACACTCTGCGCCCTTTTTACCCCTTGAGCGATCATATGGCGCAGGCGTATCTTGCTTAAACCGATAATCGAGGTTTCGCAGGCAGAGAGAAAGAACGAGATTCCCGCAAAGATTATAAACAATATTATTACGATTATATGTTCCATATTTAACTTAAAATAAGCTGCTTGCGTATTTTATCTTCCGCTCCTTTGAGCGGGCCGATTAAACTTAGATTAAGATTATCATTCCTAAAAACGATTCTCGCCACTTCACGGATATCGTCTCTGGTAATCTGATTAACTTCGGCAATAATTTCATCCAAAGAATAAGTTTTGTCCAGAGTAGCGGTAGTCTCACCTATCCAGAGCATATGCTCCATCGTATCTTCCAGCCCTAATTTTAATTGCCCGAGATAAAATTCTTTGGCCCTCTTAAACTCATCAATAGTAACAAGGTCATTTCTAACTTTGCTAAGTTCTTTTAAAATTAAAGGTATGGCGTTATAAACCTTGGAATTATCAATCCCGGCATGCACCAGAAAAGCTCCAGTATCATAAAAACGCTTCACCATCGTCCCAATCTCATAAGCCAGGCCCCTCTTCTCCCGGACTTCATCGAATAGCCGGCTGGACATATTCGCCCCCAATATAATATGCAATAAACCTAAAGCATGCCTTAAAGAATGGCCGCGCTTAAAACTCCTGAAACCCAACGCCATATGTGTCTGCTCGGTCTCCTTATAAAATACCTTGAGCCCGATTTTTTCTTCTCCTTCTTCTGCCTTTTGAAAGATATTCTCGCGCTTTTGCGGAAGACGGGAGAAAATTTTAGTTACTCCATCTTTCAATTTTTTTTCATCTAAGTCTCCGGCCGCGCTCACTACCATATTTGAGGCGGTATAATATTTTTCTTTAAATGAAGCTATTTCTTTTCTAGTCATCTGGCTGACGGAATCAACCGTCCCGATAATCGGCTCGCCTAATGGCTGCTTCGGCCATAATAATTCATCTAAAAGTTCATAGACATAGCTTTGCGGAAGATCCCGATACATCTTGAGTTCTTCCAAAATAACTGTCTTCTCTTTTTTAATCTCAAGACTAGGCAAAGTAGGATTAATCACCATATCCGAGAGGATACTTAGCGCTTTTTCCAAGTAAGCGCTGGGCATCTTAACCAAATAACAGGTTAACTCTTCCGAAGTAAAACCGTTAAGCGACCCTCCGACGCCTTCGATTGATTCCTTAAGTTTACGGCAGGAGTAACTCTTGGTCCCCTTAAAAAGTATATGTTCTAAAAAATGCGCTACCCCTTTATTGGCATTATTCTCGTATCTACCTCCGACTTTGATCCAAATACCCAAAGAGACCGAATGCCTCGAAGGCATACGGTGCGCGATAATCTTTAGTCCATTCTCTAATCTACTTTTATTATACACTGGTTTCATCTCCCTTTTAATCTTCGCACGAACTCGCCTACTCTTTTAACCAGAGAAGGATTATGAATATTATCTTTTATTTTAGCTACGATTGCGCTCCCCACAATAACACCATCAGCCATTTTTCCAACACTTATCACTTGCTCATGGCTCGACACTCCAAAACCAACACATACCGGCTTAGCGGTGTAGCGTTTAATTGTTTTAATCTTTTGCGCCAAATTAGCGGCGAGAGCCTTGCGCACACCCGTGACCCCGGCCAAAGAAACATAATAAATAAAACCTCGAGCTTGCCGGGAGATAAGTTTTATCCGCTCAATACTTGTCGTCGGAGCAATAAAAGATATATTATTTAATCCGGACTGATTAGCCTTGCGAATAAAATCTTTCCCTTCATCTATCGGAAGATCAGGGATAATTACACCATCTACTCCTGAATCTATTGCCATTCTAATGAATTTATCGTCGCCTAAAACAAATATCGGATTGTAATAAGTCATCAGCAGAATAGGGATATGGACTTTAGCGCGAATTTTCTTTACCAGTCTTAAAATATCGATAAGCCGGACATTTTTCTTTAACGCTTCACAAGATGCCTCCTGAATTACCGGGCCATCAGCCATAGGGTCAGAAAAAGGCACGCCCAATTCTATGATATCTACGCCGGATCTTTCGAGTTCGATCACCAGCTTTTCCGTGGTATTTAAATTAGGATACCCGGCAGTAATAAAAGCGATAAACGCTTTCTGTTTGGACTTTTTCAGATCCTTAAACTTTTTTTCTATCCTATTCATATTTACCTTTTTTTATTGATCCGCGTCATTCTGAGGCCGAGTGAAACGAGGCCGAAGAATCCATTTTTGAAAGACAGATTCTTCGTCGTCCGCCAGAAAACCTTGGCGGACTCCTCAGAATGACAAATCCCTAAATTTTTAGCCTCTGGGTGACGATTCCTAAATCTTTATCTCCCCGGCCAGATAGACAAACCACAATAATTGCCTTCTTATTATTCTTAGGCATTTTCTTTAAATAAGCTACGGCATGGCTGGATTCTAACGCTGGAATTATTCCTTCTAACTTAGATAACAATTCAAAACCTTCCAGAGCTTCTTTATCGCTAACCGCAAAATACTTTGCCCGGCCAATCTTTTTGTAATAAGCGTGCTCCGGGCCGACTCCGGGGTAATCTAATCCCGCGGAAATTGAGTGCGTTGGACTTATCTGCCCGGAATCATTTTGCAGCAAACCGGATTTTGAACCATGCAAAACACCGATCTTACCATTAACCAGCGTCGCGGCATGCTCGCCTAAAGATAGTCCTCTTCCGCCTGCTTCTACTCCAATAAACTTTACTTTTTTGTCTTTAAAAAATGGATAGAATAATCCCAGAGCGTTGCTTCCTCCTCCTACGCAACCAACTAAATAATCCGGTAACCTATGCTCTTGTATTTTAAGCTGCTGCTTTGTTTCTTTGCCTATTACCGCCTGAAAATCCCTGACTAACATCGGATAAGGATGCGGCCCGGCAACCGTGCCAATAATATAATGAGTGTCAGAGACATTAGTCACCCAGTCGCGCAAAGCTTCAGTCATCGCGTCTTTTAGAGTCTTAGAGCCATTTTTAACCGGGATAACCCTAGCGCCTAAAAGCTTCATCCTGAAAACATTTGGCTTCTGGCGCTCGATATCTTCTTCGCCCATATAAACATCACATTTCAAACCAAAGAGCGCGGCAACGGTTGCTGTTGCCACCCCATGCTGGCCTGCACCAGTCTCGGCAATGACTCTCGGCTTTTTCATCCTTAAGGCTAATAGCGCCTGGCCCAGAGTATTATTTATTTTATGCGCGCCGGTATGTAAAAGATCTTCTCTCTTTAAATATACTTTACCTATTCCTAAATATTTACTTAGGTTATTGGCAAAATATAACGGAGTTGGCCTGCCGGCATATTCTTTTAGATAATAATTTAATTCCGCGATGAATTTCTTATCCCGCCTGGCCTTAGCATATTCCTTCTCCAATTCATCTAAAGCAAAGATCAGCGTCTCCGGAACGAATCTCCCTCCGAATTCCGCGAAATGCCCCGAACTATCCGGTAAATTTTTATTAATCAGATTATTTTTCATCTTATTACCTCTATAAAACTCCGAATCTTTTTATGGTTCTTCTTACCTGGCCTAGATTCAACTGAACTAGAAAGATCTATCCAGTCCGGGTTCACCTGTTTTAAAGCAGATTTTACATTCCTTATATTTAATCCTCCGGACAAAAAAACCGAACGCTTTATTTTACTCTTTTCCGGCAATAAATTCCAATTAAACTTTTTCCCCGTGCCTCCGGCTTGACTTTCAGAAAAAGTATCGAAAAGATAGGCAAAGGTTTTATATTTTTTTAATTCTTTTAACTCCAGGCGATTTTTGACCCTAAAAGCTTTGATAATCTTAATTCCTTTAAATCTGGAGCAAAATTCCGGCGATTCGTTTCCATGAAATTGTAGCATGTCCAAACCGCAGATCTTAGAGATGCTCTTAATCTTACTCTCTTTTTCGTCGACGAATACCCCGACCCTCATTATCTTCCTGGGTAAGATACGTGAAATATTTCTGGCTTTCTTGGGATCAATATAGCGCGGGCTCTTTTTGTAAAATACAAAACCGATTGCATCCGCCCCGCTAAAAAGGGCAGCCAATGCATCTTCTAGATTTGTAATCCCACATATTTTTATTTTGACCATTTACCTTTACGCTAAATCTCCGATTGCCGTAGGGGAGGTTTAAACCTCCCCTACGGCTGAAATATCTACCATCCCATTGTCTCTTCAACCTTTTTCATAATATTCTCTGACTGCATAAAAGCTGTGCCGATTAAAACCGCGCTTACTCCCAATATCTTTAAAAAGAGCACATCCTGGGCTGTTTTAATGCCGCTTTCAACCACCACGACCTTATCTTTGGGCACTAAGGGAAATAACTTCTCCACGGTTTTAGAATCGACTTCTAAAGTGCGTAGATCACGATTATTAATTCCGATAAGCGAAATACCTTTCAATTTTAATACTTTTTTAAGTTCCTTTTCATTATGCACCTCGACCAGTGAATCCATACCTAATTCCGTAGCTAAGGTTGAAAACTTCACTATTTCATCCTGGGTGAGCAAAGATGCGATAAGCAATATCGCGTCCGCGCCATAAAAACGCGACTCGTAAACCTGATACGGCTCGAGAATAAAATCTTTTCTCAATATCGGCACTGTAGTTAAATTTTTTACTTCGTTAATATAAGCGATATTTCCCATAAAGAAATCTTCTTCGGTTAGAACCGATATCGCCTGAACCCCGGCATCAGCATAAGCTTTGGCAATTTCGAGATGATGGAAATCTTCGCGGATAATTCCTTGTGAAGGAGAGGCTTTTTTAATCTCCGCGATCAGCGAAATCTGACGCGGCTTATTAATTGCCTCGATAAATGGACGAGCAGGAGGTAAACCTTGAACCTTGTTTTTTAATTCTTCCTCTGCTAGGCCCAATTTAGCCAAAGCGATTCTTTCTCTTTTCTTGGTTAAAATTTCTTTTAAAGTATCAGCGCTCTTCATTTCAAGAATACTCCTTTAATAAACCTAACTTTTTTAATGCTGCTCCGCTATCGATTGATCTCTTCGCCAGTTTTATCCCCTCTTTAATGGACTTGGCTTTATCTGAAGCGTATATGGCGCAACCGGAGTTTAATAAAACTATATCCCGCTTAAATCCGGTTTTACCGCTTAGAATATCCATGACAATTCCTACATTATCACTAACATCACCACCGATAAGATCTTCGAGATTCGCTCGCTTAAAGCCGAATTCTTCCGGAGTAATTTCGTAATCCTTAAACTTACCATTAGAGACTTCAGAGATAAAAGTCTTGTCCGTAGTCGTCACTTCATCCAAACCATCCTTACCGTGAACAACCAGAACATGCTTGCTTCCCAAATTATATAATACCTTGGCTAAAACCTTGGTCCACTTATGGCTGTAAACCCCGATTAACTGATTAGTCGCGCGGGCAGGATTAATTAACGGGCCCAAGATATTAAAGATCGTCTTACCGGCAATCTCACGCCGCGCCGGCATAACATTTTTCATCGCCGGATGAAAATTAGGAGCAAATAAAAAAGCAATTCCAATCTCTTCCAAGCATTTCTTGATCTTATCCCTACTCATATTAATATTTACTCCTAATGCCTCTAATATATCCGCGCTTCCGCACTTACTTGATATAGAACGATTGCCATGTTTAGCTACACAAACCCCTGCTCCGCTAGCCACAAAAGCAGAAATAGTCGAGATATTGAATGTCCCTTTCCTGTCTCCACCAGTGCCGCAGGTATCTAATATATTCTCTCGATCCACAATAATCGGATCAACATATTTAAGCATTGACTCAATTGCCGCGGTTAACTCCTCCACGGTCTCTCCTTTATCATTTAAGAGGGTAAGAAAAGCAATGATATCGGCGTTATCGGTTACTCCGCCTAAAATATCGAGCATCACAGCTTGCATCTGCGCATTATCTAAATCTTTTTTCTGCCTTAGAATATTAATCGCTTCTTTAATCAGCATAATTTAATAAAATTGTTCAGAATATCTTTACCCGAAGTGGTAAGAATAGACTCGGGGTGAAACTGCACACCCCAGAGAGGATAATCTTTATGCTTTAGCCCCATAATCTCTTTTTCCTTGGTCTCAGCGATAACCTGTAGGGAACTCGGCAGACTCTTTCTCTCAACGATTAATGAATGATAGCGTGTTGCTATAAACGGATTGGGGATTTTATGAAATATATCTTTATTATTATGGTATATTAACGATGTCTTACCGTGCATAAGCCTCTTCGCCCCGACAATCTTTCCTCCAAAAGTATAGCCTATCGCCTGGTGACCAAGGCAAACGCCAAGAATGGGAATTTTCCCCGAGAATTCTTTTATCACTGCGCAAGATATTCCGGCATCTTCCGGCCGGCCCGGCCCGGGTGAAACAACTATCCCTTTTGGCTTCAAAGACTTTATCTTAACTAAACCTATTTTATCATTACGAAATACTTTTACTTCCTCGCCCAGCCCGCCTAAATATTGAACCAGGTTATAAGTAAAAGAATCATAATTATCAATCATTAGTATCATTCTTTTTCTCTTCCTATCCGAGCGCCGAGTTTTTCCAATTTATCCTCGATATTTTCATAACCGCGCTCAAGATGATATATCCTTGAGATTGAAGTTTTGCCCGATGCCGCGAGGCCGGCTAGTGCGAGTGATGCGGACGCGCGTAAATCCGAAGCCATAACCGGAGCGCCGGATAATTTTGCAATACCTTCAACAATAGCGTGCGGGCCTTCGCGCTGGATATGCGCGCCCATACGGTTAAGTTCAGCCACGTGCATAAATCTATCCGGGTAAATCTTTTCCGTAATCACCGTTATCCCGGGAGTAACGCTCATCAAACTCATCATCTGCGCCTGCATATCCGTAGGAAATCCCGGATAAGGCAGAGTAGTAATATTTACTGCTTTAAGCGGCCTTTTGTAACTTACATGTATAGAATTATCTCCTTTAATCATATGCACGCCTGCCTCTTCTAATTTATCGATCAACGCGCCCAAATGCCGCAAGAAAACATTCTTAACCAGAATATCGCCTTTAGTAATTAACGCGGCTAAAATCATCGTCCCGGCCTCAATCCTATCAGGAATAATGGTATGCGTCGCGCCGTGTAGATGCTTAACTCCTTCGATCTCGATCGTCGGCGTTCCCTGGCCGGAAATCTTGGCTCCCATTTTAATTAAAAATTCCGCCAGATCTACCACTTCCGGCTCACAGGCCGCAGCCTCAATGGTAGTTTTCCCCGAAGCTAAAACCGCAGCCATCATTACATTGTCAGTAGCTAATACCGAAGACCCGTAAACACCGCCCAGAAAGATATGCGCACCCTTCAATTTGTCGGCTTTAACTAAAACATAACCCGCCTCAATACTCACTTCCGCTCCCAGTGCCCTAATCCCCTTTAAATGCAGATCCACCGGACGCACGCCGATAATACATCCTCCGGGAAGAGAAACCTTAGCTTTTTTTAATTTACCCAAAAGCGGGCCCAAAACACAGAAAGAAGCGCGCATAGTTGAGACAAGTTTATAATCCGCAACATAATTCGTATTTTTAAGGGTGTTAACGGTTACTACTCCTTTGTTAAATTCAACGCCCTTGCCCAAAGAACGGAGTATTTTAACCATAGTGTTAGTATCCCGTAATTCCGGAACACCTTTAATTACGCAGGCATCGTCGGTGAGCAGTGTAGCCGCCATAATCGGTAGAACCGCGTTCTTGGCACCTGAAATTATTACTTCCCCCTTGAGCTTTACTCCACCCTCAATAATTAATTTATCCATTTCTTCAACCTTTCTACTAAGCCATCAACAAATAATGGCACATTGGAAGCCCGAGTTTCGGCCGAATGCAAGGCGCGACGACGATGGCGTAGTCTTTAGCACTACGCCGAGGAGGAGCAACGCCGCAGACGGCCAAAAGGCGGGCTTCCCCTTTAATTCTATATCTATGGGCTGGCTGATTTTGGGCTGCGACTGCGTCACTCGTCCTTGGCGTAATGCAAGATTACGCCTGCGTCCTCGTTCCTTGTCTCGCTCCAAAATCAGCTCAGCCAATGTACTCATTATTTATTGATGACTTAGTAGCCACAATTACTCGATCTATATTATTATAGTCCTTAATTACCTCAATTATATTGAAAGACTTAACTCCTTTAAATATATCTTCTATACATTTTCTCTGGCCAAACCCCATCTCCATTATCAGAATTCCGTTATGATTTAAATAATCCGGAGCCTCTTTAATTATCTTCCGATAAGATTCCAGCCCATCACTTCCACCGTCTAGGGCAATAAATGGCTCGTATTTTAATTCCCTCTGGAGAGATTTGATCTGGTCACGGGGGATATAGGGCGGATTACTGACAATTAGCTCATAGCTCTTGGCTCTTAGCTGATAGCTTGAGAATAAATCACTTTGAATAAAGTTAACAACTACATTATTTGACTTTGCATTTTCTGCGGCGACTTTTAAAGACTCATTCGAGATATCAGCGGCGGTAATCTTAACATCCTTTAAAAGCTTTGCTAAAGATATCGCAATACAACCGGAACCCGTGCCAATATCCAAAATGTTTTGAATGCTAAATCTCGAATTCTGAACTATCTTTATAGCTGCCTCTACCAGGATCTCCGTCTCCGGCCGAGGGATCAAAACATCGGGAGTCAACTTAAACTCAAAACCCATAAATTCTGTCTTGCCGAGGATATATTGCAACGGTTCGCCATTAATTCTTCTTTTAAGTGAAGAAGAGATACGTTTAGCTTGAGAAGAAGTTAAGCTTTTATCTTTATTAAGATATAAAGATACCCTGTCGCAATCTAAAACCTGGGTAAATAATATTTCTGATTCAATCATTATCTTTTTTCTGCGGCTTCCGCTGCCGCTTTTATCAAAGCGTCGGAGATCTCATCAAATTCGCCTTCCAGCACCGCTTCCAGACTATGAGTAGTGAAATTTATCCGGTGATCGGTGATCCGCCGATCGGGAAAATTATAAGTGCGTATCTTTTCACTACGGTCGCCGGAACCGATTTGGGACTTTCTTTCAGCCGACATCTTATTAAATTCAGCTTCTCTCCGGGCATCTAAAATCTTGGCGCGTAAAACTCGCATCGCTTTATTCTTATTCTTTAGCTGGGAACGCTCATCCTGGCAAGCGACGACTACATTTGTAGGTATATACGTTATCCGGACCGCGGAATCGGTCTTTTGCATATGCTGTCCGCCGGGGCCCGAGGAACGATAGGTATCAATTCTTAAATCTTTGGGATCGATAACCAAATCTACTTCTTCGGGCTCCATTAGGACCGCGACTGTAGCAGTAGAAGTATGGATCCTGCCTTGTGCTTCGGTAGTAGGAACGCGCTGCACGCGGTGCACGCCGCCCTCATATCTATGCCTGCTGAAAACATCTTTTCCTTTTACCTCGAAATATACTTCTTTAAGGCCGCCGGACTCATTATCTCT
>ERZ1292630.5428-Hain-H41-02um-R3-5428-length-10451-cov-6_pt1 | contig 10451 bp, 8 predicted proteins | sample MGYA00564408_ERZ1292630 | MGnify/ENA primary metagenome ERZ1292630 (study PRJEB36523, sample SAMEA6512641) | groundwater metagenome | collected 2019-01-08 | study: AquaDiva: Metagenomics assemblies of 32 groundwater samples
AAACCCGACATCGCCGCCGCGCGCAAACACGGCTTACGCTACATCCACCTGCCTTACGGTTACGACGGCGTGCCGACTAATCGCATCGTCGAACTGGCCAAAGCCGCTGCGTCTGATGCCGGGCCGTTCTTCGTGCATTGTCATCACGGCAAACATCGCGGTCCAGCGGCAGTGGCGGTGATGTGTGAAGCAACGGCGGGTTGGACGACCAATCGCGCCGAAACTTGGTTGCGCGAAGCAGGCACAGCGTCCGACTACCCCGGACTCTATCGCGCGGCCCGGGAATTTCAGATGCCGTCCGCCGCCGAACTCGCCGCTGTGAAGGAATTGCCCGAGGTAGCCCAGTCTTCTTCACTCGTGGAAGCGATGGTGGCGATTGACGGGCACTTCGAGCATTTGAAGCTCGCCCAAAAGGCGGGCTGGAAGCAACCACCCGGTCATGCAGACATCTCGCCCGCACACGAAGCCACCTTGCTCTGGGAACAATTCCGCGAGATCGCCCGTCTGAATAACACCATGAAACGCCCGGAAGATTATCGCACCAAGCTGGCAGAAGCTGAACAACTCACGGAAACCTTGCGCCGCCTGCTCCGTGAATCCGCAGATGCCATCGCTATTGATGCCGCGTTCAAAAAGATCGGCCTGAATTGCGCCGCCTGCCACAAGCCGTATCGCAATCAATGACCTTTCACCTCCAGAGCATTTTTGCCCTAATCGCCATCGGACTGGGAATATGTGGAATTGCCTGCCGGAAAACTGAAATACCGGTTGAATCCAAATCTTCCTCGACTCCCCAAGCCTACGCCGTCACCGGCGTCATCAAGGAGATCAAACTCGATGATCATCGGGTCATCATTCGCCACGATGAAATCACCAACTACATGGTCGCGATGACGATGCCGTTCACCGTGCGGGACACCAATGGACTCTCAGGATTCAGCGCTGGCGACCACGTGAGTTTTTCCCTGCTGGTCACGGACGAAGATAGTTGGATCGAACAACTCACCAAGATCGGGCGCATCGCAGAAACCACCCCGTCAGCGCTTACCAATGCCGCAATCGTGCTCTCGAACCAAGTGCCACTGCTCGATTACAAATTTACCAACGAGCTGGGTCGCACCGTGAGCTTCAACGATTTCAAAGGCCAGGCCGTTGCGTTCACCTTTTTCTTCACGCGTTGTCCCTTGCCGGAGTACTGCCCGCGGCTGATGAAGAATTTTGTCGGCGCGTCGCAAAAACTACGCGCGCTGCCCGATGCCCCCACCAACTGGCATTTCCTCGCCATCACCTTTGACCCAGCATTCGACACTCCCGATATTTTGCGGAACTACGCGCAATATTATCAATACGACTCCAATCGCTGGTCGTTCCTGACCGGCGACTCCAACCGGATTGCGGAGCTGGCGCAGGCCTCGGGAGTGCACTACGAGCCGGATGGCGCATTTTTCAATCACAATTTCCGCACCTTGGTGCTGGATGCTGCCAGCCAACTCCAGATGAATTTCCCCATTGGCGGCAACCTTTCTGACGCATTGGTGGAAGAAATTTTGAAAGCCGCCGCCGTCACAAATCGTTGATATAAAGCCCCTGTTTTCGATTCAAATTGGTTACCGCGTTGAAATACCACTTGCGTTGGGAAGTTCCTCCGGCATTATATCGCTCCCTTGTCGCGGGGTGGAGCAGCCCGGTAGCTCGTCAGGCTCATAACCTGAAGGTCCTAGGTTCAAATCCTAGCCCCGCAACCAATTTCATTGAGGAAATTGACAAATTGTCAGTTCCCCGCACAATCTCCGCACAAAATAGTGCGGAGATTGCTGTAAAAGTGAAATTCCCAAAAATCATTCGTCATCGGCGGATTGAGGCTACCATTTACGGGAAAACGCCCAATTATTCCTTTTACCGCCTCGCATATTACGTAGCAGGAAAGCGGCAACTCCGCAATTTCAAGACTTACAAAGAGGCGAAAGACGAAGCCGAACGCAAAGTCCGCGAAATTGCCGACGGCTCCCAAGCAGCCGCGCTGACAGCCGATCAATCCCGCGACGCGCTGGCCGCTCTTCAACGTCTCGAAACCTTGCGCCAGACCAGCGGACGCCGTTATTCATTACTCGCCGCCGTTTCAGGTTTTGCCGATAACGTGGGCAAACTGAACGGACGTTCAATAGATGAGGCGGTTGATGGCTACATGCAGACTACGGCGGTGGTTCAGAGAAAAGGTTTGAGCGAAGCAGTTGAAGAATTTATTGAAAACCGAAAGCATAAAAGTATTCCGACAAACGGCAAACGGGCGCAAAACTCTTACGTCTATGCCTGTAACGTCGCTTCATGGTTACGCAAATTCGCCACGACATTTACCGGCACCGCAGTTTGTGATTTAAGCAAAGATCACTTGGATAAGCATTTCAAGTCACTCACTAAAGTTGCTGGCAAGAGTCGCAATGACCAACGTGCCGCCGTGAAAATGTTTTTAAGTTGGTCTGTCCGCAAAGACTACTTGCCGGTTAACAATCGTTTGTTTGAAGCAGATGGCTTGGCGCGCGAGGGTGTCGAATCCGCAGAAACAGATTTTTACCGCCCGAAGGAATTCAAAGCGTTCTTGGATAATGCCAACGCCGACCTTCTCCCTGTAATCGCTCTCGGAGGCTTGGCAGGATTGCGCGTTGAGGAAATCATGCGCTTGGGATGGGAAGATGTTTGGCGCGTAGCTGGACACATTGAAATTTCAGCAAAGCAGGCCAAAACCCGGCAGCGTCGCCTTGTGGAAATCTGTCCGACACTGGCTGAATTACTTGCCTCCTATCGTGATACCAAAGGCGCAATTTGGACTCGGGGCAAAAACGCCTACAATCTCGAATTCCCAGAATTGCGGCAGCAACTTGAAATCCCTTCGCGGCGTAATGGCTTGCGCCATGCCTTCTGCACCTATCATCTTGCCTTGCACACAAACGAAAATATGACAGCCGCACAAGCTGGCAACTCCCCTGCAATGATTCACGCCCACTACAAGGGATTGGCAACCAAACCCGATGCTGAAAAGTGGTTTGCCGTCAAACAGGGAAACTCTGCCCATGAGTAAAAATAAAAAGAATCAAAGCAATAGACCTCCAGAGAAGTACCCGGAAATTGCCGAGGAAAAAATTCCAATAGGCTTGGAATTCATCGCCGGTAAAGGGCCAATGGAAGCAATGCAGGCAGCTATTCCAAATGCGGAGATCAACTTTGCTGCGCTAGCTCCATTTATTGCTTTGCAAGGTTTCGATTTTGGTTTCCAAGTGCCAGAATGGGCAAAAGAAGCTGCTAGAAATGCGCTGGGCATATTGAAAATTGAACCGCTCGACATGAACGGTGCTTTCGCCTCTGCCGCTGTGGGGCAAATGGTCGGTTTTGTAGAATCAGCCCCACCCCCTAAAGATAAGCGGCTCGCATCTGACAAATTGAAACGGGTTCAAGAACATTTTTGCCAAACGGCGAAGACGGAAGCAGCAAATGCAAATGCCGCAGTGTCAAAAAAATTCTTCGACGCGCGGGCGAAAGGTCCAAACGTAATTCAACGCTTAGGCTCCATCCCCCAGCGTGGAAAAGCATTTTTTTTCATCGCAATCACATGGCAAAAAATTGCCACGTTTGAAAGCGGAGGTGAATTGCATAGATGGCTGATAAAAAACAAGGCCATCCGACCGGGAACTGACGCTGCGGAAACGCGGGCTATGTGCCGCCTGATTGGGTATCCGCTGAAAAAAACACCGGGCAGGCCAACTGAAATAGAAAAATAGGTAACGGACGATAATCACTAGACCGGTCTGGGTTCCCATGCCCAGACCGGTCTCATTTTTATTGAGCAGGTATCTATTAACTCTCGTCGCTTGCCCCATGCTCAGGGCGTATATGAGCAATGAAACGCTACAAAATGCACCGTCGGGCGAGGCGGGCTTTATTGATGAAAAAGAACTGTTGAAACGTCTCCCCGTTTCACGCCGGACGCTATTCAGTTGGCGGGCGAGCGGCAAAATTCCCTCAGTTCGCCTTGGCGGGCGGCGGATTCTATTCCATTGGCCGTCCATCGAAGCCGCATTACTTCGCAGCCAAAAGGGGGGCATTGTATGAGCCTCGTTTTTAGCTCCGTTAAAGAGGGCCGCCAGATCGCCGACTGGGTGAAAGCATTGAAAGGCAAGTCGGGCGTGTATGTCATCCGCGAAAAGGTTAATCCCATCGCTGCATTTCTCGATATGGCTGATGTTCTCTACATTGGCGAATCGCACACAGGCCGACTTTACGCGACGTTATTGCGTCATTTCCAGCGTTGGACGGGCAAAACCGCCGGAGCCACTTTTGCCGCTTCTAACGTCGAGGTTGCCGTTGTGCGTTGCCCCGCGGATCGTGCGCTAGATTTGCAGAATGCAATGATTCAAGAATTCCGCCCTAAGCTGAACATCACGGCAAACCCTGACTCTGAATAAACCTTGAACACCAAGAATCATTCTGGGCAGATGCCGCAAAAACGATCAAGCGGACGAATTACGCCAACCCGAGGTGCAAGCGTGCCGATTGATACATTCACTGAAAAAGCCATTTTGGGAATGTTGTTTGATGCTGCGAATGAAGGGGCCAGCACTGTCAAACCGCTTGTCGAATACTTACGCCCCCATTCATTTGGTGATTTCCGGCACCGGGAAGTTTTTCGAGCAATGCAAACCGCATTGGCAGCCGGGCAAACATGCGACCTTGTTTCAGTGAATAGCGAGTTGACAAAATCCAAGCAACTCGATGCCGTCGGTAGCATTGGATATTTAACCGAGCTTGCCGGCAATTCTTTGCCCCGCATCAATTTTGAACAACATGCGCGCTCACTGGCAAAACTAGAATCACTCCGCCTCGCCTTTGAAGCCAGCAACGACTTGCAGCGCGCCATTTCGTCGGGAGATCAAAGCAAGGGAGTCGCCACCATGCGCGAAGTGCAGCAACGACTTGCATCACATGTGGCATTGGCAGATGGAACGCACGCGGACAATTCGATTGTAAGCGCAGACCCCGATTCGGATCCATCAGCATCACGCTTTGTGGATGAGAGCGAAGGTTTCGCAAGCCGCGCGTTCCCTGCCAGTGTGCTTCATCACCGGGCGCAATTACCCCGGCTGCAACTAGCGTTTTCAAATTGACCGAGAAATTATCAGATTCTTTCTGCAACAAACGGCAACGCTCGCGGACAGCCAAATCAGAAACACGCGTGCTTTGCTCAAAACCCAAAGTTCCCAACGGATAGAAGAACCAAGAGTAAATCATGCAGCCACGCGCAATTTCAAAAAGCCGAACCACATTTTCCGGGACCGTGGCGTCTAATTTTGGGGCCAAGAAAGGCTCGATCCATTCTGTTTCTGTAATCCCGAAAGGGATATAGTTTTTCCGGTCTGGTAAATTCCAATTCTCTCTCGTAATTCGACTAAACCCCAGTTGCTTGTCGTAACTGTCTTTATTCGGAAAATCTTGGCTCATCATTCATCCTCAAAATAATCACCGCCCACGCGTTTGATTTCGCAGTTGAAGGCACGGCAAATTCAGGTGTAAAACCATTATAGATTTTCTCCTTATATGTTTAGCTTTGCCTTTGGGTTTCACATTTTCAGAAAAGGCTTTTGGGAATCATAAACTGCCACATCCATTTTCCTGCGTTTCATGGTTACAATGATTCCTTCGGCAGTTCCGGCACAGTGACCAGAAAGATTTAGAAATGGTTTGGGGTGAGCAGCATTTTTTGCTCTCCGTTTTTTAACGTCATGCCCAATCCGCCAAGGTTGCAATTCGTGGACAAGTCCAATAAATCCAGCAATCAGTTCTGCATACGCATTCATGTGTTTGGCCTCGACAAATGTTATCAAGTCATCATTTTCGACGTGCATACTGCCAACAATTCCATCGTAGAAATCATCTTTCAAAATCGCTACGTCACAAACTATGTTTGCCCGGAGTGACTTTTTCTTTTTGCGCAAATTGTAATGCGTCGCAACCCTGATTTGATGCCGGATTTGAACAACTTCATTTTTGGGTGATACGCCTTTCTCGCATCTGACATGAGTAAAATTTCTTGTGTCGCCACGAGTGCTAAATTTCAAGCGGAAGCCCGTCTTTTGATTGCTTGCCGGATTCACTATTTTTACGCTCCAACCGTCGTCTTTATACCATTTGATTACTTGGGCGAAGGTCAAGGCTTCAAATGTTTGGGAAACTCGGTTGCCAAAGTCACTCGCTGCGGCTCCGTTCAATTGGAAAAACCGAAATAACTTTTGCGTTGTTACGCTTTGGTCGAATGCCCAAGCCATTATCGCCCCCTTTCAAACCAAGCTGCTATTTCGTGAAACTTTACACGTTCCCTAAATAATCCCACTAAACTGGGGTTTTCAATACATTGCAGCAACCCTGCTGCTAAGTCCTTTCCCATGTTGTAATACTTGGACTCCTTTGATAATTCCAAAGCTCCGACGCTTACCTTTTTTACGCCAAGACTGTTAAAAGTTGAAACGGCATCTTTTATGGCTTTATCGCCGTATGAAAATTTTAGGTATAGAGCATAGGTAAATAAAATCAGGGCTAGGTGATCCACCTCAGCCACTTTGGCGTCAAAACGTTCACGTTTTTCTATTCGTGTTATATCAGACCGTCCATTCAATTGCGTTTTGAATTCATAAAAGCCAAGTTTGTCATTGGAATACCCCCTGAAACTGGAGAGTGTTATCTTGAACTCTCTGGGAAGTTGCTGCCGAAGTTCTTGGTAAATTGACATGTGGCAAATCTTTATTTGGCATCTATTTGCTTAAACATATTTGCCCGCTTTCACTTCGCACGCCCCTTACTTTTTTCATTATACCGAAATCCAGTTTCATCAAATGCGATGAAAAGGAATTTGGAGCCCGGCGCTAAATGCCTGTAGCCATGAATTGTCTCGTCAAAATAATTGTCCAAATGCTCATTAGCTTCCTGATGCTTTTTGTCTGGTCGTTTTCTGAAAATCATCACCCTCAAATCAGCATTGGTAACTAAAAGTTTTTGAAAGTCCCACTTAACGGCACTATAAAGATCGTTGGCTGCGTCGCCCTTTCTTTTCCACTCCCACTCGCATTCAACCACCAAAGGCAAATTTGTGATTTGATAATGGCTGTTCCTGTTTTCTTCATACCAATGAAGATCGTAGAGCCATTCTGCATTTCTGAATTCTCCACCTTTGCTCAATTTCATCTCGGGTGGAAGCCCGTGCGACATAACTTTAAATCTCGCTTTACTTGCCCTTTTTTCGTGACCAAGTTGCGACAAAATAACTTTAACGTGCCTTGTTCTACTTGATGGTATTTTGGTTTTGCATCTGAAAAAATCTTCCAACCTTGATCCAAGTCTCTCAATTATAAGTTTTGATATTAAATCCTCCACTTGCGCAGTGGTGTCTCCAATCCTAAATGTTTGCCAATTTGTCATTTCTCTAAATCATTTCGTCCGCGTGTTTTTCGCGGGTAATTTTGGGCTTCTTAGTTTTGCTGGCTTTGGCGGCTTGCGCTTCTTCCTCTGCGGCGCGTTCTAGGTTTAGGGCGAGCAACTTTTCCAAGATTTGTTCGTCAGTGAGATCGGCGGGGAAGCCGTAGGCGGCGGCGACGGCGGCATCTAGTTTTTTGTGCGAGAGATCAAGCCACGCGGGGCGTTCGTTGTAGAGATTGGTGAGGGTGCGTTTTTTGAGTTTGGCGGCGCATTCCGCGTCTTTGGGTTCAAGCCGGGGATAACGCACGGTGCCGATTCCGTTTGCGTCTGGTTTGACGACGTAGCGCGACCACGGGCCCGCGACGGAGCCGGGGAATTCCAAAATCCTTTCCTCCGTCCATTCGGGCGGATTAAGCCAGCGCTCGCGTAACTCGTTCACCTCTTTGGCAGCGGCGGCAATCGCGGCCTCCTGCGCGGGTATCGGGCGCGGAAACGGGAAAGTCTCAAACGATGATTCCACGTTGTAATTTAGGCCGCTCTCACGTTCGCGCAGTTGTGTTCCTATCACCTTACACCAAACTTCATGGGTTTGTGAATGTAGCAAGCCAAAGAAGAAATCCCCCTGCTGGGTAAAGACGATTAGCTTATGGTCGGGCAAAACTGGAGGGCGCAACCAAGAAAAAATCCTGTGTTTTGAAGTCGTTGGGGTAACAAGAAATCTTTCCAAAGGCGCGATGCCGCGTCGCATTTCAGGACGCATCCTCTGCGGTCGCCACCAATTAACGCGGAGCCATTTGTCTCGATTAACGTCCCGAACAGGCTTTACCCGCTCCACCACATAGGCGTGCGGTTTCTCATAGAGTGATGCGGATTCTAAAGACAAGTCGGCGTTGTCGATAATCCAACGATTCCGTCGAGCATTTGTGAGGTCGTCACTATTGACTACCGGGCGGACCACATCACTGTTTGGCTGTCCGTGCGGGTTTCCACCGATATTTAGGAGGTCAAGGGCTTCGCCTTCTTCAATATCAAAACTACCACCTTTACAGCTACCCAAGAAACCAAGTGAAGCGTTTTGCAGCAATCGCTCCGCTTGCGTGGTATCCACGGCGGCAGAGAGGTTGGAATGGATTTCTGAAACCGCTTTGCCGTCTAAGGATTTGATTTTCTCGCTGCCATCGTCAAACCCCACCATTGAGATATGAACCATTGCGCCGTTAAGGACCCAGTCTCTATCGCTTACTGCAAAAAATATGTCGCCTGATGATTTGATCCGTTCCAACACTTTCCGACTGGCTCCGCCCCGAATGTTTTGCGTTGCCAGCAACCCTGCACGTTTGCATTTGCTTTCGGCAATGAGTTCACGAGATTTTTCAAACCAGTAACAGCAGAAATCTGATTGTCCCGGAATGCGTTTATCAAAAATGTTCCTGAGTTCGACAACGTAACTATCGCCTAGCTCACGTCTCATTACTTTGTCACCAAGGAACGGGGGATTGCCGACGATGACACTACACTCTGGCCAAGCCCGTTCAATATAGACTTTGAACAGATTGCCCTGGCTCTGGTGTTCTTCCTCGCGTGCGGCTTTCAAGTTCTTCGCCTTCTTCTTGAAAGTTTCGTGCATGAGCGCGTCTTTGTTCTCAAAGCCGTCCAGCACTTGCAAAACCGGCGTGCGGTCGTTGTCAAAACCGTTATCGCGGCGCCATTGCAGGAAACCAATCTGCACCGATACTTGCGCCAGTTCGTAAGCGTAAGGATTGATTTCAATGGCCTTCAACTGCTTCACGGTCACTTGTGGTTTGAATTCCAAACCCAGTTGCGTGGCAAACGTGATGACTTCCTTTTCCAAGTCCAAGAGCAGTTGCAGGGAGACGTAAAGAAAATTGCCGCTGCCGCACGCGGGGTCTAGCACCGTGATTTTGGAAATGCTTTTCAGGAACGCGGATAGGGTTTCGCGTTGGTCTTTGCTGGCTTTGCCTTTTTTGAACGCGGGAGTTAATCCGCCTTTGAGCGCAGACCATTCGCGGCGCAAGGGGGACATCAGCACAGGTTCAACCAGTGTGCGAATATCCGTCTCGCTGGTATAGTGCGCGCCAAGCTGGGCCCGCTGGCTTTCATCCAAGGCGCGTTCAAAGAGCGTGCCCATGATGCTTGGCTCAATGAATTGCCAATCCGCTTCGGCGGCTTCCACGAGGATTTTTAATTCATCCTCGTTTAATTCAAAAACCGTGGCTTCCTCAAATAAATGTCCGTTGAAATGCCGGATTTTGTGATGCCCATACATTCCACCCTTTGCCATGACGCGGAATAATTCCTCCAGCGCGGCGGCAAATTGTTTGGGATCGTCGAGGGCAGTCTTGGCAATATCGGAAAAAAGGTTTGTCGGCAGCAGCCCGCTATCCTCCGCGAAAAAGCAAAAAACAATTCGATTTAAGAATCGGGCGATGCGGAGATTTTTGCGCTGGGCGAAATTAACCGCCTTGCGCGTGGTGGCGTCGGCAATTTCCACGCTTTCCCGCTTTTGCAATAAACGGGCAACCTCGGCGATTTTTCGCGCCAATTTTTCGGTAATTTCCGCCGTGGTGCGCTGCGGTTTTAATAATTCGGGATTTTCAAATAATGCGCGGAGGATTTTTAGATTTTCCGGGCGGTCAATTTCGTCGTTATTAAATTCGTGCGTCTCTTGAACGGTGCCGTTGAAATTGGTGCGGATAATATACCGGTCAAAATCGCAGGCGACCAAAACCGGGGGATTTAGCAGGGATTCGCGGTAACGGAGTAATTGTTTATAGGCTTCGTCGAGGTTTTTCTTTTTCCCTTTGTATTCCCACGCGAAGCAGTCTTTTTTCCAAACGTCGGCAAATCCTCGCGCTTGTGGCTCGCTGGCGTCAGGGGTTTCAAGGTTTATCAATTCACCGTCTTTGATTACGTGCTTTTGAAAACAGAAGAATTCGCCGCTGGGGTCAGCTTCCAACGGCGGCGGGATTTTG
>ERZ1292630.5433-Hain-H41-02um-R3-5433-length-10449-cov-4_pt1 | contig 10449 bp, 12 predicted proteins | sample MGYA00564408_ERZ1292630 | MGnify/ENA primary metagenome ERZ1292630 (study PRJEB36523, sample SAMEA6512641) | groundwater metagenome | collected 2019-01-08 | study: AquaDiva: Metagenomics assemblies of 32 groundwater samples
AAAAACCAAGATTTAAAGGGCCAAAAGCTACGTCGTCAAATACCGTAGGCATGAATAACTGGTCATCCGGATTTTGAAATACCATCCCTACGCTGCGGCGCACAGCCTGCAAATTGGTCTTATTTAATGGGTAGTCGCCAATTCGTATGGTTCCTCGGCAAGCAGTCAAGTAACCGTTTAAATGCAATAAGAGCGTTGACTTGCCCGCGCCATTCTCTCCGACAAGGGCCACCGACTCTCCGTGAGTGATGCGAAAGGAAACCCCCTTTAATCCAACGGTGCCGTCCGGATAGGTGTAATGTAAATCGTCTACTTCCACAATGTGATGGCTCATCTTAGATATCCTGTAATCAGCGTGCCTAATTTCAGAGGGACATTAGAGCACCTTAATAATATAAATAAAAGCGCCCATCCTAAGGTAAAAATAATTTCCTGATAACCTGCTTTCATCGGCCTCATGATGCGGATATGGCCGTCGAAACCCCGGCAGCACATAGCGCGGTAAATTCGCTCGGCACGATCAAAAGTGCGAAGCAATAAATTGCCTGCCAGTGAAACAAAGGTACTAAAAGCAATTATCTTTGAATTGGGCGCCCGAAACGAACTAGCCCGGACCATTCTCTCGGATTCATCAGTCAAGACGAATATATAGCGATAAAAGAATAAAAGCTGGACTACGAACGGCCTAGGCAGGCCGAATTTCATCAAGGCCGCACAGACGGCATTAAATCCGGTCAAGGATATTAGGATAAGGGCGGCTGTTACAGTCAATATGAAGCGCAAGATTATAGAGATAAAAGAAACCCAGCCGCCGGAAATACCTATTGAGCCGAGATGAATTAGTATTTCCCTATCCATCAGGGGATTAAAAATACCGACCAATATGGCAAACGGAGAGACTAATAACACCTTTTTCAATATATACCTATATGGCAGCCTGCCAAAAGAAATCAAAACGATAGGATAGATAAAAAATGGCGTCATTGCAGAAAGCGCATATTTATCGAAAGAGATCACCGTAACGATAAAGACAAGAGTGGTGATTAATTTAGCTCTCGGATCCAGGCGATGCAGTAAGCTATCCCCGGCAGCTAACGTATCCATATACCCGATATCAAATGCATCCTTGCCTATGTTATTCATAAAAAAATCCGATGAGCAACGCTGGCTAATGACGCTGCTCACCGGATAGTCCTCTTGTTAGGAGTTTATATAGTGAACTGTCAAACCGCGCTCTGACGACGCTTAAGCCCCAAACCAATCAGGACAGCAATCAAAAGAGTCAAGACCCCTCCTACCAATCCCGATACAGACGTCCCTGAATCAACTGCGGGCCAAGGAGCTTTTGCTTCGATTTCAGGCTCAGCCTCCCCGGCAGGCTCAGTCTTTTTAAAGCCATAGTCCGGCAAGAAAGCTGTCTTTTCCTGAATACCCGCTAAAGAAGCGTGAACGGTCTCATGGCTTTCTAGCTCTTCTTTGCCGGAAGTCTTAAACATTGCCCATTCCAGCCCGTCTGGATTGCTTGATGCAAACCAGCTCAATGCCCCTCCCGCAATCGCAGCAGCTACTACCAAGCCAAGAATAACTCTTTTCATGTCAACTTGACCGATTGGTGCAGAGCTTTCCGCGGCGCTTAAAATCTCCGGCCGCGCTTTCCAGACAAATGTAACTACGGCCGCAGTTACTAATCCTTCCACTATACCGATAGCTAAGTGAATCGGCTGCATCAATAGCACAAACGTGCCAAACGGCAATTCCGATATCCCGGAAAATACCGTCTCAAGAACAACGCCAAAGGCGCCAAGCTGTAAACCGATAATTGCCGCAATAAGCGAGCCTAACATGATTTTCCCCTGCGTAGGATAATCACCAACAATCTTGCGATAAATCAATGGATACGCAAGAAAGCAAGGGAAAAACCCGAGGTTAAAAATATTACACCCTAAAGCCAGCAGCCCGCCGTCAGCGAAAAAAAGCGCTTGGACGATCAAAACTGAAGCCATAACCAGAAAAGCGGCATAGGGCCCTAAAAGAATAGCCAGAATCATACCGCCGCCCAGATGACCGCTTGAGCCGGTAGCCGGAATGCTAAAGTTAATCATCTGTGAGGCAAAAATAAAAGCGCCTAATACGCCCATAAGCGGAACCTTGCGCTCATCTATTTCTTCCTTAACCTTTTTAGCGCTATAGGCGATAAGCCCTGCTGTAGCGGCCCACATAGTACCGCCTACGGCAGGTGATATTAACGCATCAGCCATATGCATAGGTATTCCTCCTTTCCTTTTTTAGAAATCTACCTGCGCCCTCATACCGCCGACAAAGATACCGCTTGTATCATCTGCGACATCCTTACCGAACGGATTCCAGATATACTGAAAGTCAGGGCTGATTGAAAGATGGTCGTTCACGAATATACGATAATAAGCCTCCAGATGCCCTTCTGCCTTTGCGTTTGGAGACGCGACTGTCGATGAGCCAGCCTTCTTATAATCATCCGAGGGGAATATTTGCCCCGCAGCAAAAGCCAGCACGTCTTTTTCTCTTCCCCAAGGCTTTCCTTCCACCTGCAATCCGGCGCTCCAGGACTGTTCAAGAGAATAATTATTATCGCCTGTTGCCCTAATATTAGGATTGTAAACTTTCGGATTCTGCCAGCCGTAGCGGGTAAAGAGCGTTACGATATCGGTAACTTTCTGGTCAAAGCTTAAGCCAAAACCGTAGGCAGCCGCTTTTGTCTTTCCAGTATCCAGCCATTTAGTGTGGTTTACGTTGTTATTCCAGCCGTAGAAGCGGTAATTACCGGGCAAATCGAAGAGATTAGTCTTGAGATGCACCTGCCCAATATCGAATAAATTATCGCCTATCTTCTCCCAATCACTGTTGCCGTCAAAAAGGCCGTAGCCTAATTCCAGCCATTCAACCGGCAGATAAGCAAGACGGATACCTGCGGTATTGTCCGGAAACTCAAGAGTAGGCGAATTACGAAAAATCCTACCTAAGAATTGTGTTGTTTCGTCGTTAGCGGCTTCATTTTGATCAAAGTAAGCGGTTGGATCAAGTTTACCAAAGGTAAGAGCCGCTTTTCCCTTGAACAATCCCTGTTCGTACCAAAATTCTGTTACATCTACATGTGCGCTGCTATCTCCTGCATCGCGGTTGACATTGCTATACAGCGTAAGGTTATTCTCAAGTCCTGCGCCCTGCCCAGCCTCCAAATGCAAGAATGCCCTTCCGCCGACTTCTTTAAACTCCTTGCCTAATGTTATATCGGCCGAATACGAGCCATCAGTGCGAGATTCCTTTAGAGTATGCCCGTCGCCATTGTAATTGACATTATTGGTTCCCTGCACAATCATTGTTCCGCCTGCCCCAAGCTCAAGCCCTTCCATAAGCTGTATAGGAGCTCCGGGAACTCTGTGAAGATTCTCCTCAAATTGAGATAATTTTGTTTCGTATTCCGCGATTTTCTGCTGTTGTGCCTGAGTTGTTGTATTCTGTGTTGCAATATATTTATCCTGATCTGCAACCTTTTTCTCCAAAACTTCAATGCGCTTTTGTAATTGGCGCACTGTATCCTCCAATGATGTCTCATCAGCAAAAGCAGAAGCACAGCATGCAAAAGCTAAAACCGACAAAAATAACACTACTTTTTTTGCTGTCGCCATAATTATACCCCCCTTTCTTCATTTACCCAGACACAAGCTTATGGTATACTTATGGCTGGGCTTGGTTGTTTAGTGTTCTTCCAAGTACCGCGCCCCGCCGGAATCTTTGTGAGAGGATGGCGGGGTGTTATTTTATATTACGTTTATCAATTTCGTGTTACGAACGGGCAAAAAAATAATACCTCTAAATATCCCTTCCCGTGCTGGACATACTTAACGTAGCATGCTTTACCCATTTTACCGCTTTAAGAGTATCAGCAAGCTCTTGGGACTGTTGAGGCTTGCCCTTGACCGCAATTATTTCAAGACAATTATGATAATCTAAATGATTATGCTGGGTGGAAATAATAATTCCTCCGAAATCATGTTGGATATCCATAAGTTTATTTACCAGCTCACGTTTGTGGTGGTCATAAATCATCGTAATAGTACCTGCTATCTCCTGCCCTTCCTGCCATTGTTTCTTTACCAGGTCATCCCTGATAAGATCCCGGATAGCTTCGGAACGGTTGGTATATTTCTTCCCTTTTAGGTGGGAATCAAAATGGGCGAGCAGGTCTTTCTCTAAAGATACTCCAAACCTAACTAACTGAGCCATTTTTGCTCCTAATAAAATGTATTACGATTTTAATAATGATAACACAATGGTTTTTGTTGTCAACAGATTTTTTTGGGGATTTTTTTGGGGAAGCGATAAAAACAAAAGTGCCTACGGAGACATTAGGCATCCGGAGGCACTTTCTAGTTATACTGCGCGGTGAAAATCTTTATACAGCAACGGCTTCTTTACGAGAAGAATCTCCTGCTGGAGTTAATGCCTTAATTATTTGCTGACCAGCCTTCCTTCCTGAAAAAAGCATACCAGCAAACGTGGGGCCCATACGCGGTATACCATACACCGTAGATACAGCCATACCAATTGCGTAAAGTCCCGGATAAATCTCGCCCGTCTTTTCTACGACAAGATCCTCTGAAGTAGCGACATCCATAGGGCCGTATGTTTGAATCTTCAATAGTCCTCTTTTCTCCAAGCTCTTCGCAACCCAAGCATCGTGGCCAGTCGCGTCAATCACGACTTTTGATTCCAGCGCGATAGGGTCAACGCATGTGATTTGTCTCGGCAAAGCAGAAACAGGCGACCAATTGATTACCGCCCCTTCTACTTTATTGTTGCGAAACACCACATCATCAAACTTAGTGAGATTGAGAATTTTTGCACCTGAATCACAAGTGGCAGAAATAAGTTTTGAGCAAGCGTTAGGGCCATCTGACACGAACAGACCTTCTTCCTTCTCTTTATACGGTATCTTTAACTCCTTAAGAATCTTGTCCGCCGGAGCCCTAAAGGTCAGCGTATTCATAAAATATCCGCCAACCCAAAATCCACCGCCAATATAGTTGTTACTTTCAATGATCAAAGTCTTTAACCCGGCGTTTGCCAAATCCCGCGCCGCGATGAGCCCGCTAGGTCCGCCACCTATCACAATAACATCTGAAACAATGTATTCATCAAACCACTTCGTAAACTCGCCGACAATCGCACGGCTTATTTGTGCTTCCGCAATCTTACTGAACATTTTCAATCCTCCTTTTCGCGTGTTTCCTGAAAAGGATCTCCTGCCATAAGAGTAATAAAAAAACCCTTATGCCACACGCATAAGGGCTACACATTCAGACCTCCTCTCCCTCCGCTGGCATTATCCAGATCAGGTTCATCGGGTAATCCGCTTACTACGCGGAACTCTCAGGCCGTATCTACGACCTCCCCATTTCTAATAACGAGTAAATTAAAACATAAATACAGCCTTACGTCAAGTCTTATCCTGCGCTATCCTGCGCTAAAAAACTTCCGCCAGTTATAAAAACTAACTGGGGTCTATTAAATATTTTTGCGTTCCTATTTCATAAGCTTGTTCAAAAGCCGAACTGCCTTATCAAGTTCTCTCAACGCATCCGCTATAAAGTAATCCGGCACCCGTTTCCTTTTGCCTGCTTTTAACTCCGCAAACAACTGCAGTGTCGTTTTGGGATACTGCAATCTGTTTTTGATTTTCGCGACGATTTCTTCTCTATTCATCTCTATGGTCTCCTTTCAAGCGGTGAGTAGGCCATAGGGTTTCAAGGTTGGCAAGGCATTTTTTCAAAAATCAACCCGCACCCCGGCCTTGGCGCCTACGCCTTTGCGATCATCGGATTCCGCAAAACCATATCCCTCAACAAAAGGACTAATCTCAATCCCGGGTTTCTTCTCCTCTTTCTTCTGATCAACCGTTACCTGCGCACCTGGCTGAGCAATTATGTGAGTGATCTGTTTGGTAGTTTGCGTCGGCATAAAGAATGCCCGGTAAATCGTCAGGCCCACAAAACCGACAAGCGCAATACCTGCTGCATAACGCAGGGTCTTGACCCACGGTAAAAACTGGAAGAAACTCCCGGCGAACTTTAGTAAACTAAACTTTTCGCTTTCCGCCATTCTGCACCTTGCCTTTCAGCCACAGATAGAAAAACATCCCCAGCCCACCAACGATATTCCCGAGAATAAAAGCTATCAATACCTTCATTTCTCCACCCCCTTAATTTCCGATTTTCTTATCTATCCGCTCGACAAGCGTCTCGACTCTTACCAGGCGCTCCCTGATCTCCTCAATACAGCTTACCCTTGCCTCCATCGCGTCCACTCTGTTGTTCAATTGCCCATAACCAAAGGCAATACCTGTAAGAGTAAGTATCAAAGTAATGGCCGCGCCTACAAGACCGGACTTTAATCTCGTTTTGGTTTCACCGTTCATTTCTTCTCTTTCCTCTGCTGTCTAAGGATATAAAATATGATAACGAAACAAAGGACCATAAAACTATGCCAAACCCGAGATCTTTTTATATTGTCTATAATTCCGTTCTGCGCCAAAGCGCCCATAGTATCCATATTAGTTATCTCCTGTCTTTTCGTAACAATCTTGTAAATAACTTGGTAATTTACGGTATTCCCATTTTGAAATTTTTTCTTCTAAATTATCTAATTCTGGGTACCATACAAGAAATGCTTTGTCTTTTTTTATATAAAATTCATCGAAAGATGAAAAAGATTTATTAGAATGTAAGTTACTGGTCGTCTGACATCCTGTTAGAAAAAATATTATAATAAGAGAAACTATTATATTTGACATACTATTAGTTTTACTGTTGGATTCCAGCCTTCTTCTGGTACATAATCTTCTATCGCATCATCAGTAAAATGAAACCAACCGACCCTAACTGAAGTAGAGCTTAATTTTTTAATTCCTATTTTACAATACATAAACCTCCAAAATGTTCCATAAATATCCCCTGGTTCGCTTACTATATAATCACCAACAGGTGTTAAAATATAATACGGATTACTTATGCCAGCATGAGATATATCTTGATATGGTCTAATTTCATACCCTGGCCACGTTCTGGAGGGCGGGTTTAATGTTATAGTAGAAACTGAATAAATTTTAAAATAATTTAACAAAGAAGAAAAAATCATATTCCCTGAAGAATCTTTAACCCTTAAACCATAACCGGAAGGGTTGCTTGAAGTTTCACGATAACATCGCCAGTCTATCGTCGTAGATTGATTCAATTCAGTAATAACTTTAAAACCAGTATAATTATTGCTGCCATTTCTTTGATAGTTTTCTATGGTAACAAAACGATTAGTATTTGGTCTGATCAGAATTAATGGTATTAGCAAATTCGACGCGATCGAAATTAATGTGGAATAACCACCATTGCCAGGAATATAGCTGTTTGTGATAACAGCTCCTGACGCGCCTTCTGCGTAAGCTAAGTTTCTATAAGTGCTATCTATTTGTAATTCACCGCTGCTATTTTTTACTCGCAATCCGTATGCCATTTTAAGTATATAAAAATAAAAAGACTAATGTGGATGTCGAAACATAATAATAATTAGGATTCCAAAATATTGTTGTTCCAGATCTACTAACAGAATGGGGAGATTCGAAGGCGCCATTATTAATTGGGATTCCAAATTCAACGGAAAGTAAACCAGAAATATCAGACAAAGTAGCATTGCCAGACGCGCCACTAGCAACTACATTGTTATAACGTAATCTTGTTATTCTATGGGAAGTATCTAATACCGTAACTCCGCTTGCGTCCTTTATTCTTAGTCCGTATGCCATTTATGATAATAGTCCTAGTTCTACTCTTAAATTATTTGATTCGTCATATACTTTTATGACCTTATTTACGCCGTCTATGATTACCTTGTTGTTCCCGACCTGGATGCTCTCATCTACCGTCAGGCTTCCGGTATTGACGGCCAAGGCGTCCAATTGATTAACATTTATCTTGTCGGCAGTAATGGAATCCGTATAAATCTTTCCGCCGTCGATCTTGGTTGTGTCTGAGCCGTGCGCCCAGCCTGTCGCAGTAGCGGCATCTATCAATTCCCATTCACCTGCAATTATCTGATCATCGCCTGGGTTGGTAGCGCGGTACATCTTGTCTCCGTCATCAGTATCAATCCACAGGTCGCCTGTGGCTAAAGCTGTAGGAATGGCGTCTTGTCGGAAGACGGTTATGCCTCCGCCGCCACCGCTCTCGGATACCACTTGCCAGGTACCCGATTGATAAATATACAGCTTATTATTGTCGTTCGTATCAATCCAATAATCGCCTTCATTCATTCCAGAAGTAGGCGCCGCGTCCTGATAATATGTCTTAGGCGGGATAGCATCGCTGGCTAATTTGGAAAGCGTTATGGATTCAGCCGTAATCTTACTTCCATCCAAATTAAGGATCTTCGCATTCGTGACAATAAGATCTTTTATTTGGGCGGATAAGGTAATCAATTCTCCCGCAATAAGTTTTCTTGCCGATATTATAGCGTCGCCTATTTCCGCTTCGCTTAAAGGCGTAAAGTTTATCGTAACCGCAGAGGAGAAATTCCCGGGCCCATAAGTGTCTACCGCCCTTACTTTATAGTAAGCCCTGTCTTTTATGACGAACTCATCATCGACATCAGGCGTGCCTGATGGCCAGGAAGCCACCGAAACCTGCCCGGTTGAATTATTGTAGGCTGTAACTACTGCCTCCTGGCCTTTATATGTCCCGCTTGTCTGCACAATCACGTCGCCAACAAAGTAATTGGGGCCGTAGCCTGCTATACCGGCATCTGTAATGCTTGTCGCATCTGCCGCGTCAGCCTGGGCGTCAACCGGGGCATTACCCTGAACCGTTGCCGCTGTGCCGGGAACCTTTACCTCTAAAGCCTCCTCGCCTCCCCAAACATTGGTGGGAGATTTATAGACTTCGTAATATTTCAAGTCCTCGTCGCTAACATCAGACCATTCTATCTTTGCAAACCCGAACCATTGCGTAGCCGCTATGGTTGGCGTAGAAGGAACCGCGTTCGTCGGTGTTACGGATTGTGCTATTTCAGAGTAATTGCCGGACGTATTATAGGCCTTGATGTAATAGGTGCCCGGGTTTCGTGATGATGGCGTAACGATCGTGAATGTATTTGCCATGCCTCTATATATAAGACTGGCGCTCTGTATTCCCCAATTTGCGTCTTCTGTCCTGATCTCGTAACCCGCCAAATCCATATTCGGGATTTTATCCCAGGCAAAGACTATCTCATTCAAAAAGGTATAGGCAAAATTCGAAACGTCATTGGGTAGCGTGGTGTTACCGGTAATGGTAATCTGGGCGGTAGGCGAATCGACCTTTGCTGTTTCCTGGCTATCGTAAGATACGCTTGTCACGCAAACTTTATAAGTCGACCCGACTTCTATGTTCCCGATTATCGACATGCTGTTGCCTTCGGTGTATCCCACGTAATACCAGTTCAAGCCGTTGTTGTCCGAATAATAAACATTGACTCCTTTGAACCTGTTCATCAATTCCGAAGCGCCCAAATCAGGAAGCTCGAAACATACATCTATTGCGTTTTCTATAGTGCCGTCTGCCAGGGTAATAACTCTCTCAGTCAGTACTACATTCGAAACCAAAGGAATGGTGAACTGCAAAGAGGAATAATTATTATCCGGTATGATTACATCGCTATCGTCATAAACATTTTCATTGTATTCTAAAGCCGATATCTGAACTTCGTCCTTGCCTTCTCTCTGGATAGATACGACCCTGAAATCTTTTTTGACCTTATTCGTTTCTCCAGTCGCGTATACATCGAATGCCTGGGGCGCGGATGAAAACGCCGTGCACGCTACCTGCGTATAACTTCCTGCAGGAGATGTTATAGACCGTTCTTCTATCGTATCATCAGAAAATCTGACCTGAATCTTATAGGACTTGCCATCCTCAATTACCATCGTCCGGTCCAGTTTTACCAGCGTGGTTGTCGAACCCGCCTGAACCCTGCCCGAGAAACCCCACTGCGGCACGTCATGCGAAACCGAGATAATATCTCCTGCCTGACAGGCAACCGCGTCTATCCCAGCCTTGAACGAAACTGACCTGTTGATATACTTGGCTACCTTTAACGCGTATCTGCCCGTGCGAATAGCATAGCTTGCCCTTGTCGTAAACAGCCTCACCTGGCTCTTGCGCATAGGATCTCCGGCCGCCAGGGCATCCTCATCGATATATGCTATCGTTTCCTGCCGGTATCCTTTATCCTTATCCATAAATTGGATCTCGATTACATTGGGGATTTCTTTCAGCGTCTTCCAGCTTTGAACGAAAGTATCTTTGACGATATTACCCATGCTGAATAATTGCGTGGGATTGGACTGCTTATCGATTTTGAACGATATCCAGCCCGCGCTATACACCG
>ERZ1292630.1127-Hain-H41-02um-R3-1127-length-26889-cov-7_pt1 | contig 10448 bp, 4 predicted proteins | sample MGYA00564408_ERZ1292630 | MGnify/ENA primary metagenome ERZ1292630 (study PRJEB36523, sample SAMEA6512641) | groundwater metagenome | collected 2019-01-08 | study: AquaDiva: Metagenomics assemblies of 32 groundwater samples
TGACAGGCCGGCTGACGCGGCGCCCAAGCCGGCCGACAAGCCTGCTGAGACCGCGCACTCTGACAGACCGGTTGACGCCGCGGCGCAGAAATCCGCCGAGCCTTCTGATGCCGCCTTGAATACACCTGCTGGCCCCCCGCGGTCACCGAGCGAGCCGACAGACCGCGTTTCGCTGCCGTTGTCCGCGAGTCCTCCCACCAAGTCTTCGCGCCCCCCTCGTCCGGCGTCCACGCAGCTTGTTACTGGAAAGCGCGTCGCTGCAGCCGCGCCGTTGCCGAATGTGACTGGTGAGCCTGAGGCCAGCTATTTCCAGCAATGTGGTTCGGAGACGTGGCCCTCGGCTGAAGTGGCGACCATGAAGCTGGGCGCTGTTCGCGTCCGCCCTCCGTCGGCCGCGTTTCGTGACGTCAGCATCTACGACGTCTCCACGGCCCGCCGCCTGGAAGACGCCGTTCAGGCGACCCTCGCGGCATTGCAGTACGAGGAGTTTGTAGGCTTCCGAGGTCTTGTCGACGCCTTTATGTTGGAAGAAACGTCCATGGAGGCAATCCCACCCTCCTTTGTTCGCGGGTCACACGGCGGAGACCACGCAGCGGCTCGTGGTGGCGGCGTTCGTATTTTGACGGAACGGCGGAACGCTGTTCATCACGCAGAGCTGCTGGCGCGGTGGGACCTAGAGCGTGAGCAGCGCTGCCACTTTCTGGAGATGCAGGAAATCTGTGGCCGCTCCGTGCTTCTTGGCAGCGACGCGGACCACCGATCTTTGTTTGCCTCGTTCCTGCGGTCCCCTGATGCGCCGCTGCTCTTCGCCGCCTACGGCCTCCTTGCAGTGGGCGGCGACCGTGCTCACGCCCACGACGCCGCCTCACCGTCGCCTCGGCGCACCGTTGTGGCTGCTTCCTCGCCACGGTCGGACGCGAATAGTGGGGACATCGTGATTTTTTCGCCCCGGCCGCCTTCGCCGCCGCTTTTTAGTCCGTCAGACCGCATTTCAGCAGCGGCTCCGTTTTCTGCGACGTCAGCACGCATCCGCTTGGCGCAGTCGCGGGTGCCCCTTCCCTCGACCGTGGCGCGGCCGCTCGGCGCGGCTCCCGAAGGGCTGGTGCCTGCGAGTCACCTCACGCAACTCATGCGGCGCTTCAACGACACGGTAGCGTGGACAGCCAAGTTGCCGCAAGGCCACGTCGCGGACCAGACCTCGCGACTTCCAGCGGTCTCGATGTCGGTCTCTGCCTCCCCTCCTGCCGTCCAACCGCAGCGCCGGTCGTCGTCCGTCGGGGTGTTGGCGTTCGCGACGCCTTCGATCGTGTCCTCCCAGCTGCGCGGCACGATCTCGCCGAGCCAAGCGCAGCCGTCGGTGGCCGTCCTGCCGTCGATCCTGCCCGCCGCCCCGCCCGCAAGTGTATCGTCGCCGTCCGCAGGGCAACGGCACATGCCGCTGTGGCGCCGGACACTAAAGTAGTGAACGAGTCGAATCGTTCCCCCCTCTCTTTTGACCCTGTCCTATCGTACAGTAGATCGGATACCTCACTCACCCCTACATCCTGTCTATCAAACCAAAAAATGTCTCTCTGTACAGCACTGTGTTCCTGTGCCTCAATTTTACGATCTCTCCCGCAATTGTTATACCGACGGGGGACTGCTGGTCACCCAAACGGTGCGAGAAAAACCTAGAGTGAGCTTGGCACAAAAAGATTATGATGATGTCGGGTTTGTTTCACTTTCGCGTCAGCGATTCGGTTACGCCACATAAAGAAATGTCGAAGGTGTGGGTTCGTACGCCGGAGCTCAGCGCCGATGAGGCGGTGCTTGTCCACCTGGCCGACACGTTGGACGTCGCGACGGTGTCTGACGTGATTCAGGCGTCATGTGCCGTGCTGGACTTTGGCACCGCGAAGGCGTCACAGCTGCAGTGCCGTTTGCCCAACTTACCCGCGACACAGTCCGGACCGGCTAACCCGCCCCTCTCCAATCGATCCGCTCTCGGCGTCGCCCTGGAAGGTCGCAAGGAAGGCGACGAGGCCACGTTCATTGTCGAGGTCAAGCCTTCGGCGGCAGGGGACCTGCCGCATTCGCGCGCGGCGTCGCAACTGCGTCGGTTGCCCCCTCCAACGCCTCCCAGGACGAGCGGTATCGCACCGAGGCATGTCTCACCAACCGCCCGGCCCCTTGCCCCTGCCAAGGGCGGATCCTCCGCGCCGATCGAAGGTAGCGCGGCAGCGTCCCGTCCAGCATCTGCCAGTCACCGGTCGGCATCGTCGCCACCACCCCCTAGCGTGCGGCCAGCGACGGCGCGTGCTCCCTCGCCGATTGCACTTCCTCCGCGCAGTGTCCCCACCCATCGCCTGGCATCCCCTGGCGGCACCGTGGCCGAACAGCACCGGCGGTCCGCTTCCGCTGCCCACGTGCCCATGGCGCGACCCCAGTCCACGCGAACGACTCTCGCCAGCGCGACGGCCCCTGCAACGGCCCTGGTGCCGCGAGTCGCCCGGTTGACCGAGGTGACTCCCTCGAACCAGCAGCACGCCGCGCGGGTGTGTGGCCGATTCGTGGCGCAGTGGGGCGCCCCCCTGTCATGCAGCACATGCAAGCAGCATCGCTCGCTGCACGCGGCCGTTCATGGCGCGTCCCCTCCTCGCGCCGCGGCGATATCTTCCGCGGGCAAGGCAGCTGTTTCTTCCGGGTTATCGCCTGATGGTGGCGCGACTCGCGTCAAAGAAGGAAGCGCCACGGTTCCGCCTGCGCAAATTTCAACTACCCTGGCTAGTTAGACCCTTGCACGATGACGACGTCCCAAACACCCTTCCCGCCCAAGCCGGCTGAGGGGGCAATGAGTCGACCAATTGCTTCGAGGTACAAATGCCCCTCTCAAGCCGAATTGTCCCCTTTGCTCTTTACCGGCCATTTGCATTTCAAGCGAATAACGGATCGAAATTTGCTGACGAAATCAATGAAACCCCGCGCTGGGAAACCGACGGCTCTGGCACCGATCCCCTGCGAAGGCTCCGCCGGACCGATCCCGTCCTACCAGATAAGCGACTGCGGGCAGACGTTCAAGCTGCGAGCCCACTTGTTCCAGAATGGCGAACTGTGCGTCCAAGGCGATGCGTCGGAGATGGTCGCGATCAAACGAGGCCAGCTCGATATGGACAACGCCTTGGTGGTGGGGCGCGGCGTGAGTGCCGCCGTGTACGTCGCCAGGCATGTGCCCACGGGGGATTTCGTGGCCGTCAAACGCATCTCCATCACCACCAAGGTGCACCGCGATGAAATTGACTCCGAGCTACTGTTGCTAAAGACGGGCGTCGTGCATCCCCACGTGGTTCGTCACTTCGGTGCCTTCTACGATGCGGACAACCACTTCGTGGAGATTGTCATGGAATTCATGCACTTTTCGCTCCAGGAAGTCGCGAGCTTTCTGAAGGGCCTCGGTCAACTGGAGGATGTGCTGGCCGCGATCACGTTTCAGTTCGCCAGCGGCCTCGCGTTCTTGCACTCGCAGCGCCTGCTGCACCGCGACATCAAGCCCAGCAACGTGCTGGTCAACGCAGAAGGGTACGTCAAGATCGGGGACTTTGGCATCGCGAAGGCCGTTACAACCTTGGGCGTGCTCTCGTCGTATGTCGGCACCGAACTGTACATGTCCCCAGAGCGGCTGGAGACGACCGAGTACAGTTTCGCTTCCGACGTGTGGTCTTTCGGTCTGACTCTGGTCTCCTTGGCGTGGGGCGGTAACCCGTGGGATGCCGAGGCCGCCGCCGCCGCGCGCGCTGACCGGCCACCGGCGCCGTCCTCACTCTTCGAGCGCATGCAACGCACCCGCTCGGGCGAAGCGCCGCGACTGCCCCCGACGTTGTCGCCCGCCGCGCACGACTTCATTGCCAGGTGCTTGATCGCCGAGCCAGACCGGCGCGCCACGGCCGCCGAGTTGCTCTCGCACCCGTTCCTTGCTGGACAGACGATGGCGTCCGCCGTGGAACTGATGCGTCGCACCGTCGCGCACGTCACCACATTGGTCAAGTCGAGCTCAAAAACAACGAGGGAGGAGCTGATCGAGGAGGCCCGGCGGCTGCCCCTCTCCGCCATGCGGGCCATCGATACAATGCTCGACGAACAGCGACCACAGGCGCCTTCAGCCAGGTCGTTGGCTCCGGTATGAAAAAAAAGTGTTAGTTTTTTTCCCCCCTGGATTCCGGAGAGACAAACGCTTGTGGCATCGCGTAGTTCACGTGAGACTCGTCGTACTGTTGCAATCCCTACCTTGGCAGGAGGGCGTCCGTTGCGTCCATTGGATCCGTCAAGGTCACCCCAGCGACACCCAGGACATGCCTAATTATCAATGCATCTGGCGGCCCGTTATCAACTCTATGGCTCCTCATCTTTCCTACCTTCGTTTCCAGCTCCCCTCCCCTCTTTTTTCATCCATCCACCCCTTCTTCGAAATGGCGTCGCGCTTCGATTCTGCGCCGCCCACCACCACCAGCACCCCTGCAACGGCCACGACCTCCGGTGCGACCACCGCCGCGCTCGGCCTCGCCACCATGTTCGTCACGGATCGCTGCTATCGACGGTGGCCCCTCGACTTGGCGGCATCGTCGATCTCGGAGTTCACGTCGAATCGCGCCGCCGAAGCGCAACCGCCACGCAGCAGCAGCAGCTTCCTCATCGGGTGGAACCCGAGGGGATTTGACCTCTGCGTGGCCGCCGCGATCGTGGCAAGCAACGTCTCCGTTGCCAATGACATCATCGCGAAGTACTATCAACAGTCCGACCACCCAACCAGTGGCAGCCGCCCCGCAAGGGGACTCCGTGTGCTTGGAAAATTGTCTCTCTCCCGCCAAGGTAGTCCTGTCTCTCCCGGCACTAGCAGTGACGACGGTTCGAAAGCCTTGTCACGCGAGGCCGACCTGTGGATCGACTTGGTGCTGTCGCGATCGCCGGCATCGTCAACCAGCGGCTTCTCGATATCCATGTCGTCGCTCCTGTGCTGTGGCTACCCTCAGCGTGCCGTGGACCTTCATCTGCTCGTGGTGGACGACACGGTCGTCACGTTACCGCTCGGGGCGGCGGTTCACCCATGCGCCTCCTGGTCCCCCGCGGCGCGGCCGGATGCCATCGAACTGGTCGGGCTACTGCACGCCACGCGGCACGGCGGCGGCCTGTCGCCCGCGGCGGCGGCAGGCGGCAACGTCAAGGCAGCCTTCGCGGCGGCGACCAAAGCGACCCGGATATCCCTGGTCGCGCCGAAGTCCCTGCTGCTCCGAGCGCTGCCTCCGTCGGGTTCGACCGCAACGGCATCCGACGCCAAGGTGGTGGTAGCCTCGGCGTGGGAGGGCACCGCCATCCCCACGGAGGTGGCGGCGTGCGTGGCGATGCTGGCGCCGTCGGCTCCTCCGGCAAAGCCACCGCCGCTTGTTGAGTCGAGAACTGCCGCCGGTGCCACTGCGGCGTCGCCTCGTCAACACGGAGGTGGAAGTGGCAGTGGTGGAAGTGGAGCCGAAGGCGCCGCCGGCACGCTGGACCTCACGAGCGAAACCGGCGGCGGCGACAGCTTCGGAGACTCCACCGGCGGCGGGCCGAGCAACCCCTCCCTCACGGCCGCATCCGTCTATCAGTCGTTTGGTGCCGCCTCCGGTGCCGCGAAGCAGGAGCCTCTTGAGTGGAGGGCCGTTCAGCGAGACCCATCGCTGCCGCCTCGGCTCTCGTATCCCGCGACCGCGGACAACACGGATTTGGCGATGATGTTCAAGCTGCTTCGCGCCGGACTGGATCTGGTCGCCCCAGCCGCGTGCGCCGCGATGTCGACCGCACCGCCGACGGCGGTGACGACGCCTTTTGCATCGTACGATGTACCGCGAGTGGCGGTCCGCTGGCTGCGGCAGGCGCGTGGTACCCCTTCTATCGGCAGCCGCCTCGCGCTGCTCGACGCGGCGCTGCGGGTGGCGGATGCGGCCGTGGTGTCTCCCGGGGCACCGTTTCTGTACTTTCTCGATGTGCTGCGCACCAAGCTGCGTGAGTGGCGTCACGCCGCGGCCATCGTGCAGGGCCGCGCGGTATCATGTGGACTTGCTCCCCTGCTGCCCTACGCGTGGCAAACGGCGTCAGGCACGCCAGAACGGGAAGCCGAGGAGGCCGAAGCGCTGGCGAGCTTTGCGGTCCGAGCCGCGGCCGACAGCGTTGCGGGCGTCGGTTTCGCGCTGGTGCTGCTAGCCGCTCTCAGGGAGCCCGTCGCGGTCGTCGTCCGCCACGGTTTGATGTGGCTGCTCCACGATGTGCACGTTCAAGTGTTCGACTGGTTCTATGGTTGGCCTGCCGGCTTCAAGACGAACACGGACCTGAACCACGCGCTGCATTTGCTATGTACCGGGTGTCTCGGGCTGTGGAGTGGCGCGCTGCAGCAGTTTCAGTGGGCCACTCCGGTGCTGCTCGATCTGGTCTTCGTCACGATGGCATCGCTTGGTGTCCTCGGGTTGTCGCTCCAGATCGCGCTGTTGGCGGATGTGTTGAACGTCATGACGCAGCACCTTCGCAACCTCTTTCATCTCCTTCGAGTGCCGTACCGTCTGATCAACGTCCTCCTCAGCTCGCTGATGCTGCGCTTCCGTGGTCGAAAGTTCAACCGTCTCAAGCAGCGCGTCGAGGACGTGGAGGGCAGCGTCCTTGCCGCGCCATCTGCGTCGGCGCCATGCCGCAGCGCCACGAACGCCGCGGCGGACGCGGGCGAAGAGATGGTGATGACCACGCTGCTCTTCACAATGGGCGTGTTTCTCGTGCCTACCATCGCTCTCTTCTACGGCTACCTCGCCGCCGTGCGCTCGTGCGTGTGGCTGATCCTCGAAAGCCTCCGCGGCATCGCTTTTTGCATGTGCTACCTGCCCGTCTACGTGGTGCTGACGTGGCCGCGTCAACGGCTACGGTTCTCTACCGGTGTGCAGATCCGTCAAGCCACCACCACCTCCACTGCAGGAGGGAATGATGGTGCGTCGCAGCGTCCAGACGCAAAGGGCCCTGGCCACCAGGCCGCCCCCGGGGAGAGGGACGCCTCGCCTTGTTGCGTGGGCAGCGGCAACACCATTGTCCTCGTCGCCGAACTACAGCCGTTGGCCGCCGCCGCCATCGGCCGCGAGATGGCGCTGCTCGCGCAGCTGTTCTTTATGCCGCTGCTTTCGCCGTCGCGATTGCTGTCCAGTGTGCTCCAGGGCACAGCAAGGCCAACTGTGCGACTGCAGCCATCTGCCCACCTCCTCGGAGACCCGACTGCGGTCGTCGCTCCGCGCGTTATCGCTTAGCGTCTTTTTTAAAAAACACGCCAATCTCAGACTTTTCACTCCCTCGCAAGTGTTCCTCTCTGCTGTGGAATGATCGGAATTTTGCGCAATGATCTTGCGGCGCGCCCCCCAACACGAAATTATGGTGTGTTTTTTTTTGTTTTGAAGGCCTTTTGGTCCACCTGTGAGGTGAGCAGGCAGCCAACAAATGTCAGGTCGCGTTCACGGTGCCGGTTCGCGACTCCCGGCGAATGCCGCCGCGTCGCCCACCGCCATGCTGGCGTCGCAGCAGTCGTTTGGCACCATCCTTCCGATTGTCGTCACGCACGGGTCGATGAACAACATGTCGATCACGATGGGCGGCGGCGGCTCGTCATCATCGTCAGCGAACCCGGCGGGCGGTGCCATCCTGTTTTCGCCGGCCGGCGGCCTCGGCGCCAGCAATGGGGCTTCGCCCGTCTCTTCGTCGCAGCAGCGGCCGCGGCGGAACAGCGCCATTGTGGCCCTGAAATCACCCATCGCGCTGGGCCACACGTCCACGCAGCTGCAACAGCAGCAGCAGTCAGCTACAACCGCCATCGCAGCGGCGGTGGCAACAGGTCCTTCTTCCGCAGATCGCTCCGTCAGTCCATCGTCCGTGCCGCTAATCGGATCGCTCATCGGCAGTGGAGTGGCCTCGGCCACGTCACCCTTCGGAGCCACCGCGAGCGGCGGCCGGCTCACTCAGTCAACCTCGCTATCACACGGCGAGAGTTCAAATCCATTCTCACGCCAGACCGAATCGCATGGCATTGCCTCGGCCCTCGAACAGCACAAGCACCTGCAGCTCACGGCCGCAGAGCTTCGAAACATGCATCGAATCTTTCAAGAATTTGACGCGGACAAGTCTGGCTCCATCGACCGGGTCGAGCTTGGTAACGTCATGGAGGCGATGGGCCACATGCTCACCGACGAGCAGCTGCACGAGCTGCTTGAGCAAGTGGACGTCAACAACAGCGGCGATCTCAGCTTCTCGGAATTCCTTCACCTGATCAACCTCTGGAAGGAGGCCTGCCAGTTCAAACTCTTCGATGAAAACGCCCCCTCCATCCAGGCGCAGCGCATCGAGCAGAGCCAGCAGACCAAACTGTGGAAATCCGATCAGCCGATGCGCTTCGCCTGGGACTGCGTCATGCTCCTCACAATCTTGTACAACTGGATCACCGTGCTGATGTACACCACTCTCGTGGACGAGCCCGCCGTGTATGAGGCCGTGCTCCGGTGGACATTGGTACCCGACATTGTGGTATCGATATTGCACGCGTTCGACATTCCTATGACGGTCTTCACAACGCAGCTGATCCACATCGACCGGCCCGACGAACGACTCATCGACGATCCACAGGAAAAGCTCGTCTTCTACGCGGCGTCGCCGATGATGTATTTCGACCTTCTCGCGATCGTGCCGATCTACCGCCTCGGCAATGGCAGCTTCGCGTGGAACATCGTGGCAGTTCTCATGCTGCTCAAAACGTTCAAGGTGCCGCAGCTGTTCGCCTTGAGCCGCCGGATGCACATGACGCCGCAATTTGTCAGACTGTATTACAGTATCGTCCCCTTCCTGCGCCTCAGCTTCGTCTTCATCGCTGCGTTGCACTCGCTCAGCGTGTTTTGGGCCCTTCTCGAGCTCACCAATCGCATTCCTGGGGACATCATTGTCGACAGCAACACGAAGGCCCAACGGTCAAACGTCAACGAAAATTTTTCTTACGTTACTGCGCTCTACTTCGTGCTCGGTACCATCACGACTTGCGGCTTTGGCGATGTGTTGGTCGGTACGTTCAGTCGGCAGGTGGCAGCGTGCTTCATGTGCGTGCTAGGAACCCTCACGTCCGGCATCGTCATCGGCTCCATCGTGTCAGTGATCACCTCGACAGACATTGTCAGCGAGCGCAAGAAAAAACTCCGGGAGACGTTGGCGGTCTGTGAATACTTTGAAGTGCCCAGCGCCCTGTGCGAAGAAATATTGCAGTTTCAGGATCACCTACTAACCGACAGTCTGAGCGAGTCCTATCAAGGCCTCATCGCGGGACTACCGGAGGCGATGCGGTTCAACATTTCGCTTTTTTCTCGGGTTCGCTTGATCAGCAGCGTACCGTACTTCACCTCGGCGCACCCAGGCACCAAGGTGGCCCTCGCTCAGCAATTGGAGCCGTGTGTCTACCTTCCCGAGCAATTCATTCTGCTGTACGGCGATGTCGGCGACCGCATGTTCTTCATTGCGTACGGCTTCGTCGACGTCATCATGAAGAACGGCCACTATGTCGCGACGCTGAAGCGAGGTGACTTCTTTGGCCAAACGGCGCTGCTTTCCCGCGGTAGCCGACGCAGCGCGTCCGTGAAGGCCATCACCTACTGCGACCTTTTTGCGATCACCAGAGACCGATTCCTGAGCATTCTCAACCGTTTTCCGAAGTTTCGGCGGGACATTTACAATCTCAGCGCAAAACAGCAGCAGGAGCTTTCGCGAATCAACGACACGAACACGACCGCTCAACCTGAGGCCCCCGATGGAGGGGGGTCCAAGGGAGGAGGGCCCACCGCCGCACCGCCTGCGGACAGTTCCATGAACCTCTCGCAGGCCATGCGAAAGCCTGTATTCCTGCACGAAGAGGCCTCTGCAGACCAGGCCGACGGAAAAGGTCAGGATGGTCCCCCCAAGAGGCCGATCGAGTACCCAGTCTATGCCAACGTCGTGCAACAGTGCGACACCGTCACGACCGAGCTGCACGATGTGCTCGAGGCTTTTGCATTCCACAACAATATCACCCTGTCCGCGCTGCCCCCGGCCGCCGCATCGATGTCCATCGGATCGGACGGAAGCAATCCTCGCGGCGTCGGACGGTGACTGTGGTGGCTGTTGGTGGCGGCACATTGACGACGATGTATTGTTCACACGAAACGTCAAACTCACACCGAAGGACCCATCTACATCAGTGTTCCCTTCCGACGACGTACCTACTGTCACCACCAGTCGACTCCCTCCTCTCGCGAAGAATACGCCGGTGGAACGTACTGTATCACTGGTTGCTACTAATGCAATTCGGGAGTGGACGGTGTTGCTCCGCAACAGCCCCTCCCATTGCTTTTTCCAGTCTGGTCCCTTCATTATTTCACCGTAGTTGCCACCCTGTCAGAGCG